>Ga0194132_10012170_pt1 | contig 10799 bp, 10 predicted proteins | sample TA2KigOf80mmetaG_FD_148612 | JGI IMG/M metagenome (GOLD analysis project Ga0194132, IMG submission 148612) | Freshwater microbial communities from Lake Tanganyika, Tanzania - TA2015054 Kigoma Offshore 80m | ecosystem: Environmental > Aquatic > Freshwater > Lake | place: Tanzania: Lake... | reverse complement strand
TCGATCACTATTACATGACTACATATAGTAGCAATAAATGTGAGTTAAGCGTTGTCACATCAACCACTTGACGGCGAAAGCGGTGATTCAAAGAGGGCTAAGATCCGCTTGACAATCTCTCGCCGCTCCTCGACTTGCTTCTGCTCGGTGGAAGCGTCAGCCGCGGGGAGGGCAGAGATCGACCTGTCAACCGATTTGGTATCCATACCGACCGCCTCCTTTGGGGGGTTCTGTAAGGCTTATCGGAAGCCAGCCGGCCAGCTTGAGAAAAACTTACGCCAAGTTCAAAACTTTCAGCGTCGTCCCGCGTTCTCTCTCGATCTTCTGTTGCAGCATCATGATCCCGTAAATCAGTTGCTCCGGCCTCGGCGGGCACCCAGGCACGTACACATCCACCGGAATCACCTGATTCACCGGTATCAGAGCGTAGTTCGAAAATACGCCCGTCGACGTCGCGCATGCACCCATCGAAATCACCCACTTCGGCTCCGGCATTTGTTGATACAATTGCCGGATCACTGGCGCCATCTTGTTCGAAACCCGCCCGGCGATAATCATCAAGTCTGCTTGGCGCGGCGTGCCGCGGAACACCTCGGCGCCGAACCGCGAAATGTCGAATCGCGATGCCGACATCGCCATCATCTCGATCGCGCAGCAGGCCAAGCCGAATGTCATCGGCCAGATCGAGTTCTTTCGGCCCCAGTTGATCGCGTTGTCAATCGTTGTGAGCACGACGCTATCGCCAAGGCTGGCGGCGGGATCTTCGTCGATTCGCGTGAATAGGTCTTCAGGCGGGTTGGGCAGAACGTGCTGTTCCATGATTCACCTTCCAGTATGCCACGCCGCCGCCGCTTGCTTCCCGCCTCCCTCAACAACGAAACTGAAAGTTTCATGCCAGATTCCCAGTACGTCTTCCCATCCCCCGACTGGGAGCACGCTCTCGATCGCGCCGCCCGCTGGATGGGCCTCCAAAAAACGTATTGGGACATCTGGGGCCGCGAGCATCATCCAACAGGCGCCGTCCAATCCGCTGTTCTCGAATCGATGGGCGTTTGCACCGATTCCGTCGAATCCATCGACGTCGCCGCCCGCCAGTGGCTGCACTCCGAAAAACTCTCTCCTGTCCCCGCTGTCATCGTCACCGCGGACGACGATGCCTCGATCCCCGTTGCATTCAGGCCAAACCAATGGGGCCAAATCACTCTGCGTGTATCGACAGGCCAATATGCCGCCACCGCCGATCAACTTGAAGTCATCGAAACGATTGAACTCGAAGGCCATTCCTGGATCCGTGCCAAATTGCCGCTTCCGGACGGCCTTCCACATGGCGAACACACCGCTGTCGTGACAGCGGCCGGCCAGCGGTGGGACTGTCATATCATTCATTGCCCCGTCCGTACGTTCGTCCCGCCGAACTTGCCCGAAAAACTCGCCGGCATTGCCGTCAGCCTATATGGGCTGCGTTCCCAGCGAAATTGGGGCGCCGGCGACTTCACCGATCTCGCCGCATTTGGCGCCTGGGCCAAAAGTCATTGCGGAGCCGATTTCGTCGCGCTCAACCCCCTTCACGCCATTGCCAACCGGACGCCGTATAACACAAGCCCCTATCTGCCAGCCTCGACTTACTATCGGAACTTTCTCTACCTCGACATTGAGAATACTCCAGAGTACGCCGACTGCGCCCACGCGCAAAGGCTGCGCCGCGGTATTGAACCGCAACTCAACAAACTCCGCGACGCCGAGTTCGTCGATTATGAAGGGGTTGCCCGCCTCAAGGTGTTCTTCCTCAAGCTCCTGTACAGACAATTTCTCCGAAGCCGCCCGGCACGCCGCTCCGCCTTCGATCAATACCGCAAGTCCGAAGGCGCTCTCCTCGAAAAATTCGCCACTTACTGCGCGCTTGATGAATACCTTCATCGACGCGATAAGGATTTATGGATCTGGCACGATTGGCCAGAACAATTCCGTACTCCCCATAACCCGTCCGTCCGTGAATTCGCACTTCAACACTGGCGCCGCGTCGAATTTTGGCAATTCGTTTTTTGGCTCACCGACGAACAGTGCGCGGCAGCGCAACGATCCCTCCGAGACGCCGGCATGTCGATCGGCCTTTATCATGACTTAGCCCTCGCCGCGGACCGCTGCGGATCCGACTTATGGGCTTTCGGCGAGTTCTACTCCGGCGGCTGTCGCGTCGGCGCTCCGCCCGACGATTTTTCACCGAAGGGGCAGGACTGGTCGTTTCCCCCGTCCAACGCCCGCCGTCATCGAGAGGACGGCTATCGTCAGTTCGCCGCCGCAATCCGTAATAATGCGCGTCACGGCGGGGCGCTTCGCATCGACCACGTGATGCGATTTTTCCGTCTCTACTGGATACCGGAAGGTTGCGACGCCACCGAGGGGACCTATGTGTGCGAGCACTGGCGCGATCTCCTTCGCATCGTCGCTCTCGAGAGTCATCGAAATCGTGTAATGATCATCGGCGAAGATCTAGGTACCGTTGAAGACTACGTACGTCAAGGCCTGTCACAGTTCGGTGTCCTGAGTTATCGACTGCTCTATTTCGAACGCGCCGAAAACGGCCGGTTCAAGCGTCCGGATGAGTATCCGGAAAATGCAGTTATCTCCTCGACGACGCACGACCTGCCAACCATCGCCGGTTGGTGGCTCGGCCGCGATATCGAGTCCCGCCGTTCCGCTCAACTATTGCTCGATGAAACTTCTTATCGCGATCAGATTCGGAACCGCCTTGAAGATAAGCACAAATTACTCGAAGTCCTGCATGACTTATCGCTCCTGCCTGCCGGTTATCCGCGTGACGCCGCCAAGATCCTCGGAATCGACGGTCATCTACACAATGCCATTGTTGGTTTCCTGGCCTCCTCCCCCGCGCGGCTATTTGTGTTAAATCAGGAAGACCTCACCAAGGAAACAGAACAGCAAAACCTGCCGGGATCAACCTGGCAATACCCGAACTGGCGTCGGAAGATGAAATATTCGATCGAGCAACTGTACACAGACGCCGCGATTGAAGATTTCTCGCGGATGCTCCGAAACTGGCTCGTAAAATCGGGACGGCTTGCTAATTCGTCCGCGTATGCGTTACGGACGAAACAGCCACCCCCGTAACAATCACCACCACGCAGCCGATCACGTTGTACCAAAGGAACGAAGTCGCGCCTGTAAAGTGTAGCGCGAAAATTACCGCTTCTCCAACGAGTACGCCGACGAAAGCACCGGTTGCGTTGACGCTCGGGAAATACATCGCCAGCGCGAATACGCCTAGGATCCCCCCGTAGAAGAACGACCCCAACAGATTCACCGCTTCAACCAGCGATCCCATGTTCTTCGCAAACCGAGCCGTAACCACGGCATAGACGCCCCAGAACGCCGTTGCGAGACGAGAGACAAGCAAGTAATGCGCATCCGTGCCCGCGGACGACACGCGCTTGTAGATGTCGATCACGCTCACCGTCGCCAGCGAGTTAATCTCACCGGAAATCGTCGACATCGCCGCGGCGAGAATCGCGGCGATGATAATTCCCACAATTCCCTCTGGCAGATAGTGCGTCACGAAATGCAGAAAAACATAATTTGTGTCGTTCGATTTTGTGATCGCCGACGCCTCTTTCCGGACCTGATCGATCTTCTGTTGCGACTGCACATAGGCCGCCTTGGCCGACTCATCTCCCGCTGTTAGCCGCTCCGCCGCATCGCGTCGTTCGGTAAATGCCCGATCATAGGTCTGCTGCAACACGCCATACTTTGGGTCTTTCCGCAGATTCGCCATATCCTCGCGTTGAAACAGGATTGGGGCCTGCACAAACGTGAAAAACGCAAAGACGACGGCGCCGGTCAGCAGTATCAAGAATTGCATCGGGATCTTTGCAACAGCATTGAACAGCAGGCTCAACCGGCTTTGTGCGATCGAACTGCCGGTCAGATAGCGCTGCACCTGGCTCTGGTCGCAGCCAAAATACGAAAGCGCCAAGAAGGTGCCGCCAAACAGTCCGCTCCATAAGTTATACCGGTCATTCCAGGAAAACGCCGTCGTTACTGGATTCAACTTGCCGGCCGCGCCCGCAACCGTTAGCGCCCCCGTTAGCCCGATATTATCCGGCAGCAGCCAAATCGCCATCGCCAACGTCGCCGCCAAGCCAGCCATCATGATCAGCATCTGCTGAAAATCCGTCCAGGTGACCGCCTGGACGCCGCCCAGTACCGTGTAGCCGACGACCACAATCCCCATCGCGATTGTCGTCCACTCATCGGGCCAGCCCAGGATTACCGTAAGAACGATCGCCGGCGCCGACAACGCCAACCCCACCGCCAGCCCGCGCTGAATAAGAAAGATAATACTTACCAGTGTCCGCGTCTTCGCGTCGAATCGGTTTTCCAAATATTCATACGCCGTGTAGACATTCGCCTTGTGAAAAATCGGCACGGCCGTCATCGAGAGGATGACCATCGCGATCGGCAAGCCGAAATAAAACTGCACGAATCGCATGCCGTCGACATATCCCTGTCCGGTGGTGGAGATGAACGTAATCGCCGACGCTTGCGTCGCCATGATCGACAACGCCATCGCGTACCAGGGCATCGACTTGCCGGCCCGCAGGTACTTATCCGTCGTGTTGCTATCCCGTGACTTCCACAGTCCGTAGGCCACAATCGCCACGACCGTTATTACCAGGACAACCCAATCCCACGGCCTCATCGCCACGCCCTCGTAAATGCATGGAACACACCGATCAATATCACTAGGTAGATCAACACCGCGACATAGAGTCGCGGCCACGTTCCCAGAAATGGCGGCGGATCTTCGTGGCTCATTGCTGTGCGCTCAAAAAGTTCGCGAAGATTCGATAGGCGCCGGGCACGCCTGCCGGTAACTGCCGGAACCAGCTAAGCGGAGTAAAGATGTACGTTCCCTTGCCGTGGCGCGCGAATAATGTACCCCCCTTCAGTCGAGCCTCACCTTTGTCGTGCATCGAAAATAACGTCTCATACTTCGGATCCCACTTCGCGGCAAAATGGAGGCCCCGCTCCTGCACCCAGCCATCAAAATCCGGCTTGCCGATCCGGTTTGGCGACAGCAGCAACGGATGCGCCGCATTAAACTCCACCTGCGCGTCTTCTTCCGTCACCCGGCCCTGATTGATCGATATCGGAAAGGGTCCAATATTTTCGAGTAACTTCGGATTACCGCCAAAGAACCCACCCTCCATCACGTTGTACTGTACGATCAACCGGCCGCCCGCCGCGACATAGTCGAACAACTGCTTGGCGTTCGCTCGCAGATCCGGCCTCGTATTAAACGCCCTGACGCCGGTCACGATCGCATCGAACTTCGCCGTGCTCACGTGCGCCAGATCGTCCTTCGACAAGAAGATTACTTCACACCCAAGCTGCTCCAGCGCCTTCGGAACGTCATCGCCGGATCCCATCACATAGCCGATCCGCCGCGCCGAAACCTGCATATCGGCGCGGATAAACGTCGCCTCCGCGGGCGCGAATACAGCCTGCGGCGTTATGTGCGGATATTCAATTGATGTCATCGAGGTCGAGTAACTCTTCCCGCCTGCTTCGGCAACGGCGGTAACGACCGCTGTCGCCGCTCCGGCGGGAGGCGCCACCATGAAAGACACCGCCGTTTGCTCGCCGGCGCTCGTCAGATCAAAAGGTTGTGTCGCCGGGTTGGCCGCCCACCCAGCAGGCAGCCCTAGCCGAACCGTTCCCTTCGCATTCGGCTCCATCGCGGTAACCTGCACGGTGACGCGCCGCGCCGCACGCGATGGAAATAGCAATCCGCGTTCGGAGAATTTCACGACAACATCCGGCACACTAATCAGCGGCCTTGTCAATTCCCCATAGATACGATCGACGTATCGGTGCATAACAGGGCGGACCAGCGTAATCCGTTCGCCGCCAATATTCAGGACGAACGCCGCGGTAAGTGCCGCCGGTCCATCCGGATTATCAAGCGCCCGTTGAATCGGTATGTCGTACATCGCCTCGCCGCGCGGCCGGGCCAGCCAGTAAGGCTGTGTTGGAATAAGCGGCATTTTCACTGTCAATAATTCCGTCACGCCGATGCCAGCCGTCAGGGATTTTCCAGAAGTTACCGACTTTCCCTCCACGGCAACCGACTCCCAGGTCACCGGCGCCGCGCTCCGATTTATCGCCGACAGCCGCAGCTCCACCGACCGGTCCGCGCCTACGTGATACTTCGGAGATCCGGCGTCGAGGAACAACCCCGCGCAGTTAGCGATCAACTCATCTAACTGCGCCAATTTCTCAGAAACCCACCTGTCCGATAACTTCACCAACTCCCGTCGGGCGGATATGAGTAACGGTATAATGCGCGCCGCATCCGTCCCGTTATACTCGCGTAGCGCCTGCGCCAACGCCGCCTCCACCGCCTCCGATCCCGCGACGCGTTTCCACGAAGTATCGATCCCGTCGAACAAATCCCTCGACGCCCCATCTCCGCCAATTACCACGAAGAAATTCCGCTGCGCGCCTTTGTCCTCCCGCCAACCCATCGCCTGCGATCGGTGCTGACTGCGGCTCGTCCCGGCTATCTCCCCGTAAGAATAACCAAGCACTGGATCGTACTTGCCCAAATCCAGTGTGATCTTCGCGGGCAGCGCCTCCGCTTCTTTTTCCATCGCCGGACTAAACGACGCGACATTCAAAACCAGCCGCTTCGCCCGCCACGGCGGAAGTCCGGGAAACTTCGAGCCATCCGCCGCCGCCTCGAACGCCTCTTTCCCCAATAGCGCCGACGCCTGATGTTGTCCGTGCCCATCGCGCGGCGTGCCGCTAAACCGCAGCACAATGACATCCGGTTGAAACCGCCGGATGTGATACACGACATCGGAAAGGACCTTATCCCGGTCCCACTTGGTCAGCGTCTCATCGGCGGTTTTCGAAAATCCAAAATCGATCGCCCGCGTGAATAACTGCTCCGCCCCATCGATCCGCCGCGCCGCTAATAACTCCTGCGTGCGGATCACCCCCATCAACTCGCCCTGCTCGCTGCCGATTAGGTTCTGCCCGCCCTCGCCGCGCGTTAGACTCAAGTACGCCGTACGGTACTTCCAGCCCCGCGCCGATAGCGCCAGCAACGCGGTATTTTCATCGTCGGGGTGCGCCGCGATATGCAACACCCGCCCAAGCGTCTGCAACTTTTCGAGCGACACCCGGATGCGCGCCGACCCCGCCAGATCCCTCTGCGCGGTCAGCGCGGCCGAAAATACCAGGACCAAACAAACGAAACGCATCTATTCCGCTTTATGAATCTGCTGCGCCAGATAATTCCCCTCGCCAACTTCGGCGATCAGATGCAACTGCGCCTCCAGCCAATCGACATGATGCTCTTCGTCGACAAGAATCTTCTCGAACAGTTCCCGCGACCCGTTATCGCCCACTTCGGTCGCCGTCTTAATCGCTTTGTTCAAGCGCGGCAGCGCTTCTAATTCCAGCGCCAGGTCGTTGGTCAACTGCTCTTTCACCGTCTTGCCGATGCGAAGCGCGAACAACTCGGTCATTCCCGGCGCGCCTTCCAAGTACAGGATTCGCTCCATCACGGCCTCGGCGTGCCGCATCTCGTCGATCGATTCTTTCTTCGTGTAATTGGCCAGCTTCGTGTATCCCCAGTTCTCCATCATTTCCGCATGCAGAAAATACTGGTTGATAGCGGTGAACTCCGCCTTCAGAACTTCGTTCAAATGTGCGATGACCTGTTCGTTACCTTGCATGGGGCTATTGTAGCGCGCGGCCAGCGATATACTGTCGGACGATGATCACGCGCAGAACCGCAATCGGAACGCTGGCCTCCATGGCCGCCCCTGTCAACTTTAGGCTTCCCGCCCATGCCTGCGACTGCCACACCCACATCTTCGGTGATCCCAAAAGATTCCCATTCTTCGCCGGCCGCTCCTACACCCCAGAACCCGCCACTCCGGCCGACATGGCCAAGTTCCACAAAAATCTCGGCATCGAACGCGTCGTGATCGTCACGCCCAGCGTCTACGGCACTGATAATGCCGCCACCATCTGGGGCCTCAAAGCGCGCGGCAAGACTGCCCGCGGCATCGCCGTCATCGGCGACGACACTCCCGATCGCGACCTCGACGCCATGCACAAAGCCGGCGTCCGCGGCATTCGTCTGAATCTCGCAACTGCCGGCGTCAACGATCCCGCCGAAGGCCGCAGACGCTTCATCCGAGCCGCGGAACGAATGAAGTCCCGAGGCTGGCATATTCAAATGTTCACTACCCTCGCCGTCATTCGCGCAATCAAGAACGAAGTACTCAACGCTCCGGTCCCCGTCGTCTTCGATCACTTCGGCGGCGCCAAGGCCGCGCTCGGCGTCGATCAACCGGGCTTCTCCGATCTCCTCGACCTCGTTAAATCCGGCAAGGCCTACGTTAAGATCTCCGGCGCCTATCGCGCCTCCGAAAAGGGCCCGGACTACCCCGACGCCGCTCCTCTCGCCAAAGCCCTCATCGCCGCCAACGCCGATCGCATCGTGTGGGGCACCGACTGGCCCCATCCCGATTCTCCCGGCCCCGCCGGCCGCCCCGCCACAACCGTCTCGAAGCCGATGAACATCGACGATGGCCGCCTGCTCAATCAACTCCCCATCTGGGCGCCCGGCGAAGCCACGCGAAAGAAGATCCTCGCCGATAACCCCGCCAAGCTCTACAGCTTTATATAAACGTTGTTCTTCTCAAGCGACCGCATCATCGCCCACACAATCGTGAAGAACACCGCAAACATCGCCACCACCCAATAGAGCGGCGAGTCTTTCGGCGCAAACGGTTTCACCGCATCTTCAACCAGCATGTGCAGAACATAGCCTGTCAACGCATTCACGCCCAACGTTCGAAACACTCCAACGCGCCATCCGCGCTCATCGCACAGCCACATGAAAACCGTGTAGGCGGCCAAAGAAAATCCCGCCGCGAATAGCAAGTAAGAAACGCTCCCCGCTTGCTGGCTCATGGTCCACATGTCGCGTTCATGCCACGGCGCGACAAAAGGCGGCGCCGCAAGCACGCCTCCGTTCGTTAAGCACGATAAAGCGTAGCCTCCAACCATCGCCGCTACTGAAACCTTGGCAAACCGCGAATACGCCGCCGCACGCCCATTCGACAGCAGATAAGAACAAGCCAGCGACCCGAACAAAGTCGGAATTGCCCATGTGAGGAATCCCAGCGCCCCGCCGTCGATCACGCGGTTCTCCCGCAACCACGCATGCCACCACGTTGCCGAAAGAACCACATGCAATACCGCCGATCCAACCATCCATAGCACCTGCGTGCGCGCCGTCAACGCGATCACCGGCAGCACCCACACCGTCGTCACGCCGATATGCACCAGCGCTTGAAACAACGATCGCCGCCACGCCGTCGAAAAAAACTCGCTCCACGAAAGCGCATCAAACGTCGCGTATTTACCATCGAGGTGATACACGACCGCGCCGACAAGAATCAACCCCAGCGCCCTCTTCACCGCTTTCCAACGCGATGGATTCACCAGCCGCAACGCAAAGCCGACCGCGAAGAAGAACTGCGGCATGATCGTATCGGCGTAGCTGCAATAGGTGTTGTGATGCTTCAGCAGCGGATGCACCGCAGCGAAACCGCCGAGAAAATTGACGAGAAACATCCCCGCCACTGTGTAGCCGCGAAATTGATCGAGCGAATGGAGCCGCTCCGCCATCCATCTAGGTTACACAATGACCGCGCCGAGCAGCCGTTTCCCTTGCACTTGCCCCAGCGCCCGTTCCATCCCATCGAACCGGTCCATCTCGCGTTCCACGACCAATACCGTTCCATCGGCGAACATCGTCATCGCCATCGCATCCGATGGCGAATCGAACGACGGGCAATCGAGCAATATCCAATCGAACTGCGCCCGCAGCGACTGCAGAACCGCATGCACGCCGCGCAGATCCAACGGATCGAGGGGATGCGCCGCCGCGTCGCCTCCCGGCATTAAGTAGATCTGTGTCCCCGTTATCCGCCGGAAGCTTGCAGGCAGGTCTTCGCGTTTCGCGCGCGACGCTTCGCACAACCCCGCCCCAGCGCTTTCACCCAGCAGTTCGTGCATATCCGATGTTGCCAGCTTCGCGTCGATCACTAGCACGCGCATGTCGCGCATCGACGACATCGACAGCGCCACATTCGCCGCCAGTCCGTGTCGCGGCGAAGCGGCCCGCAAATTCGAGATCGCCACAATCTGCAACTCCTGCTCCTGCGTCGCCGATTCCGCTTGCAGGCCGTTCAGCCGCGTTCGCAGTTGACGGATCTGCTCCTTCCACTCGCCCGGGAACGCCGGGCCCATCATCGGAAATACCCGCATCGCGTCCTGCTCGGAAACCTGCGGTACCGCGCGCAAATCCAGAAAACTTGCGCGGCGTATTTTTTGCGCTGCCGGAGGTGGAGACACGCCGGCGTCGACAGCAAGCGCTTTTTCCAGGCTCGCCAGTTCTTCCGGGTTCGCGGCTTCCGAAGGCGCCGGAGGAGGCGCCGCCGCTTCAGTGCCGTGCCATGCTGTCTGCAATGCCGATAGTGTGACCCCCGGCTCGATCTCGGTCGTCACCGGCGTCATGCAGGTCCGCCTTTCTTTCCGTTCATCCGCTTTGCCTCTTCCAGCTGTTTCACTACCTCGCCGTGGCGCACTGGCGGCAGATACGACAGCATCTCCTCGTACACCGCGATCGCATTTCGACTGTGGTTCTCGCAAACCTCGAAGTTGCTGATAAATTGGGGGTTGCCCTTCTTCCT
>Ga0194132_10012168_pt1 | contig 10800 bp, 18 predicted proteins | sample TA2KigOf80mmetaG_FD_148612 | JGI IMG/M metagenome (GOLD analysis project Ga0194132, IMG submission 148612) | Freshwater microbial communities from Lake Tanganyika, Tanzania - TA2015054 Kigoma Offshore 80m | ecosystem: Environmental > Aquatic > Freshwater > Lake | place: Tanzania: Lake... | reverse complement strand
AGACGCAGCGACAATGAAACTCGGTTTAAAAACTTTTGCCACCGATCGCGATTTTGCTCATCATGAGATGGTCGCTAATACAATTTTGACATTTTAACAAAGAAATACAATATTTAATTCAATGAATCTTAGAAAAAATCTAATAGAGACGTTTGGTGAGCCGTTAATTTCTACTTACGATAAAAAAAATGCGAAAAAAAGAATTGTTAACATTGGATTTATAGTAACGAATAATGAATTAAAAGACGACTACATTTGTAGCAAGTGTAAAGAGATGATAATTGGTGGATCATGCGGCTGCGACAATATAAAAATTTGTCCGACGTGTAAAGAAATGCCAAGCACATTAAATTCGAATTGTAGTTGCGAACTAATTGAATCTTGTTGCGCAGATACTAGTTCGAGTACCACAAATGCCACCAACCCTGGTGATTTTGCGGCGGACATACTAAGCATGTCAGAACTAGATCAAACTGATTTAGATGAACTAGACCTAGAAGAAACTTGTGTAGATCAACCTCCAACACCGAAAGCGCCTGACATAGATATAGAGGGCGAAATTGGTAAATTAACAGGTTGGTGGTAATAAGTGTCGACGACAATAAAGCGCGATGGTAATCATCTCTTACCATGCACGACGTTTTCTTGCACTCCTTGTGGAGTTACTGTAACAAATTTTGCCTTACTTCGAAGTTCACGAATGTCGCGGGCGCCCGAATAGGATAATCCAGAACGAACACCTTCTAATAAATCCATAAGCGTGTTCAACATGCGACCCTTATATGGTACGATGGTTGATTCACCTTCAACGACCGAGACGCGGCCTCGCCATTGAAGTTGAGCTTCGCGAGAGGCCATTCCTCTAAATTTTTTAAAAAGTGGAATACTAATGTTAGACGACTTGTATGTTAAACCCTTATCATCGATAAGATCACCAGGCGATTCATCGTGACCTGCTAGAATAGACCCTAACATCAACATATCGGCACCCGCAGCTAACGCCTTTACAGCATCGCCTGAATTACGAATGCCACCATCTGCCACAATAAAAACATCACGATCAGACTTTGCACAATCCATTACCGATTGCAAAGTTGGAATACCGTGTCCTGTTCTTATGCGTGTAGAACACATTGAACCGCCGCCGACACCGACCCTGATTGAATTAGAGCCCCAATCGGCAAGGTCGTTAAAGGCTTCAAGAGTTGCTACGTTTCCAGTCATAATATGAATAGAATCTCCAAACTTTAATCTCATCGCGTGAAGAGCGTTCTTGACAGAAGAATGATGACCGTGAGCGACATCAATACAAAAAGCTCTACAACCAACTTCGTATAAACCATGAGCTCTTTCTAAATAATCTCCTGTGGCGCCGATCGCTGCCATCGCATTTGGAGAAACATCTTTAACCGTAGTAATCTCTAAAAACGCGGCATAAGTCTTAACAACTTCTTCAATCGTACAATATCTATGAAAAACACCGAAACCACCGAGTTTAGATAAAACGGCCGCGGCCCGCGGGCTCATAACCGTATCCATTGGCGAACCTACTATTGGACACGTTAATGGATCTAAACCAGGTCTTAAAATTGCAACATGATCATTAAATCCTGGTACGGACAAATTTACACTCGACCTGGATTCAATCTCTGAAAACTGCGGTACTAATAAAACATCATCGAAGCATAAGGTTCTTTGCATGTCAACAAATTATTCCTTTTCTACGCTTTTTTACAATCTTACGCTTTAATTATTTCTTTCCCGCTTCTTTCAAGGTTACAAGGCAGTATACGGGATAACATCTTTGATCAAAATCGTGTTTTACGCGACTCATTATCATACGTCAATGAACCAGGATATTCATCTGAATCTTTTGTTTCGTCGGTGTCGGACTCAGAAATAAAACCCCAATCTCCTGATTTCCAAGCCTCTAGTTCTTCTGCGGTGATGCGAGAATGAGATTCATCAAGCTTTTTAAATCCTCCTACAACGCCAGGTTGCTTTACGCTATGTTGACGAATCATCTCATCGCCAGTCAAGTAGCCGTGAATTTGGTGCATATTTTCATGTGCAACTGCAACGTGGTCTTGAACCCATCCTGGGAATTGATCACCCATTTCTACCAACTCACAAATTTCCATGGCCATTTTTTTGATGCTCGCGACGGCGAAGTTTCATCATATAACCTTCATCGTCGATCGGGTGACCAGATTCATGACCATGAAGAAAACGTTGTGGATCCTTGCCACCTACGACGGCATCCAATTCTTCTTTAATGATGTTACGAAGCTGCGATGCCTTATTTTCATGATAAACTCTCCATGGCCGCGAGGACCTTTATGAAATCCTGATCTTTCCACCCAAGGTAGAATTGATCACGAACTCCGCCGCCGTCTCCACCATATGCCATGTCTTCGAACTCTGGTTGCGCCATCGGCCACGCGCGAGGATTGTTCTTATATCTCTCAATGACCTCTAAAGCAGTAGGCACGTGTGCAGACTCGAGAAGGGACTTTGAAACTTCTTCCTTGATAATCTGGCGTAGTTGCGATGCTGTGATCTTCATTGTTTCCTCACGATCTAGGTGGATATATTCCGTTAACACAAATTATGGCTTTTACTCCGTTTAAATCTGCTATCTTCGGAAGGCTGAAAGTATGAATACCGTCTCCGCCGAATCTGTTTCCGAGCAGAGAATATAAGGCTGTGTTTTCTTGTATCTTCAACGTGGAACCATCGCATTGTAGCCATCCGTCAGGAACGAAGTTTCCTGCAAAGTACATGATTGTTGCTAACATTGAATCCATAACAAACTCCTCGGACTACAATTTCTTCGATGATTGTTGTTAAACTAGCGGTTTAGAGATTCTCTGCTTTAGTAAGTATACGTGGCCTTCGTGCTTGTCCTCTATGCCGGCCAATAGGTTGTCGAGACCGTGGGTCATCAGACCACACTCGTTGAGGGAATCGCAAAGGTGCTTCATGACGGCAAGGAAGTTCATCTCGGCCATCAACGACTTCTTTGCGAGATCTGATGACTGGGGTATCATCGTTGCAGAACCTACGCCAGCGATCAATTTAAGGAGTTGCGAGTATTGAAGCTGAAGGTCAACGTTTGCAGTACATCCGAGACCGATAGCCTTCTCCGCAACGGAATCGATCTCCTCGGCGAGATCTCCATACAGTCTCTCGAAGAGAAGGTGGTCGCCGTAGTACGGATCGCCCATTGTGGTCCAGTGGTGATTTTGATGGACCGCAGCGAGGTACTTCAAGTAGACGAGGACCACAGACAGCTGAGCGTACGGCGTACCGCCCCACTCAGAGATCATGTTATCCACCACAACGTTTAGATTAGGTTCGGTGGTCAGCATTATTTCAAAAGATTCAGATAAACGACACCGCATCACTTTAACTCCAGGTGAAAATGGGCCATATTGACGACCTCAGGGGAGGGCGACCAACTCAACCTATAGGGAGTGTTGCCTTTAAAAGATTCTCGCGTGTTCCAGGCAGAAACATAAGTGTCCAAGGCTCGCTCTTCTACATTCCTAAAAGAAAAAACCGGCAGCACGACGGACGCAGGATGTGAAACCCTCTCTGGTCCTTCTGCCAATATCCTATGAGCTGGGTTGACAGATGAGACATATTTCACACCAAAACTCTCTTCGAACTTTTTGATGTACTCCCGCGAGGTGCAGACAGAGGAGATCAGGCCTTTGACGGGATCCACCGATTCCGACAGCACAGGCATCACGGCGACCTCGTCCAAACGGAGGCGATTCGCCAACTTCTTAAACAAACCTTCGTCGAGAATACTTTCGTCTCTTTCATCTAAGCAATCGTAGACAGCATCCAACAATTTTTCTTGTTCTATCTCGACGCCCATCGACTTCATGCTGGCACAGTACCTGCTCACGGCAAGCTCTTCCCACTGTCTCTCGATATTACTGCCATATTGTTTGATAATATTGCGTGCAGCGGTGGCATACCAGGTGTCCGAAAAATCGGAATCTTCTACTTCGCCAATCATTTCGTCCATCGACTCTTCTCCGTACATGTCAAAAGGCTCGGCGACTATCTTTGGATCGGGCAAACCAGCTTCGACCAACGATCTAGAACGATGAATCGTCTTCAGGGTGTCGTCCTTTGGAAATCTCTTCGTCATCTCTTTAATGAGCGGGAGCGGCAATCGTCGAGCCGTCGCCTCTCTAACCGCAGGATCGGAGTCCCTGACAAACAACTTCAAGAAATTCTCAGGAACGAGGCGTGCAACAAGTCGTCGAACTTCAGGGGATTCTGCACTCACAAACTTGACCAAGAGTGAAGGCTTGACCTGGGAGCACGATCGGCCGGTCGCTTCTAAAACGTCGAGGCGTGCGTTCGCGCTTTTAGCCATGCGAACCAAGCCCCTGGACGTCAAAATCGTTGGACCTAAAACTCGCAAAATTTCTTCTTGAAGCGCCCGAGCGCTACTTTCGTTCCTTACAATCTTGTCGACAACTTTTTGTAGCTCTTTCAGCTTCAAACTCATGAAATAAAACTCCTCAGCGTTAAATATATAGTTTATAAATTATTTATTATGTAATATGCTTAATATTAATTATTTAATTTAAACAATAACAAAAATCTTCCAATCGCGATGCCAATCTTGTTTATCATTTAAATTCCAAAAATGTATGATTCTAGGCTCAGCCGGTTGTTTCAATAATTTCATATTAACTTCTTGAGGCAAATAAGCACCCTTAACTTTGTTACAGTGCTTGCAACAAACTACGCAGTTTTTCCACGTTGTCTTCCCGCCTCGACACTTCGGAACAATGTGATCGACAGTAATATTGTTCCATCCTAATTTTTTAGAACAGTATTGGCAAGACCACTCGTCGCGATTAAAAAGTATCCTCTTTCTAAACCTACTTACGCAAGGTTTGACGTTAACCCTATAATTTAGCCTGATTGTTGCTGGAACCTGGAAGGACACCGACACCGTCGCATAATGAGTATCCCACATGCTGGGGGAATCTTCTACGATTATAACTTCGGCGCGCCCTCTCATCAAAAGTCGTAATGCGCGAGTCTCGGTAATGAACTGAAGCGGTAACCAATCTGCATTTAACAATAAAACGCGAGGCATACGAAAATACGTATCACTAAATTAACATAATTTCGCAGAATGTTTCGAACTAATTCGTCAGGAAATCTGCGATATTCTAAAAGAAATTTGATCCAAAGCGAGTTTAGAAAAGTCGCGATCCTCTTTAGCTTCGGAGAGTTGTCTCTTCATCTTTTCAAATTTTGAATTTGACAATTTCACGATAGATTTTCTTGATAATATGTCATGTAATCTCGAAACTCTAAAGTCTAATTGAATTACTTTTTTTTGATACTCATCCAGTAGAGCTCGAAGGCCTTCGATAGTTTCTACACTATTTTGTTTTTTTGATTTCTCTATGGTCTTTTTCGTTTTTCTCATCGTTAAACCTCAAAAGTAAATTGAGGGCGAGGAACCGAATATTCTACGCCTCCACTATGTAGTTTTAAATTAGGTATTATCTGACCACCATACTTGATGTGACAGTGACCACAAAAAACCTCGAAATCAACGCGGGGATTATTTGACGCCACAGTCAACAACATATCACCCATAATCTTTGAAGAATACCAAGGATATAAATTTTGTTTGGTTTCATGGGATAAATCTAACGGTTGTGTAAATGGCGGCACATGAGTAACTACGACTATTTTTCGAGGATTCATTTGCTCCAGCGCCGACTTAATACCTGCCGCAACGTGATTAGCTGCTAAATTTGCCTGCGATCTTGCAAGCGTCAATATCGTTTCATAGTCAACGTCAAGATTTTGGTTTACACCCATATAATCGCCGATGTGACTCCAATCATTCATAAAGAAATTTGAAAACCTAGGCTCTGAATATAAACCATCATACCAACCATCATGACCCACCGCAACAACTCCCTTGGTTAATTCAATATAGGGAACTGTGGACAAATATCTTAAATATTTTGAGGAATTTGAGAGGCTCGTGGCGCTGGCTCGAGTCTCGGCGATATTACTACCCCAAAAATCATGATTACCAAGGACAAAGTAAATTGGTCTTTTTAATCTGGTCTCAAGTGCCGAAAGGTGATTTCTTAACTGCGGCGCTGTAGAAATATCTCCAGACAAAATAACTGCGTCAGAACCATCGAACAAAGAACAAAACATGTCTAAGTTGCAAGAAGTAATAAAAAAGTTATTGTCAGAAGTAATAAAATCTAAGTGAATGTCAGTTGCCCAAGTTATATGCACTTTGCGACTTCTCCTACTTCGTAATTAGAAATTCTACAATTATCACAAAGTGTTTTGTACCAACCTTTCTTGTTGAGATTGCCTCGATTTCCACATTCTTCACAGATCTTATCGCTTAAAGCTTCCGCCATATCTACCATTCCTCTAATGGTGTCGTCTCCACCATAATAATAAAATCTTAACGTTCCAAATTTTTCTTTAACTTGCGAAGCAATAACTTGCAGAGATTCTTTTTCTTCTTCACAAAGATTCTTGGATTTCCAATCTACATAACGTTGAATTTTTCCGCAAAGAGTATCGAGGAGATCAAACCAACCATCTTCACACTCGAATCCCCAAGCCATACAAGTATCCATGATAGACCCATCACGATTCTTAAAAATTAAAGGATATTTTGTACAAAGAATTTTATCTTTTTCAGGTAACATAATTTTATTATATCTTCTTACAGCTATTTTTACATTAATAATATAAAAAAAAGGCCTGGTTTCCCAGGCCTTTAATCAAATCAATCGCACATAAATAAATTATGTGACTGCAATTTTTCTTGCTGCGTGTTCAACTTTTTTTGGTAACGAAATTGTCAATAATCCATCTACTAATTGTGCAGTAATCGTAGAATCATCAATACACGATTTTAGCGTGTAGACGTAATTAAACTCAGTTCCATGACGAGATTTACCAGTCACCTTAAGAGTACGACCATCAACGCTTACATCGACGTCATTCGCCTTTACACCAGGTAATTCAATTTTTATACCTTCTTCATCGATCGTGTTATTTCGATGTCTTGAAACGCTTCTGTCAAAATCACTAAAGAATTTAAACGTATCGAGTATATCAAAAGCAGGAATACGCATCGAATCGTTATATCTAACTAACATTTTTAATTCTCTCCTTGAAACGATTATTAATCGTTAAATCTTAAGATAACCATCGTTTTAAAGATTGGAACCCCTTTAAGCGTCTTTTTTTAGTAACCGTTTTCAATACGATCAATATTGATTCGACCTTTTTTCATGTAGGCACCATAAAGCTCGTCCATCGATACACCACTAGAGATAGCAATCTCAAAAAAGTAGTGTAGTGCGTCAACCAACTCTTCTACGTAATCTTCACGATTAAATTCTGAAACATTGGTAACCCTATGATCTTTAGAATTTTTTAGCAATAAATTGGCTTCAAATAATTCGTGCATACATTCGTGAGTAATTCCTTTAAGAAATTTTTGTCCTGCCTTTGAAGATACGTCGACAGGAAAATCTGGAAAATTACGACGAGCTTGGAGAAGCCGCATAAAATTCTCCTGTTGACTCCACATTTCTTGAAGTTTATCCATCGTTTATTCTCAACTTTAGAGAGAGAATCGTCAATTTAATTGACGCTTCAATTATTTTCTGTAAAATCAGGTCTCGAACTTTCTGACACAGTCTTTAGTTTTTCTGCATCATCCAAATACTTTTGATGCATTTCGGCGACTTGTTTTACGTAGTCAGGGCATAAGGTCATAGTATCGGATGTAGAATCATCTACGACAAGCCGAACCTGACGCATTAAATCAGCACCATCAACGCCAAGAAGTACAGCCTCTTGAAAGATTTGAATAAAACGCAAAGCGACTGAATCTGAAATTTTATAGCTCATAAAAAACATTTTATGCTATATCGTTGAACTAGTATCGCACTATGGCAATATATTTTTTATCTGTAAGGCTTTTTTTATATTTTTGGCAACAACATCTTTAGACTTTGTACAGTCAATCAAAGTAGTCGTGTCAGGATGTTTCATAGCCCAACTTGAATATTCAAATCTAACTATTTTCTGTAATTCAACGTCTGCTTCGTATACGTCTTCTGCTTCGTGCAAATATGAATTACCGTATAAAATAATCGTGTGATCAGGTTGGCGGAGCATGTTCGATAATGTGATTGTAAAATTTCGCGATATACCTTCGGCTGAACCATAAACGATCGTAGATAAACTCCATCTATCCATAATAACGAAGTCGTAATTTTCTTCAAGATGCTTCAAACTAAACTCTTGAAAAATCTTTCTATTTAAGAACTGTAATACCTGAAATATTTTCGGGAATTTTTTTGCAAAGCCGTTTCGAAGCATCCAATATATGATTGGATACGTAACCATCGATCGAATCGGCACTTCGACGACAGTCGCCAAAAAACCTTGCCGGGTGAGTGTTTCCTTCAATAGATGCGTTTGAGTAAATTTTCCTACTCGATCAGGTCCTTCGATTACTATGATATTAGCTTTTTTTATTTGCTTCATTTTTATCGATACCTTGGTGTTACTATCGATTCAACATTAATATAACGTATCGCTTTTCCAACTAACGCCATTCCAAAACTCAAATCCTTGTAAATTTTGCTTGTAAGAAAAATCTTCGTAAAACTCAGAAATATACATGTATTCGTAATCACTTTTAAATTTATCGATAAGATGGTAGTACGACAAAGTCCCGTAAGAATTTATATTCTTATTTTTATCCCAAACAAACGTCGTATAAAAAATTTGATCATCATAAAAGTTGACGATTCCGACAGCGGCATCGTCCATGTAGAAAGTATAATTCGGAAGCGAAGAATAAAAATTTAACCAACTTTCGTTGAAACAACCAAAACGTTTGGATCTATTGATTAAATCTTGTGAATCTCCTACAAGCGAAAAATTAATTTTCGAAAGTTCTTTTTTTCGTCTAGTAGATATTGGCGAAAGTTTCAATCGAGAACTTTGGCACTGATACCATTTATCGTCTTTAAACGGAAGCCACCCATTTTCAAACATGTATTTTGCTGTCTCTTGTTCTCTATAACATTCTACTTCAAGTAGACAATTTCCAGATTTAGAAAACTTACCTTCAGCATGATTAAAAATTAATCTCATTTTCAATATTTTCTTCAAAATCAAAATTCATTTCATCGCTATCAGGCGTTATCCACTTGGGATTTGTTTCAGAACTCCATTCTCTTGTGTTGTACTTTCTATTAATCAATAATTCTTTCTGCGTGTAGAAAGTGCTGTCAAACACGATAAGACGATTGTTCGGTTGAATACCAAAATTCCCATTATCCATCATAATGAAATGACCACATTTGTGTTGCGATGGATGTTCTGAAAATCCTACATTAGGAATTGTTCTATCTTCATGAGCCCAATCGAGCGTAAAGATAATCTTTCCTCTATATTTTTGTTTTCTTCTAGATACAAATTCTACTGGAGAATTTCTCAACATTGGAAACGTCGTAACTGAAGGATAGTAAGAATAAGAGTCCCACAAGACCAATTCATCTAACTCTTGTTCTGGTGCATCATCTTTCCAACAAAATGCGTGCAGAGGCATTCTCCACCATAGTCCTCCATCTGCCATCATAAAATGGAACAATGGAGTCTTGTTTGGGATTGAACTCATTCCAAAAATGTAACATTCAAATTTTTTATCAAAAGAATCTTCTTGATTTCTCAAGAAATTTCCTCTAACAAAGCATTCAATCGGTGGAAGCGGAATATTCAAATATGCCATGTTTTTTCTCTTTAAAATTGTTCTCTAATTTTTCCGTCTTTGACTAAACCAAAAGCTTCTAGCGTTGCAGGAAAAGCGCCAGTCGATACCACCAAGTCCAACATCTGCTGCGCAACATCCTTGATTTCAAGTTGAGCGTGTTCAGAGTACCTCAATTGAACAAAGTGAACGAAGCTACGAAAATTGAACATAATATCAGCAGTGATTTGATTACCATACGGAAGATACAGTCTCGCAGATTCCTTAGCTCGCTTTCGCGACATACCACTTTGTACCAATCTCTCAAGAGCAGCGTGATATTTCTGCAGGCTGGATTCTAGGTGTTCTATGTAGAGTTCTTTTTCTTCCGCGGGCCAATCCACAGGAATGTAGTACTTGTCTTCCTTCAGCTCCTTGTAACGAGCAGATTCAGCATTGATAGAAACGCCAATTCGATGCTTAAGGAGCTGTACGTGTGTAGCTATCTCCGTGGTTACAAGAAAGTGCAGTGAGCTCTTTTCGAATGGCGTTTCATGTGCATTTTTAGCCAGCATTTTTAAAAGTTCGGGAATTCGACTTCTCTTTTCTTCCGTAATATTTCTTGACGTAGAAGTCCATGCAGAAAGAGCATGAGTTTCATCGGAACCATAAAACCCGATCAGCTCTACTTTATTTGGTTGTGGAGGCATAACAGGATAATACCATATCAGTCTCCAACTTTATCATGCTTTAAACATTGTAGATAAAAGCCATCATGTGTTTCTCGATGACGTCTTTTATTTCCTTTTCCATTTCTTCTAAAGATAAATTAGCGCGTCCCAGAAGATCTCGTTGCATACGAGGATCAGCCGCCTTTTGCTGGACATACCTAACTAGATGTCTTTTCATTTCTTCGGCGCAATTTGAAGCTGCATTCGTTGTAACGAAATCTGGAATTCCACGCGCATATTCTTCTCTAACAAGTCGACGAAGATCTT
>Ga0194132_10012167_pt1 | contig 10800 bp, 10 predicted proteins | sample TA2KigOf80mmetaG_FD_148612 | JGI IMG/M metagenome (GOLD analysis project Ga0194132, IMG submission 148612) | Freshwater microbial communities from Lake Tanganyika, Tanzania - TA2015054 Kigoma Offshore 80m | ecosystem: Environmental > Aquatic > Freshwater > Lake | place: Tanzania: Lake... | reverse complement strand
GACCTTGCTGCCATGGCGCCCCAAGCATTTGCGGGCATGACTTCGCAGCAAGTCAAAAACCTTGATGCCAAGGCCATTTCCGGCATGAGTGGAGAACAAGTGGCACAGATAGTCCCTCAGGCAATTTCCGGCATGAAGCCTCAACAGTTGAAGTCTATGAAGCCTGAAACTTTTGCAAACATGACTGAAGATCAACTAGGTGCATTGAAGCCAACACAGGCTAAGAGTCTGAGTGTTGAACAACTCAAATCCCTCTCGCCGGAGAAAGCCTCTGCAATTCCCCAAGAAGTGATTGCGCAGATGACTTCGGCTCAGAAAGCTGCGTTACCCTAACAATTAGAGCCAACTACGGCCTCTACTGAAGTTGGCAGTAGGCTCTCAGGGTCATGGCCCTTGATCTCGCGTTGTTGATTCTTGGAATCATTGCCGTTGCAACCGGCTACAACCGGGGCGCCTTTGCCAGCATTTTTTCAATCATTGGATATGTGGGTGGCGGAGTTGCCGGATTTGCTGTCACTAATTGGTACACCAGCCAGTGGAAAGGCCTTACCTCTATCATCTTGCTTCACTTATTTGCAATACTTCTAGGTGCCAGCACGGGAAGGTGGGTCCTGGAAAGGACTGGAATCGGCATCCACAAGAGGATCCTTTCTGGTCCCTTAAAGTTCTTAAGTGCTATTGGGGGAGCAACGCTCTCCTTAGCTCACGCGGCATTGGCAGTCTTTGTCATCATCACTCTGATTGCCTACTTGCCCTGGCAGCTTCCACATTCCATCATTGAAGGCAGTAAGGCCTATAAGGAGATTTCAGAGTTCAATCTTCTCTCTTTTCAGATTTCAGACCTTCTGAGATCAGCTTCATTACGTTGGGATCAGCTAAGGTCGTAGCATCTCCAACTGCTCTATTTTCAGCTACATCTCGAAGAAGTCGGCGCATGATCTTGCCACTTCTAGTCTTTGGCAGTTCAGAGACAACCATTATCTGACGCGGCCTTGCAATCGCGCCGATCTCCTTTGTCACATGGCTCTTTAAGCTCTGCTCGAGGTCTTTATCAGCTGCAACTCCGCCCCTTAGGATTACAAAGGCAACAATCGCTTGGCCGGTTATCTCATCTTTTGCGCCGACTACTGCTGCTTCAGCAATAGAGGCATGAGAAACAAGGGCTGATTCAACTTCAGTAGTTGAGATCCGGTGTCCTGAAACATTCATGACATCATCAACTCTTCCCAGCAACCAAAGTGCTCCATCGTTATCAAGCTTTGCGCCATCACCTGCAAAATAAAGCCCATCAAATCTTGACCAGTAGGTCTGTTTGTATCTCTCAGGCTCGCCCCAGATGCCACGAAGCATTGATGGCCATGGTCTATCAATTACTAAATATCCACCACCGCCATTTCCCACCTCTCTTGCCTCATTATCGACTACTTTCACACTAATCCCAGGCAGCGCTCTCATGGCAGATCCAGGTTTTGTGGCAGTGATCCCAGGAAGAGGCGAGATCATGATTGCGCCAGTCTCGGTCTGCCACCAGGTATCGACAATTGGGCAATTATCTGAGCCAATGACTTTGCGATACCAGATCCAGGCCTCTGGATTTATTGGTTCACCAACAGATCCTAGAAGCCGCAAAGACTTTAGGTTAAATCTATTTGGATGCTCATCTCCCCACTTCATCCAGGTCCTAATCAAAGTCGGTGCGGTATAGAGAATTGTCACTCCATATTTTTCGATAATTTCAAATATCCGCCCCTTATGGGGAGTATCTGGGGTTCCTTCATAGATCACCTGTGTAGCGCCATTGATTAGCGGCCCATAGACCACATAGGAGTGGCCAGTAATCCAGCCAACGTCTGCGGTGCACCAATAGATATCTTTTTCGGGCTTTAGATCAAAGACGACTCTATGGGTGAACGAGGCTTGGGTGAGATAACCCCCGGTGGTATGGGAAATACCTTTAGGTTTTGCCGTAGTCCCTGAGGTGTAGAGAATGAATAGAGGATGCTCGCTATCAAAAGCCTGCGCTTCATGATCGCTGCTTTGTTTATCAACTAAGTCATGCCACCAGATATCCCTATCTGAGAAAGCGACTTCCTGCCCGGTTCTCCTTACTACCAATACGTTCTTAACATGCGTCTTTCCTTTCAAAGCCTCATCAACGATAGCCTTTAGGGCAAGCGCTCCACCTTTCCTAAACCCACCATCTGCGGTAATTACCAAGCTGGCATCAGCATCTTGGATTCTTGCCAGGAGTGAATCTGCAGAGAATCCGCCAAAGACCACGCTATGAGCAGCTCCAACTCTGGCACAGGCAAGCATTGCAATTGCTGCCTCTGGAATCATCGGCATGTAGATAGCGACTCGATCACCGCTTCTAATTCCAAGCTGAGCTAGAGCATTGGCACACTTTTTCACCTCAATAAGAAGTTGGCTATAGGTGATCTGCCTACTATCTCCAGGTTCTCCTTCAAAGAGAAAGGCAACGCGATCTCCTCGTCCTTCTAAAACATGGCGATCAACTGCGTTATACGAAGCGTTTAGTTTTCCACCAACAAACCACTTTGCAAGAGGGCTCTGCCAATCTAAAACCTGGTCCCACTTCCTATGCCAGTAGAGATTACTAGCCTGCTGCCCCCAGAATGCCAGATAATCTTTATCTGCCTTGGCATAGATATCTGGTTTGGCATTTGCTTGAGCTGCAAATTCTTTCGAGGGCGGAAAGCTTCTATTCTCATTTCCCAGGTTTGATAGGGCCTCATTCATATTGTCAGATTACCAGCCTTGAGTTTTCCCCACTATGGCCTTGAGTAGAGAAAATCTTGGGAAATATTGGGCATATTGCCCACCTTCGCAGAAGCGAGAATGAGAACAGACTAGAAAGTATGGCGAGTATGCATCTACTAACACCAGCAATAGGCTTCTTTGGCACCAATATCTATGACTTCCTGCTTAGAGTGATGGGCTCTGAGATATTAAGGACGATAGTCTCCTTCCTGATTAGAAGCGCTCTAACCCGCATCGGGCTATAGCGGGTCTAGGCCCTTGCGATTTCTCCTATCTGCCCAAGTGTGTGAAAATAGCCCGCAATCCTTGTAGGTAGGAGAAATTCGCGTGCCAGCCATTGTCTTACTTGGTGCTCAATGGGGCGATGAGGGCAAGGGGAAGGCCACAGATCTTCTTGGAGATAGAGTCAAGTATGTAGTCCGCTATCAAGGCGGCAATAACGCAGGGCATACAGTCGTTATCGGTGGTCAGAAATATGCACTTCACCTACTTCCTTCGGGGATTCTCACCCCAAATTGCATCCCTGTTATTGGCAATGGCGTTGTTATCGATCCGGCAGTATTACTTGAAGAGATAGCAGGGCTAAATGAGCGCGGAGTTGATACCTCTAACCTAAAGATTTCTACCAATGCTCATCTGATCGCTCCCTATCACCGCACCATCGATAAGGTCTCAGAGCGCTTCTTAGGAAAGGCCAAGATTGGAACAACTGGTCGAGGAATTGGCCCTGCCTATGCTGACAAGATCAATCGCATCGGAATCAGAGTCCAGGATCTTTTTGATCCCTCTATCTTAAGACAGAAGGTCGAGGGAGCGCTAAGGGATAAGAATCAGGTATTGATAAAGGTCTTTAATCGCAAAGGCTTAGAAGTAGATGAGGTATTAAGAGAGTATTTGGAATTTGCCGAAGCCTTGCGCCCTTATGTTGTTGATACTTCACTTCTATTAAATCAAGCACTTGATAGAGGGGAGAGCGTTTTGCTTGAAGGCTCTCAAGGAACACTACTTGATGTGGATCATGGAACCTATCCTTTTGTGACCTCCTCTAATCCAACTGCTGGTGGGGCATCAACTGGCTCTGGGATTGGACCAACACGGATCTCAAGAGTGATTGGAATTGTCAAGGCCTACACCACCCGTGTGGGCTCTGGCCCTTTTCCAACAGAGCTCTTTGATGAAGACGGGGAGAAACTACGATCACTCGGGGGAGAAATTGGCACCACCACTGGCCGCTCACGAAGATGTGGTTGGTATGACGCCCCGATCGCAAGGTATGCGGTAAGAATCAATGGCCTTACCGATCTCTTCTTAACCAAGCTTGATGTGTTGACCGGCTGGGAGAAGATTTCCGTGTGTGTGGCCTATGAAATTGATGGCAAAAGGGTTGAAGAGCTCCCCGCATCGCAGAGCGATTTTCATCATGCCAAGCCAGTATATGAGCATCTACCAGGCTGGAGTGAGGAAATCTCTGAGGCAAGAAGACTTACAGACTTACCTAAGAATGCCCAGGCCTATATTAAGTTCCTAGAGGAGATATCAGGTGCCCCTATGAGCGCTATCGGAGTAGGCCCTGGCAGAGATGAAACAATTGTCGTCAGGGATCTAATCTCATGAGCAAGGTCTTGGTAACTGGCGGAGCTGGATATATCGGCTCTCATGTGGCATCAGAGCTATCGAAGAGCGGCTATGGCATCAGAATCTATGATGATTTTTCAAATGGCTTACAAAGACGAGTAGATGGCAAGTTTGGAGATGTCGTCGAAGGCGATATGCTCGACAGGGCAAAGCTTTTTGCAGCACTCGATGGAATTGATGCGGTAATCCATCTTGCTGCTAAGAAGGCCGTCGAAGAGTCAGTAAGAGATCCATTGAAGTATTACGAAAATAATGTTGGCGGAAGTCTCAATCTTCTGGGCGCTATGGCTGCAAAGGGCGTAAGGCGACTAGTCTATTCATCAAGTGCTGCTGTCTATTCACCAAATGATAAAGAGGCTGTCGTGGAAAGTGATCCCACCTTCCCGCTTTCACCCTATGGAGCAAGTAAACTCCTGGCCGAGCGGCTAATTTCAAGCGTCGGCGCAGCAGAGCAGATATCAAATATCAGCCTTCGCTACTTCAATGTAGTGGGATCTACGGAGGTTGAATTTGGCGATAACTCAAGAGACAATCTTATCCCCAAGGTCTTTCTCGCTTTAAAGAGTGGCAAACGCCCACAGATCTATGGCGCAGATTATCCAACCCCAGATGGCACCTGTATCCGCGATTACATCCATGTAAGAGACCTAGCCAGAGCCCACATTGTCGCCTTAAAGAAAGTGGAATCAGGCTATGTCAGCCAGATCTACAACGTCGGCTCTGGCAAGGGCTACTCGGTTAAAGAGATGATGTATCAGATCTCCAAGAGTCTTGGCAAAGACATTAATCCTGAGGTATCTAGGGCTCGAGCCGGAGATTCTCCAAAGCTAATTGCCTCTATTAAGAGGATTGAAGAAGAGCTTGGATGGAGGCCTGAGGCAAGCCTGGCGGAGATGGTTGATTCGGCTTGGCAAGCAGAGGCAAATACAACATGAGTGTTCTGGCTGATCGATATGCATCAAGTGAGATGAAAAACATCTGGTCACTTGAGTCAAAGATTATTGCAGAGCGAAAACTCTGGATTACTGTGATGAAGAGTCAGAGCGAGCTTGGCTTTGATATTCCAGCATCTGCCATAAGTGATTATGAGAAAGTCATAGAGAGAATTGATCTAGAGAGCATTGATAAGCGCGAGAGAGAGTTGCGCCATGATGTAAAGGCCAGAATCGACGAATTCAATAGCGTTGCCGGACATCAATACATCCACATTGGGATGACTAGTAGGGATCTAACTGAAAATATCGAGGCTTTCCAGATTATCTCTGCTCTGAGATTAACGAACTCTAAGACCCTAGCCCTTCTATCTCGCCTAGCCAAGAAAATTGAAGAATACAAATCACTTGCTATCGTTGGTCGCTCCCATAATGTCCCAGCTCAGATAACCACTCTTGGCAAGCGTTTTGCCACAATTGCCGAAGAATTGGTCTTCGCTCAGATGCGCCTTGCAAATCTCATCGAGCATTTTCCCATCCGAGGTCTAAAAGGGCCGGTGGGAACATCGCAAGATATCCTAGATTTGATGGGGGGCCACTTTCATAAGCTAGAAAGGGCGATCACCAACTCCCTTGGCTTTGAGAAAACCCTAGATTCAACTGGCCAGATTTATCCAAGATCTATTGACTATCAAGTCGTTACCTCGCTTGTGGCCCTTTCTGCCGCTCCCTCCAATATGGCCACAGCGATTAGATTGATGGCTGGGCATGATTTAGTCAGTGAAGGCTTTAGATCAGGTCAAGTCGGCTCATCTGCCATGCCGAATAAGATGAACACTAGGTCCTGCGAGAGAATAAATGGCCTTGCAGTTATCCTCAAGGGATATGCCACCATGCTTGGTGAGATATCAGGGGAACAATGGAACGAGGGCGATGTCTCAGATAGCGTGGTGAGAAGAGTTGCTATCGCCGAGTCTTTCTATTGCATAGATGGCCTGCTTGAGACCTGCCTGACAATTCTGGATGAATTTGGCATCTATCCTGCAATGATTGAGAGAGAAGTGGATACCTATCTTCCTCTTCTTGCATCAACAAAGATTCTCCTAGCCGCGGTGAAAAAAGGGATGGGGCGCGAGGATGCTCATAAGATTATTCAAAGGGTCTTACTGACTTTCACCAGCTCAATGCGTGAGGGGAGAGGCGAAGATCTAATTGCCCTCCTTGTTGAAGATGGGAAAATGCCATTGAGTAAGGTGGAACTTGAGGCGCTAATTGCCGACCCACTTAGCTTTGCAGGAAATTCCGTAGCCCAATGTGAAGCAGTGCTGGCCAAGATTTCGCCTCTACTTGCCCAAGAGCCAAAGGCCTCTAGCTATGAAGCTGGGCAGATCCGCTAGCTTCTCCTTACTTTTTGCGCTTGCTTTGGGCCCGAGGTAGGGTTAGGACATCACAGATGACCTGAGGTTGGGAGGCTCGCTATGGGGCGTGGCCGTTCAAAAGCTAAGCAGACAAAAGTCGCAAGGGATCTCAAATATCACTCTCAAGATATCGATATTGAAAGCCTTGCAAAAGAACTTCACGGAGAGGTCGATAGAAACTCAAACGAGGATGATTACGACCCATTCGCCGAGGGCAACTACATACCTCGTAAGTAACTGGCTAAAAACTAAATGCGCCCTACTCCATATGTTGCATCGCTTCGGGTCTATGAACCAATCGATTCTTTTGAATTGAACGATCAAGCTCGTTGGAAAGAGATCAAGATAACTGAATCAACCGGTTATGAAGAACAACTCCGAGCGTTAAAGCGAACGATAATTTCTGACTCGCTTATGGTGCGCGGCGATGGCGCCCACATCATTGATCATGATGGGAAACGCTATGTAGCGCCTTGGTCGACGGCACGAAGAGTTTGGGCCGCGCTCGAGGATTTCAAATCATCACTTCCAATTAGCGTGATTCCTTTCTTTATTCCGCCATCAATGGAAGAAGCAATTCGCGAGAAGGGCGAAGTGCCAGAGAACAAAGTCCCACACATCCTTACTGAGACTTGGATGATTCCTCCGCGATGGTTCTCACTCTTTGATCCCGAGGAACGGCTCCGCGGCGCCAACAACGGAGTTCCTTTCACGATTGCTCGTACCGAATTAGAGCTTGCAAAGAAGCGATGCATTAATGCACATATGGCAGTTCGAAAAGCCTTCGGTCCCGGTCCAGCTGAAGAAGAGATAATTCAATTACTCAATTGGCTCAATGTTTTCGATCCAAGATCGAAAGTCGAACTCGATTACGGCGGGCTCGCGGTTTATCTAGATAAGTTGCTTCGAGAATCTGGGGAGGATGGTCTCAATGCCGATTCCTCAATCGAGGATGTCCATCACTCAATCGCAGGACTTTCTGCAGGAGATGGCGTAATGGCCGGAGAAGGCTATGAACGGTTGGTTTCTAGATGGCGGAGGGTTTCATCTCTAGAACAGGCCATGTAATTCAGCCACTTGAAAATCACCTTCCCCGGCTACTACCCTCTGCTCAAAGTTCGCGAAATGGACATTTCTCGAACTTCCAATCGAGACGAGGATTAGTTTGAGTTTGAACCGATCAAGCGAGGCAGAAGTCTTACTGACCCCGGCCGAAGTCGCCTCAATGTTTCGCGTTGATCCAAAGACCGTAACCCGCTGGGCCAAGGCCGGCAAGCTAACTGCAATCCGCACCCTTGGTGGACATCGTCGCTATCGCGCCTCAGAAGTCAATGCTCTCCTGCAGGCCTCAAGCAGAGGAGCAATACGAGCATGAGCGAAGAAAATAAGAGCACACCTGGGGAAGGAAGCGATTCAAAAGCAAAGTTTCGTGAAGCTCTAGAGAGAAAGAAAAAGGGCGGCGGAATCAGAAATAACAACATTGCTGGAAACTCAAAGATTCATGGCGGTCAGACCGATGGTGGCGGGCCAAAGATGTTCCGGCGCAAATCTGGGTCTGCTTAGAAACCATCTATGAACACGCCATAAATTGAAGTGGCTGGGGACGGGATCGAACCGTCGACCTCACGATTTTCAGTCGCACGCTCGTACCAACTGAGCTACCCAGCCGAGATCAAAAGCCAATAGGACAAAGTTACTAGCGACCCAGACGGGACTTGAACCCGCGACCTCCGCCGTGACAGGGCGGCGCGCTAACCAACTGCGCTACTGGGCCAACCGCAGATAGAGAGGAATCCCTATCTTGCGTCCCCAACGGGATTTGAACCCGTGTTACCGCCGTGAAAGGGCGATGTCCTAGGCCCCTAGACGATGGGGACTAGAGGAGGAAGAAGTCTATAGCCCGAATTCAGTTCCAAGTGACGCGAGCAAAGTTAGCGAAAATTAAGGGTTTTTCACTTCATGTGATCAAGGCTCATTTCCAATTAATCTATTTTCATTTGATGACTTACTATGAGCACAAGTAGTGAAAATCCAGGGCCTTTAGCTCAGTCGGTAGAGCAACGGACTTTTAATCCGTGGGTCGTCGGTTCGATCCCGACAGGGCCCACTTAGATGATCGGTCATCTCGGCAACCTTCAATGTGTCATTGAGGGTTTTCTCAGCCTTATACTGTTACTATTGTCTTTCAAGTTATTCACTTCCCCGACTTGCGATATCCGGATCGCGGCCAGGGCGGGAATCAACAAGCGGGGGATTTAGACCCCACTGGTAATTTGTCCGTTTTGTCCATTATCCACGACAAATTACGCTCCATTTCGTAGGGGTGAGCAGAGGCGGCGACGGTCGACTCTGTAGTAGAAACCGGTATGGAAATAAGGGGCTCTATTTAGTGTCACTACGCAAGAAATCTGCCTCCGCAGGTCTGAAAGTCTGGACCGTAGCGGAGCTTGGTGCTTTCTACACAGAGCACCGTAGTGAGCTCATCGCCCATGCCTCTCGTATCCTGAAAGACAGCGCTAAGGCCGAAGAAGTAATCCAAGACGCCCTGATCAAGGTCATGCTCGCCGCCCCTGAGCTTGAGTCTAAAGATCACGCACTTGGTTATATGCATAGAACGATCGAAAACCTCTGCATCGATATCTTCCGTATCGAGGGTCGTCGTCCAAACCTTGTGGTTCTAGATGGCGCCTCAGCAGAGCTTGAATCAACTTGGGTCGAAAACAAAGACCATGTTGATGTAATTGCAGCGGCAGATGATGCTGCAATTGTTAGACAGGCCCTCGCAATGCTCTCTCCCGCAGAGCGAGCAGCTCTTGTGATGTGGGAGATGGAGGGCAGATCTACTGCAGAAATCGCTGCAGAACTTGGCATTAAGGAATCTGCTGTTAGACATACTGTCTCTCGAGCCAGAGCATCTCTGCGCAAGGTAATGAGCGAGCTAATTGTTGACAAAGAGCGTGGGTTAACTGCGCTAGATATGCTCTCAACAACCTACAAGAAAGCAGCGCAGATCGCTAAGAAGTCAAGTAAAGCAGCACTTTCCTTGATTCTAGTTTTCTTTGCCTTCCTTGGATTTAATGCGATGCCAACAGATAGTGAGCTTCCTCTTGTAACAACTCAGGAAACTATCTCTTCAACTGAAGTTACAAGCGAGGAAGTGGCGGCACCTGTTGTCGAAGCATCAGCAAATCCTGTGATTACCCCAGCTGCAATTGCTAAAGCGCAAGCAGTAGCCCAAAATGCCAAGGCCACTAACTTTAGCTTTACCGGCCTTGATAAGGCTGGAATCCCAACTGGATTTACCGTTACTGATTCATCTGGAGCTCTAGGTTCTCTCTATATAACTAACCGCGCTCCAATACTTTCAGAGACTGAGCTCATCCTCTCCCAGGTCGCAAAGACTGATTCTGGGGCAGCTAACATCTTTATCTCCCAGAAGCTAGTAAGCGATTCCCAGGGCTTTAGCTACCTACCCTTGATCTCCTATGGCAAGGAAGGAAATTGGGTCCCCCTAGTAACAAAGCTCACCTTTCTAGATTCTGAGCGTATGCTCAGCGGGGATTATCTAGTCACAGCCATTATTAAAGTAGAATCTGAGGTTGAAACCTCAATTGTGATCTCAGCGGATGCTTCAGGCCGGGATCTTCTAATGGCTCCAAAGCAGGTCATCACTCGCTTGGTGCTAAACCCAGGAAAAACCCAGATTTTATCTCAAGCAGTTTTAGTAGTTGAAAAGGGAGCCAAGTAATGAACTCCCAATTTAAGTTTCTCCGCCGCGTCCGGATACGCGGTGGGGAATGTGGTGCAGTAGCACGTGCATTGCATCACGAGGCGCAGAAAGTCGCCCTCGTTCGGAATGAGCAAACGCTCATATCTGATGAGTGTGTCCTTCTGAGCCAAGCCGAGTTGGAGAAGTCCTCTAACTCGACTCTTAATGAAAGGAAACAAATGTCTACAAAGACATCAATCAAGCGCGTTGCGCTTGTTGCTGTGTCAGCGTTGGGCTTTGGTCTGTTGTCAGTAGTGCCTGCAAA
>Ga0194132_10012166_pt1 | contig 10801 bp, 7 predicted proteins | sample TA2KigOf80mmetaG_FD_148612 | JGI IMG/M metagenome (GOLD analysis project Ga0194132, IMG submission 148612) | Freshwater microbial communities from Lake Tanganyika, Tanzania - TA2015054 Kigoma Offshore 80m | ecosystem: Environmental > Aquatic > Freshwater > Lake | place: Tanzania: Lake Tanganyika... | reverse complement strand
GCGAACACCGGATGCCCGTCGGTCGGATTGGCGCCGATGACGACCATCACATCGGCCTCGGCTACCGAGTCAAAGTCCTGGGTGCCGGCCGAGGTGCCAAAGGTCTGCTTCAGGCCATAGCCGGTCGGCGAGTGACAAACCCGGGCGCAGGTGTCGACGTTGTTATTGCCGAAGGCGGCACGCACCATCTTCTGAACGAGGAAGGTCTCCTCGTTGGTGCACCGTGACGAGGTGACGGCGCCAACCGCGCCCTTGCCATACGTCGACTGGAGGCGTTTGAACTCGCCGGCGACGTGGGCGATGGCTTCGTCCCAACCGACCGCGCGCCAGGGATCGGATATCCGCGCGCGAATCATCGGCGTGGTGATGCGATCCTTGTGAGTCGCATAACCCCAAGCGAAGCGGCCTTTGACGCAACTGTGGCCATGGTTGGCCTTGCCGTCCTCGAACGGCACCATGCGCACCACCTGATTGCCGCGCAGCTCGGCTTGGAACGAGCAGCCGACGCCACAGTACGCACAGGTGGTGACGACTTTCCGCTCGGGCTGGCCGATCTCGATCACGGACTTTTCGATGAGTGTTGCCGTCGGGCAGGCCTTCACACAGGCGCCGCACGACACGCACTCGGAGTCGAAGAAGCTGTCGTCCTGGCTGGCCGCAACCTTCGACGCAAATCCGCGGCCTTTGATGGTCAGCGCCAGCGTGCCTTGGACTTCGTCGCAGGCGCGTACGCAGCGCGAGCAGACAATGCACTTCGCTGGATCGAAGATGAAATAAGGATTGGACTCGTCCTTCCGGGCAACGAGATGATTTTCGCCGGCATAGCCGTAGCGCACCTCGCGCAAGCCAACCGCGCCGGCCATGTCTTGCAGCTCGCAGTTGCCATTGGCCGGACACGTCAGGCAGTCGAGCGGGTGATCGGAGATGTAAAGCTCCATCACGCCGCGGCGCAGGTTTTGCAGTCGCGCGGTCTGGGTCGCGACCTTCATCCCGGCCGCGACCGGCGTGTGGCACGAGGCCGGTGTGCCGGCGCGTCCCTCGACCTCGACCAGGCACAACCGGCACGAGCCGAACGCGTTCAAACCGTCGGTCGCGCATAGCTTCGGGATCGTGACCCCGGCTTCGGCCGCGGCGCGCATGATCGAGGTGCCGGCCGGCACCGAGACAGGAATGCCGTCGACGGAGAGCGATACCGTCGCCGCGCCCGCCACCGGCGGCGTGCCGAAGTCTCTATCCTTGAGCAGCGTCATGTCGGCAACATCATGGTTCGAAGTCTTCGCGGAAGTGGCGAATGGCGCTCAACACAGGATACGGCACAAAGCCGCCCAAGGCACAGAGCGATCCCGCCTTCATGGTGGCGCACAAATCCTCGACAAGCGCGATATTGGCGGCAACGTTTTCCCCGGCAATGATGCGGTCAATCGTCTCCTTGCCGCGGACAGACCCAATTCGACAGGGTGTGCACTTGCCGCAGGATTCGATGGCGCAGAACTCCATGGCAAAGCGGGCCTGGCGGGCCATGTCGACGGTGTCGTCGAACACGACGATACCGCCATGGCCGATCAGGCCGTCCTTAGCGGCGAAGGCTTCGTAATCGAACGGCGTGTCGAACAGCGCCGGCGGAAAATAAGCGCCCAGGGGTCCGCCCACTTGAACGGCGCGAACCGGTCGGCCCGAGGCGGTGCCGCCGCCAATATCGGTGACAAGTTCGCCCAGCGTTAGGCCAAACGGTGCTTCGAAAAGCCCGCCGTGCTTGAGGTTGCCCGCGAGCTGAATCGGCATGGTGCCGCGCGACTTGGCCGCACCGTGCTTGGCGTAAGCCGCCCCGCCATCGGCAAGGATGACGGGCGCCGTCGCCAGCGTGAGCACGTTGTTCACCACGGTTGGTCTGCCGAACAGGCCCGCGTGCGCCGGCAGCGGCGGCTTGGCACGGACCTGGCCGCGCTTGCCTTCGAGACTCTCCAGCAGCGCGGTCTCCTCGCCGCAGACGTACGATCCTGCGCCGACGCGAATCTCGATGTCGCAACCGTCGAGCAGGTTTCGTGCGCGGGCGATGCCGAGCGCCTCACGCATGACGGCGATGGCGAGCGGATATTCCGAGCGGATATAGATGAAGCCCTTTGTCGCGCCGACGGCGAGGGCGGCGATCGCCATACCTTCAATCAGCGCGAACGGATCGCCCTCCATCAGCATGCGATCGGCGAAGGTACCTGAATCGCCCTCGTCGGCATTGCAGACGATGTACTTGTTGTCGCCTTTCGCGTCGCGCGTTGTCTTCCACTTGATGCCGGCCGGAAATCCCGCGCCGCCGCGGCCGCGCAGACCCGAGGCGGTGATCTCGGCAATCGTCGCATCGGCGCCGATGGCGCGGGCGCGCGTCAGTCCTTTCCCGCCACCGTGCGCGACATAGTCGGACCACGACAGTGGATCGATGATCCCGCACCGCGAAAAGGTGAGGCGCGTCTGGCGCTTGAGGAACGGATGATCCTCGGGCTTGCCAATGCGAAGCCGGTGCGGCGCACCGCCTGCGATGGCCGCATCCAGCACCGCGGTGATGTCGTCGGCGCCAACCGGTCCATAGGCCACGCGCCCGGCAGGCGTCTCAACTTCGATCAAAGGCTCCAACCAGTGCAGGCCGCGCGAACCGGTGCGAATGACGGTGACGCCACGGCGTCTTGCGGCGGTGGCCGCGATCTCCTCGGCGCCGACCGCAACCGCGGCCGAATCACGGGGAATGAACAGGTTCGTCATGGCGCGGCGTCGAGCAGACGGCCCAGCGTGGTCTCGTCAAGGCGGCCGACGACTCTCTCGCCAACCATCGCCGCCGGCGCCGTCGAACACAGACCGAGGCAAAACGCCGGCTCCAGGGTCACGCGACCGTCGGCGGTCGTGCCGTGCCAGTCGACGCCGATCTTACGCATCGCGCGCTCAGCCAGCGCATCGCCGCCCATGGCCTGGCACGCTTCGGCGCGGCACAGCTTCACCACCGTCCGCCCCGCCGGTTCGGCGCGGAGGTCGTGATAGAAGCTGAACGTGCCATGCACCTCCGCCCGCGACAGGTTGAGCGCATCCGCCACCATCGCCACCGCCTCCGGCGGCACATGGCCAAACTCGGCCTGAATCGCGCGCAGAATCGGCAAGCAGGCGCCGTCGAGATGCTTCAACGACAAGATGATTTCCGCGGCGCGGGCGGGTGTCCAGGCGATTGGAGCGCTCATAAGCCGAGTGTGCCCGGCCGATGCCTGGCGATCAATGCGGCGGGTCAAGCAGCGTTTGCCTACGACTTCACCGCAACCGCGACGCCAGCCCCAACCAGCAGGGTGCCGGCGCTGCGATTCATCCACGTCACGCCGCGGGCGCTGCCGAGCCAGCGGCGGGCATGGGCGGCGAGAAGCGCGTAGTCGGCCATGGTGGCCGTTCCAATACCGACAACGATGCCGACAACGATCAGCAGATCGATCGCCGTGAGATTGGCCAAATCGAGGAACGCCGGCAGGAAGCCGAGATAGAACACGATCACCTTGGGATTGCCGAGGGTGACAAAGAACCCTCCGGCCAGGCTGCGAAAAAGTCCGGCCCGACCCGTCTCGACGTGGGCTGCTGGTGTGTCGGGGCGTGCGCGCCAGGCTTGAATCCCGAGCCAGATCAAATACGCGGCGCCAAGATAGCGCACGATCACGAATAGCTCGCCCAGAACTTCGGCGATCAGTGACAGGCCAAAGGCAGCGAACAGCAAATAAACGAGATCGCCCAGCACCAGACCAAAGCCGAGTGCCGTCGCCGGCCAAAAGCCGCGGCTGACAGCGGTCGAGACGACCGCCACCACGCCCGGTCCGGGCGACAGCGCGAACACCAGCATGGTCGCCGCGAAAGCGATCGTCGAGGTGACAGTCACCGTTATCTCCAGGCGCCGAACAGATACCAGCTCTCGCCGCTGTAGCCGGTCTTGCCCGCAACGGGCGTGGCGTGTTCGTGATCGTGCCGGCTGACGCTGCCGGCCCAGGGCGGATAATGGCCGGGCTCCACGTCGGGATTGACGCCGCCCTCGAAGCACTTGTCGCGCATGAAGCCCGCCAGCTGCAGCGCCTCGACCATGTTCATCTCGTGCAACCGCGCCCAAAAGGGCTCGTTGTTGTACCAGGCGTCCCAGTTGCGCATGAAACGGTCGAACACGGGCGTCGTGCCGGTGAAATTCGGCTGTTCGAGATTGATGAACACGCCGCCGGTGTTGAGCGCGGCGAAGACGCGCTTCATCACCACGTCGATCGCGCGCGTCGAGGTCTCGTGCCAGAACATGGTCGACTGGATCCAATCGAACGTGCCGAGGCTGGCGTCGATGTCCTCGGCGGCGCGCTGGATGAAGCGCACGTTGTTGAAGCCCATCGCGCGGGCACGGGCGTGGCCGTAGCGCAGCACCGGGCCGCCGGCATCGAGGGCGACCACCTCGGCCTCGGGAAACGCCGCCGCGAGCGGCAGCGTGTTATTACCGTGGGCCGAGCCGAGATCGAGGATGCGTTTCGGCTTGAATTCGGGGAATCGGGCCTTCAGCCACTTTGAAATGCCGCGACCGCCGGAGTCGCCCTTGGGGCCGAAGCCGCCCGCCGATGTCACGAAGGTGGCGAGATCGTAAGTGGCGCCCGCGATCACGTCGCCCGGTTTGACTTCCGCGTGATAGCCGCCGGGCTGCAAGTGATTGTCGGCTTCGGCGAGATAGCGCGGCACCTCGGTCGCGGGATCGAGGGTCAACGTCTCGGCATTGCCCGAAAACCGTTGCGCGCGCGCCGTGAGATCGTCGATCTGGCGAAGCGCGACGTGGCGGGCGTTCTGGCGGTTCATTTCCTGGATGTTACGCCGGAGCGAGGCCCAGTGCTGATAGACCGGGCTCTTCGCGATCTTGGCGCGAACGGTCGCGCCGACCCGGACGCGGGGGTCACTCAAGTCCTTGTCGGCATCGGTCAGGGTTGGCGCGACATCACGATCATAGGCGAGCCGCACGCCGGCACTCAGCGAACGATGAACAAAGGCATTGAGCGACGACAGCACATTCATGCGCGCCGCCTCGTCATGGCTGACGGCGGGTGACATGCCATGGGCATATAGACTGCGGGCGGTCGGCGGGAGTGACGTGGGCATGATCGAATCTGTAGTTCGACCGGGCCTCGAAGTCCACCGTTACGCCGCCATGGCGTCGACGCGTTCCTTGGTGATGCGAAAGCCGAGCAGGTGCCCGGCGCCATCGAGAACTCTGAGATCGACGCGGGGGTACGGCTTGAGGAACGCCTTGATCCGCGTCAGCGGAACCATTCCGTCGTCAGCGCCGTGAAAGGCGATGATCGGACAGGCGAGGTTAGCGAGATCGAAACTGTCGTCACGGGCGAAGCAGCGAATCCCGTCGGTGACACCGCGCGCCGATACGGCGAGGCTTTCGCCGATGTAGGCGGCAAACGATCGACTTGGCGGCCAATGACAACGATTCGCTCAAGCGGTCCAAATCCGTCCGCGGCGATACCGTCGCGCCTCTCTTTTTGTTGCGCCTGGGCTGCGGTCGCCGACACGATTGCTGCGAGAGCGGCAATTGGGGCAGGGCCAATTCGGATCATGTCTCTTCAGTTGCAAATTGTCGGGGCGATCAGACCAACGACGCGAAAATATGGTCCTCCTTTGGTTTTGGAATCGCCAAAGAGGACCAGGATTGTCCGTGATCCAGGGGTGGATCGGAATAGTCAATCTTAACGATCGAGGGAGGTATGTCGCCGGATGAAAACGGCCGACTTAGAATCTGAATCTGAAGGTCGCCGAAAGCGTCTGGCCAAGGTAATCGCCCGAATATGAGGCGTCGTAGTCCACGGTAAACGCCGTAAAGATGTCGCGAACGCCGACGCTCAGGCCGGCGGTGACGATGTTCTTCCCCGGCTTGGCGCCGTTGGCGACAAACGTGGGTCCGCCGGACGCAAATCGAAGCGATGCCTTGGGCCGTCCGGCGCCAAATTCACGGGCATAGTCGCCACGCAATTCGGCTTCGATGCCGCTGTCCTGAAGCAGCGCGAACCGGCGCTGGGCAACGAAGCCAATGCCGCCCCGAAGCGAGTCCTGATTGCGCGTGTCGTAATCGAGGTCGACGCCGGCGCCGCCGCCCGCCTCGGTGTAAGAGCCTTCGTGTGTCTTGAGGAAAGCGACACGGGCGTACGGGGAAACTTTCGTTTGCGAGAAACGCGCCGTGGTGCCGGTGTCGATGGCGCCGCCGATGTGATAGCCCGACCATTCGCCTATCGGCTCGCGCACGATGTTGTCGATGACCACCCGCCGCCGGCTGCGGTAGGCGTCGTAAGCGCCGCCCAGAATCGCCTGCGTAAAATTGGGGCCGTTCTGATGTCGGGCATAGAGATCGAGTTGGGTGGCGATCACGCGGAGCGGCCGATCGTCCGTGTTCTTTTCGTCGGGCAGCGACCAGGTGCGCGACAAACCAAATCCAAGTTTAAGCGCGTCGGTGCTCTGCCAGTCGTATCCGGCCGCGACCCCGGCGGCATAGATTTTGTAACCCTTATCCTCGCCTTCTGACTTTCGCGAACCGTAGCTTCCCAATTGCTGGATCCAGAACGACGGATATTCGCCGGTCGGATTGGGACCCAGGGTCCTCGGGATGCCGGCCAGCCGATGCCGGATCACGCCATGCGCCATGTTCTGAGTGTTGACCGCCGTGATCAAGGTGGCGTCGCTGGAATCGGGGGCGAGCTGCTGGATCGCGGACTCGAAACCGGCGCGGTCGGATTTCGACGCGATGCTGGCGAAGAGTTCGCCGTCGTTGCCGAGCGCGGTGAGCGAGCCTTCGTACACGGCGCCGAGCGTCGAGCCTAAGCCAAGCTGGGCCGCCGTCTTGCGATTGACGTCGAGCAGAATGACGTTGGCGTTGGTCGGCGATACCCGCGTTCTAAACTCGTATATGAACGAACCGGTCGACGACCTGATGTTGGCAACGGGCACGCCCATCTGTAGATTGGCGGCGCTGATCAGCGTGAAGGTGGTGGAATTCCGAACCAATCCGGCAAGCCGGGTCGAGATCGACACGGTTGGCGCAATCACCATCTGTCCAGTGGCGCCCATCAATGGCGCCGACGTGCTTGCGGTTTGGCCATCAATGGCGAAATCGAGGCTGGTCGTCCCGGTGAAGCTGGCGTTTGTCGCCGAAATCACCTTGCCGCCCGGCACCGCGATCGACGAGTTCGCGACATTGAGGTCGGCCGTGCCCGCGCCGCGGCCGATGCCGCCGCGCAGCGTCGCCCGGTTCTCGACCGTAACGCTGTGATTCCCCGCGCCAAGATCGATGTTGCCGGTGACGGTGGTGTTGTTGAGGCGCACCGTGCTGTTGCCGCCGCCCATGTTGATATCGCCGGTCATCGAACCGCCGGTCGACGTTAACGTATCGGCGCCGGACCCGAGACGAACCGATCCGCTGAAGGTGCCGGTATTGGTGAATGTGGTCGCCTGTGTCGCGCGACCGAGGTCGACACCGACGGCGCGGCCGGTGCCGGTCGGGCGGATGGTTGCGGCGAACGTTCCCGAATTCACGAAGCTTGTCAGCGTTCCCGATTCATCGATCAGGCCCAGCGCATTGAACGACCTGCCGCGAGCGTCGATCGTGAACACGCCCAGATTCTCGAACCGCTGGAGCGAAGCCGTCGCCGCGATCAGAAAACCGGAGGCGTTGCCACCGCCGGTGCCGGGGACCCCGGTCGTGCCATCCTCGGTCTGATCCTGAGCGCGAACCACGACTTCGCCGTTGTTGATGAAACGCGGTGCGCTGGCGCGGTCGCCGAACCGGATGCCGGTGGCGTCGGCGTCGACCGAGACCGCATCGATGTTTCCGGTCTCAAGCCGGATATCGCCCATGAAGCGCGTCAGGCGCGAGGCCTGCCCCGTGGCGCTGCCCGAAATGTCGATCGCAAACGCCGCCCGTCTCGGTTCGGTCGTGGTCGACTGAATCTGGCCCTTCATCAGGAAGCTGCTTTGGTTGACGTCGATGGTGGCGGCGAGCCTGCCGATCACGAGGTCGCCGCCGGCGCCGGTTGGCGCGATCACCAACGTCGGCACATTTCCCGCTTCGGTGTAGAGCAGGGTATCGACGGGGGCATTGGCAGCGGGCGCGATGGTCAACTCCTGGGTTTCGGTCAGGCCGTCGCCGTCAAAAGCGATCCCGCCGCCGACCCCGCCACCAATGCGCATGGCCGAACCGCCTTGCACCGGTCGGACCAGTCTCCCGTCGTTGTCGAACTGGGCGCGGGCGCCGGTTCCGATGGCGCCGTTCAACACCAGAAAGCCGCCAATATCGCCGCCGAAGATCCAGCCCGGTCCATTCAGACCCGCCGTGGCGGTTTGCCCGCCAATCGAGACGTTTCCGGTGATCGGTCCACCGAAGCGGGCGCCCACGGCATCGTTGCCGTTCAAGGTGAAGTTTGCGCCGACCGTCACGTCGCCGCGGATAGTGCTGTCGGCATTGATGCCGAAGGAATTGGCGCCGCCGACAAGGATCGACGAATTGATGGCGATGTTGACGTTGCCCTGGAACACCCCGGTGCCCGCGATACGGATGGCGGTGTTGCCGGCATTGGTCCGATCGAGATCTTGCTGGCGCGGCCCTTCGATGGTGATGGCGCCACCCATCGTGAACCCGCTGACCAACGTGCGTGGCTGATTGTTGGCGTCGAGCGTGTTGATGAAAACGGCCGTCGCGCCGGTGCGGGCGTTGTGGGTGATGTTGCCGTTGACCAGCGCAGAGTTGTTACTGTCGATGGTCAGGGGAACGCCGGTCGACAGCGTGATCGAGCCGGCACCATCGACCGTGATGTCGCCTTCTCCTGAGCCGTCGCCGCGCGAGGTCGAGACCGCGGCGCTGGTCGAATTGCTGATCGTGAGCGGGCCGGCCAATGCCGGCGTCGACGCCAGCATCATCACGGTCGTCAGCCATCGTGGCCAAGAGTACGGGCGATAGCCCGATCCGACTGACAAGACGTGCTCCACATTGATCAGGGCCCGCGCCGCGACTGGGCCGAAGGGGTCACTTATTGGACGACCTTACGGCCGGCGGCAAGACCCGATTTCGTCTTGTTTCACAACGGATTGCGGCCGAATTTTGGCCTAAGCCAGGGCCGCTTCCGCCAGCTCGCAGACGATGTGGCCGGCGACGATGTGCATTTCCTGAATGCGGGGCGTCGAGGTCGAGGGGACCTTGAGGCAAATGTCGCAATGCGCGGCCATGGCGCCACCGGTTTGGCCGGTAAATCCGATGGTGCCGAGTTGGCGCGACTTGGCCAGCATCAGCGCCTTGATCACGTTCTTGCTGTTGCCGCTGGTCGAAATGCCGATCAGCACGTCGCCTGGACGGGCCAATCCGTCGAGCTCGCGCGAAAAGACGTTTTCGTAGCCAAAATCGTTGCCGATGGCGGTCAGTGCGGCATTGCTCATGCCGAGCGCAATCGCCGGGAGCCCGCGCCGGTCGAGAAAAAAGCGACCAGACAATTCGCCGGCCAAGTGCGCGGCGTCCGAGCACGAGCCGCCATTGCCACAAAAGAAAATCGTCCGGCCCGCCTTCAGTGCGGCGATCATCATCTCGGCGGCGCGGGCAATGTCGTCCGACAGCGCGCCGAGCGCCGACAAATTATCGCGGCTCTGGGTGATGATCGCGGAAACTTTGCCGGTGAGGGCGGACATTCCGATCGCTCCCTGGTCTTTTGCTTGATTTCTTTAGCGCTCAGAATTGGTATCATCGCCCCCAGGATGCAACAAGCAGTCGGGAAAAGTCGGGGGCCGGAAGTGCGCCGCGTCTGGTCGGCCTTGGTGATTGGAGTCTTGACGATGGCGGCTGCGACCGCGGGCGCCGCCACCCTCAGGATGGCAATCACCACATTGCCGCCCCGCATAGCCAATCCGTTTGCGACCTCGGCAACACCCAGCATCACCACCTTGAGCGCCATGTTCGATGGGTTGACGCGGATCGACGCAGATGGCGCGTTGAGGCCGTGGCTCGCGGTGGCGTGGAATCGGATCGACGACCGGACCTGGCGCTTCAAGCTGCGCCATGACGTTCGGTTCTCCAACGGAGCGCCGCTGACATCCGACGCGGTTGTGTTCGCGGTCGATTACCTGGTCAATCAGGCGGCCCCGACCGACAATTTGAAGCGAGACTTGCCGGCGCTGGCGATGGCACGCGCGGTCGACCCGCTCACCGTCGACATCGTCACAATGGAGCCCGAACCGAGTCTGCCGCGCTACGTTTCAGTGTTGGCGCTACCCGAGCCAGGGGCGTTTAGGGCGCTCGGCCGTGAAGCCTTCAGCAAGGCGCCAATTGCGACCGGGCCGTTCATCGCCGAGCAGTTTGAGCCAAACCGCGCCGTCTTTCGCGCATTCAAAGACGGCTGGCGGCCGCCCAAGGTCGACCGGTTGGAATTGATCGAGTTGCCCGATGCGACGGCCCGGCTGCAGGCGGTGTTGACTGGACAGGCCCACATTTCAACCAACCTCAACCCCGAGGACAGGGACGTGCTGACGGCGGCCGGTCACGCCGGTTTGAGTTGGCAGGACGGCACCGTCAGCGGCATCTCGCTGGTCACGACGCGCGATCTTCCATTCAACGATGTGCGCGTGCGGCGCGCCCTCAATCTTGCGGTCAATCGGGCGCCCATTGTCGCGACGCTGCTCCGCGGCAGCACGGTCGTCGCTAGTCAGCCGGCGGCGCGCGGCGTTTTTGGCCGCGACGATACGATCGGCGATTTCGACTATGACCCAGAAAAAGCGAAGCGCCTCATGG
>Ga0194132_10012165_pt1 | contig 10801 bp, 9 predicted proteins | sample TA2KigOf80mmetaG_FD_148612 | JGI IMG/M metagenome (GOLD analysis project Ga0194132, IMG submission 148612) | Freshwater microbial communities from Lake Tanganyika, Tanzania - TA2015054 Kigoma Offshore 80m | ecosystem: Environmental > Aquatic > Freshwater > Lake | place: Tanzania: Lake Tanganyika... | reverse complement strand
GCAGGTCCCCACCACGCTCGAGTCGCTCGTCGTCACCTGTGCCCTCGCCCGTCTCGGCGCGGTGCAGAACCCGATCGTCCCGGTGCTGCGGGGCCACGACGTGGCGTTCATCGTCGACCAGCTCGGCAGCGAGGTGCTGATCGTCCCCGAGGAGTGGCGGGGCTTCGACCACGGCGCGATGGCCCGGGAGATCGCCGCGACCCGTGGCCTCAGGGTGGTCATCGCCGACCACGCCACCGACCCGTCGACGGCGGGCGGCGCGATGCGGCTGCAGGCCGGCGACCCGGCCGCCCTCCCTCCGGCGCCGGACGGGGACGGTGAGCGCTGGGTGTACTACTCGTCGGGCACCACCGCCGACCCCAAGGGCATCCGGCACACCGACTTCTCGGTGATGGCCACGGCCAACTCGGTGATGCGCGGCATGGGGATGAACCCCGACGACGTCTTCCCGATGGCCATCCCCATGGCCCACATCGGCGGCGTGGGCATGCTCACCGCCGCGCTCATGAGCGGTATGTGCATCGTGCTGTTCGACACCTGGGACCCGGCCACCACACCCGAGCGGATGGCCGCGCACCAGCCGACGATCCTCGGCAGCGCGGTGCCGTTCTTCCTGGCGTACACGGACGCGCAGCGGCGCCACGGCGACGAGCCCCTGTTCCCCGCGCTGCGCACCGGCGTTGCCGGCGGCGCGCCGCTGCCGCCCGAGGTCAACCGAGCGGTGCGCGAGACCCTCGGCATCCGGGGCATCTGCAACTCGTGGGGGCTCACCGAGTTCCCGATCATCACCTCGCCCCGGCCCGACGACCCGGTCGAGGTGCTCGACACCACCGTGGGCTTCCCGGGTGAGGGGATCCGGGTGCGGGCGGTCGGCGCCGACGAGCAGGAGATGCCGCCGGGTCAGGAGGGCGAGCTGCGCCTGAAGGGCCCGCAGTGCTTCGCCGGCTACGTCGACCCCGCGCTCGATGCCGGGGCGTTCGACGCCGACGGCTGGCTGCGCACCGGCGACCTCGGGACCGTCGACGCCGACGGACGAGTGCGGGTGACCGGGCGCCTCAAGGACGTGATCATCCGCAACGCCGAGAACGTCTCCGCGCTCGAGGTGGAGGACGTGATGATGCGCTGCCCGGGGGTGGCCGACGTCGCGGTGATCGGCGTCCCCGACCTGCGGACCGTCGAGCGGGTGTGCGCAGTGGTGGTGCTCGCCCCCGGCGCGACGCTGACGCTCGACGACGTGGTCACCCACTGCAGGGACGAGGCCATGACCCCGTTCAAGATCCCCGAGCGGCTGGAGGTCGTCGACACGATCCCCCGCAACTCCATGGGCAAGATCCTGAAGAACGACCTCCGCGACCGCTTCCACTGAAGTCCTGGCGTGGCCTCTCGTCGGACGTCAGACGGGAGACTGCGCCACGAGGGTGGGTCACCCGCAGAACGGCTCCCGGGACCGCCGCGCGTCTACGCCGTCGGCGTGAACGCGACCGGCATGGCCTCCGGCCCGGAGATGAAGTTCGACGCCCGCCGAGGCAGCGGGTCGCCCGCGAGGTGGAGATCGGGCAGGCGCCGGAGCAGCTCGCCGAACATCACCCGCAGCTCCATCCGGGCGAGCGACGCCCCCATGCAGAAGTGGGGCCCGAACCCGAACGCCAGGTGCGGGTTGGGGTTGCGCTGCACGTCGAACGTCTCGGGGTGCTCGAACACCCGGGGATCGCGGTTGGCGGCCGGGTACAAGAGGATCAGCTGATCGCCCTCACGCAGCGTCTCACCGTGGAGCGTGACCTCGCGGGTGACGGTGCGGCTCATGTTCTTGATCGGCGTCACCCAGCGCAGCAGCTCCTCCACGCCGACCTCGAGCTTCGTCGGGTCGTCGCGCAGGATCGCCATCTGATCGGCGTGCGCGAGCAGGGCGAGCATTCCGTCGGTCATTACGTGGCGGCTGGTCTCGTCGCCCCCGATGAGGATGAGCAGGCTCTCCTGGATGATGTCCTCGTCGCCGAGGCGCTCGCCGTCGATCTCCGCGTAGCAGAGGATGCTGACGAGATCGTCCTGGGGCGGCTTCGCGCGTCGGTCGGCGATCACCCCGAGCTGGAACTCGCGGAACGCCATCCCGGCCATCGCCGCCGTCATCGCTGCGTCGGGGTCGTTGATGGTGGTGCCGCGGATGAGGTCGTCGGACCAATGGAGCAAGTCGTCGTAAGACTCGGGCGGGAAGCCGAGCATGTCGGCGATCAGCAGCAGCGGCAGCGGTGCGGCGATGTCCCACACGAAGTCGCACTCGCCCCGTGGCGCGACGCGGTCGATGATCTCGGTGCAGATGCGGCGGACGGTGTCCTCGTGGTCGCGCACCCGCCGAGGGGTGAACCCCTTGCTCACGAGCTTGCGGCGCATCGTGTGCTCGCGCCCGTCCATCGAGATGATCATCGGCAGGTGGTCGCCGTGGGGGCGGGGCGCCCGGTAGCTCGAGAAGGTCTTCGGGTCCTTCTCGATCGCGAGCACGTCGTCGTAGCGGGTGAACGCCCACACCTCGTTGACCGGGTCCCAGTAGGCGGGCGCGTGCTCGCGCATCCAGGTCCAGTCGTCGTACGGCTGGGTCGCGTACCAGCGGCCGTCGAGCAGGTCGATCGAGCGGTGGGTGTCCGTCGTCATGCCCTCAATATCGCACGGCGCGAACCCCCTTCGCGCCGCGCCCGCCCGTCAGCTACCGCGGGTTGTCGAGGAACTCGACGAGGAGGCCGCGGTAGCGGGTCGCACCGACGTTGATCGCGGTCTCGGTCACCCCGCCGTTGAGCGGGATGACCGCGCCCGGCACGACCTCGTACTCCATCCGGGGGAACTCGCCGCCCTCGATCGGGTTGTGAACCAGCCGGTCGCCCTCGAGGTCGATCACGAGGTAGTCGTGGTCGTGCCGGTGCACGGGCGACTCTCCACCGGGCTCCACGACGTTCTCCCACACCCGCACGTGCGCGTTCTCGAAGACGATCCGCTCACCGATCGGCGCCAGCCCGTCGTCGCTCACGGCGCGGCCTTGCGGTCCTCGGCGCTGCCGCCGAAGAAGAACTCCTGCGCGTTGCCGTAGAGGTACGCGTCGAGCACGTCGGGCTCGAGATCGAGCTCGGTCGCCTCGGTGATGCAGCGGGTCTGCGAGAGCACCGGCGAGTCGGAAGCGAAGATGATCCGGTTCTTCCCGCGCGTGCGCAGGTAGTGCAGCACCGACTCCGGCAGCCGCTTGGGCGCCCACGCGGAGGTCATCAACCGCAGGTTGCGGTACTTGATCATCAGCCGGATGGCGAGGTCCCACCACGGGTCGGCGCCGTGCACCATGCACAGCTTCAGCTCGGGGAAGCGGATGCACACGCGGTCGAGGTGGATCGGGTTCTGGGCCTCGGCCGGCAGCGGCGGACCGGGGATGCCGGTGTTGAGGCACACCGGCAGCTCGAGCTCGCACGCCTTCGTGTAGAGGGGGAAGTACACCGCGTGGTCGGGCGGGTACATGCCGTCACCCCAGAAGCTCGGGCCCGAGATCGTGTACGAGACGGGGAAGTCAGCGGCCATCGACTGCAGGGTGCGGATCGACGGCATCGGGCGCATGAAGTCGAACCCACCGAGCCCCAGGCTGAACCGGTCGGGCCGCTCCTCCACGAACTTCCGGGTGCGGGCGGAGACGTCGGGCATGCGGGCGATGAGCACGGCCCGCTCCACGCCGAGCGTGTCCATCTCCTCGAGCACCTCGTCGAGCTCGCGGTTCGCGAGGAAGGAGGCGCCGCCCTTGAAGGTGTCCTCCTTCACCCGGATCATCCACTCGGGTGGCTTCATCTCGCCCATGTCGACGTTGGTGAGCATGTCGTGGGCGCGCGGGACAGTGGTCACGGCTGCACTCCTGCATTGCGGAGGACGTCGCGGAACGGGACGCCCTCGTCGGCGCTCGGCTCCTTCGGGAGGTCGAGCCCGCCTGGCGGCATCAGCGCGCCGAAGGCTCGGAACGTCGCGCTCACGACGGACGGAGGAAGTCGTGTGCGTTGTCGCGCATGATCCGGCGCTGTTCGGGCCCGTCGAACGCGTGCAGCTCCTTTACGAAGTCGACCGGCTCGGCCAGTCCCTCGCCGTGCGGCCAGTCGGAGCCGAACAGCACGCGATCGACGCCGATCGTGTCGGCGAGCTTCCGCACGTCCTCCTCGAAGTACGGCGCCACCCACACGTTGCGGCGGATCTGGTCGGCCGGATCCTCGGCGAACGACTTCGGCAGCTGGTTGGCGAGCTTCTTGAGCCGCTTCGTCAGCGCGTGCACCCAGTCGGAGCCGTTCTCCACGCTCGCGACCCGAAGGTCGGGGAAGCGCGTGAATACGCCGTGGCAGACCAGGGACCCGATCGTGTCGTGGATCGCCCGGTCCGACACCAGCAGCCGCTCCAGCGGGTCGGGCGGCGTGAACGGCTCGAAGAAGTCGCGGCCTCCCCACATCGCGGCGACGTGGTTGTAGCCGCTGTCCCCCAGGTGGAAGGCCACCGGCAGGTCGGCCTCCACGAGCGCCGCCCACACGACGTCGAACGCGGGATCACCGAACGAGCGGCCCCGGCCGTCGGGTCCACCCGGCACGGGCGCGGGCCGCAGGTGCACCACGCGAGCGCCGCGCCCCACGAGCCACTCGACCTCCGCGACTGCGGCCGCGGGGTCGGCGAGTGACAGCATCGGTACCCCGATGATCCGGCCGTCGTGGTCGAAGCCCCAGTCGTCGTCGAGCCACCGGTTGAACGCGTGCAGCTGCACCATCGTCGCCTCGACGTCGTGGCGGAGCCCCTGCTCCACGCCGCAAGCGAGCGTGGGGAACATCCAGACGGCGTCGAGGCCCTGTTCGTCCATGACCGCGAGCCGTGCGTCGCGGTCGCGGTACTCCGACTTCAGCGGCTCCACCTGGGTGAGGTCCCGGGGGTTCACCCCGTCGGGCACCTGGCCCCGGAACATCGGGTCGAGGCAGCCCGCCACGATGATCGGGTCGAAGGTGGGGTTCGGGATGAAGTACGAGACCTTGTCGGCGTGGAGGACGAGCGTGCGCTTCCCGTCCTGCACCACCCGCACACCCCGACGGGCGAACTCCTTCGGCAGGTGACGGGTGCACGCGTCGACCGGCTCGTAGTAGTGGTTGTCGGCGTCGATCGGCGGGAAGTCGAGGTCCACCGAGCATCTCCTCCGGGGCAACGGTCGTCGAATCGTATGGATCGCTCGACCCGCCCGCCACCGGACCCGGGCTCCCTGCACCCCGGCGGCGTGCGGCCGATGCCGCCGCCGTGGTCTGATCGCGTCCGCCCGCCGCCCCCCGACCCGTCCGCACCGCCGAGAGGAGCCGTCCGTGTCGCTACAGGACCTCGCCCACGAGCACGTCCACGTCACCGAACGCGGCCACGTCGTCACCGTCACCCTCGACAACCCGGCGAGCCGCAACGGCTGCACCGGCGACATGTGGGTGCACCTCGGGGAGATCTTCCGGCACATCGGCTACTCGGGGGCGCGGGTCGCGATCCTCACCGGCGCCAACGGCGATTTCTGCGCCGGCGCCGACCTGAGCAGCGCGGCCGGCGGCACCGGCGACGGTGAAGGCGCGCCGACCACCAACCAGCTCGCCGGCATGCGGGTGCTGGGTGACGCCATGCTCCAGATCCACAACTGCGTGGTGCCGGTCATCGCCAAGGTCGACGGGGTGTGCGTGGGTGCGGGGCTCGGCCTCGCGCTGTGCGCCGACATGGTGTGGGCGTCGGACCGGGCGCGCTTCTCGGCCATCTTCGCCAAGCGCGGCCTCAGCCTCGACTTCGGCACCTCGTGGCTGCTGCGCCAGCGGGTGGGCGTGCACCTGGCCAAGCAGATCGCGCTCACCGCGGAGATGATCCCGGCGACGCGCGCCTACGAGCACTACCGGTTGATCAACGAGGTGGTGCCCGCCGACGAGCTCGACGCCCGCGTCGACGAGGTGGCCGCGACCATCGCCGGCGGCCCGCCCATCGCGCTGTCGATGACGAAGCGCCAGATCGACAACGGCGGCTCGTCGTCGTTGCTCCAGGCGCTCGAGGTGGAGACGCTCGCGCAGAACGTCAACATCGGCACGTCCGACATGCAGGAGGCCTTCATGGCCTTCTTCGAGAAGCGCCCGCCGAACTTCGAGGGCCGCTGACCCATCGGCGAGACTGGGACCATGGAACTCCACCCGGCGACCCTGTGGGAGGCGATCGCCGACACAGTTCCCGAGCAGACCGCGCTCGTCCAGGGCGCGGTGCGGTGCTCGTGGCGCGACTTCGACGACCGAGCGGCCCGGCTGGCCCGGGTGCTGCACGACGGCGGCGTGCGCGCCGGCGACCGGGTCGGGCTGATGCTCCACAACTGCCCGGAGTTCATGGAGGGGTACTTCGCCGCGCTGAAGCTGCGGGCGGTGCCGTGCAACGTGAACTACCGGTACACCGGGCCCGAGGTCGCGTACCTGCTCGACGACGCCGATGCCGCGGCACTCGTGTACCACGGGAGCCTCGACCCGGTCGTCGCTGCGGCGCTCGGGCTCGCGGCCCGCCGGCCCCTCCTGGTCGCGGTCGACGACGGCGCCCCGGTACCCGCCGACCGGGTGCGCTACGAGGACGCGCTCGCCGCCGCGGCCCCCGCGCCCCGGGCGGCGCGCAGCCCCGACGACGTGACGATGATCTACACGGGCGGCACCACCGGGATGCCCAAGGGCGTGGTGACCAAGGTCGGGCCGCCGCTGGAGTACCTGCTGCAGACCGTCCCGCCGCTCCTCGGGGAGCCGCCGATCACGGTCGACGGCGCGCCGGCGCTGGCCCGCCGCCGCGCCGACGCCGGCACGCCCATGATCGCCTTGCCCGCACCGCCGATGATCCACAACACGGGCCTGGCGGTCGGAGCCGTGCCCGCGCTCTCGGTCGGCGGGACGGTCGTGTTCACCCGGGGGCGATCGTTCGACGCGCTCCGGCTCTGGGACACCGTCGTCGCCGAACGGGTCACCGACATCACCATCGTGGGCGACGCGTTCGCCCGGCCGATGCTGGCCGCGCTCCGCGCCGACCCGTCACGCGACCTCTCCCACGTGCGGTCGATCGCGTCGTCGGGCGCGATGTTCTCGGCCGAGGCGAAGGCCGGCCTGTTCGAGTTCATGCCCCAGCTCCTGATCCTCGACATCATCGGTGCGAGCGAAGCGACGATGGGCATGTCGATCGCGACCGCGGCGACGCCGGTCGACACCGCGCGCTTCCTTGCCGCGCCCGGCGTCATCGTGGTGTCGGAGGGCGGGCGGCGCATCGCGCCCGGCTCGGGGGAGGTGGGCCTGGTCGCGGTGCCCGGCGGCGCCGAGGGCTACCACAACGACTCGGCCAAGACCGCGGCGACGTTCCGGGTGATCGACGGGGTGCGGTACACGATCCCCGGCGACCACGCGACCCTCGAGACCGACGGAACCCTGGTGTTCATGGGCCGCGGCTCGTCGTGCATCAACACGGCCGGCGAGAAGGTCTTCCCCGAGGAGGTCGAGGAGGTCCTGAAGACCCATCCGGCCGTGGAGGACGCGCTGGTCTTCGGCGTGCCCGACGAGCGCTTCGGCGAGCGGGTCGCCGCGGTGGTCTCGGCCTCCGGCTCTGGACCGCTCGACGTGGCAGCGGTCCTCGCCGAGGCCCGGGAGTCGCTCGCCGGGTACAAGATCCCCCGCGAGGTGGTCGTCGTGCGTCAGGTGCCCCGCACAACGGTCGGCAAACCCGACTACGCCGCCGCCCGCGAGCAGTTCACGGCGTCGGGATCGAGGTAGCGCGCCGGGTCGACGGGGTGGTCGACCCGGATCCTCCGGCGGGCTACCGGGCGAACGCGACCGCAGCCCGGCGCGCACCGACGGGGGGACGATGCGGCGCACCACGCTCAGCCCGGGTGCGCCCTGCACGCGGCGCACCGTCGCCGACGTCACCTTCTGATCGACGCCCACGTTGCGTGCGGTCAGGTTGGGGACGAAGGTGGGATCCACGCCGATGAACTCGTAGACGGACTGCACGACGCTCAACGGGTCGGCTACGAGGTCCTCGTAGAGGTGCACCTGGATCTGCTCGTCCGGAAAGAGGTCGCGGTACCGCGTGAGCTGCTCCCCGTAGAAGCTCGCGGCCAGGATCGGGAAGCGGTCGCTCTTGTCGCCCCTCACCCAATCGTCGATCGCCTGCATGAACGTCCGCTGCTCCTTCCCTTCGCGGAGCCTCATGCGGTACGCAGAGAACGCTCGGTCCGCAGGATCGCGGAGGACAGCGACGAGACGACAGTCGGGGATATGGGTGCGGATGTTCCCCGGCGCGCGCGGCTGGACAAGGTACGCGGTGGAGGCCTCGCCAACCGCCCGCTCATCGGCCACCCCGTCGAAGAGCCGCGTGTAGTCCGCCCACGTGAACGTGAGGTGCGTCTTGCGGTCGTTCGCCGGCGTGTCCGCCGCGCGCACGAGGAACCTCGGTTCTTTTTGGGGGCTCATGTAGACGTCGGGGTGCTCTGCGAGCTGGTAGTAGAGCGTCGTCGTGCCCGCCTTCATGGCTCCGATGACGAGGAAGTTCGGCAGCATCCTTCGTGCCTCAGACGTCGGCCGCGCCCTGCATGATGTGCTCGAACCACCACTGCGGCGCGTTGTCGATGATGTTGGCCAGGTTGGAGTAGTCGTGCCAACGGCAGATCTTGCCGTCGCGCAGCTGGGTGACCGACACGAAGGAGTGGTCGATCACCTCGCCGGTGTGGAAGATCCAGCGCTCGGTGTGCTCGGTCATCACGAGGTCGCCCTCGGCCACCACGTTGGTCCCGGGCAGGTGCTCGTAGCCCTCGAGCGGCTCGATGCCGAGACGCAGGCGCCGCATCACGCCGTCGGGGCCGGTGCCACCCGCGCCGGGCGACCCGACGTCGGTGTAGTGGACGTCGTCGGTGAGCAACGACGTCATCATGTCCCAGTCGCGCCGGGCCAACGCGTCGAAGTACCGCTCGACGACCGCCTTGTTCTCCTCGACACCCATCACGTGCTCCTCGGCTCGGCGGCGCCGGTCGCGGCCGGCGGCGCGGGTCCCCATGCGGCGGTCTCGCCCTCGGGGAGCGTCAGGATCTCCGAGCCCGACTCCGTGACGAGGATCGTGTGCTCGAACTGCGCGGTGCGTAGCCCGTCGGCGGTGACCGCGGTCCACCCGTCGGACCAGATGCGCTCGCGCCCGACGCCCATGGCGATCATCGGCTCGATCGTGAACGTCATGCCCGGCAACATCTCCATGCGGGCCCGGCGGTCGTGGTAGTGCGGCACGGTCGGCTCGCAGTGGAACTGGTGGCCGATGCCGTGACCGGCGAAGGTGCGTACGACCGAGTAGCCGTGCTCGTGGGCGTGGGCCTCGATGGCCTCGCCGATGACCGACACCTCGCGCCCCGGCGCCACCGCGGCGATGCCACGCGCCAGGCACTCGCGAGTGACCTCGACCAGACGGCGGGAGCCGGCGTCGACATCGCCCACCAGGAACGTGGCGTTGGTGTCGCCGTGCACGCCGTCGACGTAGACGGTGACGTCGAGGTTCACGAGATCGCCGTCGGCGAGGGGGCGGTCGTCGGGGATGCCGTGGCAGATGACCTCGTTGACCGACGTGCAGATCGACTTCGGGAAGCCGCGGTAGTTCAGCGGGCTCGGGTACACGCCGAGGCGCACGCACTCCTCGTGGGCGATCGCGTCGAGCTCGTCGGTGGTCACGCCGGGTGCGACCGCCTCGCCCACCAGGGTGAGGAGGTCAGCGGCGATGGCGCAGGCCCGGCGCATGCGGGCGATGCCGTCGGCGTCGTGCAGGGCGACGGCCCGCACGGGAGCGGGCTGGCCGGTCAGCGCGTAGTCGGGCCGCTCGATCGACTCGGGCACGGTCCGCATCGGGCTCAGCGTGCCGGCGACGACGGGCGCCTCCCGGCCCCGATGGCAGCGCTTGTACTTCTGCCCGCTGAAGCACCAGCAGGGATCGTTGGGACCGAGCGCCACCGGGTGGTCCTCCGTGAGGCGGGGGAGTGAGGCGGGAGCGGGCTGCGGCCCCGGGCCGGGGGCCCGCACCGCGGTGGTGGGCGAGGGGGGACTTGAACCCCCACGAGGTTGCCCTCACTGGCACCTGAAGCCAGCGCGTCTGCCATTCCGCCACTCGCCCGAGTGGACCCGGGATCGTACCAGCGGGCCGACGGGGTCGCCCCGGCGGAACCACCGCGACGCGGTGCGGCGGAGCCGCCGGAAGGTCAGGTTCCGCAGAAGGTGACGTAGCGTCCGAAGTCGTCGGGGGCCGGCGCCGCGTAGGCGTCGAGCCCGGGCCGCTCGGTGAACGGGTCGGACACCACGGCCACCAGCTCCTCCACCGGGCCGAGGTCGCCGGCGGTCGCCGCGGTGAGGGCGGCCTCCACCCGGTGGTTGCGCGGCACGTAGACCGGGTTCACCCGATCCATCGCGTCGGCCACGGCCGCAGGATCACGGTGGTCGCGCGCGCGGGCCGCATCCCACCGCTCGACCCAGGCGTCGAAGCCGGCCGGGTCGGTGAAGTACGCCCGGGCCGGGCCGGGGTCGCCCCGCACCGCGGTCGACAGGGCGCGGAAGCATCCGGTCCAGTCGGCCCGGTCGGCCTGCATGAGCGTCAGCAGGTCGGCGACCAGCGCGTCGCCGCCGTCGGCCGGCGGGTCGCCGAGACCGAGCTTCGCCCCCATGACCGCGCTCCAGTGATCCTCGTAGCGGGCGGAGAAGGTCTGGAGCACCTCGGTGGCCTTCTCGATCGCGACGTCGTCGTCGCCGTCGACCAGGCC
>Ga0194132_10012163_pt1 | contig 10802 bp, 9 predicted proteins | sample TA2KigOf80mmetaG_FD_148612 | JGI IMG/M metagenome (GOLD analysis project Ga0194132, IMG submission 148612) | Freshwater microbial communities from Lake Tanganyika, Tanzania - TA2015054 Kigoma Offshore 80m | ecosystem: Environmental > Aquatic > Freshwater > Lake | place: Tanzania: Lake Tanganyika... | reverse complement strand
GTCCATCCGAGGAATAAACGAGGGCGCAGGAAGGCCCCCCGCGGGGGGCCTTCCTGCAATCAGCCGTGATGCACTTTTACTCCGGCCAGACGATGCATTTTTACTCCGGCGTTGACACACAGATCGAGCCGGACCAGATGGACAGCCAGTTGAAACTGTTCATGAATTAGCCGGACACTAGTGATGCCCGGATATAATTCTCGGTACACACAGCGGCCGATCTCGACGATGCGCCCGTCGGCAACCGCAATGTCGGCTTCCTCCGGCGGGCGGCCCGTCCCGTCGCAGACCGTCCCGCCGCGGATCAGAATGTCAAAGCTCATGAAGTCTCGGCCGCTCCGTCGCCCTGTGAACAGCGCCCGCGAAAAGTTGACGTCCTAGCGAACGTTGACGACCCGCGAGTCGCGCTGCGCCGTGTTGAAATCGATGTCCGCCGTCACGCCACGCGGAGGCGCCTCCGCGAAAGCCCGATCTTCGATACGCTCGAGCGGCTTGTAGTTCAGGCGCGGGTCGCGTCGCAGCGCGCTATTGGACCGTGCCGCGTAGCAGCAGATTACCGACCAGCGCGGCTTATCGATCGATTCGCGTCCGAGCGGTGCAGCAGGTTCGAGTGGAAGAACAGTCCGTCGCCTGGTGCCATCTCGCAATGGACGAGCTCGCAGCGCCGCATCGCCTCCTCGACGCGCTCCGGATCGGCGCCGATCTGGCTGCCGGAGACACCGTGGCTGATGCGGCCGAAACGATGCGAGCCCCTGAGAACCTGTAGGCAGCCGTTCTCGCGCGTCGCGCCGTCGAGCGCGATGAAAACGCTCGCCATGTCTGCGCTCATGAAGCCCTGCTCGTACCAGTAGCCATAGTCCTAGTGCCACTCCCACGCGCCGCCGACGCGCGGCTCCTTCTGCATGAGCTTGGAGTGATAGTGCCACACCTCTTCGCCGAGCAGCGCGGTCATCCGGTCGACGATGCGGGCGGTCCGGCACAGCTGCCCGAAACTGTCCTCCCCGGGGTCGTACCAGGCTGTAAGTCTCGTGGCCCGGCCTTCTGCATCCGTCCGGTCGTAGGCGTGCCGGCGCAGGGCTTCGTCACTGCGCGCGACGACCAGGAGCTTGGCGGCTTCCGGAGCGCTCAGCAGGCTGCGCGCCATGACGTAGCCGTCAGCCGCGTACTCGGCGCGTTCCAGGCGATACGCTCCATCCATCGTGCAGCCTCCTGCCGTCCGACGCGATTGAGGACGGGAAGATTGAAGGGCGCGGGAGCTACAAGAACAAATTATTTCGGATTATCGGTTGCCATACGCATTCATTATGCCGGTCGCGTCTTAACGGACATCAGTAACTGATCGCCGGAAGAAACAACGCCAGGGCCGGCACCAAAGCAAGCACCGCGATCATCGCGAACGTTGCGACCACGAATGGAAGCGCGCCGACGATAACGTCGTACACCGCCCCACTCGGCCGAATCCCCTGAATGACGTAGAGGTTCAACCCGACCGGCGGCGTGATCAGCGCCAGCTCGATCAGGATGATCACGACGATGCCGAACCAGACCGGATCGAAGCCCGCGGCGACCATCACCGGCGTGACGACTGGGATCGTCGTCACCATCATCGACAGCGTCTCCATGAAGCAGCCGAGGATCGCATAGAAAATCACGACCGCGAGCAGGAGCGCATAGGGCGGCAGGTTCAACTCCGTGATGTAGCGGTTGAGCAGCGCCGTCAGCCCGATACCCGCCATCACGAAGTTTAGAAAGAACGCCGCAACGAGGATCAGCATGATCATCGCCGTGGTCCGCATCGTGCCCTCGAAAACGGCCAGCATCACGGGAACGGTCAGCTTGCGCTGAAGCCCGGCGAGCGACAGAGCCCCGATGACGCCGAGGGCGGCCGATTCCGTTGCAGTGGCCATCCCTGAGTAGATCGAGCCGATGATGACGCCGAAGATCACGAGCGGCGGCGCCAGGTCGCCAAGGCTGCGCCAGCGCCCCGGCCACGACGTCACGACCGGCGTTCCGCCCCATTGCGGCCGCAGCCGGCAGACGACGTAGATCGTCAGCATGAACAGGCCGGCGAGGACGACGCCGGGCAGGATCCCGGCAAGATAGAGCTTGGGAATCGATGTGTCGGTGAGAATGCCGTAGACGATCATGTTGATCGACGGCGGGATGAGAATTCCCAACGTGCCGCCCGAGGCGAGCGAACCGAGGAACAGGCGCTCATTGTAGTGGTGCTTGCCGGCCTGGGGCAGCGCCACGGTGCCGATCGTCGCCGCAGTCGCGGCGCTCGATCCGCATGTCGCCGCGAAGAACGCGCAGGCGCCGATATTCGAGTGCATGAGGCCGCCGGGCAGCCAGGACAGCCACTGCACCATCGCCCCGTACATGCGGTCAGCCATGCCCGAGCGCAGCAGGATTTCCCCGAGCATCACGAACAGCGGGATGCTGAAAAGGAGAAAGCCGTTCGACGACGTCCAAGCGATCTCGCCGATGGCGCGCGTAAGCGGCAGCGGCGAATAGATGTCCGAAAGGGCCACGCCGAGCGCGGCGAGGACCGCCGCGACAGGCAGGCCGAAGGCCAGCAGTGCAAGCAGAAGTACGATTGCTGTGGCGATCATGGGTTCGATTCACCCGCGAGGCCGCGGCGTCGGATGTCGCCGAGTTCCTCATCGAGTTCTTCCTCGATGGTCATGAGGCCTGCCGTCTTGAGTGCCTCGTCGGTCCGGCCCCGCAGAACGGCGGCGACCGTCTGCACGAGCAGCAGGGCGATCACGAACAGAAACACGCACCAGCCGAAGATCCACAGGCCTTGCGGGATCCACAATGGAGTCGCCAGCGGCGTCATCGCGCGGGCGCTGAAACCGAATGAAAGCGCGAACACATCGGCGCCGTGCCACGTCACGAGCGCGGCGAACGCGCCGAGAATGCCGAGTGCCGCGATGTCGAGATAGGGCCGCACCCGAACCGGCAGAAGTAGATAGAACGTATCGATCCGAACATGCGCCTTGTGCAGCAGCGCGAATGCAAAGGTCCAGGAACTGCTCACCGCCAGGGCATAACCGCTGACTTCGTCGATGCCGCCGATCGTGGTGCCTGCAAATCGCCGGATCACCACTTCAAAGCCGATCAGAAACGCGGCGGCAAGTACGATCAGGCCGCCGACCCAGACCATGAGGCGGCACAGGCTGTGGGTCAGGCGGACCAGGGACGTCATGTGTGCTCCAAGACCGGGCAGGCAGTGTGCTCGACCGCCTGCCCGATCTCAACGACTACCGCACGGCCGCGGTGATGCCGAGGACGCGCCCGACGGTTTCGTTCCACGTGCGCGTGCAGTCGGCGCCGCAGCGCTGCGCCCAGGCCGGCACGACGGTCTCCGCGGCAACCCGGGCAAGCTGCGCCCGATCTGCGTCCGACACGTTGACCAGGGTCATGCTGCCGCGGACGCCGAACACGCATTCGCCCTGACCGATGTTGCAGTTAATGCCGTCCTGGGCTTCGCGCGCTGCATTCTCCCAAAACGCATTCTCCATTTCGCGCATCTGCGCCTCCATGAAGGCCTGGGTCGCGGGCGGCAGACGGTTCCAGGTCGCGAGATTCACGGCATTGAACCACGGCGCCCAGCCGACGACGAGCGGATACAGGTGGGTCGTGACCTCCCACCACCGTGCCGTGTTGCCAGAGAGGGTGCCGGTGACGCCGCAGTCCGCCGTGCCGCGCTGAAGCGACGGAACCACCTCCGAGAATGCGATCTGGACGGGGGTCCCGCCAATTGCGCCTATGAAGTCGGCGATAGTCGGGCTGAACGAGCGGATCCGCCGACCGCGCAGATCGCCGAGGCCGCTCAAGGCCTGCCGGCAGTACAGGACCTGCGGCGGCGCCGGCCATATCGAGAGCAGTCGCGCGTTGTAGCGCTCGGCCATGATGCGCGACAGGACCGGCTTGTAGGCGTCGACCGCGCGCCGCAGCGTCGGCAGGTCGAGGAACACGCCGGCAAGATCGAGACCGTCGAAGATCGGGCTGTCGCCGGCCATGTAGCTGACGTTGCCGGAACCGAAGTCGATCACGCCAAGGCGAATGAGCCGCAGGATCTCGGTCCCCTGCAGGTTCATCTGATCGATCGTCGTGAAATCCGCCGAGATCTGATTGCGCGAGCGCTCCGGAATTCTCTGCGTCCAGAACGGCCGCTCGACCGAGCGCGACATGTTGAGGTTGCTGAACGAGCCCAGCACCTTGAAGTTCGCCCGCGCGATGTCCTGGGCGTTCGACATTGTCGGCAGCAGCGACGCCATCGCAGCGACCGCCGCAACTCGAAGTATTGCGCCTATCCGCATTTGAGACCTCCCAAGGGTTTCATCCGGATCTTGCAGCGGAGCGATTTCGGCACGCCGGCATCCGGAGCCGCATCTTGCATGCATACTGTATACAAGATATGTTCACTTGCCAAGAACGAAGCTCCGGCGAGGAATTCACGTGAACTGGCAGGCCGGAGTCGACATCGGCGGAACATTCACCGACATCGTTCTCGTCGGCGGCGACGGCACCGTCGTGCGGCGGAAAGTTCTTTCGACACCGCACGACTACAGCGCCGCGATCCGCGACGGCATGATCGCCGCGATGCAGGAGCACGACATCGCGCCGGGCGACATCCATCGCTTCGTCCATGGCACGACTGTCGCGACGAACGCAATCCTCGAAGGGCGCGGCGCGCTCACGGCACTGATCACAACAAGAGGCTTCCGCGACGTGCTGGAGCTGCGGCGGCTGCGCGTTCCGGAGCTCTACAATCTCAGCTACGAGCGCCCTGCCCCGCTGGTGCCGCGCCGTCGGCGCTTCGAGGTCGAGGAGCGTCTCGACGCCAAGGGGCGGGTCCTCACGAAGCTGAACATTGCCAGCGTCAAGGACGCGCTGCGGCTCGTCCGCGAGTCGGGTGCGCGCGCGCTGGCGATCTCACTGCTTCATTCCTACGCCAATCCGGCGCACGAGCTTCGCATCGCCGAACTGGCGCGCCGCGTCCTGGGACCCGACGTTTTCATCTGCTGCTCGTCGAGCATCCTGCCCGAGATCAGGGAGTACGAACGGACCAGCACCGTCGTCATCAACGCCTATATCGGGCCGGTCGTGCATGGCTACGTGCAGAAGCTGCAAGTCGTGCTGCGCGAGATCGGGATCGAAGCGCCGCTGCAGATCATGCAGTCGAATGGCGGCGTCCTCGGCGCCGAAGCCGTGCTCGAAAAGCCTGCCTACATCGTCGAGTCGGGACCTGCGGCCGGCGTGATCGGCGGAGCCCGCATCGCCCAGCGATCCGGCAACGCCAACGTCGTCACGATCGACATGGGCGGGACGACGGCGAAGGCGTCGATGATCGAGAACGGTCATGTCACCAAGACATCGGAATACGAGATCGGTGCGGGCATCAACATCAGCAGCCACCTGACCAAGGGGCGCGGCCACGCACTCAAGCTGTCGGTCATCGACGTCTCGGAGATCGGCGCCGGCGGCGGCAGCCTCGCGGTCGTCGATCGCTCCGGGCTGCTCCGGGTCGGCCCGCAGAGCGCGGGCGCCGATCCCGGCCCCGTGTGCTACGGCCGCGGCGGCACGACGCCGACGCTCACCGATGCCATGGTTATTCTGGGATACATCAATCCCAACGGGATCGCCGGCGGCGCCGTTCCGATCGACGCGAAGCTGGCGCACGCCGCCATCGAACGCGAGATCGCGAAGAAACTGCGCCGCACCGTTCGCGACGCCGCATTCGGCATTTATGTGCTCGCCGCAACCACGATGACCCGCGCGGTCAAGGCGGTCTCGACATATCGCGGCCGCGATCCACGCGACTTCGGCCTCGTCGCGTTCGGCGGCAACGGCGCCCTGATGGCGACGCAGATCGCCGACGCGCTGCAGATCCGGCGCATCGTCGTGCCGCAGATGCCGGGGCTGTTCAGCGCGTTCGGGCTGCTGATCGCGCAGCCGGAGCAGGAGTTCACGCAAACCCTCTTCGGTCGAACCGTCGCCATCGATCCGCAGGAAGTCGAGTCGGCCTATCGCGGTCTGGAGGCAAGCGCGCGAACGGCCCTGCTTCAGGACGGCGCCGATCCCGACATGATCGAGGTCCGCAGGCTCGCGGATCTGCGCTACTCCGGCCAGGCCTATGAACTCACCGTCGCTGTGCCCGAGGGCCGGCGCATCGATCCGCACGACCTCGCGGAGGCGTTCGGCGTAGAGCATCAGCGGACCTATGGCCATCGTGCGGTCGACGAACCCGTCGATCTGGTCAGCCTGCGCCTGCACGCGTCCGAGCGCGCCAGGACCGGGCGCGAGATCCTGCCGACCGCGCTGATCGCGTCAGCCCGCAGCGCTGGGGCGACAGCACGCAGGGCCGTCTATTTCGGCCCGGAGCTCGGCGAGCTTCCGACGCCGGTGGTTTCGCGCGCCGACCTCTCCGACGCCGCGCGAAACGGCCCCCTGATCATCGAGGAATACGATGCCACGTGTCTCGTTCCGCCGGGCTGGTCGGCGAGCGTCGACCCGATGGCGAACATCGTTCTGACCGCGGAGTAGCCGATGAAGGCCGAAATCGATCCGATCACGCTCGAGGTCATCAAGAACGGCCTCGATTCGATCGCCGATCAGATGGCGCTCGTGCTCATGCGGACCGCCTACTCGCCGATCGTGCGCGACTCGCTCGACTATTCGACCGCGGTCTGCGATCGCGACGGCCGCATGGTCGCGCAGGGGCTGCTGACCGCCCTTCATCTCGGGTCGTTCCCGTTCGCGATGCGCAATTTGATCGAGCGCTGGGGCGGTCGCATGGCGCCGGGCGACATCTTCATGTTCAACGATCCGTATGGCAGCGGGGGGATGCACCTGCCCGACATCTACGTGATCAAGCCGATTTTTTTCGAAGGGCGCGTCGAGGGCTATGCGACCTGCCTCGTCCATCACACCGACGTCGGCGGGATCACGCCCGGGTCGATTGCGGTACACGCGACCGAAATCTACCAGGAGGGCATCCGCATTCCGCTGCTCAAGCTGCACGACGCCGGCAAGGCGAACGAAACGCTGATGGCCATGCTGGGGGCCAATGTCCGCGTCCCCCACAAGGTGCTGGGCGATCTTCGCGCGCAGCTCGCCTCGGTGACCCGCGGCGAACAGGCCTATCTCGATCTGCTGCGACGATACGGGGCGGCGGCGCTTGTCCGCTACGTCGAGGCGCTGCACGCGCATGCCGAACGCGTCATGCGCGAAGAGCTTTCGGCGCTGCCCGACGGCGTGTACGAATTCGTCGATCACATCGACGGACTCGGCGAAACGCCCGAGCCGATTCGCTTCCAGGTGCGCGTCGAGATCAAGGGCGATGAGGCCTTCGTCGACTGGACGGGAACGTCGCCGCAAGTGAAGGCCGCCATCAACGCCCCCGGCCCATTCATCTATTCCGCGACCTACCTCGCGTTCCGCTGCCTTGCCGGGCGCGACATCCCGAACACCGAAGGCTACATGCGGCCGATCAAGGTGACCGTGCCGAAAGGCAGCATCATCAATCCGAGCCTACCGGCGGCGGCCAACGCACGGGGGATCACCGGCTTTCGCGCGTTCGATACGGTCATGGGCGCGCTCGCCAAGGCGGTGCCCGATCGCATTCCCGCTGCAGGTGAAGGCGGTGCAACCAATTTCGGCGTCGGCGGCGTCCATGCCGGCGAACAGTATGTCTTCGCCGAGACGGTCATGGGCTGCTGGGGTGGACGACCGGACCGCGACGGCATCGACGGCGCCTCCAACCTCGCGGCCAATCAGTCCAATCAGCCGACCGAACTGATCGAGGCGGAGAATCCCGTGCGGGTCGTACGATACGGTTTCGTGCCCGACTCGGGCGGACCCGGCCGGTTCCGCGGCGGGCTTGGGATCGTGCGCCAATATCACTTCCTCGCCGACGAAGGGCTCATGACCTTCCGGACCGATCGGCGGACACACCTGCCGTATGGCGTGAACGGTGGCCGGCCCGGCAGCCCGTGCATCAACATCCTCAATCCCGGCCCGCGCCATCGGCTGCTGCCCGTGCTCCCGATGGAGGGCTACCGCGTCGCCACGCACGATGAGTTCTGCCATGTGATGGCCGGTGCCGGCGGCAATGGCGACCCCCTGACGCGCGACCCCGATCTGGTGCGCGAGGACGTTCTCGACGAGAAGATCGGCGCGCCCTATGCACGCGCGATCTACGGCGTCGTCCTGACCGGCCGCGATCAGACGGTGGACGCAGGCCAAACGGCGAAGCTGCGGCATCGTCTGCGATCGACGCGCAGCGACCTCATCCCGCTCGGCCATCTGCCCTTCTTCCGGCGGGCGCTGTCGGAGATGATCGATTCTCCGATACCGATCACCAGCGTCGCTCACCAGCCTGCGACTAACAAGCCGCGCGCAGGCAAGTCACGCACGAAGCCCGCGGCGGCTCGATCCCGGGTGCGCCGCCGGGGATCGACATGACCGTACTCCGCCCCACCCGCGTCGTCATCGATCTGGCCGCACTTCGCCACAATGTCCGCCTCCTGCGGAAGCGGATCGGCCCATCGGTCAAGCTCTACGCCGTCTGCAAGGGCGATGCTTACGGATGCGGCGCCGTCGCCGTCGCCCGGGTCTGCGAAGAAGAAGGCGCGGATGCGATCGCCGTGGGCGATCCGGATGATGCCGTCGCCGTCCGCGCAGCCGGCATCCGGCTGCCGATGCTCGCCTACGGGGTCACGGACCCTCTGCTCGCGGGGGAGATGGCAAAGCTGGGCGTGATCGTTACGATCTTCGATCACGACGGCCTCGCCGCGTATGGACGCATCGGTGCCGAAATCTACGCATTTCTCGAGCTCGACTGCGGATTCGGCCGGCTCGGCTTCACCCCGGCGGACATCGACGCGGTGGCAAGCGAACTCCTGCGGATGCCCTCGGTCCGCCTGCGCGGCCTCTATACCCACCTTGCCGCTGTCGACGACCCGGCGGCGGTCGCGGGCCAGATGACGCGGTTCGCCGACATGGCGGTGGCGCTGCGATCGCGCGGGCTGAATCCGCCGGAACGCATGGTCGCGAGCAGCCGGGTCATCGCGGCCTACCCGCATCTCGATCTGAACGCCGTCAATCCTGGACGCGCCCTCTACGGCCTCTTGGAAGGCCGCTATGCCGACGAACTGCGCGTGCGGCCGGTGATTCGCAGCGTGGAGAGCCGGATCATCCAGGTGAAGGATCTCGAACCCGGCATGCGCATGGGCTATGGCGGCGCCGACCCGCGGCCCGGCTCGCCGATTCGCGCAGCGGTGGTGCCGATCGGTTTCGCCGGGGGATTTCCGCGAAACTTCCGCGACGGCACCATCCTGGTGCGCAGCCGTCGGGCACCGATCATCGGCATGATGTCGATGGAGCACACGCTCATCGATGTCACCGATATCGCCGGTACGCGGGTCGGCGACGAGGCCGTGCTGCTGGGGCGCCAGGGTTCGGCGGAAATCACGCCAGGCGACCTCGCGACGATGACCGGCCTCGAAATCCTCGAAATTCTGCCCCGCCTGGCGCGCGGCCTTCCCCGCGCCTATGTCGACGTTGGATCCGACGGACCTAGGTCGGCGTCTGGATCTTAATCATCGGCGAGAGCGTATCGCTCAAGAACTCCACGAAGCGATCGCGCGTATGGTCGGTATGCGCGGCAGCCGCGACCTCGGCCCGCCGCGGATCCTCCGCGGCAATCGCGTCGATCATCTCCGCATGCTCCCGCGACACGTTGTCGACGAAGCTGCGGTAGGTTCCCGTCTGCCGATAATAGAGACCGCCGAGCGTGAAGCGCGCGATCCGCAGGCCTTCGTCGAGCAGGCGCTGATAGGCCATGGCGATCTGCGCATTGCCGCACGCCGCGGCGATCGAGACATGGAAGGCGCGATTGCTCAGAACCATGCCGTCGACATCGGCGGCCATGATCGCGCGGTCGAACTCGAGTGCGCAGTCCTTGATCGCGGTCAGATGCTCCGGCCGGCGGCGGACCGCCGCCCATGCCGTGACCGCGCGCTGGCAAAGATCGATCGCTTCCAGATAGTCGCGAATCTTCTCGAGATCGAGCGGCGCCACCTGGCTGCCCCGATTGGGGAACAGCAGCACCAGGCCTTCCGAGGCGAGCCGGACGATCGCCTCGCGGACGGGAGTGCGCGACACGCCATACTCCTTGACGATCGATGCCTCATCGATCGCCGAGCCCGGCATCAGCTCAAGCGAAAGAATTTTCGCGCGAACGATTTCGTAGATGCTTGCGGCGCTGTCGCCTTTGCGCAGCAGCATCGGCGCAGACGGCTTCGCCTTCGCGGGCCTCGGTTTCGGGACGTTCTTTGCCATCGCAGCAATATACAGGCATTTCGCATGGATGCTTTGGGAGCCCTGATCGGCAAGCGCTCACGGAGCCCGCGCGGAATTGCGCGTCACCGGCTTTGGCCGAGCACCTCGGTGCGACGGGACGCTGCCATGCGGCCGAAATGACGCAGCGCGCTGCTCACAAGAAAAGACCCGCATCTCCTTCGAGATGCGGGCCGTGTCTGGTTGCGGGGACAGGATTTGAACCTGTGACCTTCAGGTTATGAGTGGAATGGAACAGATCATGAACAATCACGCAGGATTGCGTTTTTCTTCTCTATTTCCGTAGGTTAGCGCCCTGAGGCGCGTACCTGTCAACGCCGGAGTAAAAATGCATCGTCTGGCCGGAGTAATACCGATCCCCACTGATCGCGACTCGTAGGGAACGGCAGGCTGGGGATTCCCGAAGGGGCGCGGGTATGATTCAAGTGGCGAAC
>Ga0194132_10012160_pt1 | contig 10803 bp, 9 predicted proteins | sample TA2KigOf80mmetaG_FD_148612 | JGI IMG/M metagenome (GOLD analysis project Ga0194132, IMG submission 148612) | Freshwater microbial communities from Lake Tanganyika, Tanzania - TA2015054 Kigoma Offshore 80m | ecosystem: Environmental > Aquatic > Freshwater > Lake | place: Tanzania: Lake Tanganyika... | reverse complement strand
CGCGCTGGGCATCAACGTGGACATAATCAAATCATGCACCGACAGATACCCACGATAACGATCTATGCCGTTCGCTGTTCAAGACTTATGGCCAAAAACAACATCGAAGTGGCGCTGTCCAATTAGTATAGCCGACAAATACCGCAGTTTGTCAGGGTCGCATCAATGGCCGTGCATATACAAGATTTGGTGGTAGGTGAGTTCCGGTCCCCCAAAATGAGCGAGCCTCTTGCAATCGCCCTCGCAGTTCCTAGACTGACGCACGATTTGCATTCCTCTACCGTTGGCGCAGCCGCGCACGAGAAAGGGAGGTCCGAGGCCGCACGATAGGGATGTCGCTGCTGCAGCCATTCTCTGGTCTGCTCGCAGAAGGCTTCACGAGGTTCATCTCTAGGTTTGAATTGCCGCTATCCACGTCCAAGGCAAAAGCCCCCTTACCGGGTCGGTTTTGCGTTGGATGAGGCGACTGTGCAATTCCGTGACCTTAGAGCCTGCCGCGCGAAGCAATCCTTGCGGATGCTCACCTCACTTGCTCCGGCGCGATCGTTACCCACGCGGGCGTGCGCAACGACGCCCAGGAGGAATTGGATCGTATGGAAGGCAAGCCCCTTGTTGGTTTGACCGCGGATTACCGCTCGGCAAAGAAAGATTCTCCCGCATTCACTTATGTAGCGCGCGGCTATTACGATTGCATCATCGCTGCGGGAGGACTGCCGCTCATCTTGCCTCCCTTCACCACGGAAGAGGACATCTCCCGCGTGCTCGACATGCTGGACGCTGTAGTGCTGGTTGGCGGCGGCGATCTGAACCCCAATCGCGATGGCTTCATGATGCATCCGGCCGTCCGGGCCTTGGATGATCGGCGCGAGACGTTCGACCGAATCCTGATGGCGCAGGTTGCGGAGCGCCGGATTCCGGTGTTCGGCATCGGCGTGGGAATGCAGTTGATCAACGTGCAGCAGGGTGGCAACCTCTTCCTGCACATTGCCGAGGATCTCCCCAAGGCCCTGCCGCACAAGGACGCCATCGACGGCGCCCATCGCCACGGCCTGGTAGTGGCCCGCAAGTCGCTGATGGAACGCGTGTTCGGGGACGGCGAAGTGCGCGTCAACAGCATGCACCACATGGCAATCGACGAAGTGGCCCCCGGCTTCCGCGTCACGGCCACCGCTCCCGACGGTGTCATCGAGGCCATCGAGAGCAAGCACGAAGACTGGTTCGCCATTGGCACGCAGTTCCACCCGGAGGCGGAATCGGCCTCGGCCCTGGACCAGCGCATCTTCGACGAGTTCATCGAGGGAGTGCTCTCCCGCGACAAGGTGCGGATGGTGGCGTGAATCAGGCTGTAGGCTTGAGGCTACACGCGTGAGAAAGGAGGCTCGATGTCTGTCGGGCGCATCAGCACACGTGCGGAAAGCGGTGCCGTGGCCGCCGTCGGTTTGGACCGGCGGCGGCTGATGGTCGGCTTGCGCTTCGCCGGCGGCTGTCGTGGCGCGACGGCCGTGCTGATTTCCGCCGAGGGACATGGACTCGCCGCCAGAGTGCACATCGAAGGTGTCGAGTCCGTCGTCGCGGACGGGTCTCTTCCAACCTCCTTTTCCCGGCTGGCAGCCGGCAACCCACAGTATTCCGGAGAAGCGGCCTGGCTCTCCACGTCGATGGCCCAACTGGCAGCCCAGGCAACCGCTCGGTTAACGAAGCGGTTTCCGCAAGCTTCGGACGAGCTTTTGGCGGCTGGCGTCTATGAACCCGGACTGTGGCACGTTGGGAAAGACACGCGTCCGGCAATGGCGCCGTTGTTTGAACCGGCGGAGTTTGCAGAACTGACGGGCTTGCCCGTTATCGATGCCTTTCCGGCCGCCGATCTGGCCGCAGGCGGTCAGGGGGGCCCAGTGCTGGCCGTTCCGCTGTGGATCTTGCTTTCCGGTCGAGGTGCGGCCCGGCTGTTGATTGAACTGGGCCGAACGGCGCGATTGACCTTTCTGCCGCCGCGCGAAGCGGGGATACGAGGTTTGCTATCCTTCGATGTTGGCCCCGGCATGATCCTGCCCGACACGCTTTCGGAGCAGTTTTCCTACGGTGAGCACCACTTTGACCCTGGCGGCACCATGGCCGTTCAGGGACGCTGCATCGGAAACCTGATCGAGCTGTGGCTGGCGGATCCCTATTTCCAGCGCCCGCCGCCGCGCTGGTATCCGCTGGGTGTTCGCCCCGACGCGGAACTGCAGAAGACGGTGCAGATGGCGGTGGAAGAGGGTTGGACGCTGCGCGACCTGCTCTGCACGGCTACGCATTTTATTGCTGAATCGATTGCCCGGGGTGTGACCGCGCACGTCCCCGGCGCGGTGGCAGTTCGCGAAATACTGCTCACCGGCGGCGGAGCGCGCAATGGATTTCTGTTGGCCGAAATCGGCCGCCGCCTGCCTGGCATAGTTCAACGCAGCGCCATCGATGACGCCGCCGGGGGAGATGTGCTGGATGCCGCCGCAGTCGCGGTCCTGGGTTTGATGCACATCGACCAGGTTCCAGGAAATCCCGCCTCCGTCACCGGCGCCAGTTCACCGCGCGTGCTGGGCCGGCTGACACCCGGAGCGCCGAAGCGCTGGGAGCGGGTGCTGAGGATGATGGCGCAGGTTCCAGCGGAAGTTCCACGCCTGCGCCAAGCAATCTGACTACCGAAGATAGGGTGTCAGGTCGAGCACTTGCCGGGCGTGGTACGAGTCGAAGCTCTGGGGAGTTCGGGTAATGACCTCCTTCTCGCAGAGGCATTCCAGTATTTGCCTCATTCGTGCCGCATCCTGGGTAATCAACACCGGGGAAAACAAACCAGGCCTACCCAGGCGCAGCAATTCCTTCAGGTCAGCCGCCAGGGCGGTATCGGAAGTAAAGCACAAGATCGGCCGCCGCCCGGCATAGTATTCGACAACCGGATAGATCTGCGGATAGCCAGGCACAAATGCGGGATTCCAATAGTTGGTCATTCCTTCCAGGTTCAAGTACACCGGTTCGTGAGCGGTGGAGAGGGCGCACAGCGATTGGGCCAGCCGCTCGTCGGGATTGAGCGGGTTGGGAGGCACAAGGAGATCTCGACGAGCGCCGTAATACCAATTGCCGAACCAAGCGAGGCACAATACGGCGGATAATAGCCAGCCCAATTCGAAATGCCGCCGATTGATTCCCCACTGTGCAGCAAACGGAGCATGAGCGAAGTGCCAGCCCATATCCACTACTGCCACAATGAGTCCGCCCACTGCCACGGAGAAAAACGGCAGCATTTGATGACCCTGATACCCCATCCGGCCCGCCTGCGGCAGTACGAAAACATATCCCAGTCCGCACAAAAACAATAACGCCAACAGCCGCAGACTGGGGGCGGGCCCGTCCGCATACGTCCGTAAAGCCACCCGACGCACCGCATACAGAACCGCCATCGACCACAACAGCCAGGGTTGGCTGATCACAAAGTTCAATATGGTGTCCAGGGTGATCAGAACTTCCTGCACGCGCGAAGGATTGGACGCCTCGGACTTCAACAGGAACATGGCCTGCGCGTCCAGCGCCGCATCGTGCCAACCGAGATACCAGACGTTTTGCAGGAATTGCAGGCCGTGAGCGGATATCGGCGCCAACGCAAACACCAGATACCGCTTCCAGCGGAATCCCTGCCGTTCCAAAAAGTCCCACCCCACCAGCCAGATATAAAGAAAAAAGACGGAGTCGAATGAGCACAACGACAGGAGGAATTGAACCACCCAGGCGATAACGGAGCTCCACGCTCGGCCTCGCCGGGTAGACGCTCGCGTCGCGAAAAGCAGGGCCACGAGGAAGCCATATCGCAACAGGTCATCGATGGGGACATTGGCCAAACTGTCGGCAAACTGCAAAAACGTGGGATTGAGCGCGTAGATCACGCAGGAGGCAAATGCCACGGCCGGCCGAATGGCCCGAGCCAGGAAGTAGTAGAAAAGCCCCAGTCCTCCCAACGACATCGCCACCGAAAGGATGCGCGCCGCCGCCATGCTGTCGAGACCTGAAGCCGCTAACGCAGCGTACGGAATCAGGTAGCCAGGGGGATAATGTGTGTACCACAGCCGCGGCCCCACCCCTCGTCCCCCATAGGGCATGATGCCGTGGGCGTGATGCCACAGCGGAGGGGCATCCAACAGCGGGACAATCCGGGCATGTCCCTGGGGAAGAAACAGCAGGTAATTGTTCAGCCAGCCCAGTTCGTTCCAATTGCGGACGGAAAGCAGCGTCTGCGCATCGCCAAAGGCCCACCCGCTCCAACGGTTTGGCGCGGCGGCGCGAAGGGCCAGCAGTAGGAACAATCCCAGCAAGAAGGCGCCAATCGCCAAATGCAAAACGTGGAGACGCCTCAGTCGAGTGACAAGGGCGGCGACATTCAAGGCGCGGGCTCCGGCAGCGCGGCTTCGGGTAGGATCTCGAGCGGAATCAACGTATCCGGCGGCACCAGCCCGTCCGGACGCGAAGCACCCAGCGTATAGAACCGCGCGGCCAGGACGATGGCAAACGCGTCGAATGGAATGCGATAGCGCGCCTCGGGCGTGGCCAGAAACACGGTGATCAGCAGACCAAAGAAAGGGAGTGCCATCAGGCCGTCGGCCAGGCCCGGCCCTTGCTTGTCGCGGAAAGCCCGGCGGCGGACCACCAGCTCCAGGAAGGCCGGCAGCAGGATGAACCAGCGAAAAAACCGCTCGGACCAAGTGGTCAACGTTCCCCACGGTCTGCCGGCCCAGAACGATGGCCACGGCGGAGAGGTAAAGAGCGTTTCATAGACGTTGTTGCAAGACTGGGCAAAGACCTCCAACGGAGCTTCGCGGATCCGGTCCCGGATGGCCTTTCTCAAGACGTCCCGGTCCCACGGCGCACAGTTGAAATAGTTCGTCGTTTGAAACCGGAGAGGATCGATAGGGAGCTTTTTCCTATCCATCTCTTCTCGGTAGAGCTGGGCCTTATGGTTGACGGTGGGCGAGCCCCATTGCCAGACGCCTCTCCCCTGCGGATCGGTAAACCGGATGCCGCTGACATTCTCCCCGGCGTGCCCCTGCTGCATGTTCATCGGCCCGTTGGTGGAGATGAGCACAAACTCGCCATCATTGAGCCGAGTGGCGCGGATGGAGAATGGGATCAGGTAAAGGATCATGCCGACCACGCTGGTAATCAGGACCTGCCGGAGCCGAGCCCATCGATGCTTCCACGCGGCGCCCGCCAGCAGCATCAGGATGAGCAGAGCACCAATCAGCACCGCCGGCTTGATCGCCGCCGCCAGACCCAGCGTCAGACCGCTGAGCAAGGCCCAGGCCCAGCTCAGACGGTCGTGCTGGGTGCGGATTGCAGAAACCAGCAGCAACATCGACAGCAGCATCGTAAAGAGAAACGGAATTTCCGAGAGAAAGTAACCGGTGTAATCGATAAACGGCCAGTAGAGACTGGAGACGGCTAGTGTCACCAGGGCGACGGACCGGCCGTAGAGTTGCCAGGCGATGGCGGCAAGCATGGCCGGAATGGCGCACGACATGAGAAACTGCACCGTCACTGCCAGGACCATCGAAGGATTCCAGTGCAACAGCCAGCCGAGCATCATGTGATAGCCGGGAGCCTGAAAGGTGTCCTTCGGACCGAACTGATACCCGGGCGAAAACCAGGCTCGCGCCGTGCCGACATAGCCCTGCATATCGCTGTAGATGGACTCGGGGGGCCAATGCCACCAGTAGACGTACGCCGCGCGTAAGAGAATCCCCAGCAAGAAGATTTGCGAGCAGATGAGCACGAACCAGAAATTCCAGCGCGCCTCCGGACTGACAAAAACCCGTCCTGATTCCGCGGTGGAGAAAGATGGCGAGTCCAGTGACATACGTGTACTTGCCCGTGCGTTGGCCCGGGTGGAATATCAAGAAGGGGGTAGCGGAATCGGGCGTGAAAACGAGGACGGCTGGGATTCGGGGATCCACTCGGCAATATCCATCTTACCGACAAACTTGACGTTTGCACGGCCGTCAACCTGGGCGGAACCAGGGTCTCGGGAGTTGAAGGACGTATCGGCGGCCGGGTATTATGGTAATTGAAAAATCAGGGCCTTTTTTGCGGGCGGTTCATCCCGGTCCCGGGACGTTTGACATGATGCGAGGCGATGCAGCGGGAAGCCCGCTAACCGCGACCGGCTATTTCACGCGCATCGAAGCCTTGCTCGCCCAGCTAGAGGTGACAGACGGTCGGGGTCAGCCCGTGGATGCAAATGCCGGATTCCACGCGGTCACAGAGTGGCTGTTGTCACTTCGCGATGCCGGCCGTCGAATCATGCTCGTCGGCAATGGGGGGAGCGCGTCCATCGCCGGGCACACCAAGATGGACCTGTGCAACCAGATTCATGCCCGGGCGTGTACCTTTAACGATCCGCACCTCCTGACGTCGCTGTCCAACGACCATGGCTATGCCTGCGTTTTTGAGCGCGGCGTGGACCTGTGGTGCGAGCCAGGGGACGGCCTGATCGCCATCAGCAGTTCGGGACAGTCTGAAAACATACTGCGCGCCGTCCGCCGCGGAAAAGAACTGGGAGCCCGGGTCGTCACACTGACTGGCTTTCGAGCCGACAACCAGCTTCGCCAGTTGGGCGACTGGAACTTTTACGTCGCCTCAGACCGCTACGGCGAAGTGGAAACGGCTCATCACGTGCTGGGCCACTGCCTGACCGATATGGCAGCCGCCGTGGACAGGAGCCGACGCGCATGATTCCAGAACCAACCCTGAGCATCGTGATGCCCGCGCTCAATGAAGAACGGGCGATCCACAGCGCCGTGCGGAGCACGCTCGCGGCTTTTGACGAACTGGACGTGGCCGGCGAAGTGATCGTCATCGATGACGGCAGCACGGACAGTACGGGCATGATCGTGGCTGATGAGAGCGCCCGAGACGAGCGCGTGCGGCTGGTGCGTCATGAAAAACCGCAGGGCGTGGGAGCTTCCTTCTGGGACGGGGTGCGGCACGCCCGCGGCGAGTTCGTCTGTATGTTGCCGGGAGACAACGAGAATGATCCGGTTGAGATCATCCGCTACCTGGAATTGATGGACCACGTGGATATTGTGGTGCCGTTTGTGCTGAACAAGGAAACGCGGTCGGCGTTTCGCAACGCGCTTTCCTATGCCTATCAGACGATCATCAACACATCGTTCCGCGTGCGCTTCAACTACACCAACGGCACCGTGCTCTATCGCCGCTGCGTCTTGGACGAAGTGACGGCCCGCAGCTCCGGTTTTTTCTATCAGACCGACTTGCTGGTCCGGCTGGTCAAGCGCGGATATCTGTTCGCAGAAGTGCCGTACCGCTTGAAAATTCGGGAACATGGACAATCGCGGGCCATTTCGCTGAAGTCATTGTGGTGCGTCATGCGTGGCTACCTGCGGCTGGTTAAGGATGTTTATCTTGGCCGCCGGCGCGCTCGTCCGGAACCGTATGCCGATGACTCGCAGACGGCAAAGCGGCGCACTCACTCCGCGGCAACGTCGCAAGATGCCGCGCAGGCCAGCGAAGAGGTTCCGTCTGGCCCAACCAGGCCTCGGTAATTCAAGGGATCACCGTGTCATGGCCAAGAGCACGCCCGCATCGCAGGAGCGAATTGAGAACTCCATTCTGGTGATACGCGGTGATCGCGTCATGCTTGATGCTGACTTGGCCCGTCTTTATGGCGTGACGACCAAGTCCCTGAACCAGGCAGTCAAGCGGTGGGTGCCGGCCAGCGGGAATTGAATATGGACCAACCAAATCAAGTCCTGGTCACCGGCGGGGCCGGTTACGTGGGAGCCGTTCTGGTCCCCAAACTGCTGGCGGCCGGGCACCGCGTTCGCGTGCTGGATCTGTACCTCTACGGGCGAGATGTCCTCCATTCGGTGGCCGATCACCCTGGTCTGCAGCAGATCGTCGGCGACATTCGCGATCCGGCCGTCGTGCGACAGGCCATGCAGGGCTGCCAGAGCGTCATCCACCTGGCCTGCATCTCCAACGATCCCAGCTTTGAGCTCGATCCGGCCCTGGGCAAGAGCATCAACTACGATTGCTTTGCCCCGCTGGTGCGGGCTGCGAAGGAAGCGGGCGCAACGCGCTTTGTCTATGCTTCGTCCTCCAGTGTCTACGGTGTGAAAGAAACGGAGAATGTGACGGAGGATTTGCCGCTGGCACCGCTGACGGACTATTCCAATTACAAAGCGCTGTGTGAGGAGCAGTTACTGGCCGCGCGGGAGCCGGGTTTTACGGCGCTGATCCTGCGGCCGGCCACCGTTTGCGGCTGGTCCCCCCGGCTGCGGCTCGATCTGTCGGTCAATATCCTCACGCACCACGCGTTGCGAAAAGGCAAAATCACCGTATTTGGCGGCGAACAGAAGCGGCCGAACATCCACATCGACGATGTGACCGATTTGTATGTGAAATCGCTCCAGTGGCCCGCCGAGGCGATTGACGGCAAGATCTATAACGCGGGCTACGACAACCTGAAGATCAACGAAATCGCGGAACTGGTTCGCGAGGTCGTGGGGCGCAATGTTGCCATCGAGCGCACCCCCACGGACGATCTCCGCTCGTATCACATTTCGTCGGAGAGGATCAAGCGGGAGTTGGGCTTTACGACGCGCCGCTCAATTGCCGACGCCGTTCGAGACCTGGTTGCCGCTTTTGGCGACGGCCGCATTCCGGAACCGGACCATGCGCGGTATTACAATATCAAGACCATGCAGCAGGTGAAGCTGCAATAACCACTATGCCGTTCCCGCCTCTTCGGAATCTGTATCGCCAGATGTACCTCATCCGCCGGGCGGAAGAGGTGATCGCCGAGTTGTATCCACAGCAGCAGATGCGCTGCCCGGTCCATCTCTGCATCGGCCAGGAAGCCACGCCGGTCGGCGTCTGCAGCGCTCTTGAGCCACGCGACTTTGTTTTCAGCACTCACCGCTCGCATGGACATTACCTGGCCAAGGGGGGAAGCCTGCCGGCCCTGATGGCCGAACTCTATGGCCGCCAGACAGGCTGCTCGATGGGCAAAGGGGGGTCGATGCACCTGATCGACCGGGCCGCCGGCTTCCTGGGTGCCACGCCTATTCTGGGCGGTACGATCTCGCTGGCCGCGGGTGCCGCGTTTTCCTCGTCGCTTCGCGGCGACGGCCGCGTGACGGTCGCTTTCTTCGGCGATGCCGCCGTCGAGGAGGGAATTTTTTACGAGACAGCCAATTTCGCCGCGCTCAAGAAACTGCCGCTCCTGCTGGTCTGCGAAAACAATGGCCTTTCCACCGTCTCGCCGCTTTCAGTTCGACAGCCGGCATCGCGCACGCTACCCGACCTGGCTCGCGGCATCGGCATGACGGCCCTCTCCGGCGACGGCAACGACGTGCTGGATGTACTCCGGCTCGTGCGCCAAGCCGTGGACGCGGCACGGGCAGGCCAGGGGCCGATCTTTATCGAGCTGGAAACGTATCGCTGGCGCGAACATTGCGGACCGAATTACGATTTCGACCTGGGTTACCGCAGCCGTGATGACGTGGCGGACTGGCAGAAGCGGTGCCCGTTAGCGAGGCTGCGGAGCGAAATGGAGCGGCAGGGCGAATGGGATAGCACAGTCATGGCGCGTATGGAAGCCGAAGTGCAGCAGGAGGTCGATGCGGCTGTGCAGTTCGCCCAGCAAAGCCCGTATCCTGATGAGGAACTGTTGCTGGCCCACGAGTACATGGCATGACGAGCGATCGCGGCAGATCGACGGGGCCGGCAACAGAGCGAAGCCACGCCTCTGCGACCCCGCGGACGCTCAAGTACTGCCATGCCATTCACGAAGCGCTCGATCTTTGCCTGGGCAGCGACCCGGCGGTGATGGTCATTGGCCTGGGCGTGCCTGACGCGAAAGGGGTGTTTGAGACCACGCTCGGTCTGGCGGAAAAACATGGCGCCCAGCGCGTCTTGGACATGCCCGCCAGCGAGAACGGCCTGACGGGTATTGCCATCGGCGCGGCCCTGACGGGGATGCGGCCGGTGTTGGTCCATCAGCGGGTGGATTTTGCCATCCTGTCGATGGACCAGTTGGTCAACCAGGCGGCCAAATGGTGTTACATGTTCGGCGGCCAGCAGGGAGTGCCGCTGGTCGTGCGGATGATCGTGGGACGCGGCTGGGGGCAGGGTTCGCAGCACGCGCAAAGCCTGCAATCGTGGTTCGGCCACGTTCCGGGGTTGAAAGTGATCATGCCTGCCACGCCTCACGATGCGAAAGGATTGTTGATCGCCGCCATTGAGGATAACAACCCGGTCGTCATGATCGAGCATCGCTGGCTGTTTAACATCGAAGGGCCGGTGCCGACCGACTATTATCGTGAACCAATCGGGCAGGCGCGCATCATTCGACCGGGCAAGGACTTGACCATCGTCGCCGTATCGCACGCGACGATCGAGTCGCTCCGCGCCGCTGACATGCTGGCCCAGCAAGGTATCGATGCGGAAGTTGTCGATCTCCGCACGGTGCGGCCGCTCGACCGCGCAACCATTGTCGCCTCGATCCGCCGCACCGGGCGGCTGGTCGTGGCCGACACAGGCTGGTCCACGTATGGCCTCTCGGCGGAGATCGTCGCCCTGGCGGCGGAGGAAGCGCTGAAGGAACTCAAGACGCCGCCGGAGCGCGTCACGTTGGCGGACTGTTCGTCTCCCTCGACGCCGGCACTGGCGCGACGATTTTTTCCCAGCGTTGGCGATATTGTCGATGCGGCGCGGCGCGTGATGGGGCTCAATCCGCTGCCGCCACGAGAGAGAAGCCCCGGC
>Ga0194132_10012158_pt1 | contig 10804 bp, 11 predicted proteins | sample TA2KigOf80mmetaG_FD_148612 | JGI IMG/M metagenome (GOLD analysis project Ga0194132, IMG submission 148612) | Freshwater microbial communities from Lake Tanganyika, Tanzania - TA2015054 Kigoma Offshore 80m | ecosystem: Environmental > Aquatic > Freshwater > Lake | place: Tanzania: Lake... | reverse complement strand
TGAAGCCTACGCCCGAGGAAACGCCGGTCGTCGAGGACGAGAGCGACCTCGCGGCCCGGCTCGAGGAGCAGATCGCCGAATACCGCGCGTTCAAGGAGGCTGCGACCGCGCTGGCGGTGCTCGAGGCGGTGCAGCAGAAGGTGTTCACGAGTCCGCCGGCCGACGTCGCGCCGGACGACCTGCCGCTCGTCGGCATCACGGTCGAAGACTTGTTCACGGCGTTTCGCCGCGTGTTGGAACGGTCCGAGGACGTCGTCGCCGAGATCCCCGCCGACGGCGTGACGGTCGGCGCGCAGATGCGGACGGTCCTACGCGCGTTGCGCGCGTTCCCGCGCGGTTTGGCGTTCGAGCGGATCTTCGATCCAAAGGCGTCTCGCCTCGTCGTCATTGTCACGTTCCTGGCGCTGCTGGAGTTGATGAAGCGCCGCAGCGTCCGCGTCGAGCAGGAACGGCCGTTCTCTCCGATCCTCCTCTTCGCCACGACGCCGGCGGAAGGGGAGTCATGACGGTCGAAGGCACCGAAGACCTCGTCGCGGCGCTGGAGTGCTTGATGCTCGTCAGCGGCGGTCCCGTGCCGATCGACCGCTTGGCGCAGGCGATCCAGCGATCGCCGGCGGAGACCGAAACGCTGATCGACGCGCTGCGCGCGCGCTACGACGGGCGGGGATTGATGGTCCAGCCGGTCGCCGGCGGCTGGCAGTTGTGCACGCGGCCGGAGTTCGCACCGTACGTCACGAAGCTGTTGGAGATCCAAGCGGAACCGCTGACGAAAGCGACGCTGGAAACGCTCGCGATCATCTCCTACAAGCAGCCGGTGACGCGCCCGGAGGTCGAAGCCGTGCGCGGCGTCGGCTGCGGGCATCACATCCGCAAGCTCCTCGGTCGCAACCTAATTGGGGAGGTCGGCCGGAAACCAACGCCTGGCCAACCGGTCCTCTACGGCACGACCGAGCTGTTCCTTCGCCACTTCGGCCTCCGCGATCTCAACGACCTGCCGCCGGTGCTCGGCCAACAACGCCTGACAGAAGCGGTCGCAACCGCGAGCGGGCCGCCCGCGGCGGATTGAAAACCATGCTTCGCATCGTCGCGGCGGCGCTGTGCTTGGTGATCGGGCTCCCCGCGACCGCGTCGGCGGCGGTGCCCGCGCGTATAATCGCCGATCCGATAGGACTGGGCATCGACGCTTCGGCGTACGTGCTGATGGAAGGGCACACCGGACAGATACTCGCTGCGCACAACGCGCACGTGCTCCGACCGCCGGCGAGCACGACGAAGGCGTTGACGGCGCTAATCGCGCTCGAGACGCTTCCTCTCGCGCGGACGTTAACCGCGAGCCGACGCGCCGCCGAGGCGCGGGAGGGTTCGGCGATCGGGTTCGAGGTCGGCGAGCGCCATACCGTCGAGGACCTGTTGCGGGCGCTGCTGTTGAAGTCCGCCAACGACGCCGCGATCGTCCTCGCCGAAGGGATCGACGGGACGGTCGAACGTTTCGTCGCCCGTATGAACCGCCGCGCGCGGGCGCTCGGGGCCGAACGTTCGATGTTCGCCAACCCGCACGGACTTCATGACCCACGACACTTGGCGACGGCCCGCGACCTGGCGTTGATCGCGCGCGCCGCGATGCGCAACGAAGACTTCGCCCGGCTCGTCGCGATGCGAACGGCGCCGTACGCCGGCCCGACCGCCCCGATCGAGCTCGTCAACCGCAACCGGCTGCTCTGGCAGCTCGACGGCGCGGACGGCATCAAGACGGGTTTCGTGAACGAATCGGGCCAATGCTTGATCGGCTCGGCGAGCCGCGACGGCCGGCGGCTGATCACGGTGTTGCTGGACGCGCCGTTCGTCTTTCGGGATACTCGGGCGCTGATCGGGCATGGGTTTGCCAAGACGAGACTGCAAACGCTCGTGCGGCGCGGCGAGACGCTGGCGCGGTACGGCGCGGTGGGCGCCCTCGGCGAGGTTGAGGCGCGCGCGGCGCAGGATGTCTCCTGGACGATGCCGGTTGGCGCGCGCGCCAGCGTGAAGCCGATCGCCACCGTGGGCTTGCGCGCCCCGGTTGATGCCGAACAGATCATCGGTGAGGCGGAGGTGCGCGTCGACGACGAGATCATTGGGCACGTGCCGCTGATCGCCGATCGCGCGCTGCGCCGCGAATCCGTGCTGACGTCGATTCTGCGTTGGGTGTTCCGCTGGTTCGGTCGCGCGTCCGTGGGGCTGCGACCGCGACCGGCGGCGGCTGCGTCGTCGCCCTTCGCGGCAGTCCCGGCGGAGCGTTTCGCCGTTCCCCTCGTCGTCACCGATGCCGCCGGGGTGACGCACCGGTTCGTCGCGCCCCCGCGGCGCGTCGTTTCGATCGCCCCTAGCGTGACGGAGATGCTCTACGCGGTGGGCGCCGAGGATCAAGTGGTCGGCGTGTCGGCGGCCGACGACCATCCGACGCGCGTCCGTGACAAGCCGCGCGTCGGCGGGTTTCAGGTCGACGACGAGCGCGTCGCCGCGCAGCGGCCGGACCTCGTGATCGGCGTGCTAGGCTTGCAGGCCGACGTCCTGGCGCGACTGCGACGGGCCGGTCATCGCGTCTTCGCCGTCGACGGCCGCTCCCTTGAGGCGACGGCCGCCGCGATCCAGGTCGTCGGCCGCGTGATGGGCCGCCCGGAAGCGGCGGCACGAATCGCGGCGGGCTTGCGCGCGCAGGTCGCCGCCGTGCGCGCGCGCGTCGCCCCGAAGCCGATACCGGCGGTCTACGTGGAGGTCTGGGATCAGCCGTTCCTCACGGTGGGGCGCGATACGCTGCTCGACGATTTGATCCGGATCGCCGGCGGACGTAACGTCTTCGCGGACGTGCGAGGCTGGCCGCAGGTCGCCGAGGAAGAGATCGTGCGGCGGTCGCCAGACGTCGTACTGTTGCTCGGTAAGACCGCCGCGCGCGTGCGCGCCCGGGCGGCCTGGCGATCGGTGCCCGCGCTGAAGAACGGGCGCGTGTACGAGCTGGACGCCTCGCTCGTCACGCGGCCCGGGCCTCGTCTCGGCGAAGGCGCCGAGCACGTCGCGCGCTTGCTGTACCCGGCGCACCGTGGGGACGCGACGCCACGTTGACCACAGCGGCGCTCGAGGGGAAGCGCGTGCACGTCGCGTACGGCGACCGCGCCGTGCTCGCCGACGTATCGTGGACCCTGCGCGCCGGCGCGTTTCTCGCGATCTGCGGACCAAACGGCGCCGGCAAGAGCACTCTGCTGCGCGCCGCCGCCGGCCTCCTGGCGCCGGCGCGCGGTGCGGTGACCCTTGACGGGCGGGCAGCGACGGCCTGGACGGCGCGCGAGCGGGCGATGCGCATCGGATACCTCCCGCAACACGCCGCCGATCTGCCGGGGTTTTCCTGCCGCGCGGTCGTCCGCATGGGCCGTTACGCGATCGCCGACGAGGATCGCGACGCCGGCACGCGTGCCGTCGATCGCGCGATGGCGCGCACGGACACGCGGGCGCTCGCGGACCGTCCGTTCGACGAGATCAGCGGTGGCGAGCGGCAGCGGGTGTTGGTCGCGCGGGCCCTGGCGCAATCCGCGCCGATCCTGCTCTTCGACGAGCCGACGACGCATCTCGACTTGGCCAATCAGGTCGCGATCGCAGCGCTCCTGCAGTCGCTCGCGGCGGACGGCGCGGCCGTGGCCTGCGCGCTGCACGACCTCAATCTCGCGGCTGCGTTCGCGACGCGGGTACTGCTGCTGGCGCACGGTCGCGTCGTCGCCGATGATGTTCCCGAACGCACGTTGCAACCGGGGGTGCTGGGTGCGGTTTTCGGCGTGCCGCTCGTGGGCATAGCGCACCCGCACGGCGGTGCGCCCGTGCTTGCGACCGCGAGGGGGGAGAACGCGTGCATCGGCGGCTGACGATCGCGATCGACGGACCGATGGGCGCCGGTAAGGGCACCGTCGCCCGCCTGCTCGCCAATCGCCTCGGCTACGTGTACGTCGACACGGGCGCCATGTACCGGGCGATCGCCTGGAAGGCGTTGCAACGGCAGGTGGACCTCGACGATGAAGCGTCGGTCGGCCGGCTGGCGGCGGCGACCGAAATTCGGATCGATCCGACGCCGCAAGGATTGCGCGTGTTCTGCGACGGCGAGGAAGTGACGGCCGCCATTCGCGCCTTTGACGTCAACGCTGCGGTCGGCCGCGTCGCGTCGCACCCGGCCGTGCGCGCGACGTTGACGGGGCGGGCGCGGGAGATGGGGCAGAGTGGCGGCATCGTCATGGATGGACGCGACATCGGCACCGTGGTGCTGCCCGACGCCGACGTGAAGATCTACCTCGACGCGACCTTGGACGAGCGCGCGCGCCGCCGCTGTGCCGAGCTGGCGGCGAAGGGCGAGCGCGTCCCCTTCGAAACGGTGTGCGGCATCGTCGCCGACGATGACGACCGGGCGATGATGCGCACGACGGCGCCGCTGCGGCAAGCGCCGGGCGCGATCCGCATCGACTCGACGGGGCGGTCGCCGGAGCAGGTCGCGGACGAGATCGAATCCATCCTCCGCAAGGATCCGCATGTATCCCATCGTTAAGCTCGGACTGACCGCGTTGCTGCGCGCGGTCTTCCGCATGCGGGTGACCGGGCGCGAGCACGAGCCGCGCGACGGCCCGTTCATCGTCGTCGCCAACCATTGGAGCTACATCGATCCGCCGGCGATGGGGTGCGCGGTGCGGCGGCGGCTCGCATTCATGGCGAAGGCAGAGCTGTTCCGGCCCGGCATCCTGAATTGGTTCATGCGATCGATGGGATCGTTTCCGGTGCGGCGCGGCGAATCGGATCGGGCGGCCATCCGCGCCGCGCTCGAAGTCGTCGCGCGCAGCGGCGCGCTGGCGATGTTCCCGGAGGGCACGCGCAACCCGCGCGGCGCCCTGATGCCGGCGCAGCCGGGCGCGGCGTTTCTGGCGCTGCGCGCCGGCGTGCCGATCCTGCCGATGGGGATCCGCGGGACGTTGGAAGCGTTCCCGAAGGGCGCGAAGCTGCCGCGCCCACGGCCGATCCAGGTTCGGATCGGGCCGCCGATCCGCCTCGACGACATTCCGCGCGGCCGTGATCAGGTCGCGATCGCCAGCGACCGCATCATGCGCGCGATCGCGACGCTGCTCGAAGTGGATCCGCCGCCGCCAGCCGCGCGCGCCGAAGCCGCCGCGGCGGACCGGCCACAGCCCTGAGTGTTATCCTGGTCGTCGTGAAGATCATCGTTGCGCGTCACATGGGCTTTTGCGGCGGCGTGAAGCGGGCCGTGGAGATTTCGCGGCAGACGGCCGATTCGCACGCCGGCCCGGTCATGACGTGGGGACCGCTCATCCACAACCCGCAGGTTGTCGGCCGGCTGCAAGACTCTGGCGTGCAGGTCGCCGAACGGGCCGAGAATCTGCAAGGCGAGGCATTCGTCGTCTCCGCGTACGGCGTCGAAGAGGCTGTGCTCGACATCGTGCGCGACCGTGGCATGAAGGTCGTGGACGCCACCTGCCCGGTCGTCACGCGCGCGCACGCGCTCGCCGAGGCCCTCGTCGACGAAGGGTACTTCCTCGTCGTCGTCGGCGACCACGGGCATCCCGAAATGGTCACGTTGAAGGAGAAGCTCGGGGAACGCGTCGCGATCGTGCAGACGCCGGCGGAAGCGCGGGCGTTGAAGCTGCGCGGCAAGATCGGCGTCGTGTCGCAGACGACGCAGTCGTTGGAGAACTTCCGGCAGATCGTCGGCGACATCGTCTTGCGCGTGAAGGAGACGAAGGTCATCAATACGTTGTGCCCGGCGATCACCGTGCGGCAGGAGGAGGCCGACAAGCTCGTCGGCGAGGTCGACATCCTCCTCGTCATCGGCGGGCACCAGAGCGCGAACACCACCCGCCTCGCCGAGATCGGGCGCACGAACGGTCTGCCCACTTATCACGTCGAGACGCCCGAGGAGATCCAGCCTTCCTGGTTCGGCGCCGACTCGGTCATCGGCGTCATGTCCGGCGCGTCGACGCCCGGTTGGATCATCGAACGCGTCCTGTTGAAGCTCGAAGACATCCGCGTCGCCGTCGACGCCTAGCCGGCGCCGCCCCACCGTCGTGGCCGAATCCGTCATGCCGTCCTCCGGCAGCGCCGACGAAGCGCGCTGGCCACTCGTCGCGATCGTCGGGCGACCGAACGTCGGCAAGTCCGCGCTGTTCAACCGCCTCGTCGGCCGCCGCGTCGCGATCGTCGAGGACCAGCCGGGCGTGACCCGCGACCGCCTCTACGAAACGGTCGAGTGGGGCGGCCGCCGCTTCCGCCTCGTCGACACCGGCGGCATCGTCGAAGGGCCGGCCGACCGCATGCAGTCGCAGATCCGGCGTCAGGCCGAGATCGCGGTCGCTGAGGCGGATCTGATCGTCTTCCTCGTCGATCTGCACGCCGGCGTGCTGCCCGACGACGACGAGGTCGCGGACATCCTGCGGCGCAGCCGGCGCCCCGTGTTGCTCGTTGCGAACAAGGCGGACGATCCGCGAACGGACGCGACGGCGGCGACGGACTTCCTCGTGTTCGGGCTTGGCGAACCCATGCTCGTCTCCGCCATCCACGGCATCGGCACCGGCGACTTGCTCGACGAAGTGTGCCTGCGGCTGCCCGTCGCCGCCGAGCCGGCGCCCGACGACGAATCCGTGCGGATCGCGTTTGTCGGCAAGCCCAACGTCGGCAAGTCGTCGCTCGTCAACACGCTCCTCGGCGAGGAGCGCGCGATCGTGCACGACGCGCCGGGAACGACGCGAGACGCGACCGACACGGATCTGCGGACCGGCGATCGGCGCTACGTGCTCGTCGACACCGCTGGCTTGCGGCGCCGCGCGCGCGTGCACCAGTCCGTCGAGTACTACAGCGCCACCCGCACCGAGCGCGCGATCGAGCGCGCCAACGTCGTCGTGCTGGTCATCGACGCGCAGGCCGGCGTCGTCGACCAAGACCAGCGGATCGCGCAGCTCGTCGCCGAAAAGGGCAGGGCGATGGTCATCGCAGTCAACAAGTGGGATCTGATGGCCGGCACCGACACGAGGACGTACGCCAAGAAACTCCTGTACGACCTGCGGCACGTCGGATACGCGCGCACGTTGTTCGTCTCCGCGGTCACCGGGCGCAACGTCACCAAGATCCTCGACGCGGCCGCGAAGGCTGACGCCGCCCACCGCATCGCCCTGCAGACCTCGCCGCTGAACAAGGTCATCGAGGCGGCGGAGGAAGCGATGCAACCGCCGGCCGACCGCGTCGGGCGCCGCCTGAAGATCTACTACGCGACTCAGGTGGGGTCGCGCCCGCCGGTCGTCGCGCTGTTCGTCAACTTCCCCGAGATTGTCACGACCTCGTACCGGCGATACCTGGAAGGCAAGCTCCGGGCCGCGTTCGATCTCGACGGCACGCCGATCCGCCTCGTCGCGCGCGCGCGGAGGAGAAGCGGCGCGGATTCGAGAACTTCAGGCGCGTGACCGGCGTACTGCTCCTCATCGGTTCCTATCTGCTGGGCTCTATCCCGTCGGGGCTGTGGCTTGTGCGCACGCTGCGCGGCGTCGACGTGCGCGATCACGGCAGCCGCAACATCGGTGTCGCGAATGTGTATCGGGTCGCCGGTCCGGCGGTCGGCGCGCTCGTGCTCGCGGCGGACGCGTGGAAGGGCGGATTGCCGGTGTTGATCGCGCGGTGGCTCTTCCCCGATCCCGGCTGGGCCGTCCTCGCCGGGCTCGTCGCGATCGCCGGCCACAACTGGTCGATCTTCCTTGGATTCCGCGGCGGCAAGGGAATCGCGACGAGCTTCGGCGTTCTGCTCGCGTTGTCGCCGCTGGCGGCGCTCGTCGCCGCCGCCGTCTGGATCGTCACCGTCGCCGCGACGAAGTACGCGTCGCTCGGGTCGCTGCTCGGACTGCTGTCGCTGCCGGTCACAATGGCGGCGCGCGGCGCGCCGGCCGAGCACTTCGGGTTCGCGTTGATCGCGATCGTCTTCGGCTTCTATCAGCATCGCGCGAATATCCTCCGTTTGCTCAGCGGCACCGAGAATCGCATCACCGACCGTCCGCGCTCGCGCGCATGAACGTCTGGGTCTACGGCGCCGGCGCGGTCGGCTCACTGCTCGGTGGGCGATTGGCCACCGCCGGCGAGCGCGTCACGCTGCTGTGCCGCGCCGCGCACGCGCAGGCGATCCGCGAACGCGGGTTGCGCATCGAAATGCCCGACGGCGCGCGGACCGAGATCGGCAACCTCGATGTCGTCACCGAGCTCGCTGCCGCGCCCAGGGATCCCGACCTCGTCTTGGTCACGGTGAAGGGCGATCGGACGCAGGCAGCGGCCGAAGAGATCGCGGCGTGCGCGCCGCGGCGCGCACGCGTGTTGTCGTTTCAGAACGGCGTCGGCCACGAGGAGACGCTGGCCGCGCGATTGGGCGGTGAACGCGTCCTCGCTTGCGCGACCACGATCGCGGCGTCGCTGGTCGCGCCGGGGCACGTCGTCCAGCACAATCGCGGCGGCGTCGGGATCGCCCCTTGGAGCGGCGCCGATCCGGCGCCGATCGCCGCCGCACTCGCGACGGCCGGGCTGCGCACGCGCGTCTACGCACGCGCTCTGGATCTCAAGTGGTCGAAGCTGCTGCTCAACTTGCTGGGCAACGCCACGGCGGCGATCGTCGATCAACCGCCGGAGGCGATCTACGCCGATCCTCAACTCTTCGCGATCGACCGGCGCGCCTTTCTGGAAGCGCTCGACGTCATGCCCGTGCTGCGCGTCGACGTCGTCGATCTGCCGGGATTCCCCGTTCGCTTGCTCGCTCGCGTCATGCGCCTGCCGGGGCCGCTCGTGCGGCCGCTGCTGCGGTGGCGCATGGCGACCGGGCGCGGCGGCAAGCTGCCGTCGTTCCTCGCCGATCTGCGGCGCGGCGCGCCGCGATTGGAGGTTGCCTACGTCAACGGCGCGGTCGCGCGCGCGGCGGCGCAGGCCGGCCTTGCCGCGCCGGCCAACGCCAAGATCACGACGCTGCTCGAAGAGATCGCGTCCGGCGCGCGCGACGGATCGCCGTATCGGCAAGATCCCACGGTGTTGGTCGCGGCGGTCGAGGATGCCACGCGCGCGAGCCGAGGGCGCTAGTTTCGGGGTTGCTCGGGCTTCGGAAAGTCAGGGACGGCGCCCGGGACGAGGCGGTCGCGCAGCACCGACGACAGCCACCTCGCGTCGGCCTCGACGATGCGCCACTGATCGCTCTGGCGCGCGAGGCGCAGGTGGATGACCGTCTTTTCCTTTTGACGAACGACGACGGAGACGCGGCCGTCCGGTTCCGTCGTGAACTCGGCGCCCCATAACACCGCGACCACGGCCGCAGGCCATCCGCCTTCGCGCGGAATCTGCAGCGGCGCCTTCGGATCGCCGTCGGCAATCTGACGCACGACGACGCGGATCTCGTCCCGCAGGCGTTGCTCGATCACCGGCCGCGCCAGCCCGAATAGCTGCGCGAACAAAGGGCGCATGACCTCGCTGAGCAGATTGCTCGTGGGATCGCCCGCCTTCGCCTTCGACCACTCGCGCTGCAGCACTTCGGCGGTGGATGAAGCGACGGCGGGAACGTCGACGCGCGCGAGCGCATCGTCGTCGCGGCCGTCGCGCAGCTCCTGCGCGAACTGGATCACCGCGGCCTGCGGCGTCGTCATCGCCCAGGCCCCGCCAACGAACAGCACGAACGCGACGAAGAGCAGCGCGTACAGGCGCAGGCCCATCAGGACAACGTCCTCATGGATCGAGACGAGGCAACGTGGCGCGGGAGACGGTCATCTATCATAGAATACGGTCCCAGCATACCAACACGGGAACCCGCGGCGCGCGGCGTCGCGGGGCGGTGCCATCCACCGGCTTGTGATACACTGACAGCCGTCACGTCGGGCCGTAGCGCAGCTTGGTAGCGCGCCTGAATGGGGTTCAGGAGGTCGGCGGTTCAAGTCCGCCCGGCCCGACCAGTCCGCTCCCGCACGAGACTTCGACCTTCTTGCTCGCGTACGCTTCGCGCCGCACTCGTCAGAGACTGCGCGCGCCGAACGTGTCGCACGATTTGATCCGTCCGGACTCGAAACTGCGCCGGAACCAACGCACGCGCTGCTCGGACGTCCCATGCATGAACGAGTCGGGCACGATGCGTCGCTGCCATTGCCGTTGCAACGTATCGTCGCCGATCGCGCTGCGCGTCGTCGGCCTGGCGCGCCCACATTCCGGCGAAGCAGTCGGCTTGCAACTCGACGCGCACGGACAACGCGTTCGCTTGCGCGCGCATCTCGTCGACCTTTGCCAGGACGCCGAGCACGTTCTGGACGTGGTGACCGACCTCGTGCGCGATGACGTAGGCCTGCGCGAAGTCGCCGGGCGCTTGGAAGGGGTCCCGCAGTTACTGGTATAACGCGAGATCGATGTAGACCTTGCGATCGACCGGCCAATAGAACGGTCCCATCGCGGACTGCCCGATGCCGCACGCCGTCGGCGTCTGCCCCGAGAACAAGACGAGCTGCGGCTCCGGGTAGTCGGCGCCGCGCCCGTTCTGGAACTTCGCCTTCGAGTTGTTGCCGATCTTCGGCGCCAGGGCGCGATCGACGATCGGCGCGTCTTCGAGGAACAGAATGCGCTCGATGAGCGTCTCCGCGTGCCGCATCTTGCCGATGGCCTGCTTCATGATGTAGTCTCCGAGCGCCTTGAACCCGAAGTTCTCCATCATGTACGCATCGACGACGCATCGCACGACCGCCGTCAGTGCTTCCTGCAACGCGTCGTTCAAATGCCCGATGGCCTGATCGTT
>Ga0194132_10012157_pt1 | contig 10806 bp, 15 predicted proteins | sample TA2KigOf80mmetaG_FD_148612 | JGI IMG/M metagenome (GOLD analysis project Ga0194132, IMG submission 148612) | Freshwater microbial communities from Lake Tanganyika, Tanzania - TA2015054 Kigoma Offshore 80m | ecosystem: Environmental > Aquatic > Freshwater > Lake | place: Tanzania: Lake... | reverse complement strand
GGAGGTGCACATCGACACCGATGAAGGAAATGCCTGCAACCTGTCTCCCGAGACACCTTGCGAACTGGTGCTGTGAATTTGTGACTGCCCCGAAAGGCAGCGATTTGAAACTGACCCAACTGAAAGAACAATATGAGCGAAGCCATCGGAATGATTGAAACCAAGGGTTTCACCGGCAGTGTGGAAGCCACAGACGCCATGGTGAAAGCCGCCAACGTCACCCTCGCCAAGACAGTCTCCATCGGCGGAGGTCTGATCACCGTGATCTGCAAAGGCGACGTCGCAAGCGTCAAGGCCGCTGTGGATGCCGGCAGCAAAGCCGCCAGCAAGGTTGGAGAGCTGGTCAGCGCGCACGTCATCGCGCGACCCCACGAGGATCTGCTCAAGGTCTTCGTCGGCGCCGCCAAATGATTCCTGAACCCAGGCAAAACCATTTACACTCCTCAAGATTATGGCCCAACAAGCAATTGGAATGATTGAAACCAAGGGGCTCTGCGCGCTTTTCGAAGCCGCAGATGCCGCACTCAAGTCCGCCAACGTGTCCTTCACCGGATGGGAGAAGGTCGGCAGCGGCTACGTCACCGCATTCTTCCGCGGGGATGTCGCAAGCGTGAAGGCCGCCACGGATGCAGGCGCCGCAGCTGCCGCCCAGGTCGGTCAGGTGATCACCGTTCAAGTGATTCCACGCCCCCACGAAAGCCTGAGCACGCTGGGCAAGTGGCTCCAATAGCCGCTGACCCTCCGCGCCCAACGCCCGGCCACAGCCATGAAGATCCTGGTCGCCAACATCGGCAGCACGTCACTCAAGTGGCGGCTCTACGATTTTGACGGCAAGCAGGAGCGGATGCTGCACAAGGGCGGTTACGAGCGCGTGGCCGACTACCCCAAGGCCATCGAGAATTGCCTCGCCGAACTGCAAGGAGCCGGGATGATTCGCTCGGAGTCCGACCTCGCAGCGGTCGGCTTCAAAACGGTCGTCGCCAAAGGTGTCGCGGGATGCGTCCGGCTTTCTGAGCCTGTCCTCCAGGCGATGGAGGCCTTCAACCCCATCGCGCCCGCTCACAACCCGCCCTACATCACCGGGATCCGGCTGTTCGCCAAACGAATGCCCGCCACCCCCTTGATCGGCCTCTTCGAGACCGCTTTCTATCAATGGGCTCCGGAGGCTTCCACGCGATACGCAGTCCCCGAGTCCTGGCGCGAGGCAGGCGTGCGCCGCTGGGGCTTCCACGGCGCAAGCCACAAGTTCGTCGCCGAACGCTCCGCCGAATTGCTCGGACGCCACGACATCGCCCATCGCGCGCGACAGCTCTACGTGGACGCAGGAGCATCGCCGGTCTCCGGCCCACCCCTGCGCGTCATCTCCTGCCACCTCGGAGGGTCTTCCAGCATCACCGGCATCCGGAACGGAATTGCAGTCGGCAACAGCCTGGGACTGAGCCCGCAATCAGGGCTTCCTCATAACAATCGCGTCGGCGACCTCGACTCTTTCGCCCTGCCCCTGGTCATGCGAACACTCGGCTTAAGCCTGGATGAAGTCGAACGTCAGCTTTGCAAGGAATCGGGCTTGAAGGGATTGAGCGGGGTATCCAACGACATTCGTGACATCCAGACGGCCGCCGCGCAGGGCAACAGCCGGGCACAGCTGGCCTTGGACGTCTTTATCCACAGCACACGGCACTGGATCGGCGCCTACCTCGCCCAGCTCAACGGCGTCGATGCACTCGTGTTTACTGCGGGCATTGGCGAGAACCGGCCCGAACTTCGTGCACTCATCTGCGACCAGCTCGACCAGCTCGGAATCGCGCTCGATCCAGCCGCCAATGAGTCAGTCAAAGGCACCGAGGGCTCCATTGGATCAACCGGCAGCCGAACAAAGGTTTTTGTCATCCCCGCCAATGAGGAGTTGGTGGTGGCGAGGGAAGTGCGACGGCTGCTCGAGGGACAATAGAATTTCTACAGCTAGCCCGGGCTGGTCCGGGATTGAATCACAACAGACAGGTTAAACATATGGCGCAACAAGCAATTGGAATGATCGAAACGCGCGGTTTGGTTGCATTGGTGGAAGCCACCGATGCGATGCTCAAAGCCGCGAATGTTGAACTGGCAGGACCCGTGACCCAGGTCGGCAACGCGCTGGTGACAGCCGTCGTCGTGGGCGACGTCGCCGCCGTGAAAGCAGCCACCGACGCAGGTGCCCAGGCTGTCAAGGCCATCAAGGGCGATCTGGTGAGCGTGCATGTCATCGCACGCCCTCACAGCGACGTGGAACAGGTTCTTCCCCGCAAGCCTGCGAAGTAAGCTCCAGCATCGCCGACATCCCCAGGCAGGTTCATTCAATCCCTGGGACTGTCGGAGATCCACATGCCATGTTCCTAGCACGCGTTGAAGGATCCGTAGTCGCCACGAAGAAGGACCCCAACATGAGCGGTCGCAAGATGCTCGTGTTGCGCCCCCAGCTTGTGGACGACAAGGATCCCACCAGGTTCCGCCCCGGAGTTAACACCATCATCGCCGTGGACAGCGTCGGTGCCGGGCTTGGTGAAATGGTCCTCTTCTGTCAGGGAAGCAGCGCACGCCTCGCTCCCGGCCTCAAGGAGGCACCCGTGGATGCGGTGGTCATCGGTATTGTTGATGCCGTGGATGTGCTCGGCCAGCAAATCTACTCGGCCCGGTCCCAATAGCCCCTTCACTCCAAGAATCCAAGCTGAACCATGTCTGCCATTAACGAAGCATTGATCCGGGACGTGGTCTCGGAAGTCCTCGGACGACTCAACCGCAGCGGAACCCATCCCACCACTCCGGCGGCTGGGGTGAAAACGGCGGACGATTGCGGATGCGGCGGAAAAGCCGGCGCTCCTGCCGTGGCCGGTGCGCGCGGCAAGTTCGGAGTTTTTCAAGATGCCCAGGAAGCAAGCCAGGCTGCGCATGAGGCTTTCCTCCAGCTCCAGAAGAAGGGGATGGAGACCCGTCGCAAGATCGTCGACATCGTGAAGCGAATGGCGGAAGCCAACGCCACCGAGTGGGGTCGCATCGAGCTCGAGGAATCCAAGATCGGCCGTCTCGACCACAAGATCGAGAAACTCCAGATCATCAAGCTGGTTCCCGGAGTGGAGTGGTTGCGCCCAGACGCCCTCAGCGGTGATCACGGCATTACTCACGAGGAATACACTCCGTTCGGTGTGGTCGGCGCAGTCACACCCTCCACACATTCGATTCCCACGCTGAGCGGCAACATCGTCAACATCGCTGCTGCAGGGAATGCCGTCGTGTTCAATGCCCACCCCAGCGCGGCACGCTGTGCCGCGATGGCCGTTCGCGCCTATAACCAGGCCATCCATCGCGAGACAGGAATCGAGAACATCGCCTGCATCATCGAGTCGCCCACCTTCGACTCGTTTAAGGCTCTCTGCGCAAATGAGAATGTCAGGCTTCTCCTCGTGACAGGCGGACCGGGCGTGGTGAAGGCCGCCATGCAGACCGGCAAACGAGCCATCTGCGCCGGCCCCGGAAATCCACCCGTGCTCGTGGATGGCACGTCATGCCTCAAACGGGCGGCTGAGTCCGTCATCAAAGGGGCCGCCTATGACAACAACCTGCTCTGCATTGGTGAGAAGGAGGTTTTTGTGGTGGCGGAAGTCTTCGATGCCTTCATGGCGGCGATGTCCACCGCCGGAGCATTGCGTTTGAACAGCCAGCAGCTGGATGCACTGACCAAGGCTGCCTTCACCTTCAAGGAAGGGCATGGCGGTGGCTGTGCGGAGCCCGTGGTGAACAAGGACTTGATCGGGCGCGATGCCAGTATCCTGGCAAAACACGCCGGCGTGAACGCCCCGGCCGGCGTTCAACTGCTGTTTGCGGAAACCGATGCCAACCATCCCTTCGTGATCGAGGAACAGATGATGCCGTTCGTTCCGGTGGTCCGCGTAAAGAATGTCGAAGAGGGCATCGTTGCCTGCAAGAAGGCCGAGCATGGCTACAAGCACACGGCGATCATCCATTCGCACGATGTTGAGCACATGACCGCCATGGCCCGGGCTCTCGATACTACAATCTTTGTGAAGAACGGCCCCTGCATGGCAGGGCTGGGTTTGGGGGGCGAAGGATACCTCAGCTATTCCATCGCAACCCCGACGGGTGAAGGCGTCACCAACCCACGCACGTTCACTCGCGTGAGACGCTGTGTAATGGTGGACAATCTCAGGATCTACTGAGCCACGAACCTGAACACCCATGCTCCTAGCCCGCGTCGAAGGCAATCTCACAGCCACTCGCAAGCACTCAAGCTTCGAGGGTTGGCGCCTCGTCATTTGCCAGCCCATCTCACGCGACGGTCAGGCGGAAGGAGTCCCACAGGTGGCCATTGATTCTCTGGGCGCCGGAATGCATCAGCGGGTGATCATCTCAAGCGATGGATCCGCAGCGCGAATCGCTGTCGGTGATTCCAAGAGCCCGGCTCGTTGGATGATTGTCGGGATTGTTGATGAGGTAAACCCGGGCACTACCGCGTTGGAGGATTCCGTCGCATGAGGCTTGGAGCCGTCATTGGACGAGTGACGTTGAGCGTGACTGTGCCGGGCCTTGAGGGGGCTCGATGGCTGGTCGTCAGCCCGTTCACGCGGGAACATTTTCAACAGGGATCCGTACCGCTTCCAGGCGTCAGCAAGGATCCGAGCCTGGTGGTTTATGATGCCTTGGGAGGCGGAACCGGCGACACGGTGGGATTTGTGGAGGGCCGGGAAGCCGCCCAACCCTTTGAAGTCGCACCTCCCATCGATGCCGTGACCGCCGCGCTCGTGGATTCGGTCTACTACCAGCCCAAGCCCAGCTCCTAGATCCCTGACTAACTTCCACTGAATTTTATGCCATCTGTCATCACGGCCAAAGACGTCGAAGCCATCATCGCGCAGGGGGGCAACCTGAGCTCGATTCCCGCCGACGCGATCCTCACTCCCTCAGCCAAGGATGCGATCCGCGACGCTTCCCAACGTTCCCCGGCAAAGGGTGCAAGCGCCACCGCCGCGTCGGCTCCCTCAAAGCCTTTGAATTCCAAGAGCTCCAAGGCGGATCTGGAGGCACTGTTCAATTCCGCCCATTGCCAGGCCTTGAAGGAGCAGATTTGCGATGTTGGACGTCGGCTTTGGGAACGCGCCTATGTCGATGGAAACGGTGGGAACATCGCCATTCGAGTGGGCGAAGATATTGCGCTGTGCACTCCAACTTTGGTGAGCAAGGGCTTCATGAAGCCTCCGGATCTCTGCTTGGTGGACTTCGAGGGGAATCAACTGGCCGGGGTCAAGAAGCGGACGAGCGAGATCCTCATGCATCTCCAGATCATGAAACGTCAACCGAAGGCTCAGGCCACCGTGCACTGCCACCCGCCCTACAGCACTGGTTTTGCGGTGGCAGGCATTGAACCGCCAACCTGCATGATCCCTGAGTACGAGGTTTTCTCCTCCGTGGCGATGGCACCCTATCGGACTCCGGGCACCCCGGAGATGGGCAAGCTGGTTGCCGACCTCGTGGACAACCACAACACCATCCTGATGGCGAACCATGGTGTGGTGTCCTGGAGTCATCTCACGGTTGAAGACGCCTACTTCAAGATGGAGATTCTGGAAGCCTACTGCCGCACCATCCTGGTCGCAGCCCAGCTGGGCAAACCTCCCAAAACCATGACCCCGTCGCAGCTCCAAGATCTGCTTCGAATCAAGCAAAGCCTGGGCATCCCCGACCCGCGCCACGGGCTGAAGGAGTGCGAGCTCTGTGACAACTCTGAATGGCGGCCCGGTGTGGCCTGCGGGATCCAGAACGCCCCCCAAACACAAAGTGCCGCTGCAGCTCAGCCCGATCCGGAAGCCGAGGCTCTGGTGAAAGCCATCACAGATCAAATCATGGCGCGTCGCTAAGGCCTGGATCCAAACCGATGATCAAGTCCCTCGATTCCAAACTTGCGAGCATTCGGGCCAACCCGAAGTGCCGGGACTTCATCATCGCGGATGCCAAGGATGCGGACATGGCGTTCGGCGTGCGAGCACCCGGCCCGCGATCCTTCCTGTCATCCAGCGGTGCCCGACCCGCCCAGTTCTCCCCCGAGGTGTGGTCCCGCACGGACTTCGGACATCGCAACCTCCCGGAATTCCTCGACATCATTCGCGAAGTCGTGGCCCAGGGCATGGTGGACATCATGTTGATGTCTGCATCTGTGAACGAGCAACTCTCGATCCGGGAAGGCTTGTTCAACCACTCCCATGTGACTCCTGCAGCCCGCGCCAACGACGCAACGGATGTCTGGGCGGTCAGGCATGGAACTTATCTGAAGCGGCCGGCACAACCGTTTCGCAGCGCCAGCATTGACCACATTCAATGCGGTCTGTCGGAATGCGACCGCACCAGCGAGGTTTTTCCCGGAGCAAACCTGGGTTTGTATTCGGTTACTTTCGTCAACGAACTCGATCAAGACCGCGCCACTCTGGAAGCCTTCAAGGCGTTTCGTGAAGAGGCTGAGCAAAAGAAATTCAGGTACTTCCTCGAGGTGTTCGATCCGAACGTGGACAGCGGGATTCCCCCGGAGAAACTGGGCGAGTTCATCAACGACAACATCCTTCGAACCCTCGCGGGTGTCACGGAAGCGGGCAGGCCTGAGTTTCTGAAGATCGTCTATCATGGGCCGAAGCTCATGGAGGAACTCGCACAGTACGATCCCAACCTCGTGGTCGGTATCCTGGGCGGCAGTGCCGGCACGACCTATGATGCCTTCCGCCTCATTCACGACGCTCAAAAGTATGGGGCGCGGGTTGCGCTCTTCGGGCGCAAGATCAACAACGCCGAGCATCAACTTGCGTTTATCGAGATGCTCAGACTGATCACCGAGGGCCGGATCAGCCCGGAGGAAGCTGTTCGTGCCTACCACGGCGTCCTGCAAGCCAAGGGAATCCCTTCGCGGCTTCCCCTCGAGAAGGACCTCCAGCTCACGGACCAAGCCATGAGCTATGGTGGAGGCGGCACCGCCACGCGCGTTGAGATCCGTAATAACCCGATCGGAAAAACCTCAAGCGCACCCACTCCAGAAAAGAGCGCCCTGAAAACCAGCGACCTGGCTTGGCCGACTCTCACCGATGGTCGTCCTGATTTCGAACGTATGAACTCGGTTCAACGAAGAGCCTACGACGCTGACAGGCTGCGTAGACGGTTTGGGTGACGCCGCGAGCGCACGGCGTGGGGCGGCAACAACCGCCTCCCTCCTCGTCCGGTAGGCGGCCCACGGATTCAGGCGAGACCGAATCGAGCAAGGTCGGGACGAGATTTGGACCCAGGGCGAAAATCGAGGAACGAGCATCTCCCCAGCAATCTGTGAGCGACGGGCAACGAGCGGTGGGAGGAAGATCGTCAGGTTTGCCCGGGTGATTCCTCGGCGGATTCCTAAGGCTTGGCCCCAAGCCAGAGCGCGATGGCCGGGATCAATACACCCAGACCCAAGGTCACCCAGACAATCCACCTTGCCTTCAGAGCTTTGAAGGCCAGCACAACTCCCAGGATCACCGTGGCGATCAGCGCAGCCGACATGACCGCCACCAACACCTTGAATAGAAAGGGTGACCAGGAGTTTGCATACGCCGCGGGATAGATCTGATCCGTGTGGACCGCCACCAGCTTGCTTATGAGCGTCTCCGCCTCCGCAGGATTCTTCCGACGATCCGCCTGGAAAGTCTGATACCAGCCGGTCGCGACAAAGAAGAGCAGCAGCGGGGCGAAGAAGCACCCCAGATACAAATGGATCTGTCGGATGCGCCTCATGCTCTCGAAAAATGTGCGAAGGAGCTCCTACTGATTCGGCAGGGGAATAAAAACCTTCTGTCCCACGCGCAGTCGGTCCCAGTTGATATCTGGGTTGGCGTCACGCAGCTGTTTCATCGTGATCTTTAACTCCTTCGACCGGGCGGCAGCTACAATCCCCGAAAGCGTGTCCCCCGACTTCACGACATACTCAATCCCCTTCTCCGGCACAGGAGGCCTCGAGGAAACCTTGGGTTCCGGATCCGACGAAGGAGCGGTGGGTGGCGGTGAAGACTTCACGACGGGAGCCGGCGACGGCACGGGAGTCTCGGCGATCAACTTGGCCAGTCGGGCAAATTCCGCGACAACCTTCTCGTTGTCCGCCCGTCGTTTGTTGTCCACTTCTCGAACGCTCTCCCCGAGTTTGCGCATCTGATCTTGCAGACTGGACTGATCCCCAAGCTTCCGCGTCTCCTCACGCAGCTGCTGGATCTCACGTCGCATGTCCTCAACCTTCGCGCGAAGGGAATGATTCGAGGCCTCAAGATCTTCGATGCGTGCATGCATGGTTCGCATCGCATCCTGCATGGCCTGCCTCGCTGCGATGGACTCGCTGCTTTCCTGGGCTGCTGCCAGGCTTGGGAGAAGGGATAGAGCCACACTGACAAGGAGAACCAATGACCGGTGATTGACCATGAGCCGAACCTATCCAGGATTGCCCGATCGTCCAATCTTCATTTTTGCGGCCGGGGAGAACCGGAGAAGCTGCGCAGGGCCCGTTCAATCAACTGGACGACGTCATCAGGAGTGGATGTTCCCGCGGTGACTCCAACAACCCTGGCCTCGTGAAACCAGAGAGGGTCGAGCTCCTCCGGCGTACTGACGCGATACACCTGAGGACAGTGCTCGCGGCAAGTGGCAACCAGTTCTTTCGTGTTATTGCTATGTGCTCCCCCGATCACAACGACCACATCGCAACGACAGGCCAACTGGATCGCTGACATCTGCCGTTGCTTTGTAGGCTGACAGACCGTGTCAATCACACGCACATCAGCATTCGGAAAAGTTCTCCGACAAAATGCAGCCAGCTCCAGCAGACGATGGGTAGGCTGGGTGGTCTGGGCAGCAAAGCCGTATCGGTGCTTCTCCGGAAGCCTGGCCACATCCTCTGAATTCATCACCACTCGGAAGTCATCAAGATCCTCCGTCAACCCACGCACTTCGACATGGTCGCTGACTCCCACGATCACGGGGAAGAACCCATCCCGCTCCAGCCTTCTCACCCAGCGATGCGCTTGCGCAACGAGAGGGCAGGTTGCATCCCACACTTTGCCCCCCTTCTTCTCCAGACTCTGGCGCATCCGGTCCGAAACCCCGTGAGCAGTGATCATAACCGGCTGGGTGCCAGTGGATTCGTCGGCATGAACGGTACCAGCACCCATCGCTTCCAACCGCTGGGTCACCTGTGGGTTGTGCACCAGCTGCCCCAGAATCTTCAAAGGCCCCTCCCGCGCCTTCTCCTCAGCCAGGACAATCGCATCACGCACTCCGAAACACATCCCCAGGTGTTCGGCTCGAATCACTTCAAATGCACTTTGCATTACAAAGTAACAGACATTGCGAGTCTTGAAGTGTTCAATCTGGAAACAGGATTTGAGGGTCGGTGAGGAGGCGATGGCCTGGGTATCGATGGCTTGGTCGAAGCCGGGCGGTATTGAAAAAGCGATGGGGGCGGGGCGATGGTGCCACGATCCAGCACAGATCCCTGGCCGGCAACTCCGGTGTTCAGGCCCGAGGTCGGGGAAACGATCAGGTCATGGATTGGCTGGCTTCATGGATGACCTGGGCCAGGAGTTTCAGATAGCCGGAGAAGGCTGTCCGTCCGGTTTGGGTCAGAGAATAGCTCGTGATCGGACGTCCGGCATCGACTTCCTTGATCACGGCGATATAGCCAGCCTCGTGCAGAGTCCGGACATGAGCCGTCAGGTTGCCATCGGTCATCTCGAGCAGCTCACGGAGTTCCCGGAAGGACATGCGGGGGGAAGCCGCGAGCGCAGACATGATACCCAGACGTCCCTTCTCGTGTATCACCCGGTCAAGCTGAAGGAGGGGTTGAGGGTTCACTGCATGGCTCGGCGGGTTTCAGCGTTTTGATGCCAACAGGCAGCAGCCAGATGACTGATGCCAAAGCTCAGGCCCATGAGAAAGTTCCCATCCTGCATCGCCCGATGGCCTTCAAATGCGGCTGGCAGGACGAAGGAGAAAGCGCCGATCAGGATCATGATCCAGCCCAGGCCCCGGACCCCGGAAGGAGTGAAGGCCCCGGCAGAATGAAGGGCGCACCCGTAAAGAGTCACCCAGATGGATGCCAGCACCCAGGAATCGAGCCCTTTCCACAAGCCGAAGATGCTCCAGCCGATCGCCGCTGCGGCGGCGGGAAGAGCAGCGGCACAAACACGACGCGTGGGAGGTGACCAAAACGGCTCCTTCGCCTTCAGGCCCTGCCTTCGAATGAGCAGCAACCCACAAACCGTGGACGCAGCGCAAACCATCCACCAGAAAACAACGAAGGATCGCCCCTGCGTATACTCAAACTTGCGGGCAGCAAGCGCCCCGCCGATTCCAAAGGTGCCCGCCAAAAGCATCACCGGCGCCAGCGCCCGCTGATACAAGGCCGACCGTTCCATCAGTGTGCGTATCTGCTCGAGATTCCTTGCAGCCAGTTCAGGATCCATACCCACACTCTGTCGCACAAAGTGAGGATGTCGAATCAAAACTCGCTGACACGTGGATCCACTGAAGCTCAGGGAGCCAGGGTCGGAGTGGACTGTTCGGGGAGCAGGGCTGACCGGACAGCGTGGAGCAGTTGGGGAGTATCGTAAGGTTTGAGGACGAACGGAACCTCCTCCTCGTTCATCAAAGGATGGAACGGAAGGGTCACAGGCATCCCGCTTGTGGCCATCAGGCGGAGACTCGAGGACTCGGCTCGGAGAGCTCGGAGAACGGTGGTTCCATCCATGCCGGGCATCA
>Ga0194132_10012155_pt1 | contig 10807 bp, 7 predicted proteins | sample TA2KigOf80mmetaG_FD_148612 | JGI IMG/M metagenome (GOLD analysis project Ga0194132, IMG submission 148612) | Freshwater microbial communities from Lake Tanganyika, Tanzania - TA2015054 Kigoma Offshore 80m | ecosystem: Environmental > Aquatic > Freshwater > Lake | place: Tanzania: Lake Tanganyika... | reverse complement strand
GGCTCCGGCCGGTAGATAGACGACGGCAAAAGAGCCGAGCGCACCGTGATGCACGACATAGGGATCGGTGATCGGCAGGATCACCCGCGCCCGGTCCTTGCCCAACCAGCCGTCGAACAGATCCTGCAAGTAGATCACGTCGGGTTGGCCATCGGCCGCGAACTTGGCATTCATGCCGTGGTCGGCGGTAAGCGCGATGGTGCAGCCCATGGCGTCGAGCTTGGCGAGGTAGCCGTCCATCATGGCGTAGAAGTCGTTGGCGACCGGCGTGCCGGGCGCATGCTTGTGCTGGATGTAGTCGGTGGTCGACAGATACATGATCTGCGGCCGATCACGCTCCATGAGCTTCACGCCGGCGGCAAACACGAACTCCGAGAGGCCGGCGCTGTAGACGTCCGGCACGGCCATGCCGACCAGCTCGTTCACCTTGTCGATGCCGTTCTCCGCCGCCGTCGCCTTGTCCGATTTCTCGGAGGAGAAACTGCAGGCCTTGCCCGGCGCCAGTTCCAGGCCTTTGCCGAGCAGCCCGCGCAGCTTGTCCTTGGCGGTGACGACGGCGATGCGGCAGCCGGCGCGCTGGAAGGACGGGAACAGCGTCTCGATCCGCAGGAACCTCGGATCGTTCATCATCACTTCCTTGCCGCTCTCGGGGTCGAGGAAGTAGTTGCCGCAAATGCCATGCCGGCTCGGCGGCTGTCCGGTGACGATGGAGAGATTGTTGGGATTCGTGAAGGACGGCACGACGCAGTCGGCGAGCAGGTTCGTGCCCTGGGCCAAGACCTTGCCGAACCACGGCGCACGGCCGGCCTCGACGGCGCGTTCGATGTAGCCCGGCTCGGAGCCGTCGACGCAGACCACCACGGTGGGCTGGCGCGGCAGGCGATAGCGGCGGCCGTTGACGGCGATCTCGCCGCCGGTCGGATTGAGACTGTCGGGTGCCATGGTCGCTCCTGCTCCTCCGCCCCTATTCCGCTGCGAGTGCCGGGCCGCCGTTGCTCACCCGCATCTCGTCCAGCACCTCGCGCACGGCGGCCAAGGCGCCCTTCATGTGCTCGGGATAAAGTCTTCCGATGCAGCCGATGCGGAAGGAATCGGCGACCGTGAGCTTGCCGGGATAGATCACGTATCCACGATCCTTCAGCGAATCGTAGAAGCGCTGGAAGACGAACTTGGGATCGGTCGGCATGTGGAAGGTGACGATGATCGGGGCCTGCAGCCGATCGGGCAGCAGGGTGCGAAAGCCCATGGCGCGCATGCCGTCGATCAGCACCCGGGCATTGTCGCGATAGCGCTTGCCGCGGCCGCCGACACCGCCTTCGGCCGCGTGCTCCTCGATCGCCTTGCCCAGCGCCACGATGACGTGGATGGGCGGCGTGAAGCGATACTGGCCGGTGCGCGCAAAGGCTTCGGCCTGGTCGAACAGGTCGAGCACCAAGGTGGTCGCATTGCCCTTGCAGTCGGCCAACGCCTCGCGACGGCAGATCACGAAGCCGAGGCCCGGCACGCCTTCCAGGCACTTGTTGGAGGATGCGGCGAGCGCGTCGTAGCGGATCTGTCGAGCATCGATCTCGAGCGCGCCGAAAGCGCTCATGGAATCGACCAACAGGCGCCGGCCTTGCCGCTCGACGAGGGCGGCGATCTCGGCGATCGGATTGAGGATGCCCGAGGTGGTCTCGCAATGGACGGCGAAGACATGGCTGATCGCCTTGTCCTCGGCCAGCATCCGCTCCAGGCGCGCGAGATCGGGCGGCGTGTCCTCCGGCGTCTCCAGCGCCGCTGCCGCACGCCCGGCGATCTGGGCGATCTTGAGCGCCCGTTGGCCGTAGGCGCCGTTGATCAGCACCAGGAGCTTGCCGGTGCGCGGCACAAAGGAGGTGATCATCGCCTCGACGGCGAAGGTGCCGGAGCCCTGGACCGGCACCGTGACGTGCGTGCCCTGGCCGCCTGCCAGCTCGACGACCTTGTCGAGCACCATGCGGTTGATGGCGAGGAACGCCGCATCGCGCGACCCCCAGTCGTGGACCATGGCCTGCTTGACGCTGGCCGAAGTGGTGAGCGGGCCGGGCGTCAGCAGCAGCGGATCGCCGGTATCGGATCGGGCGGGCATCGCGGTCATGCGGCAAAGGGTGGGCTCGCCGTTTCTATGCGTCCAGTATATAATTCATATGTATCTCATTGGTTTATGATATATGACGCCCACGCAGCTCCGTACCTTCCATCTGGTGGCCGAGTCCGGCTCGTTCTCCGCCGCCGCCCGCGCCTCGGGCCTCAGCCAGCCCAACCTGTCGAGCCAGGTGACGGCCCTGGAACAGGCCTATGGTGTGCGGCTGTTCGACCGGCGCGGCCGCAGCGTGGCGCCGACCGAGACCGGCCGGCAGCTGCATGGCATCACCATCCGGCTGTTCGCCGTCCACGACGAGGCGCGCGCGCTGCTTGCCGGCGAGCAGGCGCTGACCCGCGGTCATCTGAGGATCGCCGCGGATTCGGCCCACCACGTGGTGCCGATCATGGCGGCACTGCGCGACCGCGCCCGCCCCCTCACCTTCGCCCTGTCGATCGACAACTCGGCGGTGGTGCTTGACCGGCTGCTGCGCCATGAGGCCGATGTCGCGGTCATGGCCAAGAGCGTCTCCGATCCACGCCTGCACGCCGTCCGGCTGCGCACCGATCGCGTGATCCTGTTCGTGCCCCGCCGCCATCCGCTGGCGCGACGCGGCCGTGCGCCTCTGGCCGCCTTGGCTGGCCAGGCGCTGGTCCTGCGCGAACGCGGCTCGATCACCCGCGAGGTGCTCGAGCAGGCGATGGCGGCGGCCGATGTCCGCCCGGACGCCATTGTCGAGGTGCAGACCCGCGAGGGCGTGCGCGAAGCGGTGGCGGCAGGCTTTGGCGTCGGTGCGATCTTCCACAGCGAGCTGGGCGACGACCGACGGTTCCACCGCGTGCTTATCGCCGACGCGCAGCTCGACGTCGCCGAGTACGCGGTGTGCCTGCAGGAGCGCCGCCGCGTCGCCCTTGTGCGCGCCTTCATGGACGAGGCGACGCGGCTCGCCGCCATCTGATCGTCGGCGATCCGCCAAAGAACTTCCGTTATCCGAAATCGAGGCGTAGATTCAAAGCCATGCAAGGCGTCGACATCGTCGTAAACGTGGTCGGCAGCGTGGCGCTGCTGCTGTGGGGTGTGCGCATGGTGCGCACCGGCCTGACGCGCGCCTTCGGCGCCGCCCTGCGCCGCGCCATCGCCGCTTGCGCGCGCAACCGCCTCACTGCTTTCGCCGGCGGCTTCGCCGTCACCGGCTTGCTGCAGTCGAGCACGGCCACCGCGCTGCTGGTGTCCTCGTTCACCGGCCGCGGCCTGATTTCCTTGCCCATCGCCTTCGCCATCATGCTGGGCGCAGACATCGGCACGACGGTCGCCGCCCAGATCCTGTCGTTCGATCTCGGCTGGGTGTCGCCGCTCCTGATCGGCGCCGGCGTCATCGTCTTCCTGTCGAGCGAGCAGGACCGGTTGCGCCATCTCGGCCGCGTCGCGATCGGGCTCGGCCTGATGCTGCTGTCGCTGAAGCTGCTCGCGCTCGCCACCCAGCCGCTGCGTAGCGCGCCGACCTTCATGGCGCTGCTGCAGGGCCTTCAGGACGAATACGTGATCGCCGTCGTGGTCGCGGCGTTGGCCACCTGGTTCGTTCATTCGAGCCTGTCGACAGTGCTGCTGGTGGTGTCGTTCGCCGGCAGCGGCCTGATCGAGCCGAAGCTTGCCTTGGCCCTGGTGATCGGCGCCAATATCGGCGGCGCGCTGGCGCCCTACATGGCGCAGTCCGGCGCCGATCCCGCGGCGCGCCGCGTGCCGCTCGCCAACCTGATGATCCGCACGGCCGTCGGCGTGGCGTTGCTGCCCTTCATCGGCCAGGCCGCCGGCTGGCTGGCGGCGATCGATCCTTCGATCGGCCGCCTGCCGGTGAACTTCCATACCGCCTTCAGCGTTGTCGCGGCCGTCGTTTTCCTGCCGCTGGTCGACGTCGTCGCCTGGGCCTGCCGCCGCCTGCTGCCCGACCGGCCGATGGCCGACGACCCCGGCAAGCCCCGGCATCTCGATCCCAACGTGCTCGACTCGCCTGCCGAAGCACTGGGCTGCGCCATGCGCGAGACGCTCAATCTCGGCGATCGCGTCGCCGACATGCTGCGCCAGACCATCGACGTCCTGGAGCGCAACGATGCGCGCGCGGTGAAGGCGATCGAGGCCGCCGACAACGCCGTCGACCGGCTCTACGAGGCGATCAAGCTCTACCTCGTGCAGACCTCGCGCAACGAGCTGGGCGAGGAGGACGGCAAGCGCTATGTCGAGATCCTGACCTTCACCACCAACCTCGAGCATGTCGGCGACATCATCGACAAGAACCTGATGGAGCTCGCCGCCAAGAAGATCAGGAAACGTTACGCCTTCTCGGCGGAGGGCATGGCCGAGCTGCGCGCCTTCCATGCCCGCGTGCTGGAGAACCTGCGACTGGCATTGAACGTCTTCACCACACGCGACCTTGCGCTCGCCCGCCGCCTGGTCGGCGAGAAGACGGCGATGCGCGAGGCCGAGACGCGAGCCGCCGACAGCCATTTCGCCCGCCTGCGCGAGGGCCGGCCGGAATCGATCGAGACCAGCTCGATCCACATGGACGTGATTCGCGACCTCAAGCGCATCAACGGCCATCTCACCTCGGTCGCCTATCCCATCCTCGAAGCGGCGGGTGAACTGTCGGATACGCGGCTCAGGCCGCTGCCCGCGCCGCCGACCGGCGAGGCCGCGCCGTCGACTTAGAGCATGGCGCGTTCATCTGGATTCAGATGGCCGCGCCATGCCCTGTGGAACTGCTGTCGATACCGGCGCGTTTGCGCTCTAAGCGCGGCGCCGCAGGCCCTTCTGCGCCATGCGCCACTTCAAGATGTCGAACCGGTCCTGGCCGAAGAACGGCTCGCCCTCGAACACCATCAAGGGCACGCCCCAGTGGCCAGAGCGTTTTTGCGCCGCCTCGTTCTCGACGATGACCGCCTCGTAGCGCTCGGCATTGGCCTCGATGTCGCGGTCGAGCTCGGCCAGATCGAGCGAGGCGCGTTGCGCGGCGCGGGCCAGATGGTCGCCCATGTGCCAACCCTGCGTGCCACCCCAGATCACGGCGCTGACCTCGCGCAGGAATTCCAGCCCCTTGCCGCGCTCGACCGCGGCGACACCCAGGCGAGTCAATCGGCTGATGTAGGGCTGCGCCTTGGCGACCGCGCCGGTCTGCAGGTCCATGGCGATCGGATCGGGGCGCGGCGGAGCGAACGGCATGCCGAGCATTTGCGCCGTTCGCACGGCGTCGCGCACCAGGTACGGCAGCCACATCGGGTTGGCGTTCTTGAAGAAGCCGTCGATCCGCACGGCGATGGGATAGACCGGCCGTACACTGGCCTTCACGTCATAGGTGCGCTCGAACTCGATCAGCCGCGGCACCACGAGATAGGAGTAAGGCGAGCGGAAGGACCAGAACAGGTCGTAGGCGAGCATCATGTTTCCCTCAGCCCTTGATGCGCTCGCCCGTGGGGTCGTAGGGGCAGCGCAGCGACACCCGCGCCGCGAGCCGCGTTCCGGCAAGGTCGACCTCGAACTTGCCGCCGCTCAGCCACGCGGCATCGATGGCCGCACCGTCGTCGCGCCGGAGGTAGCCCAGCCCGATCGAGGCGCCGACCGTGTGGCCATAGCTTGCCGAGGTGAGGTCGCCCACCGCGCGACCGTCGCGCAACAGCGCCTCGCCGCCCCACAACAGCGGCTCGCCATCCTCCAGCACGACCGAGACCAGCCGCCGCGCGAGCGGCTTGGCTTTGGCCTCGATCAACGCCTTCTGGCCGATGAAGCCGCCCGGCTTGTCGAGCTTCACCGCCCAGCCGAGGCCCGCCTGGAACGGCGTGTCGTCGGGCGTGAGCTCGCGGCCCCAGGCGCGATAGCCTTTCTCCAGGCGCAGACATTCGATGGCGTAGTAGCCGGCATCGCGCAGCCCGAACTCGGCACCCGCCTCGTGCAGGGTCTCGAACACGGTGACGGCGAACTCGACCGGCACATAGAGCTCCCAACCAAGCTCGCCCATGTAGGTGCGCCGCGAGGCCAGCACCGTGGCGTGGCCGATGCCGACCTGTCGGATGGTGGCAAAGGGAAAGCCGTGGTTGGAGAAATCGGCACGGCTCACACGCTGCAGCAGGGCGCGGCTGTTCGGTCCCATGACCGACAGCACCGTCCAGGCGCCCGTGACATCGGTGAGCGTCACATGCGCTCGTTCCGCCACATGCCGCGTCATCCAATCGATGTCACGAACAGGCTGGGCCGAGCCGGTGACGACCAGGAACCTGTCCGGCGCCAACCGGGCGATGGTGACGTCGCTTTCGAAGGTGCCGCGGCTGTTCAGGAGAGCGGTATAGACCGTACGGCCGACCGGCACGGCCACGTCAGCGGCGGCCAGCCGCTGCAGCTCGGCCGCGGCGTCGCGGCCCTGTACCAGGATCTTGCCGAACGAGGTCTCGTCGAACACCGCCACGGCCTGGCGCGTGGCGCGATGCTCGGCCGCCACGGCGTCGAACCATGCGCCGCGACCCCAGCCATACTGCATGTCGGGCGTCTTGCCGGCGCCGGCGAACCAGTTGGGCCGCTCCCAGCCCATCTTGTTGCCGAACCAGGCGCCCTTGGCGTTCAGCCGGTCGTAGAGCGGCGAGCGGCGGAACGGCCGGCCACTTTCCTGCTCGCGCTGCGGCCACGGCATCTTGTAGTGCAGGCCGAGCGTCTCGGCGACGCGGCTCTTCAGCCAGGCATCGTTGCCGTGGAAGCCGGCGAAGCGGCGGATATCGACCGGCCAGAGATCGAGCGTCGGCTCGCCCGCGACGATCCACTCGGCGAGCGCCATGCCGGCGCCGCCCGCGCTCGCGATGCCCATCGAATTGAAGCCGGCACCGACGAAGAAGCCTTTGACTTGCGGCGCCTCGCCCAGGATGTAGTTGAGGTCGGGCGTGAAGCTTTCCGGCCCGTTCATGAACGTCTTGATGCCGGTCTTCTCCAGTGACGGCACGCGGATCAGCGCGTTGTCCATCAGAATCTGGAACTGCTCCCAATCGTCCGGCAGCATGCCGAATTCGAAATCGTCGGGGATGACGTCCTTGTCCCATGGCTTGGCTTCGGGCTCGAAGCCGCCCATCAGCAGGCCGCCGACTTCCTCCTTGACGTAGATGTAGCCGTCGGGATCGCGCATCACCGGCAGATCGCGCGGCACGTTCTCCATCTTCTCGGTGACGATGTACATGTGCTCGCAGGAATAGAGCGGCACCGTGACGCCGACCGTGCGCGCGAGCTGACGCGCCCATTGGCCGCCGCAGTTGACGACGATCTCGGCCTCGATCGGGCCCTGCGTGGTCTGCACGCCGGTGACGCGGCCCTCCTTGGTGTCGATCGCCGTCACCCGCGTCTTCTCGAAAATGCGCGCGCCGCCGTTGCGCGCGCCCCTGGCCAGCGCCTGGGTGATGTCGGCCGGGTTGGCCTTGCCGTCGCCCGGCAGCCACACCGCGCCGACCAGATCGTCGGTGCGCATGATCGGGTACTTCTCGCCAGCTTGGGCGGGCGTCAGCGGCTCGCAGGCCACGCCCTGCGCATTGGCCATGGCAGCCGAGCGGCGCAGCAGCACCATGCGCTCCTCGGTGCGCGCCACGGTGAGCGAGCCGCATTGCTTCCAGCCGGTCGCCAGCCCGGTTTCGGCCTCGAGCTTGGCGTAGAGCTCGGTGCTGTAGCGGATCAGTCGTGTGAGATTCTGGTAGCTGCGCAACTGGCCGACCAGGCCGGCGGCATGCCAGGTCGTGCCGCCGCTCAAGCGGCCCTGCTCCAGCAATACGATATCCTTCCAGCCGAGCTTGGCCAGATGATAGGCCGTCGAGCAGCCCATGATGCCGCCGCCGACGATGACGACGCGGGCGTGGGTGGGGAAGCTGGTCATGCTCCCTCCCCGCGCGAAGCGGGAGCTGTCGGCCAACCACTGCCCTTCATCACAGCCTCCCTGCCACGGCAGCCTCGTACATCTTGCGCATCTCGGGCACCCCCGCCTTCACCGGATTGCCGCCCGCCGTCGGGTCGACGGCGGCCATCTCGGCGAACTTGTCGAGATGGCTTTCCTTGACGCCGAGCTCGGCGAGCGTGTGGGGAATGCCGACCTCGCGCCGCAGCCCCAGGCTCCACTCCATGAAACCGTCGAAGGTCGGATCGCGCAGGCCGAGCCAGCGCGCCAGCCGCTGGATCTTGTCGTCGATGGCCGGGCGATTGAACTTCAGCACATAGGGCATGGCGACGGCGTTGGTCAGGCCGTGATGCGTGTCGAGCACGGCGCCGACCGGATGCGACAGCGAGTGGATGGCACCCAGCCCCTTCTGGAACGCTGTCGAGCCCATCTGCGAGGCCGCCAGCATGTGGCCGCGCGCCTCGATGTCGCGACCGTCCTTGACCGCCCGCGCGAGGTTCTCCTTGACCAGCCGCATGCCCTCGACGGCGATGCCCTCGGCATAAGGGTGATAGCCTGGCGCGCAGTAGGCTTCGAGGCAGTGGATGAAGGCATCCATGCCGGTGCCGGCGGTGAGCTTGGGTGGCAGACCGACCGTGAGCTCGGGGTCGGCGATGACGATCGCCGGCATCATCTTGGGATGGAAGATCACCTTCTTGGTGTGGGTCTCCTCGTTGGTGATCACCGAGGCACGGCCGGTCTCCGAGCCGGTGCCGGCAGTCGTCGGCACGGCGATCGACGGGAAGATCCCGGCCGGATTGGCGCGCGTCCACCAATCGCCGACATCCTCGAAATCCCACAGAGGCCGCGTCTGGCCGGCCATGAAAGCGATCGCCTTGGCGGTGTCGATGCCCGAGCCGCCGCCCCAGGCGATCACGCCGTCATGCTTGCCGGCACGCAGCACATTGACGCCCGAGTTGACGTTGCTCGCCACCGGATTGGGCTTCACGTCGCTGAACAAGGCGACCTCGATGCCGGTCTTGCGCAGCGCCAAGATCGCGTCGGCGATCATCGGCAGCTTGGCCAGCCCGGGATCGGTGACCAGCAACGGCCGCCTCAGGCCGACGGTCTTGCAAGCATCGGCCAGCTCGCGGATGCGGCCGGCGCCGAAACGAATCGAGGTCGGGTAGTTCCAATTGCCCACGAGAGATCGAGACATCAGATGATTTCCATGTAGCGGTCGAGTTCCCATTCGGTGATGGCCTTGCGGAACTCGCGCTCCTCCCATTCGCGTGTCGCCGCATAATGGTCGACGAAGGCGTCGCCGAACAACGCTCGCGCCGGCTTCGACGCCTTGAAGCGGCCGGCCGCCTCCATCAGCGTGCGCGGCAACTGCGCCTTGGCGGGATGCTTCTTTTCGTAGGAGTTGCCGGCGATCGGCTCGCCGGGATCGACCTTGTTTTCGATACCCCACAGGCCCGACGCGACGGCGGCGGCGAGCGCCAAGTACGGATTGGCGTCGGCGGCGGCGACCCGATATTCCACGCGGGTCGACTTGGCCGAGCCGGGAATGACACGCAGCGAGGTCGTGCGGTTCTCGACGCCCCAGGTCGCCACGGTCGGTGCCCAGAAGCCGGGGATCAACCGGCGATAGGAATTGACGTTGGACGCCACCATGGCCAGCAGTTCGGGCATCAGCGCCTGCTGACCGCCGACGAAATGGCGCATGGTGGTGCTCATGCGATGCCGCGCTTTGTCGTCGTAGAACGCCGACTTGCCACTCTTCCACAGCGACATGTGCATGTGGCCGCCGCAGCCCGGCCAGTCCTTCGACCATTTGGCCATGAAGGTGGCGAGCCAATCGCGCTTCTGGGCGAGAACCTTGGTGTAGAGCTTGAACAGCGCCGCGGCATCCGCCGCCGGCAGCCCGTCCTTGACCCGCAGCGCCGCCTCCAGCACGCCGGCGCCGGTCTCGGTGTGCAGGCCTTCGATGCCGCAATCCATGGCCTCGCACATCGCGAGCAGGTCCTTGTACCAGTCGGACAGGACCGAGTTGCGCAACACCGAGTAGCCGAAGAAACCCGGCGAGATCGGCTTCAGGTTGCGATAGCCCTTCTCCCGGATCGAAAAGGCGGTCTCGGCGAAGACGAAGAACTCGTACTCGAAGCCGACCTTGACCTCGAATCCCATCTTCTCGGCGCGCGCCAGCACGCGACGCAGCACGCCGCGCGGGCAGAGCGCCTCGGCGCGGTCGACGAACTCGCACAAGAACAGGAGATTGCCCGGCTCGGTCGCGATCTCGCGGCAGGTCTCGGGCAGGATGCGCACCGCGGCGTCGGGATAGGCGGTGTGCCAGCCGGTGTAGGTGACGTTGTCATAGAGCTGGTCGTTGGCGTCCCAACCCAGCACGACGTCGCAGAAGCCCATGCCGCCGTCGAGCGCCGAATGGAACTTGTCGATGTGCAGATACTTGCCGCGCAGGATGCCGTCCATGTCGTGGACGCCGACCTTGACATGCGTGAGGCCCCGTTCCTTGACGATCCTGCGCGCATCGGCAGCCGTCTTCACCTGACGCGGTTCCATGGCTCTCCCCTTGTGACCGCGGCCAGACTAGAGCGGAATGAGATGAGATGGAACCGCATGCGGTTCCATTTCATCTCATTGGCGCGCAGCGGTGTTGCGTGTTGCAGCAGGCATGATGGGTTCAGCTGAGTCCGGCTGAACCGATCATGTTCTAGTGTCCTGATTCGGAAGTTTTGACGATCTTAGCCTGGTTATCGGCAATTTTGAGATTTGCGAGGCAGAAGCGCTTGATGGTT
>Ga0194132_10012154_pt1 | contig 10807 bp, 8 predicted proteins | sample TA2KigOf80mmetaG_FD_148612 | JGI IMG/M metagenome (GOLD analysis project Ga0194132, IMG submission 148612) | Freshwater microbial communities from Lake Tanganyika, Tanzania - TA2015054 Kigoma Offshore 80m | ecosystem: Environmental > Aquatic > Freshwater > Lake | place: Tanzania: Lake Tanganyika... | reverse complement strand
ACCTTGTCGAACTCGTCGGCCGAGAGCCCCGTGAACATGCGGAACAACAACGGCTTCCGACGCAATTTCTCGTAATTCGTCATAACCCTATGAATAGGCCATCGATCGCTATTGCGCAACGAGTCTAATGATTTGGCGGGTGAGTGTGTGGAACCACCGCGCCGGAAGCCGGTTCGCGTATCTTCCGCTCTGGATGTTCGGCGTACTCGCGGTGGGGATCGGTACGGTCATCGTTTGGGCCAACGCAACGGAGTGACCGGCGCGCCCTCACATCACGGGGCGCGGCTTGTCGGCGCGCTTGGCCTTGCACGCGGCGCACACACCGCGAATCACCAGCGTGTGGCCCTCGACCCGGAACTGGTGCTGCCCGGCGAGGGTGCTCAGCAGCGCTTCCAATTCGTCGCTCTGGAACTCGGTCATCGAGTTGCACTGCTCGCACACGAGGTGGTCGTGGGCCGGGTACCCGTAGTCGTGGTCGTACACGGTGCGGTCGCCGAGTTCAATGCGGCGCAGCAGGCCGGCGTCCACGAGTTTGGTGAGCGTGCGGTACACGGTGGCCCGGCTGACCGGCTTCTTGGCCCGCTTCAGTTGCTCGATCAGTTCCTCGGCATCGAAGTGCGAGTGCTTGGCGAACACGTGGGCGAGCAACTCGCGCTGCTGGTCGGTGAACCGCTGGGGCGTGGGGCGGCTGGCGAGGTACTCGCGGAACTTGTCCTCGCGACTCTGGGCGACTTTGAGATTGGGAAACGACATGCGAACCCCTCTGCGGCGTCCGGGGTGATTATAGCGCCCGCACGTGAAGAAAGCCCGCCCCGAAGGGCGGGCTTTCGGCGCGGCACTCGCCGGTTTCAGGCGCGCCCCTCGACGCGCCGCAACAGTGCCTCTTCCGCGAGGGCCCACTTCTCCTCGGTGTCGTAGGTGCCGTCCGCGATCTGCTGACGGATGCGGGCCACCAACTCGTGGCGGATGCCGTCCGGCCCGCGGACCTCGGTCCCCGTCGCGACCGTAGACAGGCGCGACGCGGGGTCGAACGCCGCGGCCGGTTTGGGGTCCGCGACGGTAACGCGCCAGCGGTGCCAACTTCGTGATGTAGACTCGCGCATAAGGTTCTCGTTCTCCCCGCGGCCGGTCGTAGCCGGGCGCGGCAGGTTCACCCTCTCCCCGTTTTGGCGGGCCGCCCGATCCGTGGTCGCCCGGCGAAACGGTTGGTCTGTCGCGGGGGCGGGTTGCGCCGCCCCGGTCACGGTTCACCCGTTCAGTGAGCCGCGCCCCATTCTACGCATTGGTATCGTCGCGCGCGCCGCGAACCTCGCACGAAATGCGCGGCCCGCGGCACACAACTTCGAACCAAGTGTCCCGGCGCGCCCGTTACTCGGATGATGCGCGGCGGGCCGTTCGCGCCGCCGCACCGCGCCCGCGCGCCCACAACTTCCAGCGGATTCCGCTCAAGCTCCGGCGGCCCGCGCCCGGTTCGCGGCCATGTGCGCCGCCCGCGTCGGGGCCGGGTGCCGGTACCCGCTCAGGGTCGCCCGCACCGCGGCCGTGGCCGAACGCACGTCGAGCAAGTGGCCGGGGGACACGTAGACCGGCTTCGCCCCGGCCGCGGAGCGCACCACCGCGCCCACCTCTGAACCCCCGATCCGCAGCGGGGTGGCATCGCCGGCGGCGGGGCCGGGTTCGGCGTACTCGCCCGCCAGCCAGTTCTTCGCACACCCCAAACAGGGCCGATTCAACCACAGCCCCAAGTGGCACGCCAGCCCGAACCGCCGCGGGTGCGCGACCCCCTGACCGTCAAGCATTACCACGTCGGGCGGTTGGCGCAATTCCGCGAACGCGGTAAGCAGTGCGGGTATTTCGCGGAACGACAGTAACCCCGGAATATACGGGAACTTCACTTCGAACGCTACCACGCGCTCCTCGACGGGCGCGAGGTCCGCCGCGCGCAGCACCACGACCGCCGCGAACAGCCGCGGCTCGGTGAGGTGGTAGGCGATGTCGCACCCGGCGACGAACTGGAAGCGCTCCAGCGCCGGGGAAAGGTCCACACGCGGCGCGAGCGCGGCCTGAATCGCGACCGCCTCGGCCTCTGTGGTCGGCCAGTCGTGCAGGTAGGGAACGTCCATCGGGTTCGACGCTCGCGCAAACTGGGGCGATTCGGGCGATTGTGCGGGCGCCGGCGCGGGGCCGCGCGGTTCGCCCCGGCGACCGGCGCGACTGATGAAATCGTTCTCATCTGCCGCGCCCCGAACCCGTCACGCGGTCCGCGGGGTTCTATAACTACCGTTTTAGAATGGGGATCGCGCCCGGACTCGCTCCCGTACGGACACCGTCGATGCCCCTGACCGCGCCGGCCCTGAAACCGTTCGCTGCCTCCCAGCCCCCCGAGAGTGCCGTGGCCCCGGCTCTGTTGCACGAGTTCTTCACGCGCGCGGCTCGCAAGTGGCCGGACCACGTCGCCATCGACGCGCCGCCGTGCGCCGCGCGCGACAGCCGCCGCACCGTCACTTACGCCGAACTGGACCGCCTCACGGACGCGCTCGCAATGCACCTGCGGGCATTCGTAACGGAGGAGTGCGTCGTCGCGATCCTGCTGCCCCGGAACGCCGAGCACGTCTACGTCGCGCAGCTCGCGACCCTCAAGGCCGGGGCCGCGTACGTGTGCATCGACCCCACCTTCCCCGACGCGCAGGTCGGGATGATCCTCGGCGACTCGAAGCCCGTTGTGGTCCTGACCGACGCCGCCGGGTTGGGGCGCGTGCGCCACATCGACCCGGCGCTCGGCGCGCTCGACGTGGCGACGTGGGACGACGCGCCGCACGGCCACGTACCGCCGGTGCCGCCCGCGCCGTGGCTGACGCCCGACAGCCTCGCGTACCTGATTTACACCTCCGGCACGACCGGCAAGCCGAAGGGCGTGATGATCGAGCACGGGGCGATTGCGAACATGGTGCGCGGCGACCTCGCCACGTTCCCCACGAAGCCGACCGACCGCGTCGCGCAGAACTCGTCCGTCGCCTACGATTCGTCGGTCTCGGAAATCTGGATGGCACTGGCCGCCGGCGCGACGCTCGTGGTGATGGACGACGACGCGACGCACCTCGGCCCCGACCTCGTGCCGTGGCTGCAAACCGAAGGCGTGACGGTCTTCTGCCCGCCGCCGACGTTGCTCCGCGCGACCGGCTGCGCGAACCCGGCGCGCGAACTGCCCGAACTGAAGCGCATCCATGTGGGCGGCGAACCGCTGCCGCAGGACGTGGCCGACCGCTGGGCACCGGGCCGGTGCTTCGTCAACGACTACGGCCCGACCGAGTGCAGCGTGGTGGCGACCCGCGCCGTCGTGCGCGCCGGCGAGCCGGTCACAATCGGCACGCCCGTTCCGGGGTTTCGTGCGTTCGTGCTGAACGAGCACCTCGAAGAAGTAACCAACGGCGAATCGGGCGAGCTGTGCCTCGGCGGGCCGGGCCTCGCGCGCGGCTACCTGAACGACGCGGACATGACCGCGCGCAAGTTCCCGGTTCACCCGCGGCTCGGCCGCCTGTACCGCACCGGCGACCTCGTTCACCGCGACGCGAGCGGCAACTTCGTCTGTCACGGCCGCATCGACGCGCAGGTGAAGGTGCGCGGCTACCGCATCGAGTTAGAAGCGGTCGAGTCGCGCTTGGCCGCGTGCCCCGGCGTGCGCGCCGCGGCGTGCCGCGTGCAGGGCGAGGGGCCGCAGCAGCAGATCGTCGCGTTCCTCGTGCCGGCCGATCCCGCCGCGCCGCCGCACTTCGACGCGCTCAAGGGCGCGCTCCGCGACCAGTTGCCCGAATACATGGTGCCCGCGCACTTCGGGCTGATCGACGCGCTGCCGGTCGCGGTCAGCGGGAAGCTGGACCGGCGCAAGCTGCCGGCGCTGGAGGTTCACGCCCCGGAGCCGCACGGCCGCATCATCGACCCGCGCGACGACATCGAGGAGCGCCTGACCGCCGCCGTGCGCGCGCTGTTCGGCCTGAAGGAGCGCGTGTCCGTCGATCACGACTTCTTCCACGACCTCGGCGGCGACTCGCTCCGCGCCGCGATGCTGATTTCCAAACTGCGCGACGACCCCGCGACCGCGGCGCTGGCCGTGCGCGACGTGTATCAGGCGCGCACGGTCGAAGGGCTGGCGCAGCGGGTGCGCGCGGCGCAGGCCCGCGGCCCGGCCCACGCCCCCACCCCGCCGGCCGCGCGCAAGAACCCGTTCGCCGCCACCGTGTTCCAACTCGGCTGGCTGTTCCTCGGCCTGATGATCGCCGGGCCGCTCTCGTACTGGCTCGCGTTCCACTTCGTACCGGACACGACGGAGCGCCTCGGCCTCGCGCCGTTCCTGCTCGCCACCCCGCTCATCTACGCGGGCGGAATCTGCCTGTACGCCGTCACCTCGGTGGCGTTCGCGGTCGCGGTGAAGTGGCTCCTGATCGGCCGCTACACCCCGACGCGCGCGCCGATCTGGGGCAGCTTCTACGTGCGCAACTGGATCGTGCAGCAGACCGCGCGGCTGATCCCGTGGCGGTTCTTTGATGGCACCGTGTTCACCAGTACGATCCTGCGGTTGCTCGGCGCGAAGGTCGGCCGCGGGGTCCACTTCGGCCGCGGCGTGAGCCTCGTTCACGGCGGCTGGGACCTGCTGGAAATTGGTGACAACGTGAGCGTCGCCCGTGACGCGACCCTGCGCCTCGTCGACCTCGAAGACGGGCAGATCGTCGTCGGCCCCATCAGTATTGGCGACAACTGCACGCTCGACATCCGCTCCGGCCTCGCGCCGAACACGCGGCTCGAAGCGAACAGCTACCTCGCGGCGCAGGCCTACGCGCTGCCGGGCACGACGATCCCCGCGGGCCGGCGCGGAACGGGCATCCCGGCCGCGCCCGCGGGCGCGGCACCCGCGGCCCCGGAACTGCCGCCCGGCGCGCGCGGCATGTCGCCCACCACGCACGGCTTCGTGCTGGTCGGGGCGAAGCTGCTGCTCGGCGCGATGACCGTTTTGCCGCTGGCGCTGGCCGCACTCGCGGTCGCGTCGGTAAACGAGATCGACACGGCCACCGCGACCGCGTGGCTCGCGCACCCCACCATCAGCGCGAACCAGTTCGCGCTCTCCGTGCTGCTCGTCGTACTCGTCGTGCCGGCCATGCTCGTGTCGCGCTGCTTCTCGATGCGCGCGCTCGGCAAGGTTCCCGAGGGCACGATCAGCCGTTGGAGCTACGGCTACGTTCGCGTGCTGCTGAAGCGCGACATCCTCGACTGGGCCAACGACTGGCTCAACGGCACGCTGCTGTGGCGCGTGTGGCTGCGCGGCGCGGGCATGAAGATCGCGCGCGACACCGAACTGAGCACCATCTTCGACACCGTGCCCGAGCTGACCGAACTCGGGTCGGGTACGTTCTTCGCCGACGGCATCTACCTCGGCGCGCCGCTCGTCCACCGCGGAACCGTGGCGCTCGCGCGCACGACGCTCGGCAACGGCGTGTTCCTCGGCAACTACGCGGTCGTCCCCATCGGCCAGAACGTCCCCGACGGCGTGCTGCTCGGCGTCTGCACGGTTGCGGACGACCGCGTGATTCGGCCGGGTACGTCGTGGTTCGGGGAGCCGCCGTTCGAGCTGCCGAAGCGTGAGATCGTCGAGGCCGACGCCTCGCTCACGCACAAGCCGTCGACGCTCCGCTACGTCAACCGCGTGTTCTGGGAGCTGCTGCGGTTCTCGCTACCGCTGGTGCCGCTGTTCCTCGTGATCGCGTGGTTCGCGGTGCTGGAAGCGGCGCAACCGGAGGTGTCGCTGCCGGTGCTGGTGTTCGCCGTCGTGCCCGCGCTCGACCTCGGCTTCCTGCTGGGGCTGTGCCTGTTCGGGTTGGGGCTGAAGTGGTTCCTGCTGGGCCGCGTCAAGCCCGGAACGCACGCGCTGTGGTCGTGCTGGTGCAGCCGGTGGGACTTCAACTACATCGCGTGGCACTACCTCGCGCTCGCCCCGATGCAGGCGCTCGAAGGAACCGTGCTGCTGAACTCGTACCTGCGCGCGCTCGGCGCGAAGATCGGCACGAACGTGGTGATCGGCGACGTGTTCGCGTTCGTGGTCGATCCCGACATGCTGGAGGTCCACGACGGCGCGACGGTGAGCTGCCTGTTCCAAGCGCACACGTTCGAGGACCGCGTGCTGAAGATCGACCGCGTCGTGATCGGGGCGAGCGCGACCGTCGGCGTCGGCGCGGTGCTGCTCTACGGGTGTCACGTCGGCGACGGCACCCGCGTCGCCGGCCACAGCGTCGTGATGAAGCGCGAGCGCCTGCAACCCAACCACAGCTACGCCGGTTGCCCGACCCACCTGATCGCGTAACCGCGCGCTCTTGCACCGTGCGGCAGTCCCCGCTATGCCCGCGGCGACCCTCACGGAGCTTTGGGCATGAACCGTCTCGCCGCCGTCGCCGGGGCCGCGCTCCTCTGCACCTCCACCGGGTGCCTGCACGACGGCCAGAACTGGTCCGTGCGCAAGGCGCTGGGCCTCGACGACACGCCGCCTAACGCCATCAAGACGCCGGACCTCAAGGCGTACCCGAAGCCGAACGCGCTGCTCGCGGAGCGCGTCGAAACGCTCGGCCGCAAGGTGATCACTCAGAACACGTTCACCGGCATCGAACCGCTGTTCCACACCATCGGGGTGAAGGAGTCCGTGCTGTTCCACCGCGGCACCGAGGAGCTGTTCATCAGCGAGGGACTGGTGGAGAAGTGCAAGAGCGACGCGGAACTGGCCGCGGTGCTGTGCGCGGAGTTGGGGCAGATGGTGACGGAGAAGCGCGCGGCGAAGGCGCTCGGGCGCGACATCGACCCGATCTCGGACGCGGGCACCGGGGCCGGCCCGCTGTTTCCCGGCGGCACCGCGTTCGACGCCGGGCGGCAGGCGGAACTGGCGTACCACGAGCAGCGGCACCCGCGCGGCGGGGCGCGCGCGAACCCCGCCGACGCGGTCGCGACCGCGCGCGAGTTGCTGACCGGCGCGGGCTACAGCCCGCTCGAATACGACCGCGTCGAACCGCTGCTGAAGAAGTCGGACCGCGGCGAATTGCTGCGGAAGCAGTTGGGCGGCACCGCCCCGCCGCCGGACTGGAAGAAGTGAGCGCACCGCGCTGCGCCGGATCACGCACTCGTTGGCGACGGACCCGTTCGCGGTCGGAGAATCGCGCGAACAGGAGATGCGAGTGATGTTCGCAGGTGAGCTGTCGGTCTTCTATCGCGTGAACGAAGACGAACAATCGGTCGAAATCGCACAGGTTCGGCTGCGAACGTGACCCTTTACGTCTTCGGCGGTCGGTCCAGTTTCTCGATCAACTTCCGCACTTCCTCCAGCGTGTCCGCGTCGCCGGCCACTACCAGCGAGTTGGTTCGCGAATCGACGCTCGCGGTCAGCCCCTGTCGGTTGAAGATGTTGAGTACGATGACGCGCAGTTTCTCCGCGTCCGCGTTCTTCAGCGCGAAGACGCGCGCCGTGCGCGGCGCGCCGGGCGGCGGCTGCCCCACCGCGGGCGAACCCGTGCTACAGAACAGTAGTGCCAGCGCCAGAAGGGTGCTTCGCATGGTGAGTCGCTCCTCGTCGCCAGTGTACCGCGCGAAGATGGGGAAGTGGCGAGCGGTCGAGCGAGTCCGCGGGAATTGCGGCGAATCCACTGGACACGGCGCCCGAAATCGGCGAAATGTAGAGTACCTACCTTAGCAGCCCGCCCGACGGCGATTCTCTCGAAGGACACGCGATGCTCCCCATCTTCGGCAAGCCGCACGCGCGCGGCGGGTTCTGCGACGGCGTGAGCCGCCGCGACTTCCTCACCGTCGGCGGCACCCTGTTCGGCGGCTGCCTCGCGCTGCCCAACCTGCTCGCGGCCGAAGCCAAGACCGGCATCAAGACCTCGCACAAGGCCGTCATCAACATCTTCCTGCCGGGCGGCCCGCCCCACCTCGACATGTGGGACCTGAAGCCGGACGCGCCGAAGGAAGTGCGCGGCGACTTCAAGCCGATCCAGACCAGCGTCACCGGTATTCAGATCTGCGAGCTGTTCCCGCGCATCGCCAAGATGATGGACAAGTTCGTGATCATCCGCTCGCTGGTCGGCAGCAGCGGCGACCACGACGCCTACCAGTGCATGACCGGCCGGCCGCGCACGCCCGCGAACCTCGGCTTCTGGCCGGCGTTCAGCTCGTGGGTGTCGAAGAGCCAAGGCCAAGCCGACACCGCGGTGCCGGCGAACGTGTCGCTCATGTACCCGACCGGTGAGCCCAAGTGGGGCTACCGCGGCGAGGGCGGGTTCCTCGGCATGCAGCACGCCCCGTTCCAACTCGTGGGCGGCAAGGCCAACAACCTGAAGTCCGACAACCTCGCGCTACAGGGCGTGACGCTCGACCAACTGAACGATCGCGTGTCGCTCCTCAAGGGCTTCGACACCATCGACCGCAAGCTCGACGCGAAGGGGTCGATGGACGGGATGGACGCCTTCAACCGGCAGGCGCTCGACATCCTCACCTCCTCGAAACTGCGCGACGCCATCGACCTGTCGAAGGAAGACCCGAAGAACGTGGCCCGGTACGGCGTGGACGACCCCGCGTTCGAGCGCGACGGCGCGCCGCGCATGGTCCGCAACTTCTGCATCGCCCGCCGGCTGGTCGAGGCCGGCGCGCGCACGGTCACGATGAACTTCACCCGCTGGGACTGGCACGGCGGCGACGGCATGAACACCGTTCAAGCCAAGAAGGACTTCCCGCTGCTCGACGTGGCCGTGACCTCGCTGATCGAGGACATCCACGACCGCGGGCTCGATAAGGACGTGACCGTGATCGTGTGGGGCGAGTTCGGTCGCACCCCGAAGCTGAACAACATGAACAGTCGCGACCACTGGCCGCAACTGAGCTGCGCGCTCATGGCCGGCGGCGGCATGAAGACCGGCCAAGTGATCGGTAGCTCGAACCGGCTCGCGGAGCGGGCCGCCTCGCGCCCGGTCACGCACCAAGAGATCTTCGCCACGATGTACAAGAACCTCGGCATGGACCTGAACACCGTGCGCGAGTACGACGCCAACGGCCGCCCCCACTTCCCCATCGACGCCGACGCCCAACCGATCCGGGAACTGGTGTAGAAGTAGGTGCCGCCTGCCGGGCGGCACTGCCGCGGAGCGCAGTTGGTTCCGCGGTCATCGTTGTACGTGGGCCATCGCGGTGCCGCCCGGCAGGCGGCACCTACTCAGCAGCCCCACCCACCGCAGGGCTTTTCCCATGCCCTCAGTCGCCTTCTCGCGGCGCACCCTCCTCCGCTTCGCGCCGCTGCCTTTTCTCGCGTCCTGCGAAGCCGCGAGCGGCGCGGAAGCGCGTGAGGGCAAAGCCAAATCCCTCATCCTGCTCTACATGACCGGCGGGCCGGCGCAGCAGGAGACGTTCGACCCCAAGCCCGACGCCCCGACCGGCACGCGCGGCGAGTTCAAGCCCGCCGACACGAACGTCCCCGGCGTCCAGATTTGCGAACACCTGCCACTGCTGGCGAAGCAGGCCCACCGCTACGCCATCATCCGCTCGACGTGGCACGGCTCGGACACGCACGGCGTCGGCGTCCACTACAACCTGACCGGCCTGAAGCACGCCCCGCGCTCCGGCGGCGAGCCGCAAGTGGACCGCCGCGACCCGCCGTGCATCGGCAGCGTGATCCGCCACCTGCGCGGCGACCGCAACGGCCTGCCCGCCGCGGTCCAGCTCCCGCGACAAGTCGGCGACCAGAACAACGCCTACTGGGGCGGGCAGCACGCGGGGTTCCTCGGCCCGAAGTACGACCCGCTGTTCCTGCACGATGAGGCGTGGCTCCCCGGCGACCCGCTCCCCGGCCTCGCCCCGAACGCCGACGTGAAACCGCCGCGCCAGCAGGACCGCGCCGAACTGCTCAGCGCGCTGCAAGCGAACCGCGCCACCAACGGCAGCGACGACTTCGCGCGGTTCCAGCAGCAGGCGCTGGACATGATGCGCTCGTCGGCGGCGTGGAAGGCGTTCCGGTTCGACGACGAGAAGCCGGGCACGCTGGCCCGCTACGGCGACAACCGATTCGGCCGCAGTTGCCTCGTCGCGCGCCGACTGGTCGAAGCCGGCGTCGGCTGCGTGACCGTGCCGTGGACGTTCAAGCAGTCCGAACAGAACTTCGACACGCACAGTAAGCACTTCCCCAAGATGAAGGACAAGCTCCTTCCGGTGATCGACCGTGCGTTCGCGGCGCTACTCGACGACCTCGCGGATCGCGGCCTATTGGGTTCGACACTGGTGAGTTGGACGGGCGAGTTCGGCCGCACGCCGAAGGTGAACGGCAGCGGCGGGCGCGACCACTGGGGCCGCGTGTACTCGACGGTACTGGCCGGCGGCGGGGTGAAGGGCGGTCAGGTGATCGGCAAGAGCACGAAGGACGGCGGACTGCCCGCGGACGAAGCGGTCCACGTCTCCGACTTCTTCGCGAGCATGTACCACGCCCTCGGCTACACGAGCGCCAGCGCGGTCAAAGACGCCACCGGCCGCCCCCACCACTTCGTAACCGGACGGCCGGTCGCGAAGCTGTTCGAGTGAAGACAGTCGCGGCGGTTCCTACGTCACTTCCCCACCTTCGCCCCCTTCGGGCTAAGGTAGACTCGTTGCGCAATAGCGATCGATGGCCTATTCATAGGGTTATGACGAATTACGAGAAATTGCGTCGGAAGCCGTTGTTGTTCCGCATGTTCACGGGGCTCTCGGCCGACGAGTTCGACAAGGTCGTGGCGGATCTCGAACCGGTTTGGCTCGTCCG
>Ga0194132_10012150_pt1 | contig 10810 bp, 7 predicted proteins | sample TA2KigOf80mmetaG_FD_148612 | JGI IMG/M metagenome (GOLD analysis project Ga0194132, IMG submission 148612) | Freshwater microbial communities from Lake Tanganyika, Tanzania - TA2015054 Kigoma Offshore 80m | ecosystem: Environmental > Aquatic > Freshwater > Lake | place: Tanzania: Lake Tanganyika... | reverse complement strand
GATCTTGCCCGCAATCGAGCTGATCGCTTCCCATTGCGACCCATAGTCGCCCTGATGATCCAGAACCAGCCGGACAGCCCGCTCGCGAACCTCCGCCGGATATCTCGTCGAATGTGTTCCCATGGCAACTCCTCCTTCTCACAAGTCGGAGCCTCCGGGAAACCCGGCGCGGTTCACTGGACTGGATCGAGGGGCAAGCCGCGCCCGCCTGATGGGCTCACTGCGCCGCTCACTGCATCGACACGCCACCGCAGACCAAATAGACCCCGCCACAGCACCCAATCCGCAGGCTGGGCCGCAGGCCATGCCCTCATCGGCGATGCTTCGTCGTCAATGATGGGGTTCTTCGAGGTGTCCAAGTGCCGATACATGCTGGCCAGGATCCGATCGTGCCCGCGTGCGCCCAGTCGGTTCAGGGCCACGACCATGCTGGCGGTATCGGCGGCCATCTCGGCCAGCGGCAGCAGCCGGGGCAGGTCGGCCTCCGCCGGAGCCGGCCCCGGAACGGGCGCCGCCGGCCGGACCTCGCCCGGTTCGCCCGCCAGACACAGACGCAGGGCCGTCAGCGCCACCAGCGCCACCGGATTGGTGTGGTTATAGGTCGCAACGACGGCGCGGATGCGGGCAAGCTCGGCTTCTCCGACACCGACCGCGGCCAAGGCTTCGCGGCTCAATCCGGGCAATGGCGGGGCCGACAGGCCGGCCAGCACCGCTTGTGCCTCCGCCGCCGCCCGGCCTGAAACATAGATCGGTCGCGCCGCCGCCCAGCACCAGCCGAGCGCGCCCGGCAGGGTCGCAAGATGCCGCCAGACCAGATTGACCAGCGGCACGCCAAGCACGGCACGAATGTCCGCAAAGAGCACGGCAATCTCGCCCGCCGCCTCGGCTTCGGCGATGGCGGGAACCGGGTCGCCCGCGGCCAAGGGTGGCTCTATTCCGCCGCCGCCGGCAGCGGCAGTTCGACCGCCGCCGCGCGCGCCCAGACCGCGTTGTCGTGAAAGCCGACACCGCCCCCTGGCGGCACCGGATCGGCGCCCACCAACTGGTTGATGCCAAGCCCACCGGACCAGTCGCGGTTGGGCCACACACCTTCCACGACCACCGTGCCCGGCAGCACACCGTCGAAGGTCCGCCAAGCCAGCACCACCTCGCCCCGTCGATTGCCCAGTCGGACGCGACCATCCGCAGCCAACCCCAGCGCCTTGGCGTCGTTCGGATGCACGAGCGCCGTCGGCTGCCCTTCGCGGTCGCGCGAGGACGGTGTCTCACTGAAACTGGTGTTGAGGAAGCTGCGCGCCGGCGGGGTCACCAACCGGAAAGGATGCGCCTCGCTCGCCGCCTCGGCCGTCGGTACATAGTCTGGCATGCTGGGCAGGTTGGCATGATAGGGGCCGATGGACGCCCAGTCCGGCTTGAATCGGTAGCGCCCCGTCTGGTTGGGGAAGCCGTTCAGAAAATGCGCATCCTCGAACGGCATCTCGTATTCGATCCAGCCGCGTTCCGCCGCCGCCTCGATGCCGCCATGGCCGGAAGCACGCAGCGTCTCGTCCAGCAGCTCCCAGGCACTGAGCTCGAAGCCGCGATGGTGGGCGCCCAGCCGCTTGGCCAGGCCTTGCGTGACCTCATGGTTGCTTCGCGCTTGCGCATGGCGCGGCAGGATGCGCTTGGCGATCGTCAGCATGGTATGGCCGAAGCCATAGTACATGTCGTCGCATTCCAGGAAGGTCGCCGCCGGCAGCAGGATGTCGGCGTATTTCGTGGTTTCCGTCGGGAACTGTTCATGCACTGCCAGGAACAGATCGTCGCGCGACAGGCCGCGGCGCACCAGTCGGCTGTCGGGCGCCACGTTGGCGGAGTTGGCGTTCTGCATCAGCATGGCGGCGACCGGCGGGCCGCCCCTCAGCGCATGCGCCTCGCCGGTCAACACCGGGCCGATGCGCGACTGATCCAGCACGCGGATCGCGGGATCGAGCGCGTCCAGGCCGTGCGCCACGCGCAGGTCGAGCTTCCAGTTGTCGAAATTGATGAAGAAGGCGCCGCCGCCCAGATGGCGCCATTTGCCGCCCACCGCCGGCAGGGCGGTGACGGCGTGCATGGACAGCGAGCCGTTGCGGCTGCGGGTGAAACCGAAGCCCAGCCGGATGAAGGCACGTTCGGTCGCGCCATAGAGCCGGGCGAAGTCGCGGATCTGCGGCTCGGAAAGCCCGGTGATGCCGGCCGCCCAGGCCGGCGTGCGGGCGCGGATGTGGCGCTCGACCTCGGCATCGAAGTCGGTCAGCCGCGCCAGGAAATCGCGATCGGCCATGCCCTCTTCCAACAGCACGCACATCATGGCCAGCGCCAGCGCCGCATCGGTGCCCGGGCGAAGGATCAGCGGAATATCGGCCTGCTGCATGGTGGGCGAGCGGTAGCAATCGACCACCGCCAGCTTGGCGCCGCGCGCCCGTTTGGCCTGCTGGATATGCGTCATCTGGTTGACTTGCGTCGACACCGGATTGCCGCCCCAGACGATGACGAGATCGGCCTGGGCCATCTCGCGGGCGTCCGGCCCCTCCAGCCGGCCGATGCCGGCGCGCCAGCCGCTTTCCGCCGGCGTCACGCAGATCGTCGTCTTCTGCCGCGAATAGCGCATGACATTGCGGAAGCGCTCCAGGCCATAGCGCTGCACGATGCCCATGGTGCCGCCGGAGTGATAGGGCCACACGGCCTCGCTGCCAAGGCGCTGGGTTGCCGCCTGGAACGCGGCGGCGATCTCGTCCAACGCGTCGTCCCAGGAGATCGGCTGGAACCGGCCTTCGCCCTTGGCGCCCTGTCGCCGCGACGGCACCGTCAGGCGGTCGGGATGGTGCTGGCGCTCGGCGTAGCGCGCGACCTTGGCGCAAATGACGCCGCGGGTATAGCTGTTGTCGCGGGCCCCGTGGATGCGACCGATGCGATCGGGCGCCACCCGCTCCACCATCAGCGCACAGGCGCTCGGACAATCGTGCGGACACGCGGAACGCAGCAATTCGGTCATGCCCAACCCTCCTTGCGGCGTGGCCCGGCCGGCCTCAGCGGGCGCCCGCTTCGGCGATGGCGCGGTCGACGATGGCGAGTCCGCGATCGAGTTCGGCCTCGCTGACCGTCAACGGGGGCGCCAGTTTCCACACCATACCGCCCTTTTCCGGATCGCGCGCGCCGCCGGACTGTGTCGAGAACAGGCCCAGTTCGTAGGCCCGCTTGATCGCGCGTTGGCCGAGACCGACCGCCGGCTTGCGGCTCATCCGGTCCTGCACCAGCTCGACGCCAACCAGCAGGCCCGCTCCGCGCACGTCGCCGATCGCTTCGTGGCGCTGCTGCAGGGCGCGCAGCCCCGTCATGAAATAGTCGCCCATCCGCTTGGCCCGTTCGGCGATGCGCTCGCTCACCAGGAAACGCAGGATCGCCAGCGCAACGCGCGCCGGCAGCGGGTCGGAGACATGCGAGGTATAGAAGTAGAAGCCCTTCTCGTGCAGCCTCTCCTCCAGTTCGCTGCCCACCACCACCGCCGACATCGCCATGCCGCCGCCCAGCGTCTTGGACAGCGTCAGGATGTCCGGCACGATGCCGGTCTGCTCGAAATAGAACATGCTGCCGCAGCGCCCAAGCCCGGTCTGCGCCTCGTCGAAAATCACCAGCAGGTCGCGTTCGTCGGCCAGCTGCCGCAGCCGGCTGTAATAGCCCTCGGGCGGCGCCACGATGCCGCCGGCGGCCAGCAGCGGTTCGCAGATCACCGCCGCGCCGGCGCCAACCGTCTGCCGGTCGAAATTCTCGAAGCCGACTTCGAGACAGGTGCGATCGCAGGCATCGCGGCAATGCCGGATCGGGCAGCGGTAGCCATTGGGCGAGGGCAAGGTCAGCGTGCCAGGCACCATCGGCCCGGCGCCGCGGCGCGCGCCGGCGTAGGTCTGCGCATTGGCGCCGCCGGTCATGCCGTGCCAGGCGGCGTCGAACGCCAGAACTTCGAAACCGCCGGTCGCGGTCTTCGCCATGCGCAGGGCCGCTTCGTTCGACTCCCCGCCCGTCGACAGGAACATCGACTTCCTGAGGCCCAGCGGCAGCAACCCGGCCAGTTCCTCCGCCAGATCGACCACCGCCTTGGTCAACATGTTGCTGTTCAGATGCATCGGCTCGTCGAGCGCGGCCATGATCGCGCCCTTCACCACGGGATGATTGTGGCCCAGCGTCGCGCACATCTGGCCCGAGGCGAAGTCGAGGATCTCGCGGCCGTCCTGGTCATAGAGCCGGCTGCCTTCGGTGCGGGTGATCGCCGCCGGCACGAAGCCCTTGCTGTAGCGCAAGAGATAGTCGTCGACCCGGCCAAGGAACTGGCGCAGGACCGGGCTTGCCTCGTTGCTGCTCATGAGTGTCTCCTATTCCGCCGCCTGTCGGGTGGCCAGCAAGGTCGCGGGATCGACCCTGACGCCATAGTCTCTGGCCGCGCCCTCCGGCGTGACAAAGCCTTCGCGCACGTCCGCCACCACTTGCGCGACCGGCCGCTGCCGCGGGTCGCCGTACCCGCCGCCGCCGGCCTCGACCAGCGTGATGCGATCGCCTGGGCGCAGGACGTACTTGCCCTTGGGGTGCACCGCCACGTCGTTGATCTTGTGCTGGCGCATCGCCCCTGCCTTGCCACCGGCCATGCCCAGCGCCGGAAATTCCGTTCGATTGGCCATCGAGAAGACGGTCATCGGGTGCCCGGAATCGTTGCGCAGCACGACCTCCTGCCCGACCCCGCCCCGCGCCGCGCCGGAGCCGCCGCTATCGGGCCGCAAGCGCTTGCTCTCGACCGTCAGCGTCGTCAGGGTCTCCCAGATCTCGACCGGCACCACCGCCATATTGGAGGGACCCGGCAGCGTGTCGGTGCCGTCGCGGCCCTGCAGCGCACCAAAACCGCCGGCCGAGAAATAGATGGTGGACACGCCGCGGCCGTTGGTGTGCCGGCCTTGCACGGTCATCAGATCCATCATGCCGCAATCGGCCTGCACCTTGTCCGGTGCCGCCTCGGCCAAGGCGCCGAAGATCAACGGCGGCACGAAATGCCCCATGATGTGGCGCCCGCCGGTCGGCACCGGTGGCTGCGCGTTCAGGATGCAGCCCGGCGGTGCCGAGACCTTCACCGGCAGGGTCGCGCCCCCGTTATTCGGGATCGAGGGAATGGTCAGGCACTTGATCGCATAGAGCGACATCGCGTTGGTGTAACAGAAGGGCACGTTGATGCCGCGGTCGACGCACGGCCCGGTGCCCGTGAAGTCGATCCGTACCTCGCCATCATCGACCTCGACCCGACAGGCATATTCGACGGGCGCGTCGATCGCCTCGACCATCACCCGGTTGCGGTATACGCCCCGGCGCATCTCGCGGATCTTCTGCCGCATCGCCTGCTCGGAATGTTCGCGGATGGCGTGCGACAGGCCCGACAGATCGTCCAGGCTGTATTCCTGCATGAACTCCAGGACTTGGCGGCCGCCCACCTCGTTGCAGCTCACGTTGGCCATCAGGTCACCCATCACCTGGTCCGGCACGCGGCAATTGGCGTGGATCAGGTCGACCATGAAGGGGTCGAGTTCGCCGCCTTTCACCAGCTTGCAGATCGGCAAGCGCAGGCCCTCGTGAAAGATCTCGGTCGCCGCCGCGCCGAAGCCGAGCCCGCCCACGTCGGGCAAATGGGTGATGCTCATGGTGTAGGCGACGATTTTGCGGCCCCGGAACACCGGCCGCATGACCGAGATGTCGAACATATGCCCGGTGCCCATCCAGGGATCGTTGGTCACCAGCACGTCGCCGGGCCGAAGGGTGTGCGGGGGAAACTTCTCCAGCATGTATTTCAACGTGCGCGGCGCGGTGCCGATGAAAACCGGCACGCTGTAGGTACCTTGCGCCATCAGATGGCCGCCGGCATCCAGCACCACGACCGAAAGATCGTAACTTTCGCGCACGATGGTCGAGAACGACGTGCGGACCAGCGTCGAGACGATCTCGTCGGTCAAGGCGATCAGTCGGTCCCACATGATGCCGAGACTGACCGCGTCGAGCGTCCTGTTCTTGCGCGCCATGGTCCCGTCCTTCAGCCGGCCAGTTCGGCAACGAGATTATAGTGTGAATCGACCGAAGCGCGATCACCCGGCCCCAACACGGCCGTCGATTCACGCTCCTCGACCAGCGCGGGCCCGACGATAGAATCGCCCGGGCGCAGCCGGTAGCGGTCGTAGACCGGGCAATCGACATAGCCCCCCGCGGCCTCGAAATAGGCCTTGCGGCGGCCCTTGAGCGCGGCCTCAAGCCCGCCGCCGCCAGCCACCACCAGGCTGAAATCGGCCTTAAGGTTAGGTTCGGGCCCGACCGCCTCGACCTTCCAGGTAACGATCTCGAGCGGCTCGTCCAGGAAATTATGGCCATAGGCGGTCTCGTAGGCCGCCGCGAACAGCTTCGGCACCGCGTGGAACCCGCTCTCAGCCGAGCCGTCGGCCGGCAGTTCCACTTCCAGTTCGTAGCCCTGGCCCTCGTAACGGACGTCGAGCCGGCGCTGGATGCGCAACTCGGCTGGCTTGACGCCCGCCCGCACCAGAAAACCGGTCGCCTCTTCGACCAGCGGCTGCAGCATTGCCGCGAACCGCGCGGCGTCCAGTTCGGCAACGAAGACCCGGCGGCTCAGCGACAGTTCGAAGGCCAGCGGGCTGGCCAACAGCCCCAGCGCCGACATCACGCCCGCGCCCAGCGGAAAGATCACGCGCGGGATCTTCAGCTTGCGCGCGACCGCCATGGCATGCACCGGGCCCGAGCCGCCAAATGTCACCATGCTGCAGGTGCGGTAGTCGAAGCCGCGCTCGGAAGCGTGGATGCGGAAGGCGCGCGCCACGTCCTCGTTGATCACCTCGTGGATGCCCCAGGCGGCGCGCGCCAGTTCCAGCTTCAAGGGCTTGGCGATGGCGCGGCCGATGGCATGCTCGGCTGCCGGCAGGTCCAGCCGCATCTCGCCGCCCAGGAACGAGCCGGCGTCGAGATAGCCCAGCACCAGGTTGGCATCGGTCAGCGCCGCCAGCTCGCCGCCCTGCGCATAGCAGGCGGGGCCGGGCACCGCGCCGGCACTGCGGGGGCCGACGGCGATCAAGTTGCGCGCATCGACCTGCGCCAGGCTGCCGCCGCCGGCGCCGATCTCGATCATGTCGATCACCGGCAGCCGGCAGGGCAGGCCGCTGCCGCGCTTGAACTCGTGCACGCGCGCCACTTCCATCGTGTACTTTTTCATCGGCGCGCTCTTGCGCACCAGCGCGCCCTTGGCGGTGGTGCCGCCCATGTCGAAGGACAGCAGGTCCGGCAAGCCCAGCGTGCGGCCGTGCACGGTCGACATCAGCACGCCGGCGGCCGGGCCGCTCTCCAGGGCCCTGACCGGAAAGCGCCGCGCCGTCTCGGTCGTCACCACCCCGCCCGAGGACGTCATGATGTAGAGCTGGCCGGAGAATCCGAGCGCCGCGAGCCCCTGTTCCAGCCGGGCGAGATAGCGGTCGAACATCGGCTGGGTAAAGGCGTTGACGGTGGTCGTGGTCCAGCGCTCGAACTCGCGCAAATTGGAGAACACATCGACGCTGGCCGAGACGTAGAGGTCGGGATAGGCCGCTTCGACCATCGCCTTTGCGCTGCGTTCGTGCGCCGGGTTGGCGTAGCTGTGCAGGAAGCAGATGGCCAGCGCTTCGATCCGCTCGCCCTCGACCAGTTCCTTCAGCCCGCGACTGACCGCCGCCTCGTCGAGCGGCGTTTCCACCCGGCCGTCGTAATGCACCCGCTCCGGCACCTCGCGGCGCAGGCGGCGCGGCACCAGGGGATCGGGAAACACCAGCCGGAGGTCGAACAGGTCGTAGCGCTGCTCCATGCGCATGTCGAGGATGTCGCGGAAGCCGGCGGTGACCAGCATGCCGGTCTTGGCGCCCTTGCGCTCGATCACCGAATTGGTGACCAGGGTGGTGCCGTGCACCACGTCGCGCACGTCGGCGATCGGCACGTTCTGCCGCGCCAGCAGGCTGACGATGCCTGCCAGAACGGCGCGCGACGGATCGGCCGGCGTCGTGAGCTGCTTGTGCAGCGCCAGCCGGCCGCCGCCTTCCTCGAACAGTGCGAAATCCGTGAAAGTGCCGCCGATGTCGACGCCAATCCGATAGCTCATCATCTGTCCTGTGGCTGGGAGCGGGGGGACCGGCCCGCCCGCGCGCGGTCGATGGCGGCGATGGTCGCTTCCGGGTGGCTGTAGGGCAAGAGGTGTCCGGCGTCGGGCACGACGATCAGCTCTGCGTGCGGCAGGGTCTTGGCGAGCGGCCGAGAATGCGTGTCGGGGCCGACCACGGTGTCGCGATCGCCCGTCAACAGCACGATCGGCAGGGCCAGGCGGCCATAATGCGGGCTCTGCTCGGCCAGGGCCGGCTTCAGGTTGCGCACGTCCTCGGCATTGGCGCGGAAACTGCCGGGCCGCAGCGCCAACGGCCAGGGAGCGCCACCGAAGCTCGCCGGCACGGGGCCGGGCGCGAACGAGGCGGCGACCGCACCGGCCGACACCAGCACCGCCAGCGGCTGCACCAGGATCTCCACCGCCAGGTCGCCCAGTATCGGCCAGGCCGGCAGCCGCCATTTCAGGTCGACCGGGGCGGCCCAGGGATAGGCTGTGCCGGCCAGCAACACGATGCCGTCCAGCTCCGCCTGGTGCCGCAGCGCGTAACTCAGCACCAGCGCCCCCGACCAGGAGAAGCCGACCAGCACCGGGCGGTCCACGCCCAACTGGCGCAACAGGCCGCGCAGCAATTCTGCCTGTGCCGCCGGCGTGCCGGCTTGCGGCGGCCGTTGGCTGTGGCCGTGGCCGGGGCGATCGAGGGCGATCACGCGGTAGCGCCGGCTCAATGCCGGCATGATGGTCGTGGTGAAGTCCTGCAAGGCGCCGTTGGCACCGTGCAGCAGCACGACCGCCGGGCCGCTGCCCGCCTCGACATAGTGCAGCCGGACGCCATCCACTGTGGCGAAGCGGCCGAGCGGCGGAAATGCCCGCTCGGCGCGCCAGGTGAGCCAGCGCGAGCCGCCATAAAGGGCGAGGAGGACGGCGAGCAGACCAACGGCGCCGTAGGCCAAGGGCTTCATGCCTGGGCGTCGAGCCGCCGCGCGTCGAGGTCGATCGTTATCGTCTGGCCCGCCCGCACGGCGCCGAACGGCCCGTCGGCCGGAGCCACATGGCCCACCACCAGCCCCTTGCTCAAGCCGGAATAGCCGCCGTCGGTCACCATGGCGATCCGATCCGCCAGGCCGGCGCCGTGCAGCGCGCAGGCGAAATCGTCCACCCCGCCCTTGAGCACCGTTACCTCGCCGGCGCGCAGGTTACCCTCGCGCAGCGCGGCGAAGCCGGCCTCGGCGTCGGCCAGCAGCCGCGCCGGTCCGCTGAAGCGGCGCAAGCCGGCCGGCGCGATGCCCGGGCGGACCAGCGCGCCGCCCGCCGCCAGGTTGCCGCGCAGCACGATCAGGCCGGGGTCGGCGCCGGCACGCTGGGTCAGGCTGGCGATGGGGCCCGGTCCTTCCGGCACGCGGCCCAGTATCGCTCGCCAGCTCTCGCCCGAGACATTGATCGCATCCAGGGCCAAACGGTCCCACAGGCGGCGCAGCACCGCCAGCGTGCCGCCGGCCGCTTCCAACGCGGTCATCGGCGCCGGGCCGTTCGGTGCGATGTCGCAGAGGCGCGCCACCGCGCGGCCCTCGCGTTCCAGGAACGCCAACACATCGAACGGCCGGCCCGCCGCCTGGGCGATCGCCGCCAGATGCCTGACGCAGGAATTGGCGCCGCCAATCGCCAGCAACAGCCTGGCCGCGTTCTCGATGGCCGGTTGGCCGACGATGCCACGCGGGCGCAGTCCGGCCGCCACCAGTTCGACAACGCGCCGCCCCGCCCGTGCCGCGGTCTCCAGCAATCTCGGATTGTCGCCAGCGACCGGCGCCGAACCCGGCAGGGCCAGGCCAAGCGCCTCGGCCAGCATGTGCATGGTGTTGGCGGTGCCAAGCCCGCCGCACACCCCTGCGCAGGCGAAGGCCTGGTCGGCCAGACGGCCGAGGTCGGCTTCCGTCATGCGGCCGGCGGCAACCGCCCCCACCCCCTCATAGAGGCCAAATACATCGCCGCCACCGCCGCCGCGTTGGTAGCCGCACGGCACCACGACGGCCGGCAGGTCGAGCTTCAGCGCGGCGATCAGATGCGCGGGCGTGGTGCTGTCGCAGGACGACAGCAGCACCATGCCATCGAGCGCGGCGCCGCCCACCATCAACTCGACATCGCTGACCATGGTGTCGCGCGCGTTGCCCAGGAAGTCGCGCCGGCCGACCGCGAAGCTCAGGCCGTCGGACGGCGCGGCGGTGCGTACCTCGAAGGCCAGGCCGCCGGCCTCGCGGATCGCCCCTTGCACCGCCGTCGAGACACGGTCGAGATGGGCATAACAAATGGCGAGGCTGGACGAGGTATTGACGACGGCGATCGCCGGCTTGTCGAGATCGGCCGTGGCGATCCCCAGGGCCCGCCATTGCGCCCGCCGCACCGTCCTGCTCAGCAATCCCGCCTGCATCCTGCCTGCCCCGCTATTCCCACTGCCAGCGGCAGACTAGGACACGGACTCATAAGCACGCATCCAGATTCGTGATGCGGCGAGCTTGATGAGGGCGAGGTAGTTGGCGTCGTGCTTGTCGTAGCGCGTGGCGATGGCTCGGAAGTGTTTGACCCTGTTGAAGAAGCGCTCGACCAGGTTGCGGTAGCGGTAGAGGAAGGCGCTGAAGG
>Ga0194132_10012149_pt1 | contig 10811 bp, 13 predicted proteins | sample TA2KigOf80mmetaG_FD_148612 | JGI IMG/M metagenome (GOLD analysis project Ga0194132, IMG submission 148612) | Freshwater microbial communities from Lake Tanganyika, Tanzania - TA2015054 Kigoma Offshore 80m | ecosystem: Environmental > Aquatic > Freshwater > Lake | place: Tanzania: Lake... | reverse complement strand
CCGCGGCGTCCGGCGACGGGGTCGTAACCATATTGCTCCGCGCCAGGCAATAGAATTGTTCCCCGGCGCGGTATCCGATGGCCACGCGATAGGTGGCCGGCGGGTTCTCGACGTGCAAATACCAGTTGTTCAATCCGCCGTGGATTTCCACGTCCCGAATCAGTTTTTCCACGTTATTGGTGCTGCCGTCGGAGATCACTTCCCAAACCCGCAACACGGGCTTGGCGGCGTGCCAGTTCTGGCCCAAGGCGGCGGCGGCCCGCTCAATACCCTGGCGGCGCAACTCCCAGAAAACATGAAGCCAGTAGGGGTCGCGCACCATCACAACCAGGCGGTCCTTACTTGCCGAACGAGACGCGCGCGGGCCTGCGCCGGCAATGTCCTTGCGCCATTGCTTGAACGGCCTGGTCACAACGGTGGTCGTCCCAGGGAGGGAGGCTGCCCCGAGTGTGGTTGGCTTCGAGGCGGCGCCGTTTGCATGGGTCTTGCCGTGACGGATGTTTTTGGCAACCCCATTCTTTTTCGCCTGCTTCAGCAGGGCCCGGACCAGTTGGTCCTTGCGCATGTCGTGCCAACCGCAAATGCCGCGATCTCGGGCCAAAGCAGCCAGGTCCTTACAGTTTTGCGCGCGAAGCTTGTCAGGCGTCATCAATGCAACTACCTCCGTACTGACGACGCGCCGTCGTGGCGCGGCCGTCAGCCATGGGCGGTCGGCTGCTCTGCGCCGACCGGCCCGGCAGTCCTTAGCCGGAATCTGGGGATTACCGACAGGGTTGGGCCCTGTCCCACGTCAACCGGACCGGACGACTCGAACCACGCCGGCCCTGGTAAAAAGGTGTGAAAAATTTGGCCGGATCGAATCCCCGTGTCGCGTCGGGTAGGACGTTCACGCTCCACGGCCGCCGCCCCCATTGGCCCGTGGATTCAATCAGCGCTTATGCGTTTTATACTAATTGCAACACCTAATGGACGCAAGTTTCATACCCCCCATAGGTGTAGTTTCATGCCGTCCAGAATTATGTCTTAAGTCATTGTTTTCCAATAATTTATGACGATTTGTGGTTTGCCGTCGCTGAACTTTGGGCATTTAGCACGGCCCTGGGCGACATCTTGGATTTCTCAGCAGCACAGAACCGCCAAAACAAGTGCGCCGCTTCACCCATGAAAGAGGCCGCAAGCCAAGGCCCTGGGGCACTTAGAAAAACTTTGTGAAAAAAGCCACGAATTCCAACGCGGTCGGTTGACCCTGTATTTTGCTTCGACTAGATTTGGCGACTTAACAACTGATAGCCAAACAAGAAAAGTCATAGAAAGAGAATCGAGCGAGCCAGAAAATTACCCTTAATTGGCCGCCAGAATCAGCAGCGGCACGAGCCACCTGCTTGATGTTTCGCTGCCTCGCCCATCTCACCTTGATTGGGCGCCTCCAGTGACGGAACCGTCAAATCATCGTACTGCTTTGGCCAACGGCATGGCCTGGGCAGCGAGAGCCATGACGGTTTCTCTGGAGATGGTGATTCCTGGTGTGGTTGGCATTGGGCTCGACCGATATTTCGGGACTTTGATGCTGTTTACGTTGCTCGGTTTCGCTGGAGGTTTATCGCTGGCCATTTGGCATCTGGTGAGAATCGGCAACGCCAAAACCAGTCATAACCAGTCAGACGACGGTCAGAGTCAAGCGAGGGGCAAGTAGGCATCGGCGTGAACACCTCTGAATTGAAAATGGACATGTGGAAAAAGGGGGAGCTTGGCATGGTGGCGGGTGCCCTGCTCGGGCTGCTGATGGTGTTCTGCCTCTGCGGTTGGATTCGATGCGGCATCCAGGGTGTGACGGCTGCCGCGGTGGCTGTTGCAACGTGCGCAGGGGCGGTGGCGGCCGCCCGACTGATCGAGCGGGTATTCCAGGCTCCGGGACTGGAACCATATCGTGTCGTCGGCGGTACGCTGATGCGGATGAGCATTCCGCTGGTGATGTGTGCCATCGTGCATGGCAACGATCGCGGAGCATTGGTGGAAGCGGGTTTCGCCTACTACCTGCTCCCGGCCTACCTGATGGTATTGATTCTGGAGACGTGGCTGACGCTGTCGCACGTGCGGGCGTCCTAAGGCGCTGACTATTAGAGTTCCGGTTGTTTCGTCGTCGAAAGAGCATGGCAGACCACGAAAATAGTTCAAATGAACACGCCGCGGAGGGCGCTGCAGCGCATCACGGGGAAAGCCATGCGCCGGCGCACGTGGGCGACCCGCTGGCCCCTGAACACCTCTTCGGGCACGTTCAGGATTCCACGGAGTTTCACGTTCCCGAACGCCTGAGGACACACTGGACCATTCCGCAGCCGTTTCCGCACTATCGGGAGACGCCGCTGACTGCCGCGAATCCGGAGTTGCACCTGGCTCCGATCGACCTTCAAGTGACCAAGTTTATGGTGTTGGAGGTGGTGGCGGCCCTGGTGATGGTGGTATTGTTCGTGCCGCTGGCTCGCCGGGTGACCGATGGAAGCCGTCCGCGCGGAAGGCTGGCCAATCTGCTGGAGACCTTCCTCGTGTTCCTCCGCGATCAAGTGGCTCGGCCGGCCATCGGAGGGCATGACGCGGACAAATACCTGCCATTCCTGTGGACCATGTTTTTCTTCGTCTTCGGGTGCAACCTGTTGCCTTGGCTTGGGTCGCCCACCGCCGCGCTAGCCGTAACCGGCACGTTGGCGCTGATGACGTTTCTGGTGGTGATTGGTTCCGGAATGGCCAAGATGGGCATCGTCGGTTTCTGGAAAGGGCTGGTGCCGCACATGGAGCTGCCGTGGATCCTGGCCATTTTCCTGCTGCCGATGATCTTTGCCATTGAACTGCTGGGATTGCTCATCAAGCACGGCATCCTGGCCATTCGTCTGTTGGCCAATATGGTGGCTGGGCACCTGGTGCTGGCGGTTTTAGTGGCGTTCATTTTGGCAAGCAACCGAACGTTGGCTTGGTATGGCGTGGCTCCGGCCAGCGTGTTGGGCTCGTCTGCGTTGATGTTGCTGGAGTTGTTTGTCGCGTTCCTGCAAGCTTACATTTTTACGTTCCTGTCCGCATTGTTTATTGGCATGGCTGTTCATCCGCACTAGCCTTGCGGCGGCGCAGTGTGTCGGCCTGGGTTTTAGCTATCAGAAGGAGAATCAAACCGTGAAGCGAGTGCTGCAGACTTTGATGTTGGGAGTAATGGTTGTCTGTTTTGCTGGACCCGCCCTGGCGCAACCGACCGGCGGAGGAGCGGGCAAGGAGAAGATCACCGCCCTGGAGCAGCAGCTCAAGGCGGAGCAGGACGCCCAGGCGCTGGCCGCGAAGCGCGGCGGCTTCAGTTGGTACCTGGGAGGCGCGTTTGGCGCCGGCCTGGTCATGCTGGGAGCCGGCTTCGGCATCGGCAAGATTGGTTCTGCCGCTGTGGAAGGGATAGCCCGTCAGCCTGAAGCGGCTGCCAAGATCCAAACGGCCATGATTATTTCGGCCGCGTTGATCGAAGGTGCCACGTTCTTCGCGCTGTTGGTCTGTATGTTGTTCAACAAGTAAGCGAGTTAGCGGGTCGAGGAATCCATGTTTACGAGCACTTTGGTTGCTGCCGTGCGCCTTCGCGGTGCATTTCGAATGTTGCTCACTCTGCTGCTGCTGGCCGTTCCAGCAGCGGCCTGGGGAGCGGAAGGGGGCGGAGCGCCCGATCCCCTGGTCGTGGACGTGGATCTGGCCGTCGCCACACTCGTAATCTTTCTCGTCACGCTGGCCATTCTCTGGAAGTTTGCCTGGGGGCCGATTGCCGCCGGGTTGGACCGCCGGGAGAAGTCCATCGCGGATAACATCGCGGCGGCCGAGGAAGCGGCCGAGGAGGCCCGTCGGCTGACGTCTCAGTACGAGGCCAAGCTGGCCGGCGCCGCGGATGAAGTGCGGGCCTTGCTGGACGAAGCGCGGCGCGATGCCGAGCACACCAAGCAGTCGATCCTGGAGGAGGCTCGCGATGCCGCCGGCAAGGAACGCGACCGCACGTTGCGGGAGATCGAGGCGGCCAAGCAGGGAGCCCTGAAGGAACTGGCCGACCAGAGCGCCGACGTGGCGATCCGCCTGGCCGGCAAGATTGTTCAGTCGAAGCTTTCGGCCGAAGAACATTCGCAACTGGTGCGCGATGCGGTATCGCAACTCGCGGGTCCTCCCAGCAAAAACTGAGAAGTAGGTTGGGTGCTTGCACCCACGCGGCAACGACGGATGTAACGACGACGGACATGGCCAAAACCGCAAAACATTTCGACGTGGGTGCCCAGCGCGTGGGTTCGCTGTATGCGCGGGCCCTGCTGGGTGCGGCCACCAACGCCGGCCAGGTCGAGGCCGTCTTGGCGGAGATCGACGCGTTGGTGGACGACGTGCTGGCCAAATGGCCGGCGTTTGACCAACTCCTGGCCAGTCAGATGGTTCCCCACGACGAAAAGGTTGCCCTGTTGGACCGCGTCTTTGGCGGGAAGCTCTCCCCCTTGACGCTCAATTTCCTCAAGGTGCTCTCCGGCCATGGCCGGCTGGGCAACCTGCCGGAAATTCGCACGTCCGCCCACGAACTGTATGACGAGCAGCGAGGGCGCGTGCGCGTTGAAGTGACCTCCGCCGTATCGCTTAGCGGCGACGCCACGACCCGTATTGCCAGCAGTTTGCGCGGCTTGCTTAAACGCGAGCCGCAGTTGATATCCAGCATCAATGCAGATTTGATTGGCGGCATCATGCTCCGCGTTGGGGACACGGTCTACGACGCATCGGTGGCCACGCGGCTGGCCCAGCTTCGGCAGCAGATCCGACAGCGAAGTCTCGAGCAGATTGAAACGGCAAGAGAAAAGTTTTTAGGGGCCTGAGCAGATCAAGGATGGATGACGAAATCCGAATGACGAAAGAAGCCCAAAATCCAATTGACGAAAGTTCGCGCGCCGGCGCGCCTTCGGATTTCGTCATTCGGCATTCTTTCGTCATTCGTCAGTTAACAGAACACGTTCCGCGCTTCGACAACGGATAATCCATCCTATGAAATTTCGAGCAGACGAAATCGCTTCCGTCATCCAAAAAGAAATTGAGACGTACCAGTCGCAGGTTGACGTCCGCGAAGTGGGCCGCGTGCTGGAAGTCGGCGACGGCATCGCCCGGGTTTACGGCCTTTCCGGCGTCATGTCCGGCGAAATGGTCGAATTCCCCGGCGGCATCATCGGCCTGGCGTTCAATCTGGAAGAAAACTCGGTCGGCATCATCATTCTGGGCGATTATCTCAAGATCAACGAAGGGGACGAGGTCAAAAGCCTGGGCCGGCTGCTCTCCGTCCCGGTGGGGGACGCGGTGATCGGCCGCGTGGTCGATCCCCTGGGTAATCCGTTGGATGGCAAGGGGCCGATCGTCACCAGCGAAACCCGACCCGTGGAGTTCACCGCCCCGGGGGTGGCCGGCCGGCAACCGGTGTGCGAGCCGATGCAGACGGGGCTCAAGGCGGTCGATGCCATGACGCCCATCGGCCGCGGCCAGCGCGAACTGATCATTGGCGACCGCAAGACAGGCAAGACTGCTATCGGCATCGACGCCATCGTCAATCAGCGCGACACGGGCGTGAAATGTTTCTATGTGGCGGTCGGCCAGAAGGACTCGGCCATCGCCAGCGTAGTCGAACAACTGCGCAAGTACGGTGCGATGGACTACACCACGGTAATTGTCTCCGGCGCCAGCACCCCTGCCCCGCTGCAATACCTGGGTCCGTTCTGCGGCACCGCCATGGCCGAGCATTTTACGTACAAGGGCGGCCATGCCCTGATCGTGTACGACGACTTGTCGAAGCAGGCCCAGGCCTACCGACAGTTGTCGCTGTTGATGCGGCGGCCGCCGGGACGCGAGGCGTATCCGGGCGACGTGTTCTACTGCCACAGCCGGTTGCTGGAGCGGTCTGCCAAGCTGTCGAACGAATTGGGAGCCGGATCGCTCACGTCGCTGCCGATCATCGAAACGCTGGAAGGGGAAGTCTCCGCCTATATTCCGACCAACGTGATCTCGATCACCGACGGCCAGATCTATTTGCAGCCGGACTTGTTCTTTGCCGGCCAGCGCCCCGCCATGAACGCCGGCATCTCGGTCTCCCGCGTCGGCGGTGCCGCTCAAGTCAAGGCCATGAAGAAGGTGGCTGGCGGCCTGCGTCTGGCCCTGGCCGCGTTCCGCGAACTGGAAGCGTTTGCCCAGTTGGGGACGGAACTTGACCCGGCCACGCAGTCCCGGCTCGACCGCGGCTACCGCATGGTGGAACTGCTCAAGCAGGGGCAGTACCAGCCGATGAGCGTGACGGACCAGGTCCTCTCGATTTATGCCGGCACGCGCGGGCACCTGGACAAGATCCCGGTGACCGACGTGGCTGCCTGGGAAAAGGCCTTCCTGCAGTTCATGCGGGACCAAAAGAGCGAAATCTGGAAGAGGATCAACGAAGCGAAGGACGTTGATATCGACAAAGCGACGGATCGCAACGCGGAGTTGGAAGCGGCCATTGCGGAGTTCAAACCGCAATATGAGGCAGGCCGGAAAAAGCAGGAGACGGTAGCCGTGTAAGCCCGTATGACGCAGGAGGCGTGTCATGGATCCATTGCCCAGTTCTGGATTGACGCCCGAATCTCAAACACCATATGGAGCCGAGCCGCCGACGTCTATTGAACAAAACAAGGAAGCCCGCACCATGGGGATGCTGTGTCATCTTTTGGGCATACCTCTGGGCTTCGTGGGGCCGCTGATTAGCTGGCTGATCAAGAAGGACGAAATGCCGTTTGTGAACGATCAAGGTAAGGAGTCTTTGAATTTTCAATTGTCGGTCCTGATCGCTGTCCTGATTGTCGGAGTTCCGACCTGTGGGTTCGGCGTCCCTATTGTCGGGATTGCGGCCCTGGTCTTTTGCATCATGGCGACCGTCAAAGCCAATAATGGTGAGTATTATCGTTATCCGCTGACGTTGCGCATGGTGAAGTAGAAGCACAAGCTATGGCCAAAGCCCGGGCGCTCGATAAGCGCCGCAAATCCATCAAGAACATCCGCAAGATCACGCGGACCATGGAGGTGCTGGCGTTAGCTGGCGAGAGCTTGTCGTGTTAGAATGGTGGAGTCACTGAAAATCGGAGGTTTTATGGTCACAGCTTCAGAAGTGTTCAATGCCGCGATGGGCCTGCAAGCCGCTGAGCGGGCTGAAGTTGCCCACCGTCTCCTGCTGAGCCTTGAGCCTGCGGACTTCGACGAAGATGTCGATCAAGCATGGGCGGAAGAAGTGCGTCGTCGCTTGCTGGCGATTCGCGAAGGACGTACCAAACTTCTCGATTGGGATGAGGCGTTGGCGGATATACGGAAGTCGATCAGTTCGTCGGGCGGAACATGAAACCGCATATCGAGCTGGCGGCGAAGGAAGAAACGCAAGAGGCCGCCGCTTGGTACGAGCGGCAGCGTGCCGGATTGGGGTTGGAGTTTTTGGTTGCGGTTGAGGCCATGATACTCGAAATTGGGAGGGCACCAGAACGTTTCCCGCAATTAGAAACCTTGCCGGAAGAAAAAAACGTCCGCCGGGCGCTCTTGGATCGATATCCTTATGCTGTGATATTTGAAGATATTGAAGGAAAAATCCGTATTCTCGCGGTCGCTCATACCAGCCGCAGGCCGAGCTACTGGAGACGGCGTCGTTAGCCAAGATTAGGTCATTGTGCCGCGCTTCTTCCGCAGAATGGTCCGCGGATTGAAAGCCTATTACGTGAACTTAAGATAGATTCCATTTACCGCAGGCAATAGCGAAAGCAGCAATGGCCAAAGCCCGGGCGCTCGACAAGCGCCGCAAATCCATCAAGAACATCCGCAAGATCACGCGGACCATGGAGCTGATTGCCACCGCGCGGTTCAAGCAGGCCATGGACCGTGCCAGTGCGGCCAGCGCCTACACGGAGCGGATTACGCGGTTGGTGGCCGATCTGGCCGGGAGTGGCCTGGAACTGAGCCATCCGCTGCTGAAGCAGCGCGAAAAGACCGAACATGCCACCCTCCTGGTGCTCACGGCCAATCGCGGCCTCTGTGGCGGCTACAACGGCAACGTCCAGCGCGCCGCCCTGGAGCGCTTCGAGCAGCTGAAGCGGGACGTTTCCGAAGTGCGGCTCGAAATCTCCGGCAAGCGGGGGATGTCGTTCTTCAAGTATCGCGGCCTGAAATGGGATGAGGGCTTCAACCACTTCGAGGACAAACCGAAGTTCGAGGAAGTGGAACTGTTGGCCAATCGGTATCTCGAAGCCTACGTCACCGGCAAACTGGACCGGCTCGATGTGGTTTACACCCGGTTCGAATCCAGTTCCAGGCAGTACGCCACGGTGGAGACCTTGCTCCCGTTGGCATCGCTGGGAGGCGAATCGGCGCCCGGCGGCGGTGAGGCGAAAGCCATGTACGAATTCCTTCCCTCGGCCGAAAGCATTCTGGCGGAGGTGGTGCCGGCCAGCTTCAAGGTCAAGCTCTTCAAGTGCTTCCTCGATGCGGCCGTCAGCGAACAGATCGCCCGCATGGTGGCCATGAAGAGCGCCACGGAGAACGCTGACGACATCATCCGCGAACTATCGATGAGCTACAACCGTGCCCGCCAGAGCCAGATCACCGGCGAACTGCTGGAAGTCATGGGGGGCGTCGAGGCATTGAAACAGTAACCAGATCCCCAATCCAAAATCCCCAATCCCCAATCCAAAATGTCCACCGCTACCGCAACCAAGAAGAACACCGGCCACATCACCCAGGTCATCGGATCGACGTTCGATGCCGAGTTTCCGGAAGACCAATTGCCGGCCATCTACAACGCCGTCAAGATTGTCTCCAACCACAAGGGGATCAAGCTTGACCTGACGGGCGAAGTGCAACAGCATCTCGGCGGCGGCAAGGTCCGCTGCGTGGCCCTGGGGAGCACGGACGGCCTGATGCGGGGCCAGGACTGCGTCGATACCCGCGCGCCGGTCTCCGTTCCCGTGGGGGAAGCCACGCTGGGCCGCGTGTTCAATTTATTGGGGGACCCCATCGACGATCGCGGGCCGGTGGCGGCCAAGGAGCGGTGGCCGATCCATCGCGATGCCCCGGCCGTCAGCCAGCTTTCCACCAGCACGGATCTGTTCCCTACCGGCATCAAAGTCATCGACCTGCTTACGCCTTTCGTCCGCGGCGGCAAGGCCGGACTCTTCGGCGGTGCCGGCCTGGGCAAGACCGTCATCCTGCAGGAGTTGATCGCCCGCATCGCCAGCGCTCACGGCGGCTACTCGGTGTTTGCCGGCGTCGGCGAGCGGACCCGCGAAGGGACCGACCTGTGGCTGGAAATGCAGGAAGCGGAAATCGGCACCACCGGCCGCCACGTCATCGAGCAGACGTGCATGGTGTTCGGCCAGATGAACGAGCCCCCTGGGGCCCGGCTTCGCGTGGCTCTCTCGGCCCTGACGATGGCCGAGTACTTCCGCGACACGACCGGCAAGGACACACTGCTGTTCGTGGACAACATTTTCCGTTTTTCGCAGGCCGGAAGCGAAGTCTCCGCCTTGTTGGGCCGCATGCCCTCCGCCGTGGGTTACCAGCCGACGCTGGCCACGGAGATGGGCGCTTTGCAGGAGCGGATCGCCTCAACGGACAAGGGGGCCATCACCAGCGTGCAAGCTGTCTACGTTCCGGCCGACGATCCGACCGATCCGGCCCCGGCCACGGCCTTCGGCCAGCTCGACGCGTTCCTGTATCTGGAACGCTCGATCACGGAGAAGGGTATTTATCCAGCCGTCGATCCGCTGGCCTCCTCCAGCCGCATCCTCGATCCGCAATACGTGGGCGAGCGGCACTACGCCATTGCCCGCCGCGTGCAGCGCACCTTGCAGCGGTATCGCGAATTGCAGGACATCATCGCCATTCTGGGCGTGGACGAACTGAGCGAATCGGACAAGCAGGTGGTGCACCGCGCCCGCCGCATCGAGCGGTTCCTCTCTCAACCCTTCCTGGTGGCCGAGAAGTTCACCAACAAGAACGGAGAAATCACGCCGCTGAACGACACGATCCGCAGCTTCGAGGAAATTTGCGACGGCAAGTGGGACCACCTGCCGGAGCAGGCCTTTATGTACGTTGGTGCCGTTGAACAAGCGGAAGAACAGGCCAAGAAAATGCAGGAGAAGAAGTAGGCGAGCCGGAGGCTTAAGCCTCCGGAGGTTACCCATAGGCAAGCCGGGGGTGTCAGGCCCCGGAGGCTTTCATGATCAAGCAAGACCTTGAAGACGGAGTGGACGTGATCAGTCCGGTTGACATCCTGGAAGTGACGGTGGTCACGCCGGAAGCGACGGTGCTGAAGTCGCCGGCGCAATTTCTCGCCCTGCCGTTGTACGACGGTGAAATCGGCATCGCCCCGGGCCGCGCCCCGCTGATCGGCCGCCTGGGTTACGGCGAGATGCGGCTGACGGAGGGGAGCAAGACGCTCGTTTACTACATTGACGGCGGCTTCGTGGAGGTGGCCCGCAACTTCGTTACCGTGCTCACCAGCCGGGCCATCCCGGCCGACAAGATCGACCGCGCCGTGGTCGAAGAGCGCCTGTCCGCCGCCCAGCAGAAGCCGGCCCACACGCCCGAGTTGCTCGAAATCCGCGACCGGGCCATTGCCTCCGCCCGTGGCCAGCTCTGGGTGGCGCGTAAGCGCTAAATGACGTTCCGTGATTTCAGGAGGTGCCGTCTCAGGCAGCCTTTTTTTGGCAGTACCGATATTGCAGGACGCGATCTCGCTTCCTGAGCCAGTGGTAGACTTCCTGCATCAGTTCCTT
>Ga0194132_10012147_pt1 | contig 10812 bp, 11 predicted proteins | sample TA2KigOf80mmetaG_FD_148612 | JGI IMG/M metagenome (GOLD analysis project Ga0194132, IMG submission 148612) | Freshwater microbial communities from Lake Tanganyika, Tanzania - TA2015054 Kigoma Offshore 80m | ecosystem: Environmental > Aquatic > Freshwater > Lake | place: Tanzania: Lake... | reverse complement strand
GCGTGGAGGCGGCGCAGGACGCGTTGCGCGCGCAGGGCGCGTCGTTCGTGGTGGTCGAGATCGCGAGCACGGGCGCGCCTGTCGGGACGGTGATCGGCCAGACGCCGCCGGCCGGCGCGGCGCTTGGCGCGGGGGACAACGTGACGCTGGTGGTGTCGCGAGGGCCGCCGCGGCCGTAGGCCGCGAGGCCCTCACCTCCCGGCCCCCTCTCCCCGCACGGCGGGGCGAGGGGGAGCGTGAAGTCGTTGCGGTTGACGCCTTCGCGCGCGGGCCGCAGCCTGCTCGGCATGCGCTATCACCTCGTGACGCTCGGGTGTGCGAAGAACACGGCGGATTCGCGGCGGCTGGAGCGCGCGCTGCGGCTCGCGCGGCACGCGCCGGTGGCGACGCCGGAGGCGGCTGAGCTGGTGATCGTGAACACGTGCGGCTTCATCGACGCGGCGAAGGACGAGTCGCTGGCGGTGGTGCGCGAGCTCGACGCCGCGCGCACGCCGGGGCAGCAGTTGTACGTGATCGGCTGCCTGACGGCGATCGCCGATGATGCTGTGCGGGCGGCAGTGCCGGGCGTTGACGCGACGTTCGGGGTGGAGGCGTGGGACGCGATCGCGGCGAGCCTGCCGCCGGCGGACGCGACGTACGACCTGCCCGCCGCGGCGCAGTCGGCCGCGTGGCAGCTCGGGCAGTTGAGCGCGTACTTGAAGCTCTCGGACGGCTGCGACCGGCCGTGCACGTTCTGCATTATCCCGACGATCAAGGGGCGCATGCACTCGGAGCCCGCCGAGCGGCTGCTGCGCGAGGCGCGCTGGCTCGCCGACTCGGGCGCGCGCGAGCTGGTGCTCGTGGCGCAGGACTCGACGGCGTACGGCGAGGATGCGGCCGGCGCGGACGGGCTGGCGTCGCTGCTCGAGCAGCTGGCGGAGGGCGTGCCGGACGTGCCGTGGCTGCGGCTGATGTACGCGTATCCCGGGCGCGTGACGCGGCGGCTGGCGGAGACGATGGCGCGGCTGTCGAACGTGGTGCCGTACCTCGACATGCCGTTGCAGCACGGGTCGGACGCGGTGCTGCGGCGCATGAAGCGGCCGAGCCTGCGCGTGTCGCGGCAGAGCATCGAGACGGTGCGCGCGGCGCTGCCGGACGTTGCGCTGCGCACGACGTTCATCGTGGGCTTCCCGGGCGAGACGGAGGCGGAGTTCGCGGAGCTGCTCGCGTTCGTCGAGGCGGAGCGCTTCGACCACGTGGGCGTGTTCACGTACTCACCGCAGGCCGGCACGCCGGCAGCGACGGCGGGCGAGCAGGTGACGGCGGAGGTGGCGGCAGAGCGCTACGCGCGGCTGATGGAGCTGGCGCAGGAAGTCTCGCTGGCCCGCAACCGCGCGCTGGTGGGGCGGGAGCTCGACGTGCTGGTGGAGTCCGAGGCGCCGGCGCGCGCGGCCGACGGCGGGCCGGTGGTGGTGGGTCGCACGTATCGCGACGCCCCGGAGGTGGACGGGCTGGCGTTCGTGCGCGGGACATTCGCGCCGGGCGCGCTAGTGCGCGCGCGCGTGGACGGCGCGCTGGCGTACGACCTGCTGTGCTCGCCCGCGGGGGCGCCGCCGGTGGTGGAGCTCGAGGTGGTGGGCTCACGGCGAGGTGCGCGCAAGCTGCGGCGGCGTGCGGCGACGCGCGGGCAGTGAGCGGGCGGCCCGGAACCGACGTGCAGAGCGATCACGCGTCGCGCGCCGGGGTGTGAGTCTTCGGGCCGAGCGGCCGTGGTCTGACCACCGCGGGAGCTGGTGGCGGCCCTGCGGGCCGCAGACCCGGCCGCCCGGCCCTTTCTTGTGCGAGGGGCGCAGCCCCTCACGCTCCCCACTAGCCGGTGGCGTTGCGGGTACTCCCGGTGGGCGGGCCCGGCCTGTTGACGGCCAGGGAGGGCGCGGGGGGTTAGTCTCCAGCCCTGCCCGCAGAGGCGCCGACGGCGCTGGTCGCGGCGAGCTTGGCGCCGAAGAGCAGGATGTTGCCGCTGAGGTAGACCCAGAAGAGCAGCGCGATCACGCCGCTGAGCGAGCCGTACACGACGTCGTAGTTCGCGAAATGGGCGACGTAGAAGGCGAAGCCGGCCTTGGCGAGCTCGAAGGCGGCCATGGCGACGAGCGCGCCGGGCAATACGTGCGCGAGGCTCAGCTGGCGGTGCGGGACGGCGTGGTACAGCAGCAGCACGGCGATGAAGGTGTGCGCGGACTGGATGAGCACGGCGCCCCAGTCCCAGAGCTACGCGAGCCGGTCGTCGAACAGGCCGAGGCGCGTGTGGAACTCTTCCTGGGCGACGCGCAACGCGGTGGTGAGCACGACGGAGACGAGCATGAGCATGCCGAGCACGAAGAGCAGGGTGTAGTCGAGCAGCTTCGCGTGCAGGAAGGGGCGTTCCTGCTGCACGTTGAACACTGTGGTGAACCCGGCGCGCAGGGCGGCGGCGAGCGCGTTCGCGCCCCAGAGCACGGCGACGAACGAGACGACGGTGACGGTGGGTCCGAGGCCGGCGAGCGCGCGCAGCGAGTCGGCGATGACGGGGGCGTCGATCGGGAGCGCATCGATGACGTGCTCGAGCACGCGCGCCTCGAGCGCGTCGTTGTGCAGCAGCACGCCGAAGAGGGCGGCGGCGAGCAGCGCGAGCGGGAAGAGCGAGAAGAAGGCGTAGTACGAGATGGCCGCGGCCTGCTGGGAGCAGTGGTGTGCGAGATAGCCGCGGGCGGCGCGCGCGAGCAGCAGGGTCGGGCGGCTGCGCTGGATCGCCACGACGCGAGCGGGGAGCACCCGGGAGGTCAACGCGTGGTCCTGCCTTGCTGCCGCCGGACGCGCGAGCCTCGCGCGAGGGCGAGGGCGAGGGCGGGCTCGACGGCGGGCGCCCCACTTCGCCATCCTGCGTCCCTGGACACCGAGCGTACGGAAGGGCGCGCCGCATGATCAGCCGCAGGCTGCCAGGGCAGCACCTCGAGCACCGGCGGGTGGTGGTGAAGGTCGGCACGAACCTGCTGACCGGGGGCGGCGAGCAGCTGGAGGCGCACGTGCTCGCGGCGCTCACCGAGCAGATCGCGGACGCGCGGGAGCTGGGCGGGCAGGTAGTGCTGGTCAGCTCCGGGGCGATCGCCGCGGGCCGGCACCGGCTCGGCGACGGGGAGCCCGGCCGGCGCGACCTGCCGACGCGGCAGGTGTTGGCGGCGGTGGGGCAGAGCCGGCTTATGTCGCTGTGGGACGAGCTGTTCGAGCTGCGCGGCGTGGTGGTGGCGCAGGCGCTGCTGACGCGGCGCGACCTAGCGGACCGCCTGGGCTACCTGAACGCGCGCACGACGCTGCTGGGGCTGTTGGAGCGCGGCGTGGTGCCGATCGTGAACGAGAACGACGTGGTCTCGATCGAGGAGATCCGCGACACGGTGATCGGGGACAACGACAGCCTCTCGGCGGAGGTGGCAAATCTCGTCGACGCCGACCTGCTGCTGCTGCTGACCGACATCGCAGGGCTGTACACGGCCGATCCGCGGCACCACGCGGACGCGCAGCTGATTTCGCGCGTGGAGCGCATCGACGCGGCGATCGAGGCGGCCGCGGCAGGGCAGCCGGGGGCGCGCGGGACGGGCGGGATGGCGACGAAGGTGGCGGCGGCGCGCGCGGCGGCGGCGGCGGGCGCGCACGTGGTGATCGCGGACGGGCGTTCGGCGGGCGTGGTCCTGCGCGCGGCCTCCGGCGAGGCGGTGGGCACGCACTTCCTGCCGACGGGCGACCGCGTCGACGCGCGACGCCGCTACCTGCTCTCGAACCTGCAGGCGCGCGGGCGGCTGGTGGTCGACGACGGTGCGGCGCGCGCGCTGGAGTTCGACGGTAAGTCGCTGCTGCCGGCGGGAGTGCTGGCGGTGGACGGCGAGTTCCAGCGCGGCGACGTGGTGCGCATCGTGACGAGCGCGGGGCACGAGCTGGCGGCGGGGAGCGTGAACTACGCGGCCGTGGACATCGCGCGCATCCGCGGGCTGCACTCGGAGCGCATCGCGGAGGCGCTGGGCTACGAGTACGGCGAGGAAATCGTGCACCGCAACCAGCTGGTGCTGCTCTAGGGGAGGCCCCCCCGTCCTTCGGAAGGCGGGGGGGGGCCTCGCGCCTCGTCCGCGGGGTGAGCCCTCACCCCCGGCCCTGCTCCCGCGTCGCGGGAGAGGGGAGCTGGAGACGCGCCGCACGGCGGAACTGCGATGCGCCCCGCGGCCGCTCACGAGCGGGTGCGCTAGCATGGGCGCATGACGACGACGGCGAGCACGACGGCGGCGACGGCGGGGTCGGAGGTGGCGCAGCGCGCGGCGGCGGCGCGGCTCGCGAGCCGCGCGCTCGCCCGGGCGGGGACGGCGCAGAAGAACGAGGCGCTGGAGCGCGTCGCGGCGGCGCTGCTCGCGGAGCAGGCGGCGCTGCTGGCGGTGAACGCGCAGGACATCGAGCGCGGCCGCGCGCGCGGGCTCGCGGAGTCGTTCATCGACCGCATGCAGCTCGACGAAGGGCGGATCGCGGGGATGGCGCGCGACGCGCGCGCGCTGGCGGCGCTGCCGGACCCGGTGGGCGAAGTGATCGAGCGCGCGACGCGGCCTAACGGGCTGGTGGTGGAGCGCGTGCGCGTGCCGCTGGGCGTGATCGCGGCGATCTACGAGTCGCGGCCGAACGTGACCATCGACATCGCCGCACTGTGCGTGAAGTCTGGCAACGCGGTGGTGCTGCGTTCGGGTAGCGATGCGCACGCGACGTCGGCGGCGCTGGCGGCGCTCGTGCAGCGCGCCGTGGCGGAGGCGGGGCTGCCCGGGGAGTGTGTGCAGTTCATCGCGTCGACGGATCGTGCGGAGGTGGGCGCGCTGCTGCGCGCGCACGAGTCGGTGGACCTGGTGATCCCGCGCGGCGGGGCGGAGCTGATCCGGCGCGTGCGCGACGAGGCGACGATGCCGGTGGTGGCGGGCGGGATCGGCGTGTGCCACACGTACGTCGACGCCGACGCGGACGTCGAGGTGGCGCGCGCGGTGGTGGTGAACGCGAAGACGCGACGCGTGTCGATCTGCAACGCGCTCGACACAGTGCTGGTGCACGAGCGCGTGGCGGCGCAGGTGTTGCCGGAGCTCGCGCGCGAGCTCGGTGCGCACGGCGTGACGCTGCACGCGGACCGCCGCGCCGCGTCGCTGTGCGGCGCGGGCGCCCCGGTGGTGGCGGTGCAGGACGCGGACTACGACCGCGAGTGGCTATCGTACGACTGCTCCGTGCGCGTGGTCGGTTCGCTCGAAGCGGCGCTCGCGCATATCGAGGCGCACGGCAGCGGGCACTCGGAGGCGATTGTGACGCGTTCGGATGCGGCGGCGCAGCGCTTCCTGCACGAGGTGGACGCGGCGGCGGTGTACGTGAACGCGTCGACGCAGTTCACGGACGGTGGCGAGTTCGGGCTGGGCGTGGAGTTCGGCATCTCGACGCAAAAGATGCACGCGCGCGGACCGATGGGGCTGCGCGAGCTGACGTCGTACAAGTGGGTGGTGACCGGCACGGGGCAGACGCGGCCGTAGCCGCTGAAAGGGCGAAGGGCTGTGGCCGAGTACCGCTTCGAACGGGAGGCGCGCACGGCGCACTCCGAGGCGTACAGCATCGACGACGGTGAGCACTCGCTAGGGCGCGTCGATCTGCACTTCACGTCGTCGGCGACGTACGCGACGCTGGCGGTGCACCAGTCGCTGGGCGATGACGCGGTGCAGGAGCTGGTGGCGGAGATCGACGAGCGGCTGGTGATGTCGGCGGACCCCTACCGCGAGGACCTGATCGTCACCGTGTGGCGCGGCGAAGAAGTGGGCACGTTCGCCGACGACGACGATGACGACGACTTCGACGACGACGATTATTAGCGGCCCGGAAGGCGGCCGCATCGAGGCGGTCTGCTTCGACCTCGACGACACGCTGGTGGACGCGCGGGCAGCGTGGCGCGCGGGGTTCGCGGCGGCGGTGCGCGAGCTCACGCCGCGGCTGGGCGCACGCGCGGAGGACGCGACGCTGTTCGAGCGCGCGTTCCAGCCGCTCGTGCACACGGAGTTCCTCGCCGGTCCGGGCGAGTGGGACATCGAGTTCGTGCGGCGCGGCTTCCGTGCGTTCGTGCGCGCGCATGGCGGCGCGGACGAGGCGCTGGCGGATCGTGCGTTCGCGGCGTACGAGGCGGCCTGGCCGCGTGCGCTGGTGCTGTTCACAGACGCGCTCAATGCGCTGCGCGCGGCGCGCGCGCATGGTGCGGTGGCGATCATCTCGAACGGCGGCGCCGCCGAGCAGCGCGGCAAGGTGGAGGCGCTGGGGCTGCACGAGTGGTGCGACGCGGTGGTGATCTCGGGCGAGGCGGGCGTGCGCAAGCCTGAGGCGGCGATCTTCGCGCGCGCGCTGGCGGCGCTGGGCGTGCGCGCCGGCGCGGCGCTGCATGTCGGCGACAACCTCGACGCTGACGTGCGCGGCGCGCGCGCGGCGGGGCTGCGAGCGGTATGGCTGAACCGCGACGGCCGCGCGCGCAAGGTCGAGGATGCGAACGGGGCAGGGCCGCACGCGGAGGTGAGGTCGCTGGCGGAGCTGGCGGGGGTGTACGGGGGCTGAGCATCGAGGCTCCCTCCCCACGGGTTGGGCGAAGGACCAGCGCGCCCGGTCTGGTGCTCGGGCGGAGCCCCTACCATCGGCCGGGGCGCGGGAGTTGAGGACGGCCCTCCGGGCCGGGGGCCCCGCCCGCCCGCTCCTCTCTGCGCGAAGGGCTGCGCCCCTCGCGCTCCCAGCTCAGGCAGCGCCCGCGTGCCGACGCCGTGCGCCACTTTGTGGGGTCAGCATCGACGAGTTGGCGATGGCCCGGACTATCTAGGTCTGCGACACGTCAGGGTGAATGACGTCGCTTAGCAGCCGCAGGGGGTCTGCGCTCTCAACTCGATGACCGCTGGTCCGACGGAGTTCCCGTCGGATCGCATCCACGACGGCCTCGGAGCGCAGGAGTGCGGCGAGCGCGCGTGGGGAGGTGGCGCTCTTCGTTCGCCAGAGATCGTCGATCAATCCCCGCTTGAGGGCTTCGCGTGTGAGATAGAGAAGTTCCGCGGTTTTTTGCTGGGCCGTCCCCGGCCCCGCGAGGTCAACCTCAAGCGCCAGATCAAGCGAAACCGGCATTCCCGCGGTGAGGTGCTAGACTTGCCACACAGCCCCGTTGGTCAGAATCAGTCACTCGACACCTTCGTTGACAGCGTACATTTCAAGCTGTCGGAGGTGGCGATTATGCAGTCGAGTCGCGATCCGCTTCACCTCGATGAAGGCGACGAGTTCCTTGTCGATGCGTACGCCGTAGTCCGCGAACTCTCCGCGGACCGAGTACTCAGTCGTGAGGTCGGCGTACTTGTCGAAGCCAAGGCCATCGCAGAGAAAGTCGGTGACGAAGAGGTGGGTGTCGCCCTCGTTCGCATCTCGACCGGTGAGCTCCGCCAGCGGTCGTGTGTACTTTGTGACGGCTGAGCGCACGCGTGCTCTTGCGTCGGCCTCCCACTTTAGCTCAGTCGGCCGCGTGCGCTCGCGCTTCGATGCAGGCGTCTCCGAAGCGACTGCTTCGTACAGCACGGGCTCATCGCTCCCGACGATATGCGGTGGTGTGACTGCTTCGTTTGGTTGTGGGTAACTGATCCCAGTCGCGTCGGCCCCCTGGCGTGGGTGCCCGCCCATAGCTCGCTGAATACCACGCGCGGAAGCGGTTGGCTACCGGCGCTTGTGGCCGATGGCGCGTTCCGCGGCGACGACGATGCTTTCGGCGGTCAGGCCCATGAGCTCGAGCAGCTCGTTCGAGGTGCCGGACTCGCCGTAGCGGTCGGGGACGCCGACGAACTCCATGGGGACGGGGTGGCGGGTGGCGAGTGCCTGGGCGCACATCGCGCCGAGGCCGGAGTGCACGAGGTGCTCCTCGGCGACGACGATGGCGCCGGTCTCGCGGGCGGCGGCCTCGACGGCGGCGGTGTCGAGCGGGCGGATGGTGGCCATGTTGAGCACGCGCGCGCTGATGCCGCGCGCGGCGAGCGCGTCGGCGGCGTCGAGCGCGCGCTCGACGAGCAGGCCAATGGCGATGATCGTGACGTCGGAGCCGTCGCGCAGGCAGTCGGCCTCGCCGAGGCGGAAGCGCGGGCCGGCGGTGTAGACGACGCGCTGCTTGGGGCGGCCGGTGCGGATGTAGAACGGCCCGGGCGTGTGCGCCGCGGCCTCGATGGCGGCGGCCGCCTCGACGACGTCGGCGGGGACGATCACGCGGAAGCTCAGGAGCGAGGCGGCGAGCGCGAGGTCCTCGACGGACTGGGCGGAGGCGCCGTCCTCGCCGACGGACACGCCGCCGTGCGAGACGACTAGCTTGACGTTGAGACGCGGCTGCGCGACGGACATGCGCAGCTGGTCGTAGGCGTGCTCGGCGAAGACGGCGAAGGTGCTGGCGAAGACCGTGTGGCCGACGGCGGCGAGGCCGGCGGCGGCGGAGATCATGTTCTGCTCGGCGACGCCGAAGGAGAACCAGCGTTCGGGGAAGGCGGCGCGGAAGGCGCGCGCGGAGGTCGACGCGCCGAGGTCGGCGTCGACGACGACGATGTCGAGGCCCTGCTGGCGCAGGCGGATGAGGGTGGGCCCGAGGGCCTCGCGGGTGGCGGCGGCGGCGGGTGCGGTGGTCACTCGTCGCCGCCGAGCTCGTCCATGGCGAGCGCGAACTGCTCGTCGGAGGGGGGCGCGCCGTGGAAGCCGGGATTGTGCTCCATGAAGGAGACGCCCTTGCCCTTGACGGTGTCGAAGATGACGCAGGCGGGCTGGTCGCGCACGTCGCGCGCCCACAGCAGTGCGTCCTCGATGGCGGCAAGGTCGTGGCCGTCGACGTCGGCGCGCACGGCCCAGCCGAAGGCGCGGTACTTCTCGTCCAGGGGCTCGGTCACCATCTGGTTGCTGGTGCGGTCGTCGTTCTGGATGCCGTTGCGGTCGATGAGCGCGACGAGGTGGTCGGCGCGGTGGAAGGCCGCGGCCATGGCGGCCTCCCAGATCTGGCCCTCGTTCTGCTCGCCGTCGCCCATGAGCACGTAGACGTCGAAGTCGCGGCTCTGGAGGCGGCCGCCGAGGGCCATGCCGAGGCCGAAGGAGAGGCCCATGCCAAGCGAGCCCGCGCTGCTGTCGACGCCTTGCGGGCGGCCGAGCACGGAGTGGCCCTGCAGGCGCGAGCCCCTGCGCCGGAAGGTGGCGAGCTCCGCGACGGGCAGGTAGCCGGCCTCGGCGAGCACGGCGTACTGCACGGGGGTGCAGTGGCCCTTGCTGAGCACGAAGCGGTCGCGGTCCGGCCAGTCCGGCCGCCGGGGGTCGTGGCGCAGCACGCGCGAGTAGAGCACCGACATGATGTCGGTGGCGGAGAGCGAGCCGCCGATGTGCCCGGAGCGGGCGGCGTAGACCATCTGGACGATGTGGCGGCGGACGCGTTGGGTGAGCAGTTGCAGCGCCAGATCGGCGGTGGTGACCAACGGGCGGGTCCTCAGCGCGGATAGGCTGGGTGGAGGTGGGAGTATACAAGTCTGTTACGGGCGGGTCCACGCAGCGGATGGCGGTGGCACGTCGTGCGGGCGCTGATGCGTGACCCGAGGCGCCAGCGCGTGGCGCTGCGCGTGGCGGGCGTGGCGGTGGTGCTGCTGGCCGTCGCGGGCTTGGCGCTGGCGCTGGGTGGCGGCTCCGGCGGAGACTACGGGGCCGCGGGCGGCGTTGCGGCGGGGGATGTCGAGGGCTCGGCGAGCGCGTTCTGTCGGGACTGGCCCGCGCTGAGCAGGGCGGCCGCGAGCGCGTCGGGTGGGTCGGCGGCGGACGTCAGGGCGAGCTTCGAGCAGGCGAGCGGGCAATTCCGGGCGGTGGCGGGATCGGCGCCGGCGGAACTGCGCGCGGACTTCGCGACCTACGCGGAGGCTTGCGACGCGCTGGCGGCGGTGCTGTGGAGGGCGGACTAGGACGTCGCGAAGCTGAGCGCGACGGACACGGCGCAGGCGATCCGCGCGTTCAGCGACCCGAAGGTGGCGGAGGCGGGGCTGCACATCGGGTCCTGGATCGAGGACCACTGCGGCTGAAGGCGCGCGGCGCGTTGACCCTGTTTCCCGCGTGTTCGTATACTTGGCCGCTCGCTCCCCGGCAGGGGAGCGGTGCTGTATTGTCCGCCGCTTCCGCCGGTGATGAGCGGAGCATGGCGGCGGTGCAGCGCCAGGTGGACTCGGGCCCGAGTGGCGCAACGGTAGCGCAGCCGATTTGTAATCGGAAGGTTGGCGGGTTCGAATCCCCTCTCGGGCTCCACGTGCGGCGTGTGGCGCCGGTGGCAGCGCTGGGCGCAGGCGAGCGACCCGGCAGGGGTGGGAGAGTGGTTAAATCCAGCGGTCTGTAAAACCGCCGCCTCACGGCTACGCAGGTTCGAATCCTGCCCCCTGCACCATGCTGCTGTGACGCTTGGTGGGACGCTGTGACACCGACGGATGCCGTGACGCTTGTGGGCTGCGCGCTCGAAAGCGGGACGAGTGGCTCAGCCCTGCGATCGCGGCGCGGGGCCCTCATAGCTCAGTTGGCAGAGCGCGTTCTTGGTAAGAACGAGGTCATGAGTTCGAATCTCATTGAGGGCTCCAGGCTAAAGGGCGCGCGCGGTCGCAGATCCGAACGGCAGTCGCCACTTCGATGAGTGGCTGAGGAGAGGGTAGATGGCCAAGGGGAAGTTCGAGCGCAACAAGCCGCACGCGAACGTGGGCACGATTGGGCACGTGGACCACGGGAAGACGACGCTGACGG
>Ga0194132_10012146_pt1 | contig 10814 bp, 10 predicted proteins | sample TA2KigOf80mmetaG_FD_148612 | JGI IMG/M metagenome (GOLD analysis project Ga0194132, IMG submission 148612) | Freshwater microbial communities from Lake Tanganyika, Tanzania - TA2015054 Kigoma Offshore 80m | ecosystem: Environmental > Aquatic > Freshwater > Lake | place: Tanzania: Lake... | reverse complement strand
ATTGCACTTCCGGTCGAGCCGCGGCGGCGGTCGGTGTTCGTGTTCGATGTCCGAGAGCCGCCTGGCCTCACGCCGCTCACCATCGACCCGTCGGGCACCTGGTTCCGTCCCGAAGGCCGCTTCTACATCGGCGGCACGACGCCGGCCGACGGCAATGACCCGCCAAACGCGCCGCTCGAAGTCCAGCATCAGGAGTGGGACGAGATGGTGTGGCCGGTCCTGGCCGAACGGGTGCCGGCTTTCGTGGCGGCCAAGGTGGTGAACGCCTGGGCGGGTTACTACGAGTACAACACCTTCGACCAGAACGGCATCGTCGGCCGCCATCCCGAGATCGACAGCCTGATCTTCGCGACCGGCTTCTCGGGCCACGGCATCCAGCAGTCGCCGGCGGTCGGCCGCGCGGTTGCCGAGCTGATCGTGCACGGCGCCTATCGCACGCTCGACCTTTCGCCGTTTGGCTATGAGCGGATATCCAAAGGACGGCCTATCCGGGAGCTGAACGTGGTGTGATACTCTTCCCGTCATCCGAGGAGAGTGCCGTGCCCGATCAAGCCCTGGTCAACTCCGACCTTAAGTCCGCGCTCGACGAGGCGCGCCAAGCCTACGTCGCCCGCAATCCCAAGAGCCTGGCCCGCCATCACGAGGCCTGCGAGGCGATGCCCGGCGGCAACACGCGCACGACGCTGCACAATTCGCCGTTTCCGCTCACCGTGGCGCGCGGCCAGGGTTGCCGGCTGTGGGACGCCGATGGCCACGAGTACATCGACGTGTTGGGCGAGTATACCGCCGGCATCTACGGCCACTCCCATCCGGTCATCCGTGCCGCGATCGACCGGGCGCTCGATCACGGCTGGAACTACGGCGGCCGCAACGCCAGCGAGGCCAAGCTCGCCAAGCTGGTGGTCGATCGCATCCCCTCGATCGAGCTGGTGCGCTTCACCAACTCCGGCACCGAGGGCAACGTCATGGCGCTGGCCGGCGCGCGCGTCTTCGCTCAGCGCAAGGGGCGCAAGGCGGCCACCAAGGTCATGGTGTTCCACGGCGGCTATCACGGCGGCGTGCTCTATTTCGTGAGCGGTGGCAGCCCGGTGAACATGCCTTACGAGTTCATCGTCGCCCCCTACAACGACGTCGAGGGCACGCGGGCGCTGCTCGCCAAGCACGGCGAGGAGCTGTTTGCCGTCCTGCTCGAACCGATGCAGGGCAGCCATGGCTGCCTGCCGGGCGATCCGGCGTTTCTGAAGATGATCCGTGAAGAGACCAAGGCGCGCGGCATCACCATGATCTTCGACGAGGTCATGACCTCGCGGCTGTCGCCCGGCGGCCTGCAGGAGAAGACCGGCGTGATCCCCGACATGACGACGTTGGGCAAGTATATCGGCGGCGGCATGTCGTTCGGCGCCTTCGGCGGCCGGCGCGACATCATGGAGCTGTTCGATCCGACCAAGCCCGACGCGCTGCCGCACGCCGGCACCTTCAACAACAACGCACTCACCATGGCGGCGGGTGCGACCGGCTACGGCGAGGTCTACACGGCGGCTGCAGCGCGCGAGCTGAACGAGCGTGGCGAGAGGATTCGGCAGAAGCTGAATGCGATCTGCCAGCGCGAGCAGGTGGCGTTCCAGTTCTCCGGCATCGGCTCGATGATGACGGCACATGCCACGACGCGGCCGATCCGTACCGCCGCCGACATCGCCACCAGCAACCAGGATGCGAAGGAGCTGTTCTTCTTCGACATGCTTGCCGCCGGCATCTGGATCGCCCGCCGTGGCTTCGTGGCGCTGAACATCATGATCGGCGACGCCGAGGGCGATCGCTTCGTGGCGGCGGTCGAGGAGTTCGTGACGACACGGCGGGCCCTTCTCAAGGCATGAGCGATTTCCCGCAGCCGGTTTCCGGCACGGTGGTGCCGCGCTTCGGCGACGTCGCCACCTTCATGCGCCTGCCGTTGTTTCGTGATCCCGCCGAGGTCGAGATCGCCATGGTCGGCGTGCCGTGGGACGGTGGCACGACCAACCGGCCGGGCGCCCGGCACGGTCCGCGCCAGATGCGTGACCTCTCGACCATGATGCGCCGCGTCCATCACGTCACGGGGGTGGCGCCCTATGAGCTGGCCAAATGTGGTGATCTCGGCGACGCGCCGGTCAATCCGGCGAGTGTCGACGATTCACTGGCACGCATCGAAGCCTTCTTTGCCAAGCTGCATGCGACCGGTGCGGTGCCGTTGTCGGCTGGCGGCGATCATCTGATCACGCTGCCCATCATGCGCGCCATCGCCAAGGGGCAGCCGCTGGGCATGGTGCATTTCGATGCCCACAGCGACACCTGGGACAGCTACTTCGGCGGCTACAAATACACCCACGGCACGCCCTTCCGCCGCGCCGTCGAGGAGGGTCTGCTCGACCCCAAGCGCACGGTACAGATCGGCATCCGCGGTTCGCTCTACAAGCGCGACGACAATCAATGGGCAGTCGACCAGGGCATGCGCGTGATCACCATCGAGGAGTACTTCGATCTCGGCATCGACAAGGTGATCGCCGCGGCGCGCCGCGTGGTGGGCGACGGACCGACTTACGTGAGCTTCGACGTCGACGGGCTCGATCCCGCCTACGCTCCCGGCACCGGGACTCCGGAGATCGGCGGCTACACGCCGCACGAGGCTCAGCGCATGCTGCGTGGCCTGCGCGGACTCGACCTGGTGGGCGGCGACGTGGTCGAGGTCTCGCCGCCGTTCGACATGAGCGGCAACACCGCGCTCGTGGGCGTCACTATGATGTGGGAAATCCTCTGCCTGCTCGCCGAAGCCGTGGGCAGACGCCGGGGACGACTCTGACTCCTCGGTGTGCGAAGTCCCTGCCATGGCTGGCCATCGTGGCCACGTTCGGCGTCCTGAAAGTTCCGTCGCAGCCGGCGGCCGCGCAGACTACCGGGCAGATCGACGAGCAGCTTGCGGCGCGCTGCGCCCAGCTCATCGCCTACTACGACCGCTTTGGCGTTGGTCGCAGCCTGAATTCCGACGGCCGTCGCAATCACACACGTATCGGCGCGGAGGTCAGCTGCAACCAGGGTCGCTACGCCGAGGGAATCGCCACGATGGAGAAACTGCTGCGCGACAAGAAGTTCACGCCGCCACCGCCCGGTCCGAACGAACCGGAAGACGAAGATTGATCATCGATGGTGGTCGTGAAGCGCGTCATCGAGCTATGGTCTTCCATGAGAACCGTTCTGCTCGCCCTGGTCTTCGGCGTCTTCGCCGCCGTCGTCGCCGCACAGCCATCGCCGCGCTGGATGACCCTGCCGCCGACGCCGACCTTGCCGACGCCCGAGAGGAGCGGGCATGCGCCGGTCAACGGCATCGCGATCTGGTACGCCACCTTCGGCACCAACGGCTCGCCGGTGATCCTGCTGCACGGTGGCCTCGCCAACGCGAACTATTGGGGCCACCAGGTGCGGGCGCTGGCCAAGTCGCATCGCGTGATCGTCATGGATAGCCGCGGCCACGGCCGCAGCACCCGCGACAGCCGGCCCTACGGCTACGCTTTGATGGCGTCCGACGTGATCGGGCTGATGGACCATCTCGGCATCCCGCAAGCCGCGGTCGTCGGCTGGAGCGACGGCGCCATCATCGGGCTCAGCATGACGATGAGCCATCCCAACCGCGTGTCGCGGCTGTTCGCCTTCGCCGCCAACTCCGATCCCAGCGGCGTGAAGGACGTCGACAAGAGCCCGGTCTTCACCGCCTTCATCGCGCGCGCCGAGAAGGAGTACGAGCAGCCGTCGGCGACGCCCACGCAATACAAGGAGTTTCTTGCTCAGATCAGCAACATGTGGGCGACGCAGCCGAACTGGACCGCGGCCGACCTCAACGCCATCAAGGTGCGCACCTGGATCGTCGACGCCGACCATGACGAGGCGATCCATCGTGCCAACACCGAATTCATGGCGCGCGCGATTCCCAATGCCGGCCTGCTGCTGCAGCCCGAGGTCAGCCACTTCTCCTTCCTGCAGGCGCCCGAGCAGTTCACGCAGCATGTCGAACTCTTCCTCGCCCGGAAGTGGGACTGAGGCGAGGCGGGAGGCGGCATGACCATCGCTCGCTGGCTGCCGGGCCTCACCACCATCCGGACCTACAAAGCGTCCTTCCTGCCGCACGATCTTGCGGCCGGCGTGACGCTGGGCGCGGTGCTGGTGCCGGTGGGTCTTGCCTACGGCGAGCTGGCAGGCCTGCCGTTGGCCGGCCTCTATGGCAGCATGCTGCCGCTGCTGGCCTACGCTTTGTTCGGCAGCTCGCGTCAGGTCGTGGTCGGGCCGGATTCGGCGATGGCAGCGATCGTCGCCGTGGCGGTGGCGCCGCTGGCGGTGGGCGATCCCGGGCGGCTGGCGATGCTGTGCGCGGTGCTGGGCGTGATGGTAGGCGTGCTGTGTATCGCCGGCGGCCTGATGCGGCTGGGCTTCGTCGCCAACTTCCTGTCCAAACCGGTGATCGTCGGCTTCATGCACGGCATCGCCTTGGTGATCGTGGGCGCACAATTGCCCAAGGTGCTGGGTATCCGCGGCGAAGGCGAGACCACGCTGGAGCAGTTTGCCGGCATCGTCGCACGTCTCGGCGACACGCAGCCGTTGGCGCTGGCGATCGGCGGCGGCAGCTTTGCCCTCATCCTGCTCTGTCGCCGTTTCCTGCCGCGCGTGCCGGGCCATGTCGTGGCGCTGCTCGGATCGCTGCTGGCGGTGATCGTGTTCGGCCTCGACCGGCAGGGCATCGCCGTGGTCGGTCCCATCCCGACCGGCCTGCCGGCTCTGTCGCTAGCCACGCCATCGCTCGCCGACGTCGATCAACTGCTGGCCATCGCCCTGGTCGCAGCGCTGTTGTCCTTCTCCGACACCATGGTGACGGCGCGCGCCTTCGCGGCACGCAGCCGCGAGCGCATCGACGCCAACCAGGAGCTGCTGGGCATCGGCGTGGCCAACCTTGCGTCAGGCGTAAGCCAAGGCCTGCCGATCAGTGCCAGCGATTCGCGCACCGCCGTCGCTCAGGCCGCCGGCGGCCGGACGCAAGTGACGTCGATCGTCGCGGCTGCCGTCGTGGCCGCCGTCTTGCTGTTTCTGGCCGACTGGCTGCGCTACCTGCCGACCGCGGCGCTGGGCGGCATCCTGATCGCCTCGGCCTGGGGACTGTGCGATTTCGCCGAATTCGCCCGGCTGTGGCGTTTCCGCGGCGTCAGCCTCGCCGGCGCGCTGGTGACGCTGGTCGGCGTGCTGGCGTTCGGCATCATGGAAGGCATCCTGATCGGCGTGGTGTTCTCGCTGATCCTGCTGCTCAGGGCCTTGGCCTTCCCACCCGATGCCGTGCTCGGCCGCACGCCGGAGGGTGGTTGGCACGATCCGGCGCATCGATCGGAAGCCGTGGCGGTCCCAGGCCTCGTGGTCTATCGTTTTTCTGCGCCGCTGTTCTTCGCCAATTGCGGCATCTTCCGCGAACGCATCGAAGCGTTGCTCGCGGCCGCCCAACGGCCGGTGAGCGGCGTCGTGATCGATGGCGGCGCCATCCACGACGTCGACCTGATGGCCTGCGAGATGCTGGTCGAACTCGACGAGGAACTGACCAAGCGTGGCGCCCGGCTGGTGTTCGGCAATCTGCGCGACCGGGTGCGCCGCGACATCGAGCGCGGGCTCGGCGTCGAAGGCGGCGATGTCTGCTTTCCGACCATCGCGGCGGCCGCCGAAGCGGCCGGACGGACCGCCGCTATGCCGCCAGTTCCAGGATCTCCCTGACCTGCGCCGGCCCGTCGATCTTGCGCGGGTTGCGCGGCACCCAGGGGGTGCCCATGGCTTGGTTGGCGATGCGGTCGAAATGTTCCTTGCCGATCTTCACTTCGCCGAGGCTGCGCGGCATGCCGAGACCGCGAATGAACTGATCGAGCACGTCGCCGGCGTCCTTGCCGGGTTGGCCCATGGCGTTGGCGATCAGCGTCTGACGGTCGGCGTTGGCCGACTTGTTCCAGCGCATGACCGAAGGCAGCATGATGCACGAGGTGTGGCCGTGCGGCACATCGAACACCGCGCCCAGCACGTAGCCGATGCCGTGGCTCGCGCCCATCGGCACGCCCGCCGCCAAGCCGCCCATCGACAGCCACGAGCCGATCTGGCAGTCGAGCCGCGCCCTCATGTCCTTGGGATCGGCTTTCACCTTGGGCAGGCCGCGCGCCAGCAGGCTGAGACCGTGCAAGGCCGAAGCGTTGGTGAACTCCGTCGATTCGTTGGAGCACACGCCTTCCACGCAGTGATCGACGGCGCGGATGCCGGTCGACAGGAACAGCCACATCGGCGTGTGCCGCGTCACCTCGGGGTCGAGGACCACGGCCTGCGGGATGACCATCGGATGGCGGAACATCTCCTTGACCCTGGTCGCCTCGTTGGTGACGCCGGCGATGCCCGAGAATTCGCCGGCCGACAGCGTGGTCGGGATGGAGATTTGTCGTACCGTCGGCGGCTTGACCTCGACCGCGCCGCGGATGCGGTCCATGTCCTCGACGCTCCTGACGTCGTTGGCGAGGCAAAGCTGGACGGCCTTGGCACCGTCGGTGATCGAGCCGCCACCCAGGGTCACGATCAGGTCGGTCCTGGCCTCGCGGGCCTGCTGTGCGGCGGCAACGATCGCCGACCGCGGCGAATGCGCCGGCATCTTGTCGAAGGTGCCGACGCATTTGTTGCCGAGCGCCCGCCTTACTTTCTCGACTTCGTCGGTTTCGCGGTTCAGCGTGCCGCTCACCATCAGGAAGACGCGCTCGGCGCCATGAGCTTTCACGATCTCTGCAACCGACTGGGCGGCCGGCTTGCCGTAGTGGACTTCGTCCATATCGGTGAAAACGACGCGGCCTGATGTCAGCATTCTGTCCTCCGTAGCCCGGCATTTTGCTATCGTGGCGGCGAAAGGCACGGGAAAAATCATGACAGCGACACGGGAAGGGGCGATTGCCCGCGCGGAGCGGTATTTCGACGACGGCGGATTCCTCGCCGACCTGCAGCGGCGCGTGGCGATCCCGACGACCAGCCAGGAAAAGGACGCCATGCCGGCGCTGCAGGAATACGTTTCGGGCGAGATGACCCAGTCGCTGCAGAAGCTCGGCTACGACTGTACCGTGTTGGCCAACCCCAAGCCGCAATACGGTCCGTTTCTGATTGCGCGCCGGATCGAGGATCGGGCTTTGCCGACCGTGCTGACTTACGGCCACGGCGACGTGATCCGCGGCCAGGACGACCAATGGCGAGCCGGGCTGTCGCCCTGGAAGATCGTGATCGAGGGCGATCGCATGTACGGCCGCGGCACGGCCGACAACAAGGGTCAGCACACCATCAACATCGCGGCGCTGGCTTGCGTGATGCAGGAGCGCGGCTCGCTCGGTTTCAACTCGACGATTCTGATCGAGACCGGCGAGGAGACGGGCTCGCCGGGCTTGGCGGATTTCTGCACGGCCAACAAGGACGCTCTCGAGGCCGACGCGCTGATCGGCTCCGACGGGCCGCGGCTCGATCACCGCCGGCCGACCATCTTCGGCGGCACGCGCGGCACCTTGAACTTCAACCTCAAGCTCAGCTTGCGCGAAGGCGGCCATCATTCGGGCAACTGGGGCGGGCTTCTGGCCAATCCCGGTATCATCCTGGCCCATGCGCTGGCCACCATCACCGACGCACGCGGCCAGATCAAAGTGCCGGAGTGGCGGCCGACCACGCTCACCAACTCGGTGCGTGCCGCGCTCGCCGACGCCCATGTCGACGCCGGCGAAGGGGCGCCCGCCATCGACCCCAACTGGGGCGAGGCGTCGCTGACGCCGGTCGAGCGCGTGTTCGGCTGGAACAGCTTCGAGGTGCTCGCCTTCAAAACCGGCAATCCCGACAGGCCGGTCAACGCCATCCCGCCCAGCGCCGTCGCCTACTGCCAACTGCGGTTCGTGGTCGGTACCGATCCACACGACATCATCCCGGCGTTGCGCCGCCACCTCGAGCGTCACGGCTTCGGCATGATCGAAGTCGAGCAGGCGCGCGAGGTGATCATGAATGCCACGCGGCTCGACCCGGAGAACCCATGGGCGCGCTTCGCCGCCGCCTCGATCGAGAAGACGGCCGGACAGAAGCCCAACATGCTGCCCAATCTCGGCGGCTCGCTGCCCAACGAGGTCTTCACCGACATCCTGGGTCTGCCGACCGTCTGGGTGCCGCATTCCTACGCCGCGTGTTCCCAGCATGCGCCCAACGAGCACCTGCTGGCGCCGGTGGCGCGCGAAGGCTTGCGGCTGATGACCGGCATCTTCTGGGACCTCGGCGCGCAAGGCCGTCCGGGGTAGGCTTCGGCCGATGCTTTCGCCCGACGAGGCCGCCCAGCTGATCGAGGCCATCGCAGCCCGCCAGGACCGCGCGGCCTTTGCCAGCCTGTTTCGCCACTACGCTCCGCGGGTAAAGGCGTTCCTGATGCGCGGCGGTACGGATGCAGAGACCGCGCAGGAAGTTGCGCAAGAAGCCCTGATAATCGTGTGGAGAAAAGCCGCCAGTTTCGACCGCAGCCGAGCTTCGGCCGCCACTTGGATCTACACCATCGCCCGCAACAAGCGCATCGACCTGGCCCGCCGGGCTGCCCGCCCGGCGATCGAGACCGAGGATTGGCTCGCGGTTTTCGCCCCGGAAGAAGCGGATGCCGACAAATCCGTCCTGGCAGGACAGACGTATACGCGGGTGAAGGAGCTGTTGGGCGGCCTGTCGGCCGACCAATTGGTGGTGATCAAGAAGGCATTTTTCGAGGACAAGACCCATACGGTCATTGCCGAGGAACTGAAGCTGCCGCTTGGCACCGTCAAGTCGCGCATACGCCTGGCTCTTGGGCGGCTGCGCGAGGCGTTGGAGAAGGAACAGTCATGAACCATCCGGCCCCCGAGGAGCTGCTGCTGGACTATGCCGCCGGCGCGTCGGCGCCAGGTCCCGGCCTGGCCGTGGCGCTGCACGTGGCGCTCGATCCCGCCGCACGCCGGACCGTCGAGCAGTTGGGCGCCGTTGCCGGCGCGTTGATCGAGGCCGAAGCCGAGGCGACGGCGGACGAGGCGGCGCTGACCGACGCGGCACTGCAGCGCATGCTGTCGCGTCTGGACGGCCTTGCCGTCGAGCCCAAGCCCGCACCCTACACGCCGCGCCCCGGCTTCCAGTGGGCGCCGGCTCCGCTTGCCCGTCATCTCGACCCGCAAGCGCAATGGCACCGCGCCGTCGGCGGCTTCGAGGAGATCCGGCTGCGCCTGCCGGGTGATTCGCATCGCGTGTCGCTCTTGCGATTGGAGCCGGGTCGCGGCCTGCCGAGGCATCGCCATGTCGGCAACGAGTACACGGTAGTGCTGCAGGGCGGCTACACCGATGCGACCGGCAACTATGGCGTCGGTGACTTCGCCGTCGGGCCGGGCGCCGAGCAGCACGAGCCGATTGCCGATCCGGGCGACCCCTGCATCGCTCTGATCGTGCTCGAGAAACCGATCGTGCTCACCGGCCCTTTCGGCCGCTGGTTTAATCCGCTGGTACGGAGTGGATTGATCTGACAGGCTCGCGGCGTCGCAGGGGGAGGACGATGCCGCGCATTCCATATTTCGAGGTCGAGAGCGCCACCGGCAAGCACGCTGAGTTCCTCGACAAGCTCAAGCCGCACCTCAACATCTATCGCATGCTGGCCAACTCCGAGGCGGGGCTGAAGGGCTTCATCCGGATGGGCAATGCGCTGCTCTATCGCTGCGAGCTCGATGCCCAGTTGCGCGAGCTGGCGATCCTGCGCGTCGGGCGGCTGAGCCGCGCTGCGTACGAAGTCTTCCAGCACGAGCGTATCGCCCGCGAGGCGGGCGTGGCCGAGGACAAGATCGCGGCCCTGCGCGACGCCACCATCGAGGCGCCGGCCTTCACCGACAACGAGAAAGCGGTCCTGCGCTACACCGACGACGTCGTGCGCAACGTGCGCGCTTCGGACAAGAGCTTGAAGGCGGTGCAGGGCTTCCTGTCGCCTGGCGCCGTCGTCGAGCTCACCCTTACCACCGGCTACTACATGATGGTCTGCCGCTTCCTCGAAAGCATGGGCGTCGAGGGCGAGGACGGGCAGGCCGAGTGGCTGAAGACGGCAAAACTGTAGGAATTCGCCAATGGCGTACCGCGTCCTGATCGCGCAGTTCATGCACGAAACCAACACTTTCTCCAAGCTTGCCACCACGCTCGACGACTATCGAAGGCGCTGGCTGATCGACGGCGAGGCGATGGTGCCGCGCTTCAGCGGCACGAAGAACGAGATCGGCGGCTATATCGACGCGGCAAAGCAGTACGGCTGGCAGGCGGTGTGGGCCGGCGCCGCCAATGCCACACCGTCGGGCAAGCTCACCAGGGAGACCTGGGAGACGATCCGCGACATGATCGTCGGCGCCGCGAGGAAAGCCGGCAAGCTCGACGGCGTCTGCCTCTCGCTGCACGGCGCCATGGTGACCGAGACCGAGGACGACGCCGAAGGCGCGCTGCTGGAGGCGCTGCGCGGCGTGGTCGGGCCGGACGTGCCGATGGCCACGACTCTCGACCTGCATGCCAACGCCACGGTGCGCATGGCGCGACACGCCAATGCGCTGGTGAGCTATCGAACCTATCCGCACATCGACGGCTACGAGCGCGCCGTGCAGGCGGCGGCGCTGGTGCAGGCGGCGATGGAAGGCAAGAAGAAGCCGCGTTGTCTTTTGGTACAGCCCGCCATGTTGGAGGGAGCCGAGCACGGCCGTACCACGCAGCCCGGCCTGATGCTCGACCTGCTGGCC
>Ga0194132_10012145_pt1 | contig 10814 bp, 11 predicted proteins | sample TA2KigOf80mmetaG_FD_148612 | JGI IMG/M metagenome (GOLD analysis project Ga0194132, IMG submission 148612) | Freshwater microbial communities from Lake Tanganyika, Tanzania - TA2015054 Kigoma Offshore 80m | ecosystem: Environmental > Aquatic > Freshwater > Lake | place: Tanzania: Lake... | reverse complement strand
GACACCGCGGCGCGCGCGCGCGCCTGCGCCACGCGCTCGCGATCGCGGCGCAACGCCTCCGTGTGCGCGAGCAGGTGATGCGCGAGCGAGACCGGCTGCGCGCGCTGCAGGTGCGTGTAGCCGGGCAGGACGGTGTCCACCTCGGCCGCGGCACGGCCGACCAGCGCCCGTCCGAGGGCGAGGAGCGCGGCGTCGAGGTCGTCGAGCAGCTCGACCACCAGGAGGCGGAGGTCGAGCGCGACCTGGTCGTTGCGGCTGCGCGCGGTGTGGAGCTTGCCGGATACGGCACCGAGGCGGTCGCTCAGGACCTGCTCGACCGCAGAGTGCACGTCCTCGGCCTGCGCGGGCCACGGGAAGGTGCCGCCGGCCAGCTCCTCGTCGATCCGGGCCAGGCCGTCGCACAGCGACCGGCCCTCCGCGGCCGTGAGCAGCCCGCGCGAGGCGAGCATGCGCGCGTGCGCGAGCGACCCGCGCACGTCGCACCGCGCGATCCGCTTGTCCCACTCGAGCGACGAGGTGAACGCGCGGATGCGCGGGTCGAGCGGCTTGGAGAACCGGCCGCTCCAGAGGTGCGTCACTTCCTGCTCTTGCCCTTCGGCTTCGCCGTGCTCTTCGCGCCCGCGACCTTCTTGGGCACGTCGAGGAGCGCGGCGGTGTCGGGACCCCAGAGCGCCTGCGTGCGCGACTGGTTGCGCAGCGGCAGACCGAACACGCCGATGAAGCCCTCCGCGGCTTTGTGGTCGAAGGTGTCGCCTTTGCCGTAGGTGGCGAGCGACATCGAGTAGAGCGAGTGCTCCGAGCGCCGCCCCACGACCGTGGCGTTGCCGCGGTGCAGCCGCATGCGGATGTCGCCCGTGACGAAGCGCTGCGTGCTGCGGACGTACGCCGCGAGGTCCTGGTGGTGAGCGCTGAACCAGAGGCCGTTGTAGACGAGGTCGGCGTACTCGGCCGCGACCTTCGCCTTGAAGCGCAGCGACTCCTTGGCCATGACCATGTCCTCGAGCGCGCGGTGGGCGGTGTGGAGGACGACCGCGGCCGGCGCCTCGTAGATCTCGCGCGACTTGATGCCCACGAGCCGGTTCTCGATCTGGTCGATGCGGCCCACGCCGTACTTGCCGGCGAGCGCGTTCAGCCTCTCGATGAGGGCTACCCCCTCCATCTTCGCGCCGTTCAGCGAGACCGGGATGCCTTCCTTGAATCCGATGACGATCTCCAAGGGCTTCGCGGGCGCTTCGTCCGGGTCGACGGTCCACTCGTAGATGTCCCGTGGCGGCGCGCCCCACGGGTCTTCGAGCACGCCGGCCTCGATCGAGCGGCCCCACAGGTTCATGTCCACGCTGTACGGGTTCTTCTTGGTCGTGGGCACCTCGATGCCGCGCGCCTTCGCGTAGTCGATCTCTTCCTCGCGGGTCATGTTCATGCCGCCGCGCATCGGGGCGATCACCGTCAGCTCGGGCGCGAGCGCGCCGACCGCCAGGTCGAAGCGCACCTGGTCGTTGCCCTTGCCGGTGCAGCCGTGCGCGACGTAGCGCGCGCCCTCGTCGCGCGCGGCGTCCACGAGCAGCTTCGCGAGCAGCGGGCGGCCGAGCGCGGTCGCGAGCGGATAGCGCTCCTCGTAGAGGGCGCCCGCCTGGAGCGCGGGCCACACGAAGTAGTCCACGAAGATCGAGCGGACGTCCTGGACCACCGCGCGCTTGGCGCCGCTCTTGAGCGCCTTGCGCTGGATCGCGTCGAGGTCCTTCACCGTGCCGAGGTCGCCGGTGACCGTGACGACCTCGAAGCCGTGCGTCTCGCGCAGCCAGGCCACCGCCACCGAAGTGTCGAGGCCGCCCGAGTACGCCAGCACACACCTCTCGCCCTGGTACTTCACGCTTTAGCTTCTCCCTGCTGTGCCGTGCGACACGACACCGAATCCGCTGAGCTTGCCCAGAAGTGCAGATGCCGCCCGCCCTTCGGCCGCGGCTACGAACACAGTGTCGTCGCCGGCGATGGTGCCGATCGCCTCCGGGAAGTCCGCCGCGTCAAGCGCGGCCGCGAGCGCGTTCGCCGTGCCCGGGAGCGAACGGATCACCACGAGGTTGCCCGCGAGGGCGCCCTCGACCGGATAGTCCTCGCACAGCCGGCGCAGCCGCGACGGGCCGTCCGTGTTACCGGGCACGTCCGGCGCCGCGTAGCCGTGGCCGCCCTCGCGCGTGACCTTGAGCAGACCGAGTTCCTCGACGTCGCGCGAGACCGTGGCCTGCGTGGCCGTGATGCCCGCGCTGCGGAGCGCGCGCACGAGGTCCGACTGCGTGGCGAGGTGGCGCTCGCGCACGAGGCGCAGCAGCGCGCGCTGCCGGTGCTGCTTCCGTCCCGCTTCCCTCATGAGACGGCCTCGAAGACCGTGCCCACGCGCTCGCCAGCGAGCAGACGCTCAACCGCGTCGTCGCCCGAGGGCACGATCGCGGCGCGGCATCCCGCACGCGCGGCGACAAGGCAGGCCTCGACCTTGGGGAGCATGCCCCCGTCGATCGTGCCGTCGTCCATGAGCACCTTCACCGTGGCGGCGTCCAGCCGCTCGATCACCTTGCCGCTCTTGTCCTTCACGCCGGGCACGTTGGTGATGAACGCGAGCGCCCGCGCGCCGAGCGCGGCCGCGACCGCGCCGGCCGCGGTGTCGCCGTTCACGTTCAGGATCTCGCCGCCCTTCACGTCGAGCGCCGCCGGCGCGATGACCGGCACGCGCTCGGCCGCGATCAGCTCCTCGAGCAGGGACGAGTCGACGAGCGTCACGTTGCCCACGAGCTCGAGCTCCGGGTCGGCCCGCTCGGCGCGGAGCATGCCGCCGTCGATGCCCGAAAGGCCCACCGCCGACACGCCCTTGGCGATCAGCGCCTGCACGATCTTGGCGTTCGCGACGCCCGCGAGCGTGGCAAGCGCCACGTCGCGCGTCGCCTCGTCCGTCACGCGGAGCCCGCGCACGAACTTGGTGGGCAAACCCATCTTGGCTGACCACTCGCCCACGAGCGGACCGCCGCCGTGCACGACCGCGAGCGCGTGCCCGCGCTCGACGAGCGACACGATGAGCTCCGTGCTCGCCGCGAGCTCCGACGCGACGGACCCGCCGACCTTGAGCACGACCGGTGCAGGGTTCACCTCGTCACGTCGTGTAATCGGCGTTGATGTGCACGTATTCGGCCGATAGATCGCAGCCCCACGCGCGCGCCTTCCCGTTGCCCACCCCGAGGTCGATGTCGATCGCGATCTGGGGCTCGCTGAACACGCGCCGCACGGCGTCGAGGTCCGGCTTCTGCGGCGTGCCCGCCTTGAATACGACGATGTCGCCCACCGTCACGCTCGCCCTGCCGGCGTCGACGAACGCGCCCGAGCGGCCGGCGGCCGCGAGGATGCGGCCCCAGTTGGGGTCGGCACCGTGAATCGCGGTCTTCACCAGGTTCGAGGTGGTCACGGTGCGCGCGGCGCGCCGCGCGTCCTCGTCGCTGCGCGCGCCGCGGACGACGACCTCGAACACCTTGGTCGCGCCCTCGCCGTCGGCGACGATCATGCGCGCGAGGTCCTCGCACACCTGCGTGAGCACGCCCACGAAGCGCTCGCGGTCGGACGGTTCGACCGCGATGCCCGAGGCGCCGTTGGCGAGGATGAGCAGCGTGTCGTTCGTGCTGGTGTCGCCATCGACGGAGACGGCGTTGAACGTGTCGCGCGCGGCGTCGGTGAGCATCTCGCGCAGCGCCGCGGCCTCGATCTTCGCGTCGGTCGTGACGAAGGCGAGCATCGTCGCCATGTCGGGGTGGATCATCCCGGCGCCCTTGCAGATGCCGCCGATGCGGACGATCCCCTGCCCGATCGCGACCTCGCGCTCGGCCACCTTGGGCTTCGTGTCGGTGGTCATGATCGCCCGCGAGGCGTCGTCCCAGCCGGCCACCGTGGGCTCGACCTTGGCGAGGCCGGCCTTCACGCGGTCGATGGGCAGCGGCACGCCGATGACGCCGGTCGACGCGACGCCGACCTCGTTCGCGGCGATGCCGAGCTTCTCGGCGGCCGCGGCGGCCATGGCCTCCGCGTCGCGCTCACCCTGCGCGCCGGTGGTCGCGTTGGCGTTGCCCGAGTTCACGACGATCGCGCGGAGCGCGCCGGACTGGAGGTGCTTGCGCGTGACGAGGCACGGCGCCGCGATCACGGTGTTCTGCGTGAACACGCCCGCCGCGGCGCATGGCCGGTCGCTCACGATCAGCGCGACGTCGAGCCGCTCCGACCTGCCGGTCTTCACGCCGGCCATCGCGGCGCCGGCGGTGAAACCGCGGGCGAACGTGACGCCCCGGCCCCGGTCGCTCATGGCCAGATCGGGAGCGCGCCGAGGCCCATGGCTTCCGGGAAGCCGTACATGACGTTGAAATTCTGGAGCGCGGAGCCCGCGGCGCCCTTCACCAGGTTGTCGAGCGCGCCGACGGCGATGAGCCGGCGGTTCGCTTCATCCACGGTCGCGTAGACGAGGCACCAGTTGGATCCGAACACTTCCTTGGTCCCCGGGAAGCGCGAGGTCACGCGCACGAAGGGCTCCTCCGTGTACGCGCCCGCGTACGCCTCCTTCACCTGCGCCGCGGTGGCTCCGTCGCGCAGCGAGACGTAGCAGGTGGCGACGAGGCCGCGCGTCATCGGGATGAGGTGCGGCGTGAAGGTGAGCCGGACCGGCTTCCCCGCCATGAGCGCGAGGTCCTGCTTGATCTCCGGCGTGTGCCGGTGCTTGGGCGCGCCGTACGGGCGCACGCTCGAGTCGATCGAGCCGAAGAGGTACGCCTCGTCGACGGTGTGCCCCGCACCGGAGACGCCGGACTTCGCGTCGATGATGAAGTCGTCGCTCACGAGGCCCGCGCGCACCGCGGGCGCGAGCGCGAGGAGCGAGGCGTTGGGATAGCAGCCCGGATTCGCCACCACGCGCGCCTTCTTGATCTCCGCGCGGTGGAACTCGGTCAGCCCGTACGCCGACTCCCGCAAGAGATCGGGCGCGGGGTGCGTGAAGCCGTACCAGGTTTCGTAGTCCTTGGGGTCCTTGAGCCGGAAGTCGCTGCCGACGTCGACCACCTTGCGGCCCTCGGCGAGCCACGCCGACGCCTGCTTGGCGGCCTCGCCCGCGGGCAGCGTGGTGAAGACGACCTCGGCGTCGCCGACGTCGGCGCCGACCGTGAGCGAAGCCGGTGCATCCAGCAGATGCGGGAGCGCGTCGCGCAGCGCCTTGCCCTGCGAGGAGCGCCCGACCGCGGCGACGAGCTTGGCCTCGGGGTGGCGCAGGAGGAGACGCGCGAGCTCACCGCCCGCGTAGCCGGTTGCGCCCGCGATCGCGACCTTGATCGCCATTGAATGATTATGCGCCTACCTGGATGAATATGCAACGGCCGTAGAGTGGCAGGCCGTGCGCGACGACGCCGCATGCATGCGCCGGGCGATCCGTCTCGCCGCGAAGGGCGCGGGCCGGACGAGCCCGAACCCTCTGGTCGGGGCGGTCATCGCGAAGGACGGCGCGGTCGTGGCCGCGGGTTGGCACCGCGCCCACGGCGCGGCGCACGCCGAGGCCGAAGCGCTCGGGAAAGCGGGCGCGATGGCGAAGGGCGCCACCCTCTACCTGACGCTCGAGCCCTGCACCACGTGCGTCGACGCGACCGTCGCCGCGGGCATTGCGCGCGTCGTCGCCGCCGTCCGCGACCCCGATCCGCGCACGAGCGGCAAGGGGCTGCGCGCACTGAAGGCCGCCCCGATCACGGTCGAGGAGGGGCTGCTCGCCGACGAAGCGGCGACGGTGAACGCCGGCTACCTCACCCGCGTGCGCAAGGGCCGGCCGCACGTGACGGTGAAGCTCGCGACGACCCTCGACGGCCGCGCCGGGATCGCGGGACGCCGCCACCTCGTGGGCAAGCGCGCGCAGCGTGAGGTGCACCAGCTGCGGGACCGGAGCGACGCGGTGCTCGTGGGAGTCGACACCGTGCTCGCCGACGACCCGCAGCTCACCGTGCGCGAGGTGAAGGGGCGCGACCCGCTGCGCGTGGTCGTCGACGCCGACGCGCGGACTCCCGTCGGTGCGCGCGTCATGCGCGCGAAGGACCCGCAGCGCACGGTCATCTTCATCGCACGCGATGCCGACCCGCGGCGCGCCAATCGACTGCGCGACTCGAGCGTGCTCGTCGCCACCGCGCCGCGCGTCGCGGATGGCCTCGATCTCGCCGCTGTGCTCGCGTGGCTCGCGGGCCAGGGCGTGAACACCGTGCTCGCCGAAGCGGGACCGGCGATCGCGAGCGCGCTCGTCGCGGGCGGCCTCGCCGACCGGCTGCTCGTCTACATCGCGCCGGTGGCCGGCGGCGGCGGCCCGCAGGCGCTCCCGGACCTCGGCCAGGCCTTCGCGCTGGGACGGCCCATGATCCGCAAGGTCGGTGACGACGTCGCGATCTCCGGGGACATCGGCTGAGCGACGCGCTCGTCGCCTTCGCCGAGCGGACCCTCGGTGGGCCCTGCACGATCGTGCGGGATCACTCGTGGGCCCACGGCGAGTCGCAGGTGCTCGAACTCGCGACGCCGGAGGGCCGCGTGTTCGCGAAGACGCATCGGCGTGCGAAGAAGCTCGTTTCCGAGCTGCACGCCTACCGCCACGGGACCCCGGCACTCGGCGACGCGGCCCCACGCCTCCTGGCGGTGGACGAGGGCACGGGGACGCTGCTGCTCGGTGCGGTCCCCGGCCGCCGTTCGCGAGCGGCGATCCGGAGGTCGAGCGCCGGGTGCACGAGGAGGCCGGCCTCCTCCTGCACCGCTTCCACACGTCCGCCGCTCCAGTGCGCGCCGAGGGATACGGGCGCTTCACCAGCGAGCGCATCGAGCAGTGGATCGCGCGGGCGCGTCCGGGACTACTGGCCGACGACGAAGTCGCGCACGCGCGCATGCTCGGCGCACGGATCGCGACGGCGCCCCGAGCCGCTGCTCGTGCCGGCGCACCGCGATTGGCACCCGTGTAACTGGATCTGGAACGGTGAGCACCTCGCGGTGATCGACTGCGAGCATGCACACCCGGGCCCGTGGCATGACGACCTCCATCGCCTGTGGTGGCAGGAGTGGCACGACCGGCCCGACCTGTTCGCCGCGTTCCGGCGCGGCTACGGCGACTTCGCCGCCGAGGAGCTCGTGGCGATGCGCGACGGCGCCGTGATCGGCCAGATGATCTCGATCGTCTGGGCGGACGAGCACGCTGACCAGGAGTTCGCCGGCCGCGCCCGCGCGCGCCTGCGCGAAGCGATCGCCGCCGCTTAGCGGACCGCCTCGACCGCGGCGCGCTGGGCCGCGAGCGCGCGCACCGCCTCATCGCGGTCGACCTCAGCGAACCGGATGCGGTCGCCCGGCGAGGCCTGGGCGACGCGACCGAGATCGGCCGCGATGACGGTCGCGATGACCGGGTACCCGCCCGTCGTCTGGTGATCGGCGAGCAGCACGATCGGTGCGCCGCCCGGCGGCACCTGCACCGCACCGGCGACCATCCCGGCGCTGCGGATCTCTCCGGACCCGGCCGCCGCCAGGCGGGGACCGGCGAGGCGTGTCCCGGTGCGGTCGCTCGAGGGCTCGACCGCGAACTCCGACGAGTAGAAGGAGTGGAGCGTCGCCGCGTCGAAGCGATCGGTGTGCGGTCCCCTGATCGCCCGGACCGCTCCCGCGTACGACGCGGGCTCGAGCGCTCGTCCGGCGCGGCTCGCCGAGGCGGCCTTCCCGAGCGGCAACAGGTCACCGGCACGGAGCGGCCGGGGGATGGACCCGAGCGCGAAGCCGAGATGGGTCGCGCGCGATCCGAGCCACGGCGCGACGGTGATCCCGCCGGCCACCGCGAGGTACGCGAAGCGCGTGGTCGCGTCGCCGATCACCGTGACCGGACGCCCCGCCCGCACCACCGCCGCGGTCCAGCCGGGCACGGCCGCGTCGGCGCGCAGCGAGACGCCCGGGCCGGCGACCGCGACCACGCGGCGATCCTCGAGCGTGAAGGTGAACGGCAGGGACGGCAGCTCGATGGCGCAGGCGTCGTCCGCGCAGCCCGCCAGCGCGAGCGCCGCCGTGAACGCAAACGGGTCCACCGGCCCGCCGACCGGCACACCGGAGCGGAGGTGGCCGGTCCGGCCCGCGTCCTGGAGTGTGGCGAGCGGGCCGCAGGCGAGGACGCGGATCATGACGGCACGAACCGGACGCGGTCGCCCGGCCGCAGCAGCGCGGGCGGGTCGTTCGCCGGGTCGAACATCGCGAGATCCGTCGTCCCGAGCAGCTGCCATCCGCCGGGTGAAGCGAGCGGGTACACCGTGGTCTGCCCGTCGGCGACGGCGACCGACCCGCGCGGCACGCGCTCGCGCGGACGCGGCAGGCGCGGCGCATGGATCCGCCCGTCGATCGGCCCGCAGTAGGCGAACCCTGGGCTGAAGCCGAGGAAGTACACGACGTAGTCGCGGCCGGAGTGCAGCGCCACGAGCTCCTCGGTCGTGAGGCCCGAGGCAGCCGCGACGTCGGCGAGATCCGCGCCGTCGTAGCGCGTGCGGATTTCGACGACGCGGCCGGACGACGGGCGCGGCGAGCGGCTCGCGACCTCCGCGACGATGGCCGCGGCCAACCGTTCCGCATCCGCCGGCGCGAGGCGCAGCGGATCGAACCGCAGCACCGCCGATGCGTACGCCGGGATCGCGATGCCGTGCCCGGCCTGCTCCCATGCGTCGGCGACCGCAAGGGCGCGCACCGCTTCCTCGACTCCGACGCGATCCCCCACCTCGACCAGCAGCGCGCGCTCCCCGAAGGGGCGGATCACGGGCGGCGGAGCGTCGGACACGCCCGGAGCGTAGTGAGTGCGTCATCCGCCGACGAGATCGAGCCCGGTGAGCAGGGTCGCGAACAGCGGAATGACGACCAAGAGCATCAGCGCGGGGAGGTAGCACAGCACCATCACGAGCATCAGCTCCGAGTCGACCCGAGCTGCCGCCTCGATCAGCCGGGCGCGCTCGCGATGCCGCAGGGTCTGGCGCAGCTCACGGAGCACGGTCAGCGCGCCGCGGCCGAGGTCGCGCGCCCGCTCGAGGTCCCCCGCGAGCGCTCCGAGTGACGGAAGCGGGACGGCTCTCCCGGCGGCGAGGAGGGCGCTGTGGAGCGGCGCGCCGAGCGCGTAGGCAGCGAGCGCCTCGCGCAGCGCGCGATCGAGCACCGGTGATCCCGTCGGCCGAGCCGACACGGCGGCGACGGCGGTCTCCGGCGGCCGCCCGGCCGCGACGAGACCCTCGATCCATTCGACGAGCACGGCCACACGGCGATCCGCGAGGTCCCGCATGCGACGCGCCCGCCGCTCGATGGCGAGCGACGGCGCCACGAAGCCGGCGTATGCGGCCACCACGATCAGGGCGGGTCCGATCAGCCCCGCCGATCCAATGGCGGCGGCGAGCGCGGCGCAGATGAGAGCGGCGCCGATCTTCAGTGCGAACAGGGCATCCGGTCCCCGCTCCCAGCCGCCGTCCCGCAGATCGTCGGATCGCACCGCGACGAGGCGACGCGGATGCGGCCAGACCAGCGCAAGGCTGCGCGCCGCGCGTGAGACCGGGCGCAGCGCGAGCACGCCGCAGGCGACGGAGAGCGCCAGCGCGACGGCCCCAGCCAGCGTCAGCGCAGCACGCTCGAGAGCATCCGGCGGCTCAGCAGGAATCCGGTGACCTCGAGCCCCGCCGCCACAGGGACGAGCAGTGTCCGTCCGAGCGGACTGCCCAGCGTGTCCGCCACGCCGGGCGTGGTCGCCGCCAGGTACAGCGCGAGCGCCGGCACGACCGCCGCCATGATGACGATCTGGGTCCTCGCGGCGCCGGCCCTCGCGCGGACCTCGTCGTCGAGGTTCCCTTCGTGCGACAGGCGGTCGGCGAGCGAGGCCATCAGCTCCGCGACCCGATCGGATGGGAGGCGCTCCGCGACCCCGAGCGCGAGGCTCGACAGCGACTCACGAACCCGCGCGTCCCGCTCGACGGCGCCGGCACGGGTGAGCGCGTCGTCGAGGGAGGCCCCGAGCGCGAAATCCGAGAGCGCGCGGGCGAACGGCCGGCGTGCGAGACGGTCGTCACTGGCCTCGACGCCGCGGTGCAATGCCTCGACGAGACCGGCGTGCGCGCGCAGCGCCGCGTGCGCCGAGGAAACGATTCGCACGAGCTCACGCCGAGCGCGCTCGCGCGCGATCCTTGCGCGATCCCGTATCACCAGCGAAGGCAGAAGCGCCGCGGGGAGCGCGAGTGCGGCAGGAAGCCCGACGAGTTGCGCGATCAACGTCATTGCGCCGGCGAAGGTCCACCGCACGGCTTCCCACCGCAGCCATCCCGCCGTCCAGCCCGCATCGGCGAGCGCCGCTCCGTCGGGGTGCGCGAACGCAAGTGTGACGCGCCGCCTCGAGTCCGGCACCGACGCGAGCGCGATGCAGAATCCGGCGAGCGCAGCCGCGAGCGCGCCCGCGATCAATCGAGCGTGCGGGCGGGACCGCCGTGCGACGGCGCGGACCAGACGATGTGCACGGCGGCGGGCTCGACGGCCGCGATCTCCCGCACCGTGCGGCGCCCACCCGCCGACCGGTCGACGTGCACGATCAGGTCGATGCTCCTCCGGACATGCCGTCCGACCGCCTCGGCAGCGAGCTCGCCTGCACGTGCCAGGAGCAGCTCGAGGCGGGCGAGCGCGTCGCGCGCGCTGCCCGCATGAAGCGTGGTGAGCGAACCTCGATGACCCGTGGAGAGGGCCTCGAGCAGCGCCGACGCCTCGCGCGGCGTGCGCACCTCACCGAGCACGAT
>Ga0194132_10012142_pt1 | contig 10815 bp, 6 predicted proteins | sample TA2KigOf80mmetaG_FD_148612 | JGI IMG/M metagenome (GOLD analysis project Ga0194132, IMG submission 148612) | Freshwater microbial communities from Lake Tanganyika, Tanzania - TA2015054 Kigoma Offshore 80m | ecosystem: Environmental > Aquatic > Freshwater > Lake | place: Tanzania: Lake Tanganyika... | reverse complement strand
CCCAAGCCTTTGCCCCTGCCATCGGAGGTTTGGATCAACAAGCCGGTCGACACCAGCCCAACAGACAGAGAGGAACGTCAGTAAATTCCCATGCCGGGTGTCTCAAAGTTGTTGACACGCGCCGGGCAGCCCGGCCACCCGGCGAATGCCGGGGATCACTCCATTGGTCAGGTCTTTGGAGAGGTCCCGGAGATTCTCTTGGAGTTTTTCAAGCGCTTCCCCTTGCGTCAGGTAGTCCGGGAACTCCTCGAAATACCCAAACCACGCCTTGGTCTTGCCATACCGAGCGGCACTCATGGCTTCAGCGGAGGTTTGGTAGGGCTGGGAGGGGAAGAAACTTGGTTGCGGGGGTAGGATTTGAACCTACGACCTTTGGGTTATGAGCCCAACGAGCTACCAGACTGCTCCACCCCGCACATTCATAGTAGCGAAGTGGGCACGGCACGGTCAATTTCCCGCACGACTTTTTTCGACTCGCCGCGAATTCCACTGCCTACCAGCGGCGATACCGGCCACGACCCCAGCCTCCGCGAGTGATGATGATGCCGGGACGCATCCAGGTTCCGCCCCAGCCGCCGCCCCAACCCCAGGGACCACCCCAGCCCCCGCCCCAGTATGGCGGATACCAGCCAGGCTGTTGCGGCGCCGGCCGGCGCTCCAGGCGCGTCGACTGCTCGTAGTCTTCCTGGCGCACCGGCTGATAGGCCACCGCCGTCCGGCTGGTGCTCACCAGGATGGGCGCGAGGGTGCGGAACGTCAGCAGGGACTCGGAGTCCACGACCGTCGCCCGTCCGCGCGTCACCAATACGCCGATCACGGAAGCCGCCGCGCCAATTCCGGCTCCGGCGGCGGCGCCGGGTCCGCCATCCACAGCCGCGCCAACGGCCGCCCCCAGCCCCGTCGTGGTGACGATGGTTGCCGCGTCGTTGCCTCGCGTGCGTCCGCCCACGTACTCAATGAGCTGCGTTCGGACGGGAATCTGCTGGCCATCGGCCAGTGCAAGTTCAATCAGTTCCACGGCCAGGCTGGAAGTGCCTTTCCGGCGTCCGGCGCGACGGGCGTCAGCAATGCGGCCGCCCACGGTCTGGCCGCGCCGCGCCATCACAAAACCACCCGCCACAATCGGCTGCGTCAGGACGCCGGTGAACTGTTCGCCGGTGAAATTGCGATCGCTTGAGAGCGTATCGTTCACCCGCATCGTGATCCACGTACCGGCCGGAATGTTGATCTGGCCCGGCAGATCGCCCGGCGCCGCTGCATCGGGCACGGCCGCCGGTTCACTCACCCGGCGCCACCCTCCCTCGGCCGGCGGCGCGGGCACTTGGCCCGGCAGCGTCAGGGAAACCAGTGTCAGCAGAATGGTTCGCATGCCTTGACTACTGCACGCCGTGTGCCACTCGGCAACCCCTTGAAAACCCATGCCGGCCCCTTCCCGGCACCGGTTGCGATTCACCGCGAGTGGTGCTTTTCGGCCACCGTCACACTTCCACCAGCACGGCCCGCACCGGCGCCGAAGTAAGCCGTGCCAGCGCCAGCGCATACCAGCGCACCTGATTCTCGTAAGCCTCCAGGCGGCGCGGGTCCAGCGCGGTCTTGAAATCGAGAATGGTCCAGCCAGCCGCGTTTTCAAACGCCATGTCGATCACAGCGTCGATCACACGGCCATCCTCCAGGGCGGCCGTCACCGGGAATTCGCGAAGCAGGCGTGAGGCGGCGCGGGCTTCGGCGATCAACGCATGATCCAGCACGCCGGCCACGGAGTGAACGGCATGGCTGGATTCGAAGTCCGTGGCGCCGCAGAGCCGGGCATGCATGCGCACCAGTTCGAGGATCTTCTCGGGACCGGCCACCAGGTCCACGTCGCGCAGCACGGCATGCACCAGAGTTCCGAACCGCTTGCCGGAGGGCTTACCCGGCCGGCGCCCGGCCCGTACCCGCGTTACTTCACAGGGGAACGCCTCCGGGCCCGCAGCCGCCAACGAAGGGCTGATAATCTCCATCGACGGCTGTGCGCCCCGGGCACGCACCACCTCGCGCTGCTCGCGCCACGAATCGAACCGTGACTGCGCCGCGGCTGAAGCCGGACCCTCCGCCAGAATCTCTTCATGGCGAAGGCCGAAATCGCTTTCGGCTTCAAGGCTCAGCACCGCCGGGTCCCACCACACCACCTGATGCCCGCCCAGCTTCGGCTGATGCAGACCCGGCTTCACCGAAAACTCGCCCTCCAGGATCATCTCGACGGGCCGTTCCAGGACGGTGGTGGCGCCGAAAGCCGGGCAGCCCGGAGCGCGCTGGGCCTGCCGCCACTCCCCGCGCGCCGGATAGATGGCGTCGTTCAGCGGGCTGAGCCAGCCATCGTAAGGCTGATCGCCCACCGCGGTCACCACCAGAAGGTCCCGTGCACGGGTGGCCGCCACATACGCCAGGCGAATGCCCTCGGCCCGTTCGCGCGCCCGCTCTTCGCGCTGATGATCCAGAAGATCCTGGGGCGCGCAACGCATCAGCCGCAGTGCACAGAGGCCGCGCTCGTTGTCGATGTAGCGGTCCGGATCGCGCGCCGACAGATTGGCGGTAAGATCGGCCAGAATCACCACCGGGAACTCAAGCCCCTTGGCCCGGTGGACCGTCATCAGATGCACACCCTCCGCGCCCTCTTCAACAATGGGCGCCTCGGCGGATTCAGCCTTCTCCGCCTGCGCTTCCAGTTCCTCCACAAAGCCGCGAAACGAGATTCCGCCCGACAACTCGAACTGCCGCGCAAGATCGGCAATGCGATGAACGTTGGCCAGCACCTGATGTCCGGCGGGCCGCAGAGCGAAACCGGCGTGGGCCCGCGTGGCTTCCAGCAACAGATTGACCGTTTCCGCCACCGGCCGGTGATTGCGCCCCCGATGCAAACCCGCCAGCGTTTCCATGGCATCGCGCACCGGTGCGAAGAGATCGCCTTCCGGTTGCGCGCGGAACGGATGACAGTGGCCCGCGGCCTCGCGATAGCGGAGCAGCAGCGCGTCTGGAATGGCGAACAAGGCGCCGCGCAACGTGCCGTAGACGGAAAGCTCGTCGCCCGGCCACTCGATCGCGGCCAGCGCGGCCCGCATGGCCGACACCTCTTCGCGATGATGGAATGACTTCGAGCCCACCAGCAGATGCGGAATCCCGCGTGCTTCCAGGCTCCGCACGTAACCCCGGCTCAGGTCGTCTCCCCATTGAATGAACCGCCGGAAGAGCACACAGACATGGCGAGGACGAATGGGGACCCGCGCGCCATCCTCCTCCACAGTCCAGCCGCTGTGGTTGAGCAGCCAGTCGATGTACGCCGCCACGGTACCCGGAAGGCATTCGTCGATCGATTTGCCTGAGATGTTCCGCATGCCATAAGGCTTCGGCGCGGGCAGAGCCACGATGGCGGGTTGCGATTCCACGGCCGGGCGATGTTCCTCAAGCGGAGCGTAGTCCACCTGGCCTGCCTCGGCATCGTCACGCATCGCCGGTTCAAACGCCGCGTTCACCAACTGCTGCAGCGGCAGCACGGAGCGGAACCCGCGGCTCAGCCGCACCACACCGGCCCCGGCGCCATCCAGCATGTCGCGGATCTCCCGGTACAGCGTCAGATCGGCGCGGCGGAACTTGTAGATGGATTGCTTCGGATCCCCCACCACGAACAGCTTGCCCGGCACGGGGCGGGCCTGGCGCCACCTGTCCTCGGCGGGATCGTCCGCGGCCAGCAGCAGCAGGATCTCCGCCTGCAGCGGATCGGTATCCTGAAACTCGTCGACGAAGATGTGCTGGTAGCGCCGCTGCAGATACTCACGGACGGTGCGGTTGCCGCGCACCAGATCGCGCGTTCGCAGCAGCAGGTCCAGGAAGTCAATGCGTCCCGTCCGCTGCTTCAACTGCTCGTACTCATCCAGCAGCCCCTGCATCTCCCCGCGCAGGCCCGATGCCAGGCTGGCGTCGGCGCGTTCACGGAACGCCTCCAGGCGCTGCAGAAGATCCTCCGAGGACTTGCGCCGGACGCGCCGCAGATCGCGCAACAGCTTGAGCAGCAGACTCTCCACGGCATCGTAGTCGCGAGCACCTCCCGCTTCCGCGCGGGCGATCCATTGCGCGCACTCCTTCGTCTCCACCAGGGCGCGCTGCCCGGCGCCTTCACGTTGCACCAACGGCGCCAGCTCATCGATCGCCGCCTCGCGATCAAAAGGCTGGCACGGCCACGCCGCCGGAAAGTCGCGCCACTCGATCAGCCGCCGGCCGGACTCCGCCAGTTGATCCATCGGCGCCGCCGTGTCCCAGCCGTCGCGCCAGGCAAGACGGCTCAGCGCGCGCCGCAACGCGGGCGAAGGCGCCTCAAGACTTCTCTCAAACCACCGCCGGAAAGCCCGCCGGTACAACCGCGACCCCTCCGGTTCCGCCATCTCCTGAAACGCCGGATCGATGCGAGCCTCCACCGGCCGCTCGCGCAGAATCTGGCCGCAGAATGAGTGGATCGTGCCGATGGAAGCCTCTTCCAGATGCTCAAGGGCGTGTTCCAGCGCGCCGCGCGAGGCCGGTTGGTCGTTGAATCGCTCGGCGTTGAATCGCGCCCGGTCCAGCTCACCGCGCAGCCGCAGCTTCAACTCGCCGGCGGCCTTGTTCGTGAACGTCACCGCGGCAATGCGGTCGATGGACGCCGCGCCCGACGCCAGCACGTTCACGATGCGCCGCACCAGTTCACTGGTCTTTCCGGTACCGGCTGAAGCCTCAACCAGCAGACTCTCACCCAGACTGTGGCGGATGCGGGTGCGCGCTTCGTCGTCATTGATCGCGGCCCGGCGGCCTGGAAACGGAATGATCACGGCAGGCTCCGCAGTTCCGAGAGATCCTGCAGCCGCGCGGCGGGTTTCTTCGCCGTGCGCTGTTCTTCATAGGGCCCGCAGACCGGGCGATACTCGCAGTAGCCGCACGCATCCTTGCGAGGCGCCGCGGGCAGGAACCCGGACGTGATCGACTGATCGATGATCGCCAGCACACGCCCGATCCGGTGGCGCGCCAGGGCGTCCACGCGGATGGGAATGGGCTGATAGCGTCCCCGCTGCGTGCAGTAGTAGAGCCGCGCCCACTCCACGGGCTGGCCCAACATCGTCTCCGCGGCCAACGAGTACAGCATCGGCTGCAGAAGCGTGCCCCCGCCCACATGCAGGACGGGCTTTTCCGGCGGCCGCCCCGTCTTGTGATCCGTGATGCGCAGGCCGCCTTCGCCAAGCGGCTGCTCCACCAGATCAATGGACCCTCGCAAACGATAGCCATCCAGAACGGCAATCTCATCGGGCACGCTCGCCGGGTCCCGCCCCGAGTCCACGGGCAGCCCAAAGCCGAGTTCGAAGCGAATGGGCAGCCAGTTCGTATCAAGCAGGCTCACTTCCCGGATCCAGCCGCGCAGGTCGGTGCGGACATCCTCCACCTCGCTTGCCCACACGCGCTCAATGGCGGGGGCCAGTTCCTCCCGGTAGCGGGCCGCTGTCTCATCCAACACCAGGTCGGCGGTGTCGAGAATCCGCTCGAGATGCACGCGCGTCATGGGCAATAGTTGCGCGGCGGCCAACCGGCGCAGCAGAGCCGACTGGGTTTCATGAAACAACGATCCGCGGGTCAACGGGTCCATCTGTTCAAGCGCGGCGGACTCTTCACGTTCACGAATCCCATGAATGGCGTACAACAAAAACTTGTACGGGCAACTGGCAAAGTGCTGCAGCGACGTGGGGGAATACGCCCGCTGGCGCAAGCCCCGGGCGGCAAGAATAGCCACCTCCTCGGGCGCCGGGTCCACAATTCCATCCGCGTTCGACCATCCACGGCTCCACCGTTTCCAGCGCATGCGCAAGGACCGTCCAAGATGCGGATTCGCCGCCACCAGATACTTCGCCGCGCCCTTGCGCTCCGCGCCCCCCAAGGCCAGCAATTCATGCAGCACCGCCAGATCGAACTCGGCGGCATCCACGGCCTGCATCGCATCCGGCGGCGCGGGCCATCCCAGCCTTGCCTGCGCCGATTGCGCCGCCCGCCTTCGGAACTCTTCCAGATTCGGCAGCACGCCCTCAGCGGCGCGCGCCAGTTCCAGGGCATAGAAAGATGGCACCCGTTCACGGCCTTCCACGGCATCCAGGCGCGAATAAGACACCACCAGCCGGTCCGCCGCCGCGGCCGCGCCAATGCGCAGCAGCAGCCGCTCATGGGCAGCCCGGTCGTCACGCGTCAGCAGATGCGGCAGCGCCCGGCGCGCCTCGTCCAGCAGCAGCGGATCCTCCATCGCGCGCCGTGGAAAAACACCTTCCGCCAGCCCCGGCAGGAACACGGTCTCAAACACCCGCCCCCGCGCCTCTTCAATGGACCCAACGAAGACCCGCCCAAACCGGCGCACCGCCGGCTCACGCCGCAGAAATCGCAGCCGGTCCTCCAGCACACCGTACACTTCGTCCAGCCCCACCGGACCCACATCCGCCATCGGCTGCAATTCATTCAGCACCGAAAGCACACTGTCCGGCTGGCGCAACGCAGCCACGGCCAACATGGAGAGACCGTCGATCCAAACCCGCCAAGGGCCTTCGCGTGGAAGCTGATCCAGCCGCTCCACCAGCGGCACCGCAAACCGCCGCAGGCTCACCAGGCGATCCAACTGGATCTCGATTCCCCGTGCGCTGTCCTCGGCCGCCACCGCCAGCCGCTTCCGCAGTTCCGCTTCCAGGCCGCGCAACCGCCGTTCCCATCGCTGAGAACCGCCCACCACCGCCGCATCCACCAGCAGTCTCTCCCAGGCCACGGGCGAACTGATACCGCTATTGGTTTCAGAGTCGGCTTCGGCGTCGTGTTCAGGCTCGCCGGCGGTAAGATCGGGTTGCAGACCGCTGGCAAGGTCATCCTCCGGCGGCATCCAGAACAGTTCCAGTTGGCTGGGCTCCGCCTGCTCCTGCTCGGGTGGCGGCTCCGGAGGCACCTGGCCCAACGAAAGGTACTCCGCGAAGCGTGTCGCCGAGCAGTTCTCCGCGGCACAGGCCAGCAGCGCCAGAAACGCGCGTCCGGCCGGATGAGGCCGCGCCGCGCCGCGCGCGAAGTAAGCCGGTATGCCCGCGCGCCGCAACGCCTCTTCCACAACAGCCTGATACCGCTCGGGGCTTCGCAGCAGAATCGCCATCTGGTCGAATCGCGCTCCCTGCGACGCCAACCGTGCCGCGCGGCGAGCAATCTCCACGCACTCCAGCCCTTCACCCGCGGCCGAGAAGAGATCGAACGAGTCGCCCGCCGGGGCCGGTGTCACAGCGGACTCGAAAAGCTGTCCGCGCAGATGGTCCAGGCGGGTGGGCGAAGCAGGAGGCGCCACCGGCTGAGCCCCGCATCGCAACAGCGCCTCCAACGCCTGCCCGGTCAAGGCATCGCCCGCCAGTGTCACCGCATGCACAGCCGGCGCGCGATCAATCACCACCTGCAGGAACAGCCGCTCGGCCTGTGTACGCAGCGGCGTGTCCAGCAGCACCAGGGGCAAACCAAACAGTGGATGTGGCGCGGGCCGTGATGCCAGTTCGAAGATCCGGGCCAGATCCGCCAGGCCGCGCTCGGCCATCAACTCCGTATACAGCGTCAGCAGCCGGGCCAGATCCGCTCCCGGCTCACCGGCGCCGGCGAGTTCTTCCACCGCCGTTCCCGCCAGCCGCAATTCGCCGAGCGTTGCCGCAAGCGCCCGCGCAAACCCCGGCATGGCCGCCACCGGAGCAAAGTACGTCAACTCCGCCCGCAGCGTGAATGCTGCCCGGGCCGTCAGCGCCTCCATTGAAAGCTGCGTCAGCGGCGAAAGCCCGGCGGCGGCCATCGCCGGCGCCGCAACCTGGGCCGCCAGTTGCGCCACACTCAACCGGTGGATCACCGCGAACTGCTCCGGCGGGTTGCGCCACACCGCTTCCGCCGCGGCTTCCCGCGACGGAGCAAGCAACAACGCCTCCGCATGCGGACGAAGCGACTCCACCGCGGCATCGATCAGACGGACGTTCGCGGATGCGGTGGCAATGTGCGGGGAAGGCCGCATTCACCCGATGGTATCAGGCGCCTCAGCGCCGCGGCTCGGTTGATTCAAGGCCCAGATCAAGCACCCGCACCTCCAAAGCAACCCCACCCGCCGGATACGCCACCCGCGCTCCGTCCGGGGCCAACCGGATGCCCCCGCTCCGCTCGAACTTCGCCGGCAGCCGCACCGGAGCACCGCCTTCCATCGCCACACGCCACAGCCCCGGCGGCGACGTATTGGTTGAGACATAGATTTCGCTGCCATTCGGAGCCCACTCGATGGATTGAAAGCCCTGCCGCGCGGCTGACGCCAACTGCACAGGGTGCCCGCCCTTCAACGGCAGCATCATCAGAGCGTCACGCTCACCGGTGGCGATGAACGCCACCGCGCCACCGTCCGGCGACATCGCAAGCTCGCGAGGAACGGCGCTGGATGCGTGCAACACAGTCTCCTCGCCGCTGCCCACATCGCGCCGCACAATCTCACGCTCGCGCACAAAGATCACGAAAGCGCCGTCGGCCGAAATCACGGCATCAAGCCCCGCCTCACTGCCGCCCGGCTGCCTTAGCACCGGTTCCAGCGACCCGTCCTTGGCATCCACAAAGTACAGCCCCTGCCTCCCGTTCCGATCCGAACCGCTCGCCAACAGCCGGCCATCGGGACGAAACCTCACCCATCGCAGCCCGGCCAGCTTCGGCGAAATCACCACCGGCGCGACCCCCGGCTGCCACACCACAATCGATCGCGAATCCCGGCCGAAGTTCTCGGCCCCCGCCGCCACCAGAAACGCCAGACGCTGCCCGTCCGCCGACCACGCCGGCGCAAAGCCGGGAACCGCCGCCACGGGGCTGCCCGCGCTTTCATCCTTCCAATCGGCGATGCGCACCTGGCGCGTGTCGAGACGCACCCCATAGTAGTAGCGGCCGCCGGAGATGCCCAAAGGCAGGAACCGCCCCAGCGCGGCGCGCTCAAGCCGCGGTTCTCCGGCCGGTTTGCCATCGTTCACGGCGATGCTCCACAATCCCCACGCCCCGCCGCGGTCGCTCGAAAAGTAGACACGCTCCCCATGCCACACAGGAAACACATTGTTGCCGGGGCCCGGCACCAGCGGCGTGTCGCGGCTGCCATCGGCCGCCAGCACCGCGATCGCCCCCTGCTCATAGCCGTCGCGCCCGGTCTCGTCGTAGACAATGTAGCGGCCGTCCGGCGAGAAGCTCATCTTTCGCGGATACGTCCAAATCAGCGATTTCAACACGCGCACGGAGCCGGTGGCCGCATGGACCAGCGCGATCTGGCTGGCATTGTCACGGCGGAAGAACAAGGTGAGGATCCACGCACCATCGGGTGAAAACGCGCACGGTTGAATGAACGCCGACTCTTCATTGCGATAGAGCGTGCGCGGCGCGCCGCCGCCGGTTGCGATGACGCGGAGCTCATAGAACCGTTCAGCGTTGTACCAGGCGTAGGCAACCCGCGACGCATCGGGGGAAAGTGCCGAGAAGTAGGCGAATTCCCCTCCCTGCTGATTGTTCGTCAGCCGCCGCGTTGTCCCGGTATCCAACTCCCGCAGGGCAATATCACCCGTGCTGGAATCGACGAACGAGAGTATCGGCGCACGCGACGCCGGCTGCCCCAGCAGGTTCACCGAAGGGCCTGTCCAAACGCGAACCGGCGCCGTGTCCTGCGCAAGCGCGCTCAGGAAGGCGAAGCCGAAAGCGGCAAACCGGGCGATTCGTGCGGCGGGTCCCAACGAGTTCAGCATATCCTAGTGCTTGAATGACGCCCGCATGGATCGCCTGTCTCGCGCTGGCGCAGACCTTCGCTCCCCTTTACCGCGAAGCGCTGGAACGCCGCACACGCGAACTGGGCGCCGCGCATCCTCGCGTGGCGGGGGCCGCTGCCGACTATGCGCTCTACCTGGCGTCCGAAGGCCGCCTGAACGACGCGGCGCGGCTGCTTGAGCAGGCCCTCTCAATTGAGGAGACCTCCAGCCGGATCGAGGAACTCGCCCGCCTCTACGACCGCCAGGGCGATCGCCGCGCTCAGGCGCTCTATCAACGTCTGGCCACGGATAGTGATGCCGCCGTCGCATCGCGGGCGCTGGCGCGTCTGGGCCGTCACGAAGAGGCCGTCCGGGCCGCCGAAAAGGCGCATGGCGGAAGCCACCCGGAGGTCGCGGTGCGGCTGAACGGCCTGGCGCTTTCGCTAAGTCCCGTGGAAGCGGAACCGCTGCTGCGCCGCGCCGTTGCCATTCAGCGAAGCTCGCTGGGCGCAAGGCATCCTGAAACCGCGGTCACCATGAGCAACCTGGCAAACGTCCTGCTCGCCCGGCGCCGCGTCGCGGAGGCGGAGACGTTGCAGCGGACCGCGCTCGAAGCGCTCACCGCCGCGCTGGGTGATGCCAATCCCAAAATGGCCACCAGCGCCAGCAACCTGGCCGACGTGCTGGCGGCCAAAGGTGATCTGGCGGGAGCGGCCAGACACTACCGGCTGGCTCTGGCCATTGACGAAAAGGCCTACGGGCCCACTCATCCGGAAATCGCCGTCGACCTCAGGAATCTGGCTTCAGTGAGCACAGCGGCCGAATCGGCACGATTGTTGAAACGTGCCGAAACCATCGAAAGAACCGCGACGCCCGGAAGCCGCTAGATCGGAACTCAGTCACAATGAAACGACCAACCCCTGACCTGGGACGCGGGTTACGCTGGGGTCAGGAAAACCAAACGCGGCGCAGAGCCGCAAAGGACAAGGAGTTGGTCTATGAAAACTATACTGTACGTGGG
>Ga0194132_10012141_pt1 | contig 10816 bp, 14 predicted proteins | sample TA2KigOf80mmetaG_FD_148612 | JGI IMG/M metagenome (GOLD analysis project Ga0194132, IMG submission 148612) | Freshwater microbial communities from Lake Tanganyika, Tanzania - TA2015054 Kigoma Offshore 80m | ecosystem: Environmental > Aquatic > Freshwater > Lake | place: Tanzania: Lake... | reverse complement strand
GGCGCGGCGGCTCAGTCGGCCGGCTCCGGGAAGAGGCGCTTGAGCAGCGTCAGCACCTGAAGGGTGACCCACTTCGAACCGTCGATCCTGGATTGCATGCGCGCTTCGTAGGGCGACCGGCCGCCCCAGCGGCCGCGCTCGTCCTGGCGCGCGAGCAGCCAGGCGATCGGGGCTTGGGCGCGCGCGTCGTCGAGCGCGCCGGCAGCGTCGATCGCGCGGAGCGTGAACAGCACATCCGCTTGATAGAACAGGGGGAAGGACGCCTGCCGCCAGAGATACGAAGGATTGGTGTCCGTCGGGTAGGCCCCACGCTCGAGGCGGTAGGAGAGCAGGAATTCCACCCCGCGCGCGAGCGTCCGCTCGACGTCCCGGGTGCGGGCCGCCTCGGGCAGGGCCGCGAGACCCCAGACGAGGCGGGCGTAGCCCCACGCGCAGGGGTTGTCCCCGTTGTTCGAGCACGCCGCGTCGTACTTGCGGGAGTCGCGCACGAGGCGGGCGACGACCGGCTCCAGGCGCGCGTCGGTGCCGTATCCGGCATAGGCGGCGTACCGCACGAGGTTCCCGAAGTAGCACGAGCCGCCGTGGTCGCCGCCGGGGGTCGCGGCCCACTCCGCGCCGCGCCACGAGCCCGCGGCGACGTCTTCGAGCAGCCGCCGGGCGCCGCGGCGCACGCGCGCGTCGGCCGGATCGGCGCCGTACTCGGCGAGCAGCAGATTGGACCAATGGGTGCTCACGTACTTCGGCTGGTAGTCGCTGCTTCCGGGCCACCTGCCTTCGGAGTCCTGGGTACGGAGGATGGTCGAGATGGGCGGCGCGCTCATCGCGCGCGCCTGCGCCTCGTGCAGCTCCGCGTCGCGAGGCCCCCGGTCGAGGAGCAGGCGGAGCGTGAGCGCGCGCACGGCGGGATCGCGCCGCTCGAGCAGCCATGGCAACGGGTCCGCGTGCAGGAGGGTCCGCCAGCTCCCCAAGATGGCCGAGCATACGCGCACGCACGCGCGCCTCCGGATACTGGACGGGATGGATTCGATCGCGAGCGCCCGGGCCGGCGCACGCGCGCGCATCGCCGCCCTCGATGCCGACGTGCTGCTGGTGCACGCGCTCGGTGTGACGAAGGAGTTCATCTACGCGCATCCCGAACGACCGCTCCGCCCCGCGGAACGTGCGCGCTTCGCGGAGCTCGTTCGCCGCCGCGCGGCCGGAGAGCCGGTCGCGTATCTGCGCGGCTCGCAGGAGTTCTACGCCCTCGACCTCGCCGTCGATCCGCGCGTGCTGATCCCGCGTCCGGAGACCGAGACGCTCGTCGACGAAGCGCGGGCCTACGTGCGGCGGACCGGCGCGCGTACCGTGGCCGATGTCGGCACGGGAAGCGGCGCCGTCGCGGTGGCGCTCGCGGTGAACGAGCCGGGGCTGCGGCTCATCGCCACGGATGTATCCACGGATGCGCTCGCGGTGGCCCGCGCGAACGCCGAGCGGCACGGCGTCGCCGACCGGATCGACCTGCGCGCGGGCGACCTCCTCGAGCCGCTGCGCGAGCCGGTGGACGTGCTCGTCGCGAACCTCCCGTACCTGCGCGACCGCGGCGCGAGCCGGGACCGTTACGCGGCGCTCGCCCATGAGCCCGATCTGGCGCTGTTCGGCGGGTCCGACGGCCTCGCGCTCATCCGTCGCGCGGTGGCCGGGCTGCCTCGGGTGCTGCGCGGTGCCGCGTTCTTCGAGCTCGACCCGGAGCAGGCGGACGAGGTCGCGGCGCTGCTCGGCGCGCTCGGCGAGGTGCGGGTCCTGCGGGACCTCGCGGGCCTGCGGCGCGCGGTCGCGGTCACGCTCCGGCGCGCATAACATCGACTGGTGGAAACCCGGGTGATCGCCGCCACCGGTCCCGATGCCATCGACACGGCACTTCGCGCGCTCGACCGGGGCCAGCTCATCGTCTTCCCCACGGACACCGTGTACGGGCTCGCCTGCGGGCGCGGCGACACCAGCAAGCTCTTCGCCGCGAAGGAGCGTCCGGTGGAGAAACGGATCCCGGTCCTCGTCGCGGACATCGCCGATCTTGAGGGGCGCGTCGAGCTGACCCCGGCCGCCCGCGCGCTCGCGGATCGCTTCTGGCCGGGCGGCCTCACGCTCGTCCTCCGCAGCGAATCGGGAGCGACCACCGCGTTCCGCGTGCCCGCCGGAGCGTTCGCACGTGCGATCGTGAAGCGTGGAGGCCCGCTGCCCACGACGAGCGCGAACCGCTCAGGCGCGGTCGATCCGCGGAACGCCGACGAGGTTCTCACGCAGCTGGGCGGCCGCGTGGACGTGCTCTTCGACGGCGGTCCGCTGTCCGGCGTCGCTTCCACGATCGTCGACTGCACCGGCCCCGAGCCGCGCGTGATCCGCGAGGGTGCGATCCCCGCCGCCGACATCGGGGCGGGGATCGCATCGGTGGCGGGATGAAGGTCGGCCTGTGCGCGGACCACGCCGGCGTCCGCCTCAAGGACCAGATCGCCGACCACCTGCGGGCGAAGGGCTTCGAGGTGGTCGACTACACCGCGCGTCCGATGGACCCGGACGACGACTATCCGCAGGCCGTGCTGCCGCTGGCGCGCTCGGTCGTCGCGGGCACCGTGGCGCGCGGCGTGTTCTGCTGCGGCTCCGGCATCGGGCCCGCCGTCGCGGCGAACAAGATCACGGGCGTCCGCTCGGCCGTGGTGACGGACGAATGGTCCGCGCGTGACGCGGTCGAGCACGTGGACGTGAACCTGCTGACGCTCGGCGAGCGGGTCATCGGCGTCTCGCTCGCGCTCGCCATCGTCGATGCGTTCCTGGCCGCGAAGACTGAGGGCGGACGGCACGAGCGCAGGCGCAAGCAGATCAGCGATCTCGAGCATCAGGGGTGAGCCGGACGTGAGCGACCTCGAGCGCGTCGACCCGGAGCTGTTTGCGGCCATCGCGGGCGAGCGCCGCCGTCAGGTGGAAGAGATCGCGCTCATCCCGAGCGAGAACTACACGAGCCAGGCGGTCCTCGAGGCGAGCGGGAGCGTGCTGACCAACAAATACGCCGAGGGCTACCCGGGCAAGCGCTACTACGGCGGCTGCCAGTGGGTGGACATCGCCGAGAACCTCGCGATCGAGCGCGCGAAATCGCTCTTCGGCGCGCAGCACGCGAACGTCCAGCCGCACGCCGGCGCCCAGGCGAACATGGCCGCGTACGCCGCCGTGCTCAGCCCGGGCGACGTGGTCCTGGGCCTCGACCTGCCGCAGGGCGGCCACCTCACGCACGGCTCGCCGGTCAACTTCTCGGCCAAGCTCTACCGGTTCTTCCCGTACCACGTGCGCCGCGAGGACGAGACGCTCGACTACGACGAAATCCACCGCCTCGCGGTCGAGCACAGGCCAAAGCTCATCGTGGGCGGCGCGACCGCGTACTCGCGGTTCTGGGACTTCGCGCGCCTGCGCGCGATCGCCGACGAGGTCGGCGCGCTCCTCATGATCGACATGGCGCACTTCGCGGGCCTCGTCGCGGGGGGCGTTCACCCCAGCCCGGTTCCGCACGCGCAGATCGTCACGACGACCACGCACAAGACGCTGCGCGGCCCGCGCGGCGGCATGATCCTCTGCACCGAGGAGTACGCCCGCGCCGTCGACAAAGCGGTGTTCCCGTACGCGCAGGGCGGCCCGCTCATGCAGACGATCGCCGCGAAGGCCGTCGCGCTGCTCGAGGCGTCGACGCCCGAGTTCAAGGACTACGCGAAGCGCATCGTCGTGAACGCCAAGGCTCTCGCGGCCGCGCTCACGAAGGAGGGTCTGCGCATCGTGTCGGGCGGCACCGACAACCACCTGATGCTCGTCGACGTGCGCCCGCTCGACATGACCGGCAAGATCGCCGAGAAGGTGCTCGACGACGTCGGGATCATCTGCAACATGAACACGATTCCGTACGACCCCCAGCGCGCGAACGTCACGTCGGGCATCCGCGTCGGCACGCCCGCGACCACGACGCGCGGGATGGGCGTGCCCGAGATGGAGCGCATCGCGACGCTCATCGCCCGTGCGCTCCGCGCGAAGGGCGACGCGTCCGCGTCGGCGGCGATCGCGGCCGAGGTGCTCGACCTCGGGAAGCGATTCCCCGTACCCGGCATCACGGCCGAAGCCGTCCGGACTAGGTGTGCTGCCCGCGGAGATCGTTGACGAGCCTCTGCATCGGGGTCAGCCCTCCCAGCTCGCCGTGGGGACGGCGGTGAGTGTACGAATGGATGAAGCGCGGGAAGGCGCGAGCCCGCGCCCCGTTGCTGGTGTACGCCCGGGCATAAGCCCATTCGCGCAGGGTGATCCCGACCGCGGCCTCAACCTTGCCGTTCCAGCGCGGGGTGTACGGCGGCGTGAGGATGTGCTCGATGCCCCAGGCGTGACGCACCGCGCGGAAGGGGGCGCCGAGGCGGTAGCTCATGTGGCCGTCGGTCATCGCCTGGCGCACGCGCACGCCCAGATCGGCGAAGTACGCGACGGCGCGGGCGAAGAACGCCGCGCTGTCGACGGCGTTCTCGGTCGGCAGTCGCTCGGCGTAGAGCACCCGGGTGCGGTCATCGACCGCCAGGTGCAGGTACTCCCAGCCGGTGCCCTTGTGCCCGGTGCACTTGACCTCCCAGACGCGCTTGCCGCCTCCGGGCCCCAGGCGCCCCAGCTTTTTGGTGTCCACGTGCACCAAGTCGCCGGGCACCGGCCGCTCGTACCGGCGGTACGGAGCGGGCCGCGGGTCGAGGTCACGCCGTCGCGCCAGGCCCAAGCGGCGCAGCACGGTGTAGATCGTCGAGCGCGCGCGGCCCAGCAGCCACGACAGACGCAGCGGACCCCAGCGCCGGCGGCGGCGCTCACGCTCAATGCGCTGTTCGAAGTGGGCCGAGCAGCGGCACGGCGAACGGTGCGGCCGCCGGGAGCGCGCGTGGAATGCCGTCTCGCCCTCGTCACGAAAGCGCCGCCACAGCAGGTTGGCCCACTGCCGCGAGATTCCGACGGCCGCGGCCGCCCGCTGCACCGACCAGCCCGCCTGAACGCGCGTGCAGACCAGCTCGCGCAGGTATGCGTTCAGCTTCGCCGTACCCTGAGACACCAGAGAGCCCTCCTTGGCTTGTTGCGGTTTCAGTCACCACAAGCAAGCCCGGAGGGCTCTCCTTTTGTCAACGGTGTCTCTGGGCAGTGGAGCTAGTTGCGCGAGGCGGGCCTCCGGGTGTCGGCGCACCCGCTGGTTCGGGAGAAGCTCGCGCGTCTGCGCGATGCGCGGACTCCGCCTCCCCAGTTCCGCGCGCTCGTGGGCGAGATCGCGGCGCTGTTGCTCTATGAGGCGACCGCGGGCATGCCCGTCGTCGAGACCGAGGTGCGCACGCCCCTCGCCGTGGCGAAGGGTGCCGTCCTCGCCGAGCGCATCGGGCTCGTGCCGATCCTGCGCGCCGGCATCGGGATGGTCGACGCCGCGCTCCTGCTCCTGCCCGAGGCGCGGGTGTGGCACATCGGCATCTTCCGCGACGAGCGGACCGCCCAGCCCGTCGAGTACTACAACCGCCTGCCGGCGCCCGCCGACGTGCAGCACTGCCTGGTGCTCGATCCGATGCTCGCCACCGGCGGCTCGGCCATCGCGACCGTGGACATCCTGAAGCGGGCGGGCGTACGGAAGATCAGCTACGTCGGGATCATCGCGTCGCCCGACGGCGTGGCCGCACTCAGTGCGGCGCACCCCGACGTCCCGATCCACGTCGCGAGCGTGGACGACGCGCTGAACGCGGACAAGTTCATCGTGCCTGGACTGGGCGATGCGGGGGACCGTCAGTTCGGAACCGGATGACGCTCGCGCGGGCGAGCGCACCTGAGGTGCGGGTATCAGGGGGCGTGCCCGTCAATCCCAGGGATGCGCCTCCGTATTGGGCAGGTCGAACACCTCGAGCGGTGCGGCGCGGCCGCGCAGGGGCTGGAGTTCCGGCCCGCTGAAGGCCTTGCCGCCGCGAGGCGCAAGGCGCACCGTTTGCGTGGAGGCAACCAGACGCAGCTCATGCTGCTTGGCGACCTCCTCCAGCCGCGCCACGACGTTCACCACGTCACCCACGAGCGTGTACTCGCGGCGCTCCGCCGGGCCGATCGTCCCGATCATCGCGCGCCCGCTGTGCAGGGCGACGCCGACGCGCCACGGAATGCGGTCGGGGTGCGCGGCGTTGTCGGCGTCGATGGCAGCGAGGATGCGCTGCGCCGTCGCAAGAGCGGTTTCGGCGTGACCCGCGCCTTCGAAGAACGCCAGGACTCCGTCGCCGATGTACTTGTCCACCGTGCCCTCGGCCGCGAGCACGGGGCGCGCGAGCAGCGTGAGGCCCTCGTCCAGGAGCGCAACCGCGTCGGCGGGCGCGAGCCGCTCGACCATGCGCGTGAAGCCGCGCAGGTCGGCCATCATCACGGTGACCTCCGCTTCGCGCCCGCGCTCTCCCTGTGGACCGCTCACGCTCCCATCGTGCCACCGGACCATATCCTTCCGCCATGCTGACCCCGACCGCCGTCCTGCTTGTCGTCTCGCCGATCGTGGCGGGACTGCTGGCGGTGCTTCTGGCGCCCGGGGTCCTGGCGTTCGCGACGCGGATGCGCATGCTCGACCTGCCGGGCGGCCGCCGCCAGCACGAGCGTCCGATCCCACGCCCAGGCGGCCTGGCCATCGCGGCCGCGTTCGGGGTCACGATCTTCGTCTGCTGGCTCGTGGACCGCGTGGCCGGCGGCCCGTTCCTGATTCCAGAAGAAGTCCGCTCGCCGCGCTTCACGGTCACCGCACTCGCGGCGTTTCTCGGCCTGACCCTCGGCTTCGTCGACGACGTGTTCGAGTTGCGCGCGCGCTGGCAGCTGATCGGGCTCCTGCTCGTCGCGGCGGTGATCGTCGCGGCCGGCATCCGCATCGAGTTCATCGACGACCCGTTCAGCGCCGGCGGGCTCGTCGCGCTCTCGCCCGTGCTGGCCGTGGCGTTCACGATGTTCTGGATCGTGGGGATGAACGTCGCGCTCAACTTCATCGACGGGCTCGACGGCCTTGCCGCCGGCGTCTCCGCGATCGCGGCCTTCACGCTCGGGGGCCTCGCCCTCTTGCCGCAGGTGAACGAGCCGTTCGTGGCGTGGATGGCCTTCTCGCTCGGCGGCGCGATCTGCGGATTCCTCGTGTTCAACTTCCATCCCGCACGGCTCTTCCTCGGGACCACCGGCGTGACCTTCATCGCGACGCTGCTCGCGGTGTTCGCGATCTTCGGCACGGCCAAGGTCGCCGCCGTGCTCCTGGTCCTTGGCGTGCCGATCGTGGACGCGTTCTACGTCCTGCTCCGGCGCGTCATCCGCGGCCAGTCCCCGTACTCGCCGGATCGCGGCCATTTCCACTACCGCCTGCTCGATGTGGGCGTGAGCCATCCCCAGGCGGTGCTGATCATCTACGGGCTGACGCTCGTGCTCGGCGCGCTCGCCCTCCTCGCGTCCGGCGGTGTCGTCCTGCTCTCGTTCGGGGCGCTTGCGATCGTGTTCGGGATCGCGGTGCTCGCGCTCTCCACCCGAACATCCAAGGCGACGGTTCGCAGCGACGACGAATAGGACCGGCGGGAGTCACCTCAAGGTCGGCACCTGCTCCTGGGCCGACCGTACGCTCGTGGACTCTGGCTGGTACCCGAAGGGTGTGGCCAGCGACGCGGAACGGCGGCTGCGCTACTACGCCGGGCGGTTCCCGATCGTCGAGCTCGACGCCTCCTACTACGCGATCCCCGATCCCGCGCAGTCGCGGCGCTGGGCCGAGCGCACCCCGGACGGATTCACCATGAACGTGAAAGCGTTCGCGACGATCACGGGCCATCCGGCCGAGACCGCCCGCCTGCCGCGCGACATCCGCGAGGCGCTCCCGGTCGCAGCCGCGGCGAAGCGCCGCCTCTATCCCAAGGATTTCCCGGACGACCTCCTGCTCGAGGTGCATGCCCGCTTCTGGATCGCGCTCGCGCCGCTGCGAGCGGCGGGGAAGCTCGGCGCCATCTTGCTCCAGTTCCCCGACTGGTTCCTTCCGAGCAACGCCTCGCTCGCCGCGATCGAGCGGATCCGCGACCTCCTGCCCGACGACCGGCTCGCGGTTGAGCTGCGCAGCGGAGCCTGGCTCGCCGGCAACGAGCGGCTCGGCACGATGCGCTTCCTGCGCGACCGCGGGCTCACGTTCGTCGCCGTCGACGAGCCGCAGGGATTCCGTTCGAGCGTGCCGCCGGTCGCGGAGGTCACCGCGCCGGAGCTCGCGATCGTCCGCTTCCACGGGCGCAACGCCGAGACATGGGAGCAGCGCGGGATCACCGCCGCGCAGCGCTTCAACTACCTCTATTCGGAGCGCGAGCTCGAGGCGTGGGTGCCGGCGATCCGCCGCCTGGAGTCCGACGCCGAGGAGGTGCATCTGCTGATGAACAACTGCTTCGAGGACAAGGCGGTCAGGAACGCCGAGCAGCTCATGGTGATGCTGCGCGCATCGTGACCTCGGCGCTGGCGGCCCGGCTCGGGCTCACAGCTCGCGGCTGAAGCGGAGCCCCGTGCGCGCGAAGCCCGCGGTCTCGCAGAACCCGTGCGCGTCGGTGCGTTCCTTCCGCGAGGTCAGCTCGACGAGGCCGCAGCCCCGTTCACGAGCCGACTCGACCGCGTGCTGCACCAGGCGCAGGCCCCAGTTCCGTCCCCGGTGCGCGTCGGCGACGACCAGCGACACGATCCTCGCGACCGGCCGCGCACGATGGAACTGGGGACCGATGTGGACAGCGCAGAGTCCGATGACCACACCCTCGTCGTCCGCGACGAACACCAGGTCGCGCGCGTCGGTGCCGAGCAGGCGGTCCCGCACCTCGGCATCGCTGGCGGGGTAGCCGAGCTCGCCGAGCAGTCCCGCCATGGCCGGGGCGTCCGCCGGGGAGGCGGGCCGAATACCCATTTCGAGGGAACTTTCACAGACCCGCGCGCATCCTGCGAGTACGGCTACGGTCCCGTACACTCACGCGTGGCGTGACTTCTCCTACCCCGGGTGGAGCGCGGTCGAACGCGGCGATCCTGGGCCAGGTCGGACTCATCATCGCGGTCCCGATCGCCGCAGGCGCCTGGCTCGGGCTTCGTGTGGACGAGGCCCTCGGCACCTCGCCCTGGGGACTGCTGGGTCTGATCTTCATGGGGATGGCGCTCGCCGGGTTCGGCGTCGCGACCTCAATCAAGCGCTTCGTCGAGGACAACCCGACCGGGGAGGCCAGCGAACGGGCGCGCGAGGCGGGGCGGCGCTGGCAGGCGGAGATCGACGAGGCGGAGCGGCAAGCCGAGGCGAAGAAGGAACGAGGGGAGTGAGAGCAGACACGTGGACGCGCTGATCCAGTTCCTCTTCCCGAAGGGCTTCCACTACCCCGAGATCCACGTCCCGGCATTCACCGGGCATCCGCTCTTCTCCATCGGTCCCGTCTCCTACACGAGCTCCCACCTGGCGATGCTGCTGGTGATGGCGGTCCTGACCGTTCTCGCCATCCTCGCCACGGCGCGCATGAAGGGGGTCCCCAGCGGGATCCAGAACTTCGTCGAGATGGTCGTCGAGGGGCTGGTCGACTTCATCCGCGGTGTGGGCGGCGAGGAGGCGGTGAAGCGCGTGCCGCTGCTGGGCACGCTGTTCCTGTTCATCCTGCTCTCGAACTGGATCTCGGTCGTCCCGCTGCTGACCCAGACCTCGTGGCTGCACAAGCCCACCGCCGACTATCACGTGAACTTCGCGCTCGCGCTCACGGTGTTCGTGCTCTACCAGTTCACCGGCTTCCGGGCGAACGGGTTCGGCTACGTCTCGCGCTGGATCAACTTCAGCGGCTTCAAGGAAGGTGTGCTCGTCGGCGTGATCATGGTCATCGTCGGCCTGATCGAGTTCTTCAGCGAGGTGTTCCGGCTCCTCACGCTGACGCTCCGTCTCTGGGGGAATATGTTCGGCGGCGAGATCACGCTCGGGGTCATGGCCGCCCTGCTCATCGTGCCCGGCTTCGCGCTGCCGTTCGTTGGCCTGGAGCTGTTCGTCGGCCTCGTGCAGTCGCTCGTCTTCATGCTGCTCACGATCATGTACTTCCTGTTCGCGCTCGAGTCGCACGACTCGCACGACGAATCACACGGGGAGGGACACGCGCAGGGGTCGCACGGTCACGCGCCCGCACACGGTCACGCACCTGGACAAGTCGCTGCCTGAAATCGCGTTAAGGGAGATCTGACGTGGAGTTCGCTGGTCTGGCCGCCGGTATCGCCGTCGGCCTGGGTGTCCTCGGTCCCAGCATCGGCGTGGGTCTCGCGACGGCCAAGGCCGCCGAGGCGATCGGTCGCAACCCCGACGCCGCCGGCACCATCCGCACCACGCTCATCCTCGGCGGCGCGCTCGCGGAGGGCCTGGGGATCCTCTCGTTCGTGCTCGGCATCCTGCTCTGGACCCGGATCGGCTAGGCGGTGCTGTTCTCGCCAAGCCTGGCTGAGGAGGCGGCCGCAGGACCCGGACTGATCGTCCAGCCCTACTGGGTGCTGGTCGCGCTCGTCCAGTTCCTCATCCTCGTGTTCCTGCTCCAGAAGTTCCTGTGGGGCCCGATCACCAGCACGCTCGCCCAGCGGGCAGCCCGAATCCGCGAGGGTCTCGAGGCCGCCGCCACGGCGAAGCGCGACCGCGAGGAGATGAAGGCGGAGGTCGAGCGTCTGCTCGCCGAAGCCCGCCGCGAAGCGGCGGCGCTCGCCGAGCGTGCGGCGCAGGCGGCCGAAGCGGCGGCGACCCAGATGCGCAACGAGGCGCGCGCCGAAGCGGAGCGCATCCGCG
>Ga0194132_10012140_pt1 | contig 10816 bp, 14 predicted proteins | sample TA2KigOf80mmetaG_FD_148612 | JGI IMG/M metagenome (GOLD analysis project Ga0194132, IMG submission 148612) | Freshwater microbial communities from Lake Tanganyika, Tanzania - TA2015054 Kigoma Offshore 80m | ecosystem: Environmental > Aquatic > Freshwater > Lake | place: Tanzania: Lake... | reverse complement strand
AGTGTCGCTGGCAAGAGTGAAAAACGGATCAAAAATGAACGTTGTCGCCGCAAATCGCCGCGGAGGGGGCAAACTGGCGCCAATGAGAGGGCACGGGACTTCGGAGCGCGAGAATTCGCGCCGCAATTTTCAAAATTCTTCCACCAGCCGCTCAACCCGAAACGCGGTACGCTTGTTTTAGGGCTAGATTGGCGGCATTGGTTAGAGTCCGATCGCCCAGGCTCACTTCGAGCAACCGAACCGAAGGACGCGATTTACTCCTGCGGTAACGGGTCAGCCCGCCATCGAGAAAGCCCACCCATAACGAATCATCCCCATCAGCGGCCAAAGCGAGGACACTGTTGCCTGGAAGCCCATCTCGTTTGTCGAGGGCCGTCATGGCCTTTCCGTCGCAGCCGATCAGGCCGTCGCTGTCGCTTCCCATCCAGATGACGCCGTCCGGAGTTTTCGCGCTGCACCAAACCCGCTCATCTGGCAGCCCGTTGGTGGCGGTGATCGAAATCGTGTTGGTGCCGTCCCAATAATAAAGCCCGCGGGCAGTGGAGATCCAAAGCGTGCCGCTCGCATCCCGCCGGAGATGATGGATGGATGTTGCCGGAATCCCAAGCCGCTTGCCTTCGTCCTCGATCTTGTCGCCATCGGCGCGCACCAACCCGGCGCCCGTGCCAATCCAGACGCCGTGTCCCGGGGTTCGCTCCAGCCACCAGACGTTTTCATCCGGCAGACCATGATTTCGAGTGAATGCGATGAGCGGAACCAAAGGGCGCCATTCCTGGCCTCGTGGAGGCACCCGGATTCCATGACGTTGAATCCACGGACAGCCCAAGGAACCGTGAACTTCCCATCATCGAATTTCACCAAACCCAACTCGGATCCTATCCACAACACACCGTCGCGCGAGCGCGCCAACGAACGTACGCTGTTAATGGGAAGACCCTCCGCGACGGTCCACTTGGAAAAGTTTCCGCCTCCGTACTTGCAAAGTCCGGACGCGGTTCCCAACCAGACATTGCCGTCCGGGTCCGCCAAAATATCGTAGATGGTCTTGCGCGGAAGGCCGTCGGCAGCTGGCAGCGATTGAAAGGTGTCATGGACGCGCCGGCTCACGCCATTCCCCGATCCAACCCACACCGCGCCCTCGGAATCGTGGCTGATGCAGTTCACGAATCCGCCCGGAATCTGGGGAGCCTGAAACATTTTGAACTCCACGCCGTCATAAGAATGAACCGTCGCAATGGTCGATCCGCTCCAGAGCATTCCATCCGGAGTTCGATGAACGCTCATCAAGTCGAGACCTCTCAGCCCTTTGGTGAAATGGAGAGTTCGCCAGGTGCCTTTCTTGGGATTGGCAAAAACGAATTGGATCGCTTCATTCGTCCGCCCCGGCTCGACCGTGATGGGCAGCGAGGAGTTCGTTCCTTGATGGCCGACAGGATAGATAAAACCATCGAGTCCGTGACAGCGTAACCGGTAAGTGCCCGGCCGGAGGTTCACAAAGCGGAAGTTCCCGTTCGTGTCCGAGAGGACCGTCTCAGAAAACGGCGGCAGGGGAAGAAGGGAACGAATCGTTAGATTGTCACCGACTTTAAGCCGTTGCTGGGACGAGGAGTCCTCCGCTTGCATGGGACTACGCAAGGCGTCTCTAACCGGAGGAGTGGGTTCGTTTACGGTAGGGCTGAGCTGCCGCTCAGCCGAAAGAGCAGGAGTGGCCGCTGTGTTCGTATTGTTCTCAATCAATCGTTCGCGGCGGACCGGCAGGTCCGCCCTACCGAGATTGGAAGAATCCAAATCGCGGATCGCCTGCACGACGATTGCATTCTGCGGCGAGTGATCCATCGCCAGGACACGGCCGGAGATCGATGCCGCCTGAGCCAGACCCAAGGTTAATCGCTGTCGTTCGCCAGGCCGTAGGGCGACGTCGTAAAGCCAGGCTCCCGTTTCGCCCGAGGTGGCGCGCACATCATACGCTTTGGCCAGCGGATAAAGGCAGGCCTCGGCCAAGCCATTGGCGCCTGTTCGCAAACTCCATATAGGCTCGCCTTGATCATACAACTGAATGACAGCGCCGGAAGCAGGACGCCCTTCCGCATCGGTGACCAGAAGTTCGACGGACGCTCTCTCCGACGGCAGCGGTTGCATTGCATACTGAAGACCCAATCTCCTCCTTCAACTCGGAGCTTAAGGAGACAAGGATTTCGTCCCGCCTTGATTTGGATTGGCAGAGCGCGGGAAAGATCGCTGGAACTACCCGACGGCACCAGAGTTGATTCGACCTTGCTGCCATTGAGCCAAAGGATGGATGGACTGGTGAGGGGCCGAAGATCTGTTTCCATAGGCCGGTCGGAGCTCAGCTCGCGGTAGGCATAAGCCACCGACCACAATTGTATGCCGAACACTTTTTCAAGGTTCACCAGATCGAACTCCGAGCGCAGACGGGTCCAAATTAGCCGTGTCCCATCGCTTCGGATCACTGTGTCGCCTTCCTTGGGACGGATGTTCGCTTCTCCACCCACGTCCGCCAGCAGATCCACGTCCATATCTCGGGACGGAAACGGCCCCAGCACAAGCCATTCGCGGACGAACGAGCCATCCACGTGATGCACCGGCGCGGAGGCGTCCGCCGCTTGTGCCGTGATCGGCCAACCCGCCAGAAGACACGCCAAGGCCAGCGGCCAAGGCATCACCAAACACCGGCTTTCTGTCAACCGACGGCGGGCAGGGCAAACCTGCCGGTTGGCCTCACCGACGGTCGATTCTTGGTTCTCAGGCACGATGTTGAACGGCAATTGAAACGGCTGATGGACGCCAACGAACACGGGTTCGAACGCTTCCCTCGATTGAACCAGATTCGGTCAGCCAATGCAACCGCCCAACAGTAATCCTTCCAAATAACTTCTAAGCAGCCTGTTCTATTTCAATGAGTTGGTATCCGAGTTTTTTGGCTTCACGCGTCAAGTAACCAAGCCGGTGAGCTTCGGCCTGAGCGACGTACTTGTCCATGTCCAACGCGACGAACTCGACCTGGTATTTGAGCATGTGATAGATGCTGCAGCCCAGTTTTCGAGCGGTGGCCGTCACCGCCTTTGGTCCGCCTTTGCGGGCTTTGATGCGTCGGTAGAACAGACCGAGCCAAGTGTCGGTGCGCCCCACCGCCACCGCTGCCAGGCCCAGAATCATGGCGGCGCGATTAACGGCTTTGCGGGTCCGCCGGCTCAGCACCTCATTTTGGGAGGGTGAGGCTCCGACGAACCCTGATGTCCGCCTCCCCATGAACCTAAAGGTAGGGCGGCGTTGCTGCGCCGCTTTGTTAAACGGGTGATCTTGATGCAGGCGGCGCGGCAACGCCGCCCTGCCTTCAGATTCATTCCGAAGAATGGTATCCTGCGGGCCAGGTTCGATTACCAAAGAAACGATTTCTGCTCTGCCAATAGTTGATCGCCTTCCCAAAGCGTCGCGCGCCAGGCCATAACTTCACCCAATCTGTGATAATCGGTTTCCGGCAATTTCAAGGCTGACCATTGGCTGAACCATCGCGAACGCCGCACTGCCTGTTCCAGAATGTAAGGCTGGGCCGACGCGCCTTTGCTCATGCGCAGTTCGAGACGCAACTTCAGTTTTGAAGCATCCACAGATTTGGCCTTCCAATGCACATCGAAGCGAAGAGTCGAACGTTGCCGCGGGTTCTTTCCAAGCAAATCCTGGTAAGCATCACGTTCATACAAACTTGGCGACAGCGATTGGCGCCCTTCCTGATCCAGATAATGCTGAAGAACCTTGTGGATATTCCCGGATGCAGCGTTCAAGCAGCAAGGAAAACAAACAGCGGCTAGCAAGATTATCGTGCGGCTCACGAGGCTGCAAAAGCCAACGCCGCCAAAGCGCGCCAAAAAGAAATCGGGCCTACGGATTCGCATGCCACGAATAATGAAAGTCCCGACGCAGAAACTCAACGCCTGTTTTAATCGTTCGCCCGTAGCTTCGCCTGAAATGATCCAACGGGCCGCAGTCACTCAACGCTTTCACAGGCGCGGCTACGATTTTTGCGGGAACAGGAATGTCAATGGCCGCCAGGCGCGAAGCCGCCAGTAAAATTCATTGTGTTGGCTGGTTTGGGCTTCCTTCCATTTGTCGCGTCGCAAGCCAATCTTCTCCAGGTCCGGTTCCTTAAGCGGCGTGTCATCGAGGAAAAACATCATATCCTTTCGATCGTGCCAGCCAATCCGCCGCAGTTCCGCAACAACCGCTTCCGTGTCTTTCCGCCCGTCATCCCCTCCCGTGAAATCAGTAACACCGCAATCGAGATAAATCTTGAGGGGCTTCGGTTTGCCGCGATGTTGTCGCAGGACGTTGGTCAGGAAATATTGTCGTTCGACCTGAAAGGCGCCTGAAAGACTTGCGGCGCGTCCGAACACATCCGGATGTTGCCACGCCAAAACAAGGCTGCAAATGCCGCCCATCGATGAACCCATAATACCTGTGTTACCCGGATCGGGCAGCGTCCGATACTCGCGATCGATCTTTGGCTTGAGTTCTTCGATCAAGAAACGCGCATACTTCTCAAAGCGGCTGTTATCCCCGGGTGCTGGAATGCGACGGCTCGAAGCCCCCGGGTCAAACATCGGGTAGGCCGGGCCGCGATAATCGAGATAACGTTCGGCCGAGCAATCAATGCCGATCATGATGATTTCGCGCATCTTTCTGGAAGCGCTGAGTTCATCGGCCGTTTTGTCCAACTCCCAGTTTCCCCAACCGAAGGCCACGTGCGGGCCGACGGTTGTGAAAACGTTTTGGCCATCGTGCAGGTAAAGGACCGGATACCGTCGCGACGGCTCGCGGTCATACGAGGGCGGCAAATAGATTCGGACAAACCGGTTGGTTCCGAGGAGCTGCGAAACGACAGGGCCTTCGAAAACAACTCGTCCGCTAACCGAAGTACTGATCAGGGCGCTCATCAGAAACAGCAGTGTTGAGTTCATTGGTGCTCAGAAGAGATGCTTTCTAACGCATTGCGACGTTCCGAGCAAGTTAGACAACAATAGGTGATGCGATCATAACTGTCGGTCAGGAGCGCAGCGTTTGCGTTGCAGAAACGTCCGCAGAATCGAAGCGTTCCGAAAAGTTTCGAGCCGTGCAGCAGTTTCGCGTTCCGCGGCGTGAACGCTGCGGTCCTCTGACCAACAGTCTTGATCGCACCCAACAATGAGGAACACGCTCGGGCACGCGTTAACATGCAAGTTGTTGTCCATCGATCTGTCTGCTACAATTTGGCTGTGAGCAACCTCTTAATCGGCCTGGTCAGTGCGCTGATGGCGACGAACCAGCCAGCGGCCGTTAGCAACCTGGTCACCAAAGCAACGGGAGTTTCCGTTGCCATACCTGATGCCAATGATCCAGTGGAACGGGAATATTTGAAACTGCTTGCTGAGGATGATGCCGCACAGAAAGAGGTCGATAAATGGATTCGCGATGCGGAGGCTTTTGCGGCACAGGGCGCAGGTCTGCCGCGGGCAACACTGACGCCGAAGATCGAGCAACGTCTCGAACCGGTTCGTAAAGCGTATAAGGATTTTCTGCAACGCCACCCGCGCCATGCTCGAGCACGTCTCGCCTACGGGAGTTTCCTGAACGATATTCGCGAAGAGGAGGAAGCGGTAGTTCAATGGGAAAAAGCGCGCGATTTAGATCCGAAGAATCCCGCCGCATTGAATAACCTGGCGAATCACTACGGCCATCGTGGTCCAATCAAGAAGGCGTTTGAATACTACGGGAAAGCGATCGAATTAAGTCCTGACGAACCGGTCTACTTGCAGAATCTGGCTACGACTACCTATTTGTTTCGGAAGGACGCGATGGAGTTTTACAAGATTAACGAGCAACAGGTCTTCGACCGAGCGCTCGAACTTTATCGCAAGGCCTTGAAACTAGATCAGAACAACTTTCCTTTGGCGACCGATCTCGCTCAAAGCTATTACGGCATCAAGCCGCTCCGAACCGAAGAAGCTTTGGCGGCCTGGAATGCTGCGCTGAAGATTGCCAATGATAATATCGAAAGAGAAGGCGTCTATCTGCACATGGCTCGCGTCGAGCTCAACTCGGGACTCTTTGATGAGGCGCGGAAGCATCTGGATAGTGTGACAAACCAAATGTACGCCGCTCTCAAAACTCGCCTTGTCCGCAACCTCTCCGAAAAAGAAAACAAGGCCAAAGGCCACGTGCCGGCCCCAGCCGTCAAAAGCGACCGATAAGAGGCCGGTCCAAACATTCGCAAGATGTCACTGCGAAAAGGAGACTAGTGCCGTTTCCAGCGTAAGACCGACAAGATCGTCCTCGAAGGTTTCGTGCAAGAAGTCGGTGAAGACCTTGCAAAGATCGAAGTGGGCAAAACGCCGGACTCACTCGAATGCCAATGGTATTCGATACAGGAGATTACGATCCCGCGTCAGCAAAGCCATTCAAGCTGCCGCGCATAGATTGTTTCTTAAGGTGGAGCAAACGCGTGGGTTTGCGGGAAACGCGGCAACGTTTCCCTGCCTTTCCGGAAATCTATTTTCGAGAAACCTTCACTTGCGCTGCAGTCGCTGCAGCAACTTCGCGTGAATATCGCCAAACCCGCCGTTGCTGAACACGCAGACGACGTCTCCACCGCGCGCCTCATTTCCAACATGCTTGACGATCGCGTCGGCATCCGGGAGGTAGGCAGCTGTCTTCCCCAGAATCTGCAAATCCTCCATCAAACGCTTCGGGTCGAGCCGCTCGTTCGGCGCCAACAGTTCGAGTCGGGCCACTTCAGACACGACTACCGAATCTGCATCAACGAACGCTTCCGCCAATTCGGTTTGGAACACATTGCGCCGGGTCGTATTGGACCGCGGTTCGAAGATCGCCCAAATTTTCTGAGTCGGGAATTTCATGCGCAAGGCCCGCAACGTTTCGCGAATTGCTGTGGGATGATGCCCGAAATCATCAATCACCATCACGCCTCCGCTAATGCCACGGACTTCCATGCGGCGTCTGACGCCTTTGAACGTGCTGAATGCAGATTGAATCTGCGAATTCTTCAATCCGCAATGTTTCGCGCAGGCCACCACGGCCAGCGCATTGCGCACGTTAAATTCGCCTACGAGGTCGGTATGGAACTTCGCGCTGGGAATCTCAAACTCTGAAGCAGTCGGCCCAAGTCTGATATTGAACGCCTGCACACTGTTCGCCTCGCCGAATCCAAAGCGCTTGAGCGGACAATGCGTGATGTTGAGCAGCGGAGCGATGTTGGGATCGTCACCATTCGCAAATAATTGCCCGTTACGGGGCACGAGATTGATGAGCCGCTTGAACGAGGTTTGGATGGCGGCAACGTTCTCGAAGATGTCAGCATGATCGAATTCAATGTTATTAATGATGACGACCTCCGGCAGGTAATGAACGAACTTGCTGCGCTTGTCGAAAAACGCGGTGTCATATTCGTCGCCCTCGATAATAATCCATTCGCTGTCCGTGAACCGTGCGCCTTGCCCCAGGTTGTTCGGAATGCCGCCAATGAGAAAACTCGGATTGAGCCCATTGTGTTCGAAGACCCACGCCAGCAGGGCGGAGGTGGTTGTCTTGCCATGCGTGCCGGTGACGACTAACGAACGCTTGCCCCGAATGAAGAATTCTTTGAGCAATTCCGGCAACGAACAGTATCGAAGTTTGTGATCGAGGACCGCTTCCACTTCCGCATTACCGCGCGAGAGCGCATTGCCAATCACGACTAGGTCCGGCTTGTGCGCCAGATTGATCTCCCCATAGGCGGACATGACCTCGATCTTGCGCTCCGCCAGGAACGTGGACATCGGCGGATAAACGCCTTGGTCCGATCCGGTGACGCGAAATCCTTTGTCCTGCATCGCGGCTGCCACCGAAGCCATGGCGGTGCCGCCAATACCCACAAAATGAACCGAATGAATCTGGGAAAACATAGCGCGGAAAATCGCCCCCTCTCCCTAACCCTCTCCCCATCCGATGGGGCGAGGGAATTTCCTTTGGCGAACTGTGCTCGGTTCGCCTTCTAGCGAAAGCGAGCGCACAGCAATATTCAATTCCCTCTCCCCATCGGATGGGGAGAGGGTTAGGGAGAGGGGGCGATTTGGCTGCATGCTCCAGACTTATGCGCTCCGCCAGAATTGTTGAGCCAATTCGAAATCTTGCTGAGTATCCACTTCCATATACTCTCCCGGCGTGTCGGCGTGGCCCATACGCACTCCTGCTTCGATCATGTCCTGGAACAAATGAATCAGGTAGGCTTTCTCAAAAACCGCCGCTTCGCGAAAGGGCCGTCCCGCATAAAGCTTGCGCGCGCGATGATAATGCTCCTTCAGCAAATTGCCGCCGACCACCGAAAATTTCGCGATGCCTGTGTACTCTCCGTACGCCTCTCTTGGCTCGATCGCGCGATGTATTCGCGTCACGCAACCATTCTGCACTGTCACTTTCTCGGCATCGTCCGGCGGATGTTGCGTGCGATGCTGATAGCGCTCCAACCAGTTTGTATCTACAGACAGCGAAATATCCGCTGCGGAGGTTTGGAGTCGTTTGATTACCCCCGCTGTAAACAGAATGTCGGAATAGGCGCAGATAAAGGGTTCATCCATCAAGTCCTCGGCGTGCAGCAGCGAGACCAAAATATTATTGGTTTCCCACGTTTGGTTATGCCGAAACGCGAAGTGAGGATACGCGGTCCGCACCTTGTCAATCTGGTAGCCACCGATGAAGCAGATGTCCTGGATGCCATTCGCGGCCAGCGCTTCCAGTCCCCAATCGAGAAGGCGCCGCGCACAAACTTCGGCAAAACACTTCGGCGTATCCGCAGTCGTCGGCATCAGGCGCCGTCCGCGCCCCGCTCCGATGATAATGGCTCTCATGCGATTCTCGGTCTAACGTCCGGTGAATTTGCAACGCCGCCTCACTCAGTGCAACCACCTTTTCGTTAAAAGCGGAAGGTGACTTTCGCGTAGACTGCGCGATCGACCTGGACATCGCGCGGCCAGAAGAGAAGCGGTGAGAATTCCTAATGATGAGAGTTGAGCAGGTTGCGCCCGATAACGGAGACTTCGCACTGGGCGGTCGGTTTCCAGGCTAAACGCGTATCGAGTTCTGTATAGGACGATACTTTCTGCGCCGGCAAATGATCGACATACCGAAAGCCAAGCCCCCATTCGATCCGATGCCCTAAATCCACATCCGACCACAGCGACATTTGATGGCGAGGATTAGAGATATGACCGAAAGTTGTGGACGGCTGGGGTGGCGAAATGTGCATCCTGCGGGTGAGCAAAAACAAAAACCCGGCCGACCTGAACATCAGGTTGGTCCACAAAGACAGGATGCACATGAAAGAGAACATCATCATTGACCTACCGAAGCAAGCTCCGGCGACTCCGGCGACGTGTCAAAACGCACTGGATGAACTCGTCCGGCAAGGAGCGCAGCAAATGCTCCAACGGGCGATTGAAAACGAAGTCGCTGCGTATCTGGAACGTTATGCCGATCAGGGAGACGAAAAGGGTCATCGCCTGGTGGTGCGCAATGGACGGCTGCCACAACGACAGATCAGGACGGCTGCTGGACCGGTTGAGATTCACCAAGGGCGTGTTGACGATCAACGGCCCGGTCAGAAGTTTGTCAGCCAATTGTTACCGCCCTATCTGCGACGCACCGCCAGTCTGGACGCGCTGGTTCCGGCCTTGTATTTGCGCGGTATTTCCAGCGGCGATTTTACCGAGGCCTTGAGCGCCATTCTTGGCCCCAACGCGGCGGGCTTGTCTGCCACCAACATTTTGCGACTAAAGGAAGGCTGGCAGGATGATTACGAGCAATGGCAAAAAAGAGATTTAAGCGGCAAACGCTATGTGTATTGGTGGGCCGATGGGATCTATTTTAACGTGCGTTTGAGCGACGATCGTCCGTGTGTGCTGGTGATCACGGGAGCTTTGCCAGCCGGGGCCAAAGAGCTGGTCGCAGTCGCGCAAGGTCAGCGCGAAAGCAAACTCTCGTGGATCGAAGTGATGAGGAACTTGAAAGCGCGCGGTCTTACAGAAGCCGGAACTGGCGGTGGGCGATGGCAGCCTGGGATTCTGGGCGGCCAAAGAACAGGAATTTCCCAAAACACTCGCACAACGTTGCTGGGTCCATAAAACGGCCAACGTGCTGGACAAGCTGCCCAAGAGCGTGCAACCAGCAGCTAAGAATCAGCTCCATGAAATATATTTGTCACCGACGCGAGCCAAGGCGCTTTGGGCTTACGATCAATTTCTGAAGGATTACTCGGTCAAGTATCCCCAAAGCCTGTGAATGTCTCAAGAAGGACAAAGACGTGTTGTTCACCTTTTATGATTTTCCTGCCGAGCACTGGGCACATTTGCGCACGACCAATCCAATCGAGAGCACCTTTGCCGGCGTGCGCCATCGCACGCGGCAGACCAAAGGATGCGGCTCGGTGGCCGCGACGCTGGCGATGGTATTTCAACTGGCGCGAGTGGCTCAAAAACACTGGCGCCGCTTAAACGGATCCGCGTTACTGGCGCAGGTGATCGCCGGAGTGAAATTTGCAGACGGCGAACCGGTGACAGACAAAACCAAAGCTGCTTAAATAAACTTGGCTCGCAGGATGCACATTTCGCCGCCCCAGCCATCCACAACTTTCGGTCATATCTCAGCGCTGAGCAGATTGTAAGTGATGAGGTTTAACTTGAACCAAGCGGCGTTGGCCCCCATTAACTGACTGGGCACATGGCCTCCGGCCAATCCATTCTTCACTTCATCGTGCACATGCTCGACGGTT
>Ga0194132_10012139_pt1 | contig 10818 bp, 6 predicted proteins | sample TA2KigOf80mmetaG_FD_148612 | JGI IMG/M metagenome (GOLD analysis project Ga0194132, IMG submission 148612) | Freshwater microbial communities from Lake Tanganyika, Tanzania - TA2015054 Kigoma Offshore 80m | ecosystem: Environmental > Aquatic > Freshwater > Lake | place: Tanzania: Lake Tanganyika... | reverse complement strand
GCGTGGAATCGCAATCCGACACCGTTCGCTTGGACCAAGCCCGCACAGGCTATCATCCGTTCTCATCGCAAAATGCTTGATCGCATCTCAACAGCGGTGCACTAGCAAGCTGGACGCCACGAAGGCAATAGAGAAAGATCAGACGATTCAGGTGGTTCCTCGCCAGGGTCGACCGACTCACGCGCACGATATGGCGGGCGCGCATGATTCGGGAACGCTGCGCCGCGTCGCCGCTCAGCGGCACGCGTAGACGTCGTTCGCCGGGAAGGTGTCCTCCGGTCCGGGCGTGACGTAGTCGCAGGCAGGTGCCGGTGGTGGACCGGGAAAATCGCGCTCACCACAATGTCCGAGCAGCGCACCCGGCGGGTCGAGAACGACGATGGCGCGCAGCGGTGCCAGCGGGGGGACACCGGCGAAATCCGAGTTGCGGCCGGTGATCTTGATCTCGGCGAGATCCGGCACCAGCGTCCTCACACGCAGCTTCACCTTGTTCACCAGACCGTCGACAGCCGTCGGGCTACGGAACCGGTAGAAGGTCTGGTTGGCGTTGGATCGCCACCCGATGCGCGTGTCCGGATCGTACTGCCCTGGAGGCACGGTCGCGTCGAACAGCACGGCTCCGCCCGCGCCCTCGATTCGGACGCGCATCCCGTTCGCCTTCGGATCGATCGGTGGTCGCACCGGCGAGAACACCAGATCCCCCTTCAGGACGAACGTGTCGTCACCGGCCGGTGCCAGCAGCCCCTCGAAGCGGACCGCCGTGTCGGTGACCCCGGCTGCGGCGAGCGCGTCGGGGTTGACCGGCGAGACGTAGTAGAGAGTCCAGACCCCGGGCGGCGAGGAAGCACAAAGCCGCGATTTGTACATATGCCCTCTTATCGGCCGTCGCGAGCGTGGCTCGACTCTGCTAACGCGCCCGCACAGTACGGCACGTATGCGACCGACGCCACCCATAGCCGCAGCTGGTTGCCCAGCATCGTCCCCGTGCTCGTACGGTCGGCGAACAGGTCGAGCTGCTGCTCCTTGATCCGGTTCTCCATGTCGCCGCGCGCGCAGTACAGCTTCTCGTACAGCGCCGCCGCTGCCCACTCCTCCGCGGGCAGCGACGTCACGACGAAGCGCGGATTCGCCTTCCCGGGCAGGTACTCCGCCTTCCCGATCACGCGACGCTCCCGACTCCAGCTCGTGCGCGTCCGGTAGCGGAAGTCCTTGTAGACGCGCGCCGCACTCTCGGTTCGCTCGTGCTCCCGGCGCGCCTCGGCCATCTCGTCGGCAATCTCCCCCTGCAGGCGCTCGTTGCGCGCCAAGCCCAGCACGTACTCGACGTTGTTCGCCTCGCACCACGCCATCAGCTCGTCGCGCGCGAAGCCCGAGTCCGCGCGCACCACGATCCGCACCCGTGTCCACCGTTCCCGGATCTGTGCGACGATCCGAGCCACTTCCTCCACCGCTCCCGCCGCTCCGTCCTGGTCCGCACGACGCAGCTTCGCCGCCAGCAGGAAGTCCCCGCAGAAGACGTACAGCGGCAGGTAGCAGTACGTCCGGTAGTAGCCGTGGAAGAAACGCCCCTCCTGGTGACCGTGCAGCGGATCGTCGGTCGCGTCGAGGTCGAGCACGATCTCCCGCGGCGCGCGGCCGTGCGCCGACAGAAACTCGCTCACGAAATACCTCTCCACCTCGTCCGCCACGCACACGATCTTCTTGTACCGCGACTCTCACGTCGCGTTCGTAGGCGTCAGCTCCAGCCGGTTCAGCGTGCTCTTCCCCGCCAGCGCGTGCCCACGATCCCGCTTGCGCCGGCGCCCCTCGCCCGTCGCGTCACGCTTGCCCGACGCCATCGCCAGCAGCGCGTCGTCGCGCAGCACGTCGTGATCCTCAAGATCCTCGTACCCGCACGCCTGCGCGAGGATCCGCTGCGACACCAACTCCTCGACCGTGTGCTCGATCAGCTCCGGGTTGCGGTGGTCCACGAAGCAGCGCGCAAACCGCCGCAGCATCCCGCTGCCCTCCGCCACCTCGCGCAGCAGCAGCACGCCGCCGTCCGTGCTCAGGCGCCCGCCGTCGAACGCCGCCACCACTTTCCTTCCGCCAAAGCCTTGGAACGCGATCTGTTCCTTCCTACACTCCGTCTGCTTAACCCCGCCTCATTCTGTTCGACACTTTGTTTGTGGTGAACAGGGTTTAGCAGGAGCCGAGCGGGGTGGGGCTTCTTTTCGGTGAGAAATCCGGGCTAGCGCACGCGCCTCCGACGCGAAACCGGCTCAGGCCGGCTTCGCGGCTGTGGGTGCGAGCACCTGGGCATAGCCCTGCGTGATGCACGCGCGATCGAGCGGATGCGGATGACGAGCTGATCAGACGCGATCGCGCGACACCGACACCACGCTTTCAAGAGTTCCCGCACCTCAGCCTTCGCGGCAGGCGCTCGCGGCACCCGGTGGCCGTTCCGGCGTGGGCGACGCCGCCGCGGATGACCGTGGCGCGGGCCGGCCCCTGGACGGGGTTCGCGTCGGGGTCGACAGCGCCGGTCTGCGAGGCCGGAAGGTCTCTCGCCGTGACCGTCACTCGCCACGAGGTACCCGAGCGGCGTAGAAGCGCGCGCCCACCCGCGCCGGCGTCTCCGCACCGGATGGCGGTCCCGCCCGCCCGCAGCTGGCAGCCCATGATGAGCCGCGTGACGTCGAAGGACCGATCGGCGTCGGTCACGCGAACCGACAGGCCCGCGGCGAGCTCATCGAGAAGCTCCTGGGCCGTGAGGTCCTCGTCGATCACGGCGTCGAGCTTCATCAGGCCCTTGTCGGGACTGCTGCTCGCCCCGAGCGACAGCACCGCCTTGGCGATCACCAGCGGCGAGCCGCAGGCGGGCTGGCCCGGGCCGTCGCAGTCGCCGACCGGCGCGGCCGCGTCGGTCGCATCGAGGGAGGCCAGGTAGGCGACCAGGTCGTCGAGGTCTTCCGGCGCGAGGTCGCGCACGTGGGCGCTCGCCGCTGCCGCGTCGTCCGGCGTCGAGAACAGCACGTCGTCGATCGCCAGCACCCCGCCGGACGTGCGCCGGAGGACAACCGTGTTGGTGCCGCTGGCCCAGCTGACCGGCACGCGCACCCTGCGCCATGCAGTCGGCAGGTAGCCCGGGGAATTCGGCGTCATTGCCAGCGGCACGACCGTCGCAGCGCCGCCGTTCACAGCGACGCTGAGGTTCGCCGAAGCGTACAGCACGGCGTAGCGCACCTCGATGTAGCCCGCACCGGCAGTGGTCGTCTCGACGTCGTTGAACGTGATCGTCTGTCCGCCGGAGATCTCGACGTAGGCCCCCTGGTGCCACTCCTTCATCGGGAACCACGTGACGTCCTGGGCATAACCGCCGCCCCCGAGTGTGCCCCCCTCGGCCTGGGCCAGGCGGCCCCCTGTGCTGGTGAAGACCTCCTCGAGCGTGGCGGCGCTGCCGTCGTGGAAGTAGGGGGCGCTCGCGTGGGCCCCGAGCAGGGTCGGGGTATCGATCCCGGTAAGAGGCCCGCTGATCCTCTGGCCGGAGGAGGCGCGCAGGGTCCCGACGTCGTGCATCAAGCGGTCGGTGTAGTCGGTGGCCGGCGTGTGGCAGGAGTCGCAGCCTTCGGCGACGAAGAGGGCGGCGCCGTTCTCGGCAGCGGCGCTGCGTGTACCGTCGGGGTTCCTCGCCGGGGATCGCGGCAGAAACTCGGACGAGAGCGACGCGACGTAGGCGGCCAGCGCGTCGAGGTCGCCGTCGAGCCCACTCTTCATCGACCCGAGCGGATTGCCCGTGGCCGCGAACTCGGCGTCCCCGAGGAAGCCGCTGCCGCCGAAGAACGCGCGGATGTCGTTCTCGAAGTCCTGGATCTCGTCGAAGTTCGCGGTCCAGTGCACGGCGCCGTGACCGGTGCCGGCGCGGCCGCGCAGGTCCGTCGTGTTGCGGAAGCCTTCGCCCCGGCTGGTGAAGTCCCAGGTGCGGCCGTCGTGCCCGCCGTCGAGGTGGCAGCTTGCGCAGCTGATGTAGCCTTCGGCGCTCATGCGCCTGTCGGACGCGTCGTAGAAGATGCGCTTTCCATCGAGCACTTCCGGGTCGAGGGCTTCCGAGGCGGCGGTCACCACCGTGTTGGAAGGCACGGTGAGGGCGCCGGAATCGAGGAACCCGGCGGCGTCGAATAGCGTGACCTCGCGGCCGAGGAAGTCCTGGGAGACGACTCTGCCGGTGTCTCCGTCCACGACGATGCCCTGAGGCGCGGGGCCGGTGGCCCAGCGGCTGTGCACGGTGCCCGGGCTGTCCTGGCGCAGCAGGTCGAGCACGTCGATCACGGCCACCTGGTTGTTGCCCTGGAGCGTGATGAAGGCGTAGTCGCCGCGCGGGCTGAACGCGACGGCGCTCGGCGAGTCGCTGTTGTCGATGTCGAGGCGCAGCGAGGCGGCTTCCTGGCCGGTGGCGAGGTTCACCACGGCCAGCATCGCCCGCACGGTGCTGTCCTGGCCCGGCTCCATCTCCGGGCTGAAGAACGTGCCGCGGGTCGTGTTGTCCTTCTTGCCCACGATCCAGGCATAGGTGCCGTTGGGGTCGATGCGGATGCCGGCGAGGTAGTTCGGCACCCCGCGTCCCGAGGCCGAACCGTCGGTGGACTGGTCGCGGCGCAGCCGGATGGTGCCGTCGAGGGACATGCTGCCGGCGAGATCGACGTCGTAGACCGAGCCTTCGTACTCGCCCGAGATGAAGCGAGTGACCAGCGCGCGGCCACCGTCGGCCGTCACCGCGATGGCCCGGGGGAAGGGGCCGAGCGCAACCGTGCCGGTCTGCGTGCGCGATGCGGTGTCGAAGCGAACCAGGGAACGGCGCCCTTCGAGACTGACGAGCACGGCGGCGCCGCCGGGCACAGGCGCGATCGCCACCGGCGTCGCGCCGTAGCCAAGGGGCCGCGAAGTCACGCGGGCGCCGCTTGCGGCCGAGAGCACGATGATCTCGTCGCTGTCGCGGCACGCGACCCAGAGCGTGCCGTCCGCGACAAGGGCGAGGCTCACCGGGTGGTCGCCGACGCTGGCCTCCCACGCGACGGAGTTCGTGGTCGGGTCTACCGCTGCGACCGTGTCGCCGTCGGGATGGACGACGAACACGCGCCCAGTCGCACTGTCCAGCGCGATCGGGCTGCTGGCCGTCGAGCCGGGAGCGGCGGGCGGAGGCACTACGGTGATCCTGCGCGAGCGAGCCGACAGCGCGCCGTTGTCGTCGCGGGCCTGGACGGTCACCTGGAAGTGGCCTGCCTCGGGATAGGCGTGGGATTCGCTCGCAGCGCCTGACCAGTCCGTGCGCGGGCTGCCGTCGCCGAAGTCGATGCGGTACTCGATGGGGTCACCCTCGGGATCGCTCGCGGACCACGCGAAGTCGACGGTGGCGCCGGGAGCGGGCTCGGTGGGATCCGCCGTCAGCGACGCGATCTGCGGCGCCGCGTTCCCGCCGGTCAGCGCGTTGCCCGTGGAGAAGCGGAAGCTGTACGGCTCCATCGCATTGCCGGCGGCGTCGAGGATGGCGGCCGTCAGCACCAGCTCGTAGGTCGTGTTGGAAGCGAGGGGCTGCTGCGGCGTCACGGTGAGGAGCTTGCCCTGCGAGAAGGCGTGCCAGATCGCGACGGGCGAGCCGCCGACGGGACGCAGGATCAACGACACGCCATTGACGATGGTCTCGGTGCGCAGCGTCTCGGGGATCGACAGCGTGATCGGCAGCGCCTCCGGGTAGTTCGTCTGGTCGGGAACGGGCACGTGGTAGGCGACGAAGGGGCCGCGGGTGTCGGGGTCGGCCTGCTGGGCCCAGACGGCGAGGCCCGGGCCGTCGCTCCCGTAGCCGCCGGTGACCACCAGGTTGCCCACCGGCAGCGCGAACTGGCTCGTGTCAATCACTCCCGGGACCGTTGCGAGCTCGAGCGCGACGTCGAAGGTCCGCATGTCGATCTTGTAACGGTTCATGAAGGCGAACTCGTCCTGGAACGTGACGTACTGGTTCGAGCCTGGGAGGTTGCGGATGGCGACGACCTTCAGGTTGGTCGGATCCTCGAAGTCGACGACCATGAAGCCGGCCTGGCTGCCAACCCCGCCTTCGCCGTCGCGGCGCGGGAAGAACAGGTAGTGGCCGTAGATCTCGGGCCAGTAGCCGCCCGGGTTCGACTCCTTGAGGACATCGAGAAGGACAGGGTTGGAGAGATCCGAGACGTCGTAGGTGGCCACGCCGCTGCCTGCCTGGTCGGAGGCGACGATCAGGATGTTCCCCATCAGGAAGGGAAAGCCGGTGACGCCGGTGAGGCCCAGGTGATCCCACGTCGCGGTGATCGCCGGCCCGACGGCTGCGCCGCCGTTGCCCCAGTCGTAGACCCAGGCGCCGCCCCGACGGACGGCGAGCCACATGTCCCCGCCGATGGTGTTGTAGCTCCAGAAGTCGTTCAGCCCCCACGGCGACTGCGCGCCGGCGCGCTGCACGCTGCCGAGCAGCAGGCCGGTCTCGCTGTCGATGTCGCCGCGGCGCAGCTCGGAGTCGCCGATCGGCGTCCCGGCGCCGCCGATGCGCAGCGCGTTGGCCCAGACGTCATGGGGATAGGTGCCGTTGCACGGGTCGAGGGCGTTGCCGAGGCAGTGCGGCCCGACGAGGAGGTAGGATCCGGTGTGGTAGTAGCCGTGCGCGTGGAAACCCGAGGCCCGGGCGGGGATCACGGTGACGGTGGGGCCGGTGGAGTCGAGGGCCTCGAGGCTGACGACCCGCATCCGAAGGTCGGCGCCGGGCTGACTGCCCGGGGCCTCCGGAACCGACACGACGCGGCCGCCGTGCCAGGCGACGATGGCCGTGCGGCCCTGCTGCGGAGCGATGGGGCCGGCAAGAAGGTCGCCCGGAGTGCGCGCGACATTCGGAAGATCCTGCGCGAGGACCGAAGTGGCCACGGTGAGTGCCGAGGCGGCGAGCAGTGCGAGGCACAGCACGCGCGCATCGATGATCCGGGCGGGATCTCCGTTGCGGCGGCTGGCCGTGTCGTGGCGGCAGTTCATGTGGTCCTCCCCCCTGTCGGCAAGCGGACAGGCAGTACGAAGCGGGTATTTTTTCTTGTCACCGAAGACGGACTGCCCCTCCGCGACCGCGATCAGGTTCGCGGAGGACCACGGGATCCCGAGTCGGAACCCCAAGCGAGGGAGGAGCAGCCCGATGGCAAAGTACGCAGTGGGTCTCGCCGATCACAGGAGGCAGAGCACATTTTTGATTGAGGACGCGGCCGGCAAGGTATCGCGCAGAGCGAAGGATCGAGCACACCCGCAGGATTCTCCGAGCTGGTGGCGACGTACGACTTGACGCCCCGGATCCCAGGTCGCCCTCGAGACCTTGACGGTTGCTTTCTTCGTTGCTCGCCAGCGGAGCCGGCTCGGACTCGAGCCGGTGGTCGTCGACGCCCGCGAGGTGCGGCTCGAGACGCATCGCCCCAACCAGAAGGGCGACCGGTGCGATGCGCTCGAGCTCTGCGAGGGACTGCGGCGTCGCCCTGACCATCTGCGATTGATCGCGACCCGGCCGGCCCGCAACTCTCTACGGTATGCCCGGAACCGCCATCGAGGTGCTGTACAGGCCCTCGTGGGCGGTGACGTACATCGTCAAGTTTCCGGTACCGCCGAAGGCGCAATTGGTCGCCTGACGAGGAATGCCGATCGTTCCCCATCGGTCGCCGAGCGGCGAGAATACCGTCACGTTGTTCGCCCAGGTCGCTACGTAGAGGTTGCCGCGCGTGTCGACGCAGGTGCCGTCCGGAATGAACAGCCCGGTGGCGAAGGTGCGCTGATTGGAGAGAGCGCCGTCCACGGCGACGTCCCACGCCTGGATCGTGCCCCCCGCGGTCTCGGCCATGTAGAGGACCGTCTCGGCCGGCGACAGCGACACGCCGTTTGGACCGCTGCTGGTCGCTCCCATCCACTCGGCCGTGAGCACGCCCGCCGGCGTGCGGCGGAACAGACCGTTGAACGGCAATTCGCGGTCCAGCGGATTCGCCAGCCCGTACGCCGGGTCGGTGAAATAGATGGTTCCGTCCGACCGCACGGCGATGTCGTTGGGCGAGTTGAACCGGTCGCCCATGTACGTGTCGACCAGAGTGGTGACCGTGCCCATCGAATCGGTGCGCGAGATGCGGCGGGTCAGATGCTCGGCAGCGAGCAGGTCCCCGTTGATGTCGGTGGCGAGGCCGTTGGCCTGGCCGGACGGCGAGCGAAACACTCCGACAGTGCTCGGCGGCGTGAGTTCGTGGATCGTATTCGCCAGGATGTCGGTGAACAGCAATGCGTCGTCACGCCACAGCGGCCCTTCGGAGAACGTGAACGCCTCCGACACGGTGGTCACCGCGCCGATCCCGTACAGCGGATTGCACAGGCGCGTGACCACGATGTCGTCGACACGAAGGTACGCCGTGACCGGATTCGGTTGGAGATGGCTGTACGAATCGACGGCGATGCCTGCGGAGACGTTCTGCAGGGAGGGATGATTGTCGGTGGCCGTCACGTTCCAAACGGAAGGTTCGGGCGAGGCCTCCGGCCAGATGCGCGCGCGCAGCATCGTGGTTGACGCGTTCATCTGGGAGACGCGGAAGCGAACGCGATAGCGGACGCCGTTCGACAAGCTGAGAGAATTGTCGAGGTTGCCGGGTACCGGCAGGCGTTCTTCGACCCCGTCCGTCTCGCGCCAGAGACCGATGCCGTGGTAGCCCAGGAAGCCTTCGACGAACACGGCGTACCCCTCTCCGTGTGTCGAGCTGATCTGCACGTGACCGCCGTTCTGGCGCAAGTAGAATCCGAACCCCTGTGTGGCAAGGTCTTCGAACTCGACCGTGAACAGCGCCTCGGCGTCCCTCTCGCTCATCGGAGCGTAAACGCGGCCCGGCATGAACATGGGCAGGGGGCCCGGCTTGAACCGCCCGGCATTGCCCTGGATGTCTGGATTCGGGTTGATGCTATTCTCCAGCTCGACCCACGGCGCCGGCCAGGGCGATCCGTTGGCCCCCGTGAAGGCCTCCGTGAAGACCACCGTTTCGCAGGGATCGGGAGTTCCCGTTGCGGTAGGTGTCGGAGTGGGAGTCGGCGTCGCGGAGGGGGTCGGCGTCGGAAGCGCCGGGCAGACACCTTCCACGAGCGGCTTCTTCGCGGCGAAGAGCTTCGTGCCATTGTTCTTCACCAGACTCTGCACGCCGAACGCGATCGAGTAGCGATCACCGCCGCCAAGCGTGAGCGCGACGCAGCCATCGGTGCCGGGATTCGGCGGCACGACGTTCACCGTGCCGAACTTCGCATTGACCGCCACACTGATCGAGAAGTTGCCGGACGAGGTGCGCTGGATCTTCACTCTCTTCACGGGGCCGTTCTGTCCCTTGCCGTCGCGGTACAGGAAGCCGCTCGTACCGACCGCCGACCAGAACGGCTGCCCGGTCATGCTCAGGCCCTGCGGCAACACGAAGCGCTGCGCCGACGACGCGCTCCCGTTCACCATCACCTCGAGAACGCCGCCGCCGGCCGTCGGATCACCGATGACCGTGTTGCTGCTCGCCGGCTCCCTTCCCGAGCTGGTGACGCTCCGTCTCGTCGCGACACCAGGGTCCTTCACGACGAGCTGCGATCCGAGAATGGTCTGCTCGGCGGCCAGGAGCACCCCACTTGGCATGAAGGCGCCGAGCAGGAAGAGACACGCGAGCGCACGACGAACGGTTCGGTTCATGGCTGCCCTCCTGGAGCGGATGCGGGGTGAGAGCGCCGCGGAGGCCGTTGGGAGGCCGCGCCGGCAAGGGCGCTTTTTCGCATCCGTGGGTACGGCGCACAGGACGCGCGCGAGACGGTCCGTGCCAGATGCATGCGCAAGACGCACAGCGGGTGCTGCGACCGACACGATGCCAACGTGGTCGCCGCGCGAGTAGCAGCGACAGTGTGCGCAGTACTCCACGCCGAGCGCACCACGAGTACGGCGACGACGAGCCTGTTCGACCGATCGCTCCTTCGGCTCTCCGTCTCGCCGCTCCTGCAAAACCCCGCTGGGCACGTCACCGGTCGGGCGTGAGTTTCGAGGTTACAATGTAACCTCGTGCGATGTTGCGCACTTGGCCCGTTGCTCGAGTGCACAGCGACCGCCTTGCAACCGCGGATGGCAGGACTCCGCTATACCCGCACACCACGCGTTTGCCGTGCAACCGAACTCGCAGCGCTGAGCCCGGCGATGACGGCGATCGATGCGAGCCAAGGTGCGCCCGTGCTGCTCACGGGAGAGGCCGGCATCGGCAAGACCCGGCTGGTGCCCCACTCGTAGTAGCGAAACGGCTCGATCGGGCCCTCGGCCCCCGTGCACGACTCGGTGGCAAGTGCGCCGGCGCCCTCGTCATCGGCCGCTTGCAGGCGAGCTCGTCGAGAACGAAACCGTCCGGTCTCGAGTGCGACCTGGGTCCGGGCCGCCAGGACGCGGGGCGAGCTGGGTGCGCCGGCCGCGGTGTAGAAACCGAGCTCGCCGAGGGAATCGACGCGAGCCCTGGTCGCGCGCGCCTCAGACAGCAGAACCCGGGGCGGCGGTCGGCCCTCGCTCGCCCCCTGCGTCGCCAGCCCCCGCGTCGGCGCGCCACGGCAACGTCAGGTGCCGGCGCACGTAGTTGCCGTCCGCGTAGCGCCCTGCGGCGACGTCGACGCGGAAATCCGGACACCGACGCAGCAGCTCCTCGAGCACCACACGGCCCTGCAGGCGCGCTGCGGCGGCGCCGATGCAGTAATGCGTGCCGTAGCTGAAGGTGAGGATCTTCGAGATCGCCCGCCTCACGTCGAACTGCTCGGCGG
>Ga0194132_10012138_pt1 | contig 10819 bp, 8 predicted proteins | sample TA2KigOf80mmetaG_FD_148612 | JGI IMG/M metagenome (GOLD analysis project Ga0194132, IMG submission 148612) | Freshwater microbial communities from Lake Tanganyika, Tanzania - TA2015054 Kigoma Offshore 80m | ecosystem: Environmental > Aquatic > Freshwater > Lake | place: Tanzania: Lake Tanganyika... | reverse complement strand
GTTCTCCGGCGGTCCGGGAGTGGATCCAGGCGGGCCTGCAGTATTGGTGCGCGATCCAGCACGGGAACGGGTCATTCGATCAGTGGTATCCCCGCGAATACAGTGTGGGCACCACGGCGTTTACCCTCGGTCCGCTGATCGAGAGCGCCGCCCTGCTGGGGGAGGAACTGCCGTCAGCGCTCCGGGATCGGCTGCATCGGGCGTTCTGCAAAGCCGGCGACTTCCTGCTGGGCACCGCCGAGACCCACGGGTTCATCGCCAACCATCAGGCGGGGGCCGCCCTGGCCCTGCATCGGCTTTTTTCGCTCACTGGCGACCAACGTTACGCCGCCAAGAGCGTCGCGATCCTCGCGCAGATCCGCCAGCACCAGTCCACCGAGGGGTGGTTCAGCGAATACGGCGGCGCCGATCCGGGGTATGAGACCCTGGGGGTCTATTACCTGGCAGCCCTATGGCAGGCCAGTCAGGACGACAAGTTGCTCGACATGCTCAGGCGTTGCCTGGGTTTCCTGGTCTATTTCTTTCACCCCAATGGCACGGTGGGAGGGGAATACGGCAGCCGTGGCACCGAGCTGTTTTACCCCGCTGGATTCGAGATCCTGGCGCCTCGCCTCGAGCAGGCGGCAGCCGTGGCAGCCTGGATGCGCCAGCATCTGGACAGTGCCATGCTGACGACGCCACTGAGCAGCGATGTGCCCAACTTCGTGCCCTTGCTGTCCAACTATACGACGGCGGCGATGGCTGCCGCGGCCCTACCGCCCTGCCCACCCCTGCCGGTGTCCGCCCCCGAACCTTTCTCCCGCCATTTCCCGGAGGCCGGGCTGTACGTTATCAAGACGGCTGCCTACTACGCCGTTGCCGGCCTGAGCAAGGGGGGGACTCTGAGGATTTATACTCTGGGCGACCACACCCTGGTGCACTGCGATGCCGGGTACCGGGCCGAGCTGACGCGCCACCGGCAAACCAGCACCCAACTGCTGGACCACCGGCGCGCGGTGCGCGTCTCCCCGGACGGGGCAGCGGTAGAGGTCGAGGCCCCCTTCTACCATTCCGCTCAGCAACGGATGACCCCGCTTTCCTTCCTCCTGCTGCGCCTTTTCTCCGCGACTTTCGGTCGAAGGGTGTGGCCCGGTGTGCTCCTCAAGCGCTTCCTAGCCCAGCAGCTGATCGGCAAGAGGCAGAAGGCCGACCTGGTGCTGCTGCGCAGTCTCCGTTTCCACCCGGACCAGGTGGAGATCGAGGACCATATCCGCGGTTCTTTGGGCCTGGTTCGCCAACTAGGCCGGGGCAGCAAGTTCGCCGCGGTTTTTATGGGTTCCGCGCGTTATTTTTCGGCGCAGGAGCTGTCTGGCCACCTGCATGAGGTCTCCCCGGCGGGAAGCCAGAACGGTCGCGATTGGCATTGCCGCCAGGTGGTCGCGGTGGGAGAAGGGGAGGCTGGCCGCCATGCAGGTTAGGCTGGCGTGAGCGCTCAGGCCTCCCGGCCCAGGGGGTTGGGCTCGGTCAGCATCGATGTCGATACCCTGTACTCTCTTTTCCAGGGCTATTCTTCCAGCCGCGATGTGGTTTTCGATCACGGCATGCCGCGCTTCCTTGAACTGATGGAGAGCCTGAAGCTCCGGGCCACTCTCTTCGTCGTCGGCCAGGACATGCGCCGTTCGGCCCGAGCGCGGGCGCTCATCAGGGAGGCTGCCGAGAAGGGCCACGAGATTGCCAACCATACCGACACCCATTTCCAGGGGTTGTGCCGGCTCTCCTCTGGCGAGCAACGGCGCGAGATCGTCGATGCCGGGCAACTGCTCGAAGAGGTGACGGGCCAGAAGGTGGTGGGGTTCCGGGCTCCCGGCTGGAATGTCAGTGCGGTCACCCTCGATATTCTTGAGGAAAACGGCTATCTCTACGACTCCTCGGTGATGCCCACCTGGTTCAGCCTGCCCCTCAAGCTGCTCCACTGGCACGCAACCCGAGGGCTAGGGGATAGGCGCAAACGGACCACCCTGGGTTCCCCCCTGCATATGCTGGCGCCACCAACCCCGTACCGCCCCGGGCCGCGGATCTGGCGGCGCGGCAACCGGCGCTTGCTCGAGGTGCCCGTAAGTGTCGTGCCCTTCCTGCGCCTGCCTTTCTTTGGCACCTTCTCGCTGCTTACCGGGCCCAGGCTCTTTGCCCTCAGTTATGCCATATTGCGCTTGAGAGGCTGGCCGGTGAACTACGAATTGCACGGCGTGGAGTTCGTCGACGGCGAAGGCGACGGGGTCGCTGCCGAAACTGCCGCCATCGGCAGACAGTACGTGCCGGCAACCCTTGGACGCCCCTACGCGGAAAAGCGGGCAGCCCTGGAGTCGGCCATGCGGCAATTCCAGCGCGATGCGGAGATGGTACCGCTTCGGGAGTTGGTGGGTATGTATGATGCTCCTCCTGCCACCGCCTCGCGATGAGGATCATACTCCTCTGCAGTGACGATATCTTCGCCGGACTCCTGAGTCAGCCCCTGTTCCGCCAGCGATCCTCCGACATCGTACAGGTACTTATTCAGGAGGATGTCATGGCGCCGGGCCGGGGCCCGCTACAGCTACTGCGCCAGGTCGCCGGGCACTCGGGCTGGCGTTATGCGCTCTACCTGGGTATCGAGTTGACCTGCTACGGGGCCATCGCAAGCCTGCGACGGTTCTGGTCACCGGTCAACGCCACCGGAACCTGGCTCACCCGGCCGTCGCGACTTGCCGGTGGCCGGAACATCCCAGTGCGGCACATCGGCCGCATCAACCGGCCCGAAGCCATCGCGCAGGTGCGGGAACTCGCTCCTGACCTGATCCTCAGCCTGCGTTTCAGCCAGATCATGAAAAAGCCGTTTTTGGCAATACCTCCCCTAGGTGTCCTCAATTTCCACCCGTCGATGCTGCCGCAGTACGCGGGCTTGGGTTCGGTTTTTCAGGCGCTGCGACAGGGAGCGTCGCGGGTGGGATGTACCGTCCATCTGGTGGACGAAGGCATCGATACCGGCAGGGTAGTGGTACAGGACACCGTCGAGGTTCACCCAGGTGACTCCGTTAGCCGGGTCTGCCTCAAGGCCTACCATTGCGGAGGTCATGCGCTGCTGCAGGCCGTGGAGAGGTTAGCGGAGAAGGAGGCCCCTGCGGCAGCAACACCGCAGGCAGGCAGTTACTATTCGTGGCCCAAGAAGGAGGAAGTGGAGGCCTTCCGGCGGTCCGGGGGGCGCCTCCTCCGCCTGAAAGATCTGATCACCGCATGCACCGCCGCTGATCTGGAGCAGGCGCTCTGATACCCCGGCTCAAACCCTGGTTCGGTCGGTCCGAACTGCGGGCGATCCTGCCCGTCCGGCGCGACAGTGTTGAGCGCTTCGAGACCGCTTTTGCCCAGGCCCTGGGCTGCGCCTACGCGCTGGCCTTTCCGTACGGCCGCTCCGCCCTCTATTCGTTGCTGCGGGTGTTGGGTGGGGGCGGGTCGGAGGTCGTGCTGCCGGCGTACACCTGTGTCGTGGTGGCGCATGCGGTCGTCGGCTCCGGCAACCTTCCCCGCTTCGTCGATACTGCCCCTGGCAGCTTCAACATGGACCTGGGCGCCCTGGCAGAGCGGCTCACCCCGAAGACGCGGGTAGTCCTAGCCACCAGCATGTACGGCTATCCGGTCGACGTTGAGGCCCTGAACCAGGTGGTAGGGGACCGTTGTTTCGTGATCCAGGATTGCGCCCTGGCCATAGGCACGACCTACGCGGGCAGGCCCATAGGGAGCTTTGGTAAGGCTGCCATCTACGGCCTGAACGTAGGCAAGCAGATCAGCACCCTGCAGGGAGGCATGGCCACCACCGACGATCCGGAGCTTTTCGCGCGCCTGAAACGCTTTCGTGACGACCATTTCCATCCGCCTGCGCTCTGGCGCCACCTTTGGTATCGGGTTTACCTGCTGGCGCAGTATCTGGCCCTGTGGCCTCCCGCGTATGGTCTCGTCCACTGGGTCGTCGAACACACGCCGCTGCTCAACTTCTTGAGCCGCTACTACCAGGAGGACAAGATCGAACTGCCGGGGGATTACCTCGAGTTGCTGATTCCCGTGCAGGCGGCAATCGGCCTGACCCAGACCAGGAAATTAGAGGCCATGGTCTGCGCCAGACGGCAACTCGCCGCGGCGTACCACCGCAGCCTGGAGGGGGCCAAGAACATCGAGCGCCCTCCGTTGGCCGAAGGCGCCTCCTATTCCCACTATGTCGTGAAACTGGCAGACCGGAAGGCATTCATCGACCACATGGAACGCGCCGGGATCAATGTCGGCACCCTCTTCGATTACGCGGTACCGGGACTGGTTGCGTACCGGCCATACTGCATGGGCGAGGCCTTCCCTCACGCCGAGGAACTGGCTGCCCGCGTGGTGAACCTGCCCAATTACCCCGGACTACATATTGCGCTGGCCGAGCGGATCGCTCATGCCGCATGCCAGTTTCGCCCGAAATGAGGCTCTAGGGGAGATCATGTCCTACTTTACTCTCGGACATCACCTGCCAAAACATCTTTCGGCACTCCTTTTCGGAAATCGGGAGCTATATGGGGTCGAGAAACAGCCCCACGATCCAGACTGGGAGCAGTGGAACCGGATATATTGGGATTTCAACTTCGGCAACCAGCGACGTTCTGTTGGGCGAATTGTCAACGATGCAGGCTATGCAGTAATAAATCGCTTTGATCTCGATGGCAAGCGGGTTCTGGAGATGGGCCCAGGAAACATTAATCATCAAGCAATTTGGCGCGGAAAACCATCAACCTATGTGCTTGCCGATATAAGGGAAGATGCACTAGACCTAGCCTGCAGCAGACTGCGTGAACGGGATATCCCCTATGAGCCACACCTACTGCCCCAAGGTAGCACGGGCGACCTACCCTTTCAGGAAGGAGAGTTTGATCTGGTCTTCTCCTTCTATTCGCTTGAGCACCTCTATCCTCTGTGTAACTACCTGCAAGACCTTTCAAGAGTTTTGAAACGAGGGGGCTGCCTCGTTGGTGCTATCCCTTGTGAAGGTGGGATTGCCTGGGGAACTGGGCGTCTACTGACTAGCTATAGGTGGATGAAGAAGAATACCGCCATCAACTACAGCAAGGTCATCTGCTGGGAGCACCCCAATTTCGCGGAGGATATTTTCCTTGCGCTAGATCGTGTTCTGGTGAAGAAACACTTGGCGTTTTGGCCGCTACCGTTTCTCCCATGTATTGACTCTAATCTGGTAGCAAAGTTCGTCTATGAGAAGTATTGAGGAGAGACCTACTGTAGGCGATCTCACTTTTCGGCGTGCCGGGATTGCCTCTGGCCTGGGGACCCTTCTTTTTGCTGCACTTCTAGCCGTGCTTGCGGTCGGTGACTTGGATATCCGACTCGCCAACACACCTGCAGACGACAATCCCCTCTTTTATGCCCACCTATTTCACCACCTCAATGCCTTTTCTGGGGACATTGTTGCCACCTATGGGCAGGGCCAGATCCTGGCAACCCTGCAAAACTGGCTACCACTGCTGGGCGCGAAGATTGGAATCCCTCCGATAACCACCGTGTGGTTCCTCGTTCTGGCCCAGACAGTCCTGCTGGGCCTGGCCTTGCTGGACCTTTGCCCGGCTGCCACCTGCAGGGGCTGGGCGACGCTGCTCCTCCTGCCCTTCACCTTCGCGGCTCAACCCTGGGCCTGGAATGTGGCCAATTACGGCGGGGTCACATTCTTCTCTTCACCTCTCGCCACCTATTTGGCGCTGCCCTTCGTGCTCTTTGCCGCCGCTGCGGCTCTTCGGGGGCAGACTTGGCGGACCGGCCTTTACCTGCTGATCTGCGGACTCATCCACGTAACCATCACCTTTTACCTGGTGCTGATCCTGGCCGGCTTCTGGTTTCTCGAGTGCCGGTCAGACCAGCGTCAGTTGCTCAAGAAGGGAGCCCTCCTGGCGGCAGTCAGCGGCATCTGTATCCTTCCCCGCCTCTCATTGCAGGCCGGCGGGAGCCAGGTGCTCACCGGGGCGGAGTGGGTTGAGGGTATCCGCCTAGTCAACACCCATATATTTCCCTGGCGCTACCCAGGGAAGTGGGACCAGATGATGCCGGCTTTCTTCGGTTTCCTGTTTCTCGCCGGCCTATCCCTGCGAGGCCTGCGGCAGTGGCATTCCGCCTTTACCTCCTTCTGGCTGAGCAGCCTGGGCGCGCTGGCATTGATGGTCCTGGCCACCGCCGCCGGCATCCACTGGCAGGTGCCCCAGCTGCTTCAGCTCTATCCCCTGCGCATTTCCCTGTTGCTGGTGCTCTTTTCCCTGCCGCCAGCCCTCGCTTATCTCGCCGACAAGCTGCAAGCGCGGCGCTGGCTGGACGGCTGGGCCGCCGCCGCCCTCCTGCTCTCGTTGGGTTTTTCCAGCTACGGCGTGTTCTGGGGACCGCTCCTGGCCCTCGGCCTCACCGACCTGGCCGCCGGTCATCTCGGGCCACTGCAATTCCGGGTAAGCACTGCCCAGGCCTCCGGCCTGCGGTTGGCAGCGGGTGTGCTGCTGGGCGGCTGGACCGCGGCCGCGCTGAGTATGGATGCGGCTCACCTCGGCCTACTGGCGCCCACGGCCGGGCAGGAGCTGTGGCGGTACGGCGCCGGGCTGGCCGCCGCTGCCGTCCTCTTTGCCCACCTTTCCGGCTCCAGGACCGGCTGGGCCGCAGGTGGCCTGGCCCTGGCGGCCCTCGCCCTGGCGGCGGAACCCCTGCAGATCGGAATCCCCGGTTTTGGCCTGGGCCAGTGGGCTGCCCTGGGTCTGGGCACGTTCCTGGCCGGGATCAGCCTTTTTCCCGGGCCATGGTTGACCCGGCTCATCGAGGCGCGGACCGCCCCCTGGGTTCCGGTGACCTTCCTTGGCCTCGCGCTGGCCGGACTGGCTCTCTTTGAGGCCCGCCTGAGCGGCGCCGAGACCGACCGGGCCGATCTGCGGGCCAGCTATGAGGCCCAGCGCTGGGCACAGGAGCATACCCCCCCCGAGGCAGTATTCATCGGCTACGGCCAACCCTGGCGCACCTACGCCCACCGCCGCCTCGTTGACCCCTCCGTCCAGGGCTGGTATGTTTACTCGCGGGACCGTAGGGCCAAGGACTTCGATGACCAGGTGCTGCATTTCTATGGCCTCGCGGAAGCGTCGCTGACGATGGATATCCAGGAACTCAACCAAGCCCAGTCCCGGGCCTACTTCGGCCTGGACGAACAGGGGATTCTACGCCTGTCCCGCCAGTTTGGCGGCGACTACCTCATCCGCCCCTTGGACCACCCCCTCGCCTTTCCCGAAGCGTACCGGAACGAACGATTGGTGATCTACCACCTCACCGGACTGGTGACCCCATGACGCAGTCGGCCATTTCCGCAGACCCCGCGAAGGACCGGACTGGTGAATCCTCGCCGGTCATCAGGATCCGGCCCACCAAAGGCCCCCTGGCCCTGGACCTGCGCGAACTCTGGCAGTACCGCGAGTTGTTGTTCTTCTTTACCTGGCGCGATATCAAAGTGCGCTACAAGCAGACCGCACTGGGCGCCAGTTGGGCGATCATCCAGCCCCTATCTACCATGGTGGTGTTTACCATCTTCTTTGGGGAACTGGCGAAGATTCCCTCGGATGGGATCCCTTACCCCATCTTCTCCTTCTGCGGGCTCCTGCCCTGGACCCTGTTCTCCGGCGCTTTGAACCGGGCCAGCGGCAGCCTGGTGGGCGGCGCCGGGCTGATTACTAAGGTCTACTTCCCCCGTCTGATCGTGCCTATCTCGGCGGTGCTGGCCGGCCTGGTTGATTTCACCATCGCTTTCCTGGTCCTGGTGGGGATGATGCTGTACTTTGGGTACCTGCCCACTGCCAGGGTGCTGGTCTTGCCCCTCTTTCTACTCCAGGCCATCGGCACTGGCCTGGCTGTCGGCCTGTGGCTCTCCGCCCTCAACGTCCACTATCGGGACGTCGCCTACACCGTGCCTTTTCTCACCCAGCTCTGGCTTTTCGCCAGTCCCGTGGCCTACTCCAGTTCACTGCTCTCGGAAAAATGGCGGCTGCTCTACGCCCTCAACCCCATGGTCGGGGTGATCGAGGGATTCCGCTGGGCCCTGCTGGGCAGGGAGCTTGCCCTCAGCGGGATAACGGCCATCTCGACCGCGATCGTGGCGGTGCTCTTCATCGGCGGCTTGTACTACTTCCGACGGATGGAACGAACCTTTGCGGACATCGTCTAATGGCTGGTAACGCGATCGAGATTCGGCAACTCCGCAAGTCCTATCAGATCCGACAGGCACAGGTGCGGCAGACCTACCGCACCCTGCGGGAAGACCTGGTCCAGTGGGTACGCCACCCTCTCTCACGGCGACAGGGCGGTACCAAAAAGGAATTCTTCTGGGCTCTCGACGACATCAGCGTGGAGATCCGACAGGGCGATACCGTGGGGATCATCGGCCGCAACGGGGCGGGGAAAAGCACCCTACTCAAAGTCCTGTCGCGGATCACCTCCCCCACCAGCGGCGAGGTCACCCTGTACGGACGGGTCGGTTCGCTGCTGGAGGTGGGGACGGGCTTTCACCCGGAGCTGACTGGTCGCGAGAACATCTTCCTCAACGGTTCGATCATGGGGATGCGCCGGCGCGAGGTGATCGGCTGCCTCGACGAGATCGTGGACTTTGCCGGCATCGAGCAGTTCCTCGACACCCCGGTCAAGCGCTATTCCAGCGGCATGTACGTGCGCCTGGCCTTTGCCGTGGCGGCACACCTGAGTGCGGAGATCCTGCTCATCGACGAGGTGCTGGCCGTGGGCGACGCCGGCTTCCAGAAAAAGGTCCTGGGCAAGGTCGAGGGGATCTCCCGGCAGGGTCGCACCGTGCTCTTTGTCAGCCATCAGATGGGCCATATCGCCGCCCTTTGTCAGCGCTGCCTGCTGATCGAAGGGGGCCGGCTTACCAAGGACGGGCCACCACAAGCGGTCATCGATGCCTACCTGGCCACCCTCCAGGAGGTCCAGGAAACCAGCCTGCGCGACCGGCGCGACCGGCAGGGTACCGGCAGGATCAGGGCCGTGGACGTCTGGTTGGAGGACGCCGGCGGAAATCGGGCCGAGCATTTCTTTTCCGGCGACCAGCTCACCATCGCCCTGGAGTACGAACTGGCCGGTGGGGAACGCCTCGACAACGTGCTGGTCAGTTTCGGCATCCAGAACTCCTACGGCCTCTGGGTCACTGATCTGGCCAGCCATCTGGTAAAAGGCAATCTGTCGCTGGGGCCCCACCCCGGCAGGGTGGCGTGCACCATTCCCAGGCTACCCCTGAACTCGGGCATCTTCACCTTCAATACCATGCTCCGCGCGGGGGATTCCGGCTACGAGATCTACGACGCCGTCCAGAATGCGGGCACCTTTTCCGTCGAGCCCGGCGACTTTTACCGCTCGGGCACCGTGCCCAGCGGCCCGATCTTGCTGAACATCGATCATCATTGGCATGTCGCGGAAAGGTCAGGCAAATGAGTGCATTCCAGCGGGCAGTAGCGGCGGTCAGAGAAGGCCGCGTGCGCCAGGTCCTTTTCAACCGGATCTGGGGCAAACGGGTGGAGGCCCTGTGGCGCGAGCACCATGAACGGCAACACAAACCCGGGTACGCGACCTTCCGCTCGTACGCCGAGCCCCTCTACAGCCCCTGGCTGGTCGACCGCGAGTTCCTGGCGATGTACGAGCGGGTCTCTCGCGACGTCGGCCTCGACACCATCTACAAAGACGGCCGCTACATGATCTACTGCCTGGTCCGCCAGGTCCTCGTCCGTGAGGGCAACCTCATCGAGTGTGGCGTACACCTGGGGCAGTCGTCGCATCTCATCGCCTCCTTGCTCGACCGTCTCGCACCCCAGCGAACGCTCTTTTCCGTCGATAGTTATGAGGGGTTTCCCGAACCAGACAGCCGCGACCGCGACATCAGGTCCGGCGAGCAGTTCTTCCCTGCCGGCAGCCACAACAATGTCGATTTCGGCCGCCTCAAGCGCCTGCTGACCAGCCACCATTGCCGGGTGGAGGTGATCAAGGGCTGGATCCCGGCGGCACTGTCAGGGCTGGAGGACCAACGCTTCTGTTTTGCCCATGTCGACGTCGATCTGTTCACCTCCACCCACGACTCGCTGGCGTTCATCTACCCGCGCATCGCCTCCGGAGGCGCCATTCTGATCGACGACTACGGCTTCCCCATGTGCCCGGGAGCCAGGCAGGCCGTCGACGAGTTTTTCGCCGACAAACCGGAGGTACCCTTGCCCCTGCCCACGGGCCAGGCAGTGGTGATTCGTGTCTAGCCCCCCCCGGCTCCCCCCCGCCGCGCGGGAGGAACACCCGGCGCACGTCTGTGTCGCCCAGATCGGCTGCGGCTACTGGGGGCCCAACCTGCTGCGGAACTTCTCCTCGCAGCCGGGTTGCCACGTCAAGTGGGTAGCCGAGAAGAGTCCCGTCCGCCGCGACTACGTGAAGCAGCATTACCCGGCAGTCCAGACAGCCTCGAATTGGCAGGAGGTGCTCGACGACCCGGAGGTGGAGGCGGTGATCATCGCCACCCCGGCTGCCACCCACCATCCCTTGACCCGGGCGGTGCTGCAGGCGGGGAAACACGCCTTTGTCGAGAAACCCCTCGCCACCTGTGTGCGCGACGCCGAGGAGCTGGCAGTGCTGGCGCAGACCCAGCAGCGGACCCTGATGGTCGGTCACACCTTTCTCTACAACCCCGCCGTAGTTCGCCTCAAGCAGCTGCTGGACGAAGGGCACTTCGGCCAGGTATTCCACCTCTACAGCCAGCGCCTGAATCTCG
>Ga0194132_10012137_pt1 | contig 10820 bp, 8 predicted proteins | sample TA2KigOf80mmetaG_FD_148612 | JGI IMG/M metagenome (GOLD analysis project Ga0194132, IMG submission 148612) | Freshwater microbial communities from Lake Tanganyika, Tanzania - TA2015054 Kigoma Offshore 80m | ecosystem: Environmental > Aquatic > Freshwater > Lake | place: Tanzania: Lake Tanganyika... | reverse complement strand
TGGGGTTCATCGTGATCCACGGCTACGACCACGACCCGACGGGGCTGCGGGTCGCCGTCGCCGGCCTGGTGCTGCTCGGGCTGATGTGCGCGTTGCGCGTCGCGCGGGCCCGGAACTAGCCGGGGCGCACCCTCCGCCGGTCGGCTGCGGGCCACCGCCACCCTCCGCCTCATCCGCAGGACTCTTGACAATGCCATTGTCATGCTTCTTAATAGCGGCATGGCACGCGGCAGCAGACCCGTCTACGTCATCTCGATCGCGGCCAATCTGACGCGATGTCATCCGCGGACCCTGCGGATCTACGAGGAGGAGGGGCTGCTCGGGCCGGTCCGGACGGAAACGAACATTCGCCTGTACTCCGACCAGGACGTCACGAAGGTCCGCGTGATCCGCTACTTGACCCAGGTGCGCGGCGTGAACCTCGCGGGCGTGAAGATGCTGCTGCAGCTGCGCGACTACATGGATCTCCTGCGCGAGTTCGAGCAAGAGATCGGCGACGACGACAGCGAAGACACGCGAACCGAGAACAGTTTCCAAAGGAGTTGAGCACCATGTCCCTCACCCGGTTCACCCCCGGCGGCGAATTCCTGTCCCTTCGCGACGCGGTCGACCGCCTGTTCCAGGACAGCTTCATCCGTCCCAGCGGCCTGAGCGGTCTCGCGGCGGGCCATCTGGCCGTGCCCGTCGACCTCTGGGAGACGAAGGGCGCGTACCACCTGCGCGCGGACCTGCCGGGCCTCACCGCGGAAGACATCCAGATCGACGCGACCGGCGACGGTGTGACGATCGCGGGCGAGCTCAAGTCCGAGGAGCCGGCGGAGGGCGCGCTGCGCCTCGAGCGGCGCTCGGGCAGGTTCTCCCGTACTTTCGGTCTGCCGCTCCAGATCGACGCATCGCGCGTCGAGGCGTCGTTCACGAATGGCGTGCTGGCCCTCATCCTGCCCAAGGCGGAGTCCGTCAAGCCCAAGAGCGTCAAGATCCAGGCCAAATGACCCTATCGCCGCGGGCCGGTCGGAATAGCCTCCGGCCCGCGGCGTTGTCCTAGTCGAACCCACGCGAGCAGCGTCCCACGCGCAAGGAGAACGAAACGTTGGTCGAAGAGAACGCGATCACATTCCCGACGGAGCTTCCGCTCGTCCCGCTCCGGGAGGCGGTCGTGTTCCCGAAGTTCGTCGTCCCCCTCGGCGTGGGACGTGAGAAGTCCGTCGCGGCGATCAACGCCGCGATGGGCGCCGAGAAGCACTACCTGATCCTCGCCGCGCAGCGGGACGCCGAGCTCGACGACCCGTCGGGCGAGCAGATCTACGGCGTCGGCACGATCGCGGAGATCGTCCGTCTCCTGCGCATCCCGGACGGTACGGCCCAGATCATCGTGTCCGGCCTCACGCGGGCCCGCATCACGGGGTACGCGGACGAGCCCGGCTATTACAAGGTCTCGGTGGAGCCCCTCGCGGAAGTGATGGGGGAGCCGATCGAGGTCGAGGCGCTCGTCCGCTCCGTGAAGGGCATGTTCGAAACGTACGTCCAAAACGGCGGCGCGGTGCCGGCGGAGCTCGCGATGACCGCGAAGAACACCGACGACCCGTCGCATCTCGCCGACCTCGTGGCGTCGAGCCCGGACCTCACGCTCGAGCAGCGCCAGCAGCTGCTCGAGACCCGCAGCGTGACGCAGCGGCTGCGCACGCTCTCCGTCTTCCTCGCCAAGCAGAACGAGATCCTCGAGCTGAAGCAGAAGATCCAGTCCGACGTCCAGCAGACGCTCGACAAGACGCAGCGCGAGTACATCCTGCGCGAGCAGATGAAGGCGATCCAGAAGGAGCTGGGCGAGGACGAGGGCGGGACCGAGGCCAAGGAGCTGCGCGAGAAGATCGAGCAGGCCGGCATGCCGGACGAGGTCAAGGAGAAGGCGCTCAAGGAGCTCGCCCGCCTCGAGAAGATCCCGCAGGCTTCGCCGGAGCAGGGCGTCATCCGCACCTACGTCGACTGGCTGGTGTCGCTTCCGTGGAAGACCGCGCCCGCGGACGACTGGGACATCGCGCAGGCGGCCAAGATCCTCGACGAGGACCACTACGGCCTGCCCAAGATCAAGGACCGCATCCTCGAGTACATGGCGGTGCGCAAGCTGGCCAAGGACCTGCGCGCGCCGATCCTGTGCTTCGTGGGGCCGCCCGGCGTGGGCAAGACGTCGCTCGGCAAGTCCATCGCGAAGGCGATGGGCCGGAAGTTCGTCCGCATGTCGCTCGGCGGCGTGCGCGACGAGGCGGAGATCCGCGGCCACCGACGCACCTACATCGGCGCGCTGCCGGGCCGCGTCCTTCAGATGATGAAGACCGCCGGCACGTCGAACCCCGTGTTCATGCTCGATGAGATCGACAAGGTCGGCGCGGACTTCCGCGGCGACCCGTCCTCGGCCCTGCTCGAGGTGCTGGACCCGGAGCAGAACAACTCGTTCTCGGACCACTACCTGGAAGTGCCCTACGACCTGTCGCGGGTGATCTTCATCACCACGGCCAACGTCGAGGACACGATCATCCCGCCGCTGCGGGACCGCATGGAGATCATCCGCCTCCCCGGCTACACGGAGGACGAGAAGCTCCACATCGCGACCGGCTACCTCCTTCCTCGCCAGCTGACCCAGCACGGCCTCGAGGGCGGCAAGCTCGTGATCGGGGAGGAGATCCTCCGCGATCTCGTTCGCCGCTACACGCGCGAGGCCGGCGTGCGCAACCTGGAGCGGGAGATCGGGACGATCTGCCGTAAGGTCGCGCGGACCATCGCCGAGGGCAAGGCGGAGACGGTGACCGTCACGGTCGCCGACCTCGCCACCTACCTCGGCCCCGAGAAGTTCGACTACGGCCTCGCGGAGGAAGAGGACCAGGTGGGCGCCGTCACCGGCGTCTCCGTGTCGGAGTACGGCGGCGACACGCTCACCGTCGAAGCCACGGTCATCGACTCCGCGAAGGGCGGCGACTTCGTCCTCACCGGCCAGCTCGGCAAGGTGATGGAGGAGTCGGCCAAGGCGGCGCTCAGCTATGTGCGGGCGCACTACGCGGAGCTCGGGGTGCCGAAGGGCTTCTTCGAGGATCGTGCGATGCACATCCACGTGCCGGCGGGGGCCATCCCGAAGGACGGCCCCTCGGCGGGCGTGACCATGGTCACCGCGATCGTGTCGGCGCTCACCGGTCGCCGGGTGCGCCGCGACGTCGCGATGACCGGCGAGATCACCCTCCGTGGCAGGGTCCTGCCGATCGGCGGCCTGAAGGCCAAGATGCTCGCGGCGCACCGCGCCGGGATCAAGACCTTCGTGCTCCCCGAGAAGAACAAGAAGGACCTGGTCGATGTGCCGAAGGAGATCCAGGAGCAGCTCGAGCTGCATTCGGTGGGCTGGATCGACGAAGTGCTCAAGATCGCGCTGCTGCCGGGGCCCAAGGTGACCCCGGCGCAGCTCGAGGCCACGCGACCGTCGGTCACGCCGCCGGCGCACTAAGCGGGGGGCCGCCATGCCGGTCGAGTTCAAGGACTACTACAAGATCCTCGGCGTGCCGAAGTCGGCATCCGCCGAGGAGATCAAGAAGGCGTACCGGAAGCTCGCTCGGCAGCATCACCCCGACGTGGCCAAGGGCAAGGACTCGGAAGCGCGCTTCAAGGAGGTCAACGAGGCCAACGAGGTCCTCGCCGATCCCGAAAAGCGCAGGCGTTACGACACGCTCGGTCCGAACTGGCAGCAGCAGTTCGCCGGGAACGGCGGACCGGGCGGCCCCGGCGGCTATCAGTGGGTCCACACAGGCCAGCCCGGCGGCTTCGGCGACGGCGGCGACTTCTCGGACTTCTTCCGCACCGTGTTCGGCGGCGGCGGTCCGGGAATGGAGGACCTGTTCGGCGGGCCGGGCCGCGGCCCGCAGGGGCGGCGCGCCCGCGCGGGCCAGGACGTGGAGCACGACGTGCCGATCACGCTGGTCGAGGCGTACCACGGCGCCGACCGGCAGCTGCGCATCGGCACCCGGTCGCTCGACGTGAAGATCCCGGCGGGCGTGCGCGACGGGCAGAAGATCCGCCTCGCGGGGCAAGGCGCCCCCGGCTCGCCGGCGGGCGACCTCTACCTGGTGGTCCGCATCACCGGCCATCCCTTCTTCCAGCGCGGCGGCGACGACCTGCACGCGGATCTCCCGGTCGCGCTCCACGAGGCGCTCCTCGGCGCGGAGGTCACGGTGCCCACGCTCAAGGGGCGCGTCACGCTGCGCATCCCGGCCGAGACCCAGAACGGCCGGATCATCCGCCTCGCGGGCCAGGGTATGCCCCGGCCTAGGGAGCGGGGCGGCGGATTCGGCGACCTCTACGTCACCGTGAAGGTCGTCCTGCCCCAGAGGCTGGGCGACGAGGATCGCGAGGCGGTCCGCGCCCTGGGCGCGCGCCACAGCGAAAACGTCCGAGCGCACCTGCTCTGAGGGACTGGACCATGATCGATCCGAACAAGCTGACCGAGAAATCGCAAGCGGCCCTTATCGCCGCACAGAAGCGGGCGTCCGACGCCGGCCACTCGCAGCTCGACGCCGAGCACCTCGCTGCGGCGCTCCTCGAGCAGCCGGGCGGCATCGTGCCCAGCGTGCTCGAGAAGCTCGGCCTTCACCCGAGCCAGCTCCTTGCCGGCCTCGAGCGCGAGTTCGACCGGCAGCCGAAGGTGTCGGGCAACGTGCAGGTCGGTGCGACGCCGCGCCTGGGCAAGATCCTCCAGCAGGCGCAGCGCGAGATGGAGGGCCTCGGCGACGAGTTCGTCTCGACCGAGCACTTCCTGCTCGCGCTCGCGGACGATCAGGGCTGGATCGGTCAGGCGCTCAAGCGCGGGGGGGCCACGAAGGAGCGGCTCCTCCAGGCGCTGCGCGCACTTCGCGGCAACCAGCGCGTCACCGACCAGCACCCCGAGGAGAAGTACCAGGCGCTCGAGAAGTACGGGCGCGACCTCACCGACCTCGCGCGCAAGGGCAAGATCGACCCCGTCATCGGCCGCGACGAGGAGATCCGCCGCGTGATCCAGGTGCTCTCGCGGCGGACGAAGAACAACCCGGTCCTGATCGGCGAGCCCGGCGTGGGCAAGACCGCCATCGTCGAGGGGCTCGCGCAGCGCATCGTGCGCGGCGACGTCCCCGAAGGGCTGAAGGACAAGATGGTGTTCGCGCTCGACATCGGCGCGCTGCTCGCGGGCGCCAAGTACCGCGGCGAGTTCGAGGAGCGCCTGAAGGCGGTGCTCAAGGAGGTCTCGTCCTCCGACGGCCAGATCGTCCTGTTCATCGACGAGCTGCACACGGTCGTCGGCGCCGGCGCGGCCGAGGGTGCGGTCGACGCCGCCAACCTGCTGAAGCCGATGCTCGCCCGCGGCGAGCTGCACGCGATCGGCGCGACCACGCTCGACGAGTACCGCAAGCACATCGAGAAGGACGCGGCGCTGGAGCGCCGCTTCCAGCCGGTGCTGGTGGGGGAGCCGTCGACCGAGGACACGATCTCGATCCTGCGCGGCCTGCGCGAGCGCTACGAGATCCATCACGGCGTGCGCATCGCGGACGCCTCGCTCGTGGCCGCCGCCGTGCTGTCGAGCCGCTACATCACCGACCGCTTCCTCCCGGACAAGGCCATCGACCTCGTCGACGAGGCGGCTTCCAAGCTGCGCATGGAGATCGACTCCATGCCGGTCGAGCTCGACGAGGTCGAGCGCCGCACGCGCCAGCTCGAGATCGAGCGCGAGGCGCTGCGCAAGGAGACCGACCAGCCGAGCAAGGATCGTCTCGGGAAGCTCGAGCGGGAGCTCGCCGAGCTCAAGGAGTCGTCGGCGTCGCTGCGCGCCCAGTGGGAGCAGGAGAAGTCCGCGCTCCAGGCGATCCGCGAGCGCAAGCAGCGGCTCGAGCAGGTCCGCGCGGAGATCGAGCGCGCCGAGCGCGGCGCCGACTACGCGAAGGCGGCCGAGCTGAAGTACGGCACGCTCGCCACGATCGAGCGCGAGTCCAAGGAAGCCGAGGCGCGCCTCGCCGAGGCGCAGTCGCGGCACAAGATGCTCACCGAGGAGGTGACGCCCGAGGACATCGCCGAGGTCGTCGCCAAGTGGACGAACATCCCCGTCACCAAGCTGCTCGAAGGGGAGATCCAGAAGCTGCTGCGGATGGAGGAGCGCCTGCACCAGCGCGTGGTCGGACAGGACGTGGCGGTCGGCGCGGTCGCGAACGCGATCCGCCGCGCGCGCGCCGGGCTGGGCGACCCCAACCGGCCGCTCGGGTCGTTCCTGTTCATGGGCCCGACCGGCGTCGGCAAGACGCTGCTCGCCAAGGCCGTGGCCGGGTTCCTCTTCGACGACGAGAAGTCGATGGTTCGCCTCGACATGAGCGAGTACATGGAGAAGCACACCGTGTCGCGCCTGGTCGGCGCCCCGCCCGGCTACGTCGGCTTCGACGAGGGCGGCCAGCTCACCGAGGCGGTGCGGCGCCGCCCGTACACCGTGCTCCTGCTCGACGAGATCGAGAAGGCGCACCCGGACGTGTTCAACGTCCTGCTTCAGATCATGGAGGACGGGCGCCTCACCGACGGGCACGGCCGCACGGTCGACTTTCGGAACGTCGTGCTCGTGATGACGTCCAACGTCCCCAAGGACTCGCTGCGGACCACGTTCCGCCCCGAGTTCCTCAACCGGATCGACGAGATCGTCACGTTCGAATCGCTCTCCGAGAAGCAGGTGACCGAGATCGTCGACAAGGAGACGGAGATCCTGGCCAAGCGGTTGGGCGAGCGGAAGATCGCCCTCGAGCTCTCGCCCAACGCCAAGGCGCTGATCGCGACGGAAGGGTTCGACCCGACCTACGGCGCGCGGCCGGTGCGGCGCACCATTCAGCGGCTCGTGATCGATCCGCTGGCCCAGAAGGTGCTGGCCGGCGAGTTCAAGGAAGGCGACACCGTGTACGTCGACGCGAGGGACGGCAAGGTCCAGTTCTGGAGCGAGCAGTACGCGACGCAGATCGCCGAGGAGCAGGCGAAGCAACCGGCGGGGGCGCGCCCGAACTAGACGCTTCGGCCCTTGGAGGTCGCTCGGTGCGACCTCGAATCGGGGGGCCCGTCGTTCTAGCGTGGGCGCATGCGGAGCCTGAGCCGCGCCATCGCCGTCTCTCTTCTGTTGGCCGCGTGCGCCTCCACCGTGAGCGAGGCTGTACCGCCGCCGACCGCGACGCAAGCGACCATCCCCGCGCTCGCGACCGCGTCGCCAACGCGCGCGCCGTCACCCTCGCCCTCGCCATCGCCCGCGCCGACCGCGGCGCCGTTCGCGATCGCGGACGTGCTCGCGAAGGTCAACCCGTTCCGTATGAACGAGCACCTGCTCGCGCTCACGCGCGTCGGGTCGCGCGACCCGCGGCATCCCGGGCACGCGCTGGCGCTCTCGTACATCAAGGAGCAGCTGGGTGCGCTCTCGTACTACGGCTGGAAGATCGAGTCGCAGCGGACTGCCTATCAGGGGATCCCCCTTGAGAACGTCTTCGCGAGCATCGGGCCCGAGGGCCAGGCCACCGGCTGGACGCTCGTCTCCGCCCACTACGACTCCACGGCCAACCGCACGCCCGGCTGGCGGCCCGCCGTCGATCCGGCACCGGGGGCCGACGACAACGCGACCGGCACCGCGGCGCTGCTCGAGCTGGCGCGGGTGATCTCGGAGAACGCGCGGGGCGCGCTGCGCAGCCGGATCGTGCTCGCGTTCTTCGACGGCGAGGAGCTGTTCTTCAAGGGCAGCGCGGCGTACATGGCGACCTTACCGCGGCCCTACCCGTACAAGGCCGCGATCAACCTGGACATGGTCGGCTTCAACCCCATCGCCGACCGGCTCGATCTCCTCTGGTACACCGCCGCGTCGGCCGGGCTGCGTGACCAGACGCTGCGCGCGAACCAGACCTACGCGGTCGGCGTGCAGCCGCTCAACCCGCAGTTCGCCGCGGACGGGACCACGATCATGGACGCGGCGCCGTTCGGACTCGCGGGCATCCCGTCGATCGCGATCTGCCAGCGCTACGGCGAGAGCGACGCCACGTTCCCGGGGAACCCGACCTTCCATACGGTCCACGACACGCCGGACAAGATCACGAACCCACGCCTCTGGCTGAAAGCAACGCAGCTCACCCTGGCCGTCGCGCTGGAGCTCGCCACCTCCGGCTGAGCGGCGCGTACGATCCGGCGGTTGGCAATGACGTCGGCGGCCTCGATCGGCACGCTCGACGGGGGAGGACTGGCGTGAAGGTCGGCTTCATCGGGATCGGGAAGATGGGCGCGCCCATGGTCGGGCGCCTGGCCAAGGCCGGCCATCAGGTAACCATCCACAACCGCACCGCGGCCAAGGCGCAGGCGCTCGCGGGCCCGAGCGTGGCCGTCGCCACGTCTCCGGCGGAGGTCGCTGCCGCGAGCGACGTGGTCCTCACCGCGCTCCCCACCGCCGAAACGGTCGACGCCGTGTACCGGGAGCTCGCCGGCGTCGCGCGCACGGGCCAGGGCTTCGCGGACCACTCCACGGTCGGCCTGGATCTCACGCGGCGCATCGCGTCCTCGCTCGTCGGGAAGGGCGCGTACTTCTGCGACGCGCCGGTGTCTGGGGGCCCTGCCGGAGCGAAGAGCGGCACGCTCACGGTGATGGTGGGCGGGGCACAGGCCGACCTCGATCGGCTGAAGCCCGTCTTCGAGGCGTTCGGGCAGACGATCGCGCTGTGTGGTCCGACCGGCACGGGCCAGGCCGTGAAGCTGGTGAACCAGCTGCTCGTCGCGCTCCACACCGCGGCGATCTCCGAGGCCGCCGTCTTCGGCGCGAAGCTCGGAGCCGACCCGCAGATCGTGCTGGATGTCATCGGCGCGTCGTTCGGCGCGTCGCGCATGCTGAGCCGCCACATGCCGCGCTTCATCTCCCGCGACTTCAGCCCGGCGACGCCCGTCGCGCTCATCCTGAAGGACCTCGGCCTCATCCGCGGAGAGGCGGAGAAGGCCGGAGTGCCGATGCGCCTGGAGTCGATCGTCGAGGGCATGTTCAGCGAAGCCGTCGGCAGGGGACTCGGCGACCAGGACATGGCCGCACTCGTCCGGTTGGTCGAGGAGGCGTCGCGGGTGGAGGTCCGCTCGACGGTGGCCGCCAAACCGGGATCCGGATAGCGTGCCACTATCGTCGGCGGCTGCACCTCTCTGGCGATGGTGCTGAACGCGTTCGATGTGAGGATGCAGGACTGATGGCGCTGCGCTGGGCGGCGAACCTTTCGACGATGTACCGCGAGATCCCGTTCATCGAGCGCTTCGCCACGTCGCGCGAGGACGGATTCGCGGCCGTCGAGTTCTGGTGGCCGCGCGGCGAGGACCTCGGAAAGGTCGTCGCGGCGGTGAAGGCCACCGGACAGAAGGTCGTGGGGCTCAACCTCGACGCCGGCGACATGGCCGCGGGCGAGCGCGGCTACTGGAGCGACAGGACGAAGCGCGAAGCCGCCAGGAGGGCGCTCGCCGAGGCGATCGAGCTCTGCGACAGGGTGGGCTGCGGCCAGATGAACGCGCTCGTCGGGAACGCCGTCGACGGGGCAGGCAGCGACGCCGATCAGCTGAAGGTTTCGGTCGAGGGCCTGACCGAAGCGGCCGGGGTCGCCAGGCGTGCCGGCAAGCGGCTGCTCATCGAAGCGCTCAACGCGACCGAGAACCCGAAGTACCTCGTGAAGAGCACCGCTTCCGCCCTGGAGGTCGCAAACGCGCTCGGGAACGGGACGGCCCTCCAGTTCGACGCCTATCACATGGGCAGGATGGGCGAGGACATCGTCGCCGCCGCTCGGAGGCACAACGACCTTCGGATCGGCCACGTGCAGTTCGCCGACCACCCCGGCCGCCACGAGCCCGGCACCGGCACGCTTCCACTCGATGCGTTCTTCCGGGCGCTCGACACCTCGGGATACGACGGGTACACCGCGCTCGAGTACATCCCGCTCCACCCGACCCCCCGGAGCCTGGACTGGATCAGGGCCTGGTAACCGCGGACGACGAGCGCGCCGGCCTCGCGGCGGCGCTCCACAAGGCCGGCATGACCGTGCCGGCCGTCGTGCTGCCCGAGGATCACCACGCGGTCGTCGGGGGCTTCCGCCTCCACTACCTGGATTGGGGCGGTTCGGGCCACCCGATGCTGTTGCTGCACGGCGCCGGCCTCACGGCGCACACCTTCGACCTCGTCTGCCTCGACCTCCGCGCCGATTACCGCTGCATCGCCTACGACGCGCGCGGGCACGGCGACAGCGAGTGGTCACCGGTGCTGGAGTACGGGATGGAAGCGCAGGTGCGCGACGCGGAGGGCCTCGTGCGCGCGCTGGGCCTGCGCGACTTCGTGCTGGTCGGCATGTCGATGGGCGGCGGCGTTGCCCTGCGCTACGCCGCGGCGCATCCGGACCTCGTGCGGGCGCTCGTGCTGATCGACACGGGACCGGAGACGCAGCCGGACGGCGGCCGCCGCGTGCAGCGGTTCCTCGCCAAGACCGAGCCGCTCACGTTCGAGGAGCACGTCAGACGGGCGAAGGCGTTCAATCCGGACCGCGACGAGTTGCTCCTCGCGCGGAGCCTCCGCCACGCGCTGCGGGAGACGCCCGACGGCCGTTGGGTGCCGAAGCACGACGCGCGCCACCGGACCGCCCCGCCCAAGGACGGCGAGCCGGACCCCGCGCGCGACGAGCGGCGCGTCACGGGATGGGCCGCGGTCGAGCGCATCGCGTGCCCGACGCTCGTCGTACGGGGCGCCCTGAGCGACGTCTTCTCCGCCGAGAACGCGGCGAAGCTCGTCGCGGGCCTCGGCG
>Ga0194132_10012135_pt1 | contig 10824 bp, 12 predicted proteins | sample TA2KigOf80mmetaG_FD_148612 | JGI IMG/M metagenome (GOLD analysis project Ga0194132, IMG submission 148612) | Freshwater microbial communities from Lake Tanganyika, Tanzania - TA2015054 Kigoma Offshore 80m | ecosystem: Environmental > Aquatic > Freshwater > Lake | place: Tanzania: Lake... | reverse complement strand
TCCGCGTCATCCAGCGCCGCGCATACGGACTGCGCGACCAGGAATACCTGAGGCTCAAAATCCTCACTTGCATGCTGCCAGCGCTCTGAAATGCCCCAAAATCGCCCACTCGAGTTCCTGAAGAGCCAAATTTGTTTAGGGATCGCCATCCCCGTTTTCCAGACTTTCCGTAGCGCTCGTTGCAAAGCTATCCTACTAAATGTATATTGATATTGTTTAAATGTACATTTGAAGCTGCCTATGGCCCTCCAAATTGCCAATCCAGTAGTCGTTGCGAAGGTCGAACGGCTTGCCAAAGCGACAGGTCTCACAAAAACTGCCGTGGTGGAGCGTGCGCTTGACTGCCTAGCCGCGGAAACGCAGAGCGTAGCTGCGCCCGGTCGCATGGCGGTTCTACTGGCGCAATTGGATCGCATTCCCGATCGCGCGGACGCGTTCGACCCACTGGAGTGGGACGATCACGGCTTGCCGAAATGATTGTCGTCGACACGTCCGCCATCGTAGCGGTGGCGTTTGGCGAGCCAGAGCGAGATGCCTTCGTCGAGGTCATCGAGAAGGCCGACAAAGCACTGATCAGCACAGTGACGGTGTTGGAGGCGCGCATGGTGGTGCACGGTCGACGCGGGCAGCGCGCCGTCGTGCTGGTGGATGATCTGCTGCGGCTACCGATCTTTGAGCTCATTGCGCCGGGCGTCGCGGAAACGGACGCGGCTTACGCTGCGTTCGTCGCATTTGGCAAGGGCAGCGGCCATCCGGCGGCGCTGAATTTCGGCGACGTGTTCAGTTACGCACTTGCCAAGGTGCGCGGCCTGCCGCTGCTTTATAAAGGCGATGATTTCGCGCAGACTGATGTGGTGAGTGCGCGGTAAGAGGCTTCGCGGTGTTCGACGCGCAGGTTAGGCGATTTTCACCGATAGCAGTGCCGTTTGATGCGATAATGAAAGACTTGACCCCTTCGCCTCGAGTTCTGGAATGCCAAAATAATGTTTCAATCCGCGCCCGGCACGAGTGCCGGGCGATACGCGCGTGGGCACGCTCAAGCGCGGTGTGGCCAATCCGTTTCAATCCGCGCCCGGCACGAGTGCCCGGCGATACGCCAGCGCCCTAACCACTTGAAACGCTGGCGAAGTTTTATTGTAACGCGCGAACCCCAAAATTTCCCTCGCTGATACTGGCAGTAAGACACACGTTTCGCAAGAAAAGAATCATAAAAACAAATACTTATTGGTTGCGCGAACGTGGTCGCACACCGCCTGTCACTTGCCGTTCGCGCATCAGGCAAGGAGGGGGCCGTCGAAGTCCTTGGCTCTGAAGTTGCCATGCTCGATAACGCGTAGCCGTGTGGGTTCCGTGATGCGGTAGAAGCGCAAGCTGTCTTCTTTTTCATCATATTCGGCTAGCAGCCGGCGCTCCAGGGCTTCAAATTGCATTTCGTCGACTTGGCATTCGAACACAGATTTTTGCACGCGTTGACCGACGCTTTCGCAAACCTTGGCGATGCGCCGCAGGCGCCGGCGCCCCTCGCGCGTTTCAGTCGAGACATCGTAGCTAACAATAATGAGCATGACGGTTTACCGTGTGACAAAGGGCAAATATTGCTCGGTGTCGCCACGCACAGTGCGCGCAAGAAGCCTTGCCTGAATCAGTGGCAACATGCCGGACTGCACCTTGGTTTCGAGCAAGGGGTGTTGCAGCTCGTCTTGCTTGCGCTCCTGGTAGGCGATCACCACGGTTTTTCGACCTTGCTCATTGAGCATGACAGCGCCGCCTTCGCGGAAATCGAAATCTTTGCGCGTGAGCTGCGCGCGATTCACCAACGTTAGCGCTAGACGGTCAGCGAGTAGGGAGCGAAACTCTTCCATCAAATCAAGCGCAAGCGCCGCGCGGCCGGGGCGCACCGCGTGCAAAAAACCCAATTGCGGATCGAGCCCTACGCTTTCCAGCGCGGAACGGCAATCATTGGTGAGCATGGAATACAAAAACGACAGCAACGCGTTTAATGGATCAAGCGGCGGGCGGCGCGTTCGGCCCGTAAATGCGAAATCATCGCGATACGCGCGTTTAATTACCTGGTTCATCGCGGCGAAATAATTGCGCGCCGCCTCGCCCTCGATGCCGCGCAGCGCATCCAAATCCGTGGTGGTTGCAAGAGCGCGCAAGCTTGCGGCGAGATCATCCGCCGTGCGTGAGAGCGCCTGTTCCTCCCCCGCGGCCGTGGCCTCGCGCGCGGCGCGCATAAGCACCTGCCGGCTATTCTTGACTTTACCGGCCACGCACGAGCGTGCCAACTCCAGCGCAAAGGCGGCATCACCCGCGCGCTGGTGCTGCGCCTGGCGCAGCAGAATATTGCCGGCAATCGGGCCTTCGAGGCGTGCTTTGAAACGCCCCCGCTCATCCAACAGCACCAGGCTCTTGCCTTCCTCGGCCAAGCGATACATCAACGCAGGCGACACCATCACGTTGCCAAAGCACACCACGCTGGAGACATGATGCAGCGGCACTTGCAGCTTCTTTTCGCGCTCGACGTCGATGCGGATGGTGGCGTTTTCCAAATGCGCGTAGGCATTGGGCGTCATCACGTATAGTGTATTGAGCAGGGTTTGCATTTAAGACTCGGGATCAAACAAGGTTACTCGCAGGCGAGCAAGACGCTTCGCATCGGCAAAAGCGGCAGGCTGGCAAATATCCAGGAGCGAGCATTCGCGGCAGCGCTTGTCGTGAACCGGCGGCGGTATTTGGCGTTGCGCGATCATGTTGCGGATGGCTTTGACGGCCTCTTCAACGGCCGCTCTTAGCACAGCCGATATTTCGACCTCGCGCCGCCGGCGGCTGGACGCGTGGTAAATCGCGCCCCCGGCAACAGTGACCTGCATCATTTCCTCCAGGCACATCGCTTGCGCGGCAAGCTGAATATCATCATGCAGTTTTTCGCGCTTGCGCCCGTGTTTGAACTCCACCGGGAAAATCGTGCCATCGGGATGAAACTCCACCAAATCCGCCTTGCCGATCAAACCCAGCCGCTCGGACCACAGCGGCAACGCGCGCTCAACCTTGACGCCCGATTTGATTTCGTAGCCGGGTGTATCGACGAGCCGATGCACTGCCTGGCCGCGGGCAGTGTGAACGTTGTCCTCAAACGCCTGCTCAACATGGATCAGCGCGCACTGGCGCGGACAGTAGGCGTAGTGCTCGAGGGCGGAGATGGCTATCGGATCGGATGGGTCTGGAATAGGCATATCGTTGCTGCTACCATGGGCAAACTACAAATGCACTGGAGAAGTCAACATGGGCGCAATGATCGAGGAACTTGAAGCGCAGGCGCTTAAGCTCACGCCGCGGGAGCGCAGCGAGCTCATCCATCGCTTGATCGCGAGCCTTGAAGGCGAGCCAGAGGATGCGCCCGAAGCCATTGCCAAGGCCTGGGACGAGGTAATCACCCGGCGCGTTGCGGACATGGAAGCAGGGCGCACGCAGTGGATACCAGCGGATGAAGTCATGAAACACCTTCGTGCCCGCATCGACGCGGCCAAGGCAAAGGCCGGCAATGCGGGTTGAACTGAGTCGCGAGGCTCAGGACGACATCGATGCCGCGGTAGATTGGTACATTGAAAAAGAAGCTTTCATCGCGGTGGACAATTTCGCCGACGAAATCGACCGCGCACTCGGGTTGCTTGCGCGGCACCCGGCGATAGGCAGAGGCGGGCGTGTCGCTACCCGCACGCTGACGCTGCAATAATTCCCCTACACGTTGGTCTATCGCGTGATGCAGGATCATGTGCGTGTGATCGCGGTGGCGCACCACAGCCGCTGGCCGGGGTATTGGCGGGGGCGGCGGTAGTTCGGTCCAGACTAGAAACCGTCAATTTCGTCGGGCTTCAATACGTCGAGATTGTTCAGGTCATAACTGCCATCCGCCTTTACAGTCAGAGTTCGGTGGACTTTGGCTGACGAATATTGGCCTGATTTGCAATTGTGTTTCCACCAAATCAGTTTGATTACTTCCATGCTTCCGGCTGGGCGCGCGGAAGATTCATCGTTTTCAAAGAGCCGAGGAAGAACAGCCTTTATTGCGTCCGCGTCGGAGTCCGAAAACTGGGTTTTCTCAGCCAGTTGTGAATTCATGCTTCCAAAAAACGCATAAACACCCTTGTCGACGCGATGCTTCATGCCCATCGTATCCGAACTGCGCTTGCTGCCATCACCCTCCCCGCTAACACTTTTTGTGATTTGCACGCTTGAAACATCGATGGGCTCGATACTAAAAGCCGATTGGACGGAAACCGGGCCACGAATTCCGATAGATACGCCGGTATCCCCTTCCTCATCGGTGCCGTCATTCTTTTTCTTGCCGGCTTTCTTGTTGCTTTTGAGCGCAAACAACTGTCCAAATGCACGAACGTCCAGCCATTTTTTACAGGCAAGTTCAGTGGTTTTTTCAGAACCCAGCTCCTTGCCTAAGCCAGCTTCCGCTCGTGCGCGGAGGCTCTTGGCGTCGTCAGCCTTGCGGTCATCGGATTGGACAAAGATCATGTTTCCATCGTCTTTCTTTCCATCCGATATCCAGCGTTCTAGTAAGCGATCACGAATCTTGCGCTTGATAGAAACGTCGGTCATTTCTCCAAAATTGGAATAATCGGTGCGCGGCCGATTACCGTTCAAAGGGTCTCCATTCGGATTGGCATTCTTGACGCGAAAGATGACGGCAAAATCGATTTTGTTCTGGAGAGTTGTCATGGTTGTTTCCTCTTGAAATTATTCGGTGGCAGTGGCCTGTTCAGTTATGGTGTCTTCAGCCTTCGGTGGATGCAGAGCCTGTCGTTGGCAGTGGTAGCCGAGCAAGAATTCACCAGACAGCTTGCTGTCGTCTACAAAATCGTTGCCGACAAAGCTGGCAACGATTTCGTCCAGCAGCTTTCCCATCTCGTACATGAAGGGCGCGCGCTTGGCTCGCAGGCGAGATTTCGCAGGCACTAGCGCAAGTTCGATTGTGCGCCAAGTGCTAGCTGGACGATCAGCGAACCGTTGCATTAGCTTCGCGGCGGCAGGATCGCGTGCCTCCCCGGATATATAGAGCGCTCTGTTCTCGATATGCTCGGCGACAGCCAATAAGCGCCCATACAAATAGTCCCGGTTGCGCCGGTCGATTTCCAAAGTCATCTTGTAATCCTCATTTTTGAACGCGCCCCGGTAAAGGGCGCAGGCGATTCCCAACGTTTTTTCCCATTCCCAGTACTTCAGACCGTTGCGATTACTCGCCCTATAAGCGGTCGACGTGACCAAGTCCTTCGGCAAATTTTGGCCGTCTATGATGCAGGGCAGTAGGCGTTCAACAGTGGTTTTTTTGAGTTTTTCGTCAAGACGACGGCCAAACGCTGCTTCAGCAATGTCCTGTGGCGCGGGCGCGCCAAAAAACTTTTTGTCCTTACCGAAATTCTGATACCAGGCATACGTGTTGTGCCAATTCTCAATGCGATCCAGGAACTCCGAACCCGTTAGTTCGCGGTAGTAGCTAATCGCCATGCGCCCCGGAGTCGCGGAATCCAGCCCCATAACGACGATCCCATTCGTTGGGCCGATCTAGGCACGATAACCCTTAATAGCCAGATTGAGCCGCTTGGCGAAGGCTTGCCCAGCGTCGCTGTTGGAAATAACGGTGGGTGTTAGCATGCTCGCAGCTGGATCTCTAGCGAGCATCAATGTAAGCGAACTTCCAAATGGGTCTGGAATGGGCATTCCGCCGACTGCTCAGCTTACGATCACTTGGTCGCCGTTCCTGTAGGCTTGGCGTTGGATAAGCCATCGCAGCGCGTTATGTGCTTTTTGCGTTACTTCATAGCTAACGCCACACGCTTGGGCACCAGTGTCATCCGTGAATCGCCCTCGGAAAGTAAAGCCGGATTTGTCGTTGGCGCTGATGAGTCGTGCGCCGTCACCAGGGTGGCGAAGCCGTTTTGGATGGCCTAGCGCCAAGCTGGATAGTGGTTCGCCCGTTACCATGCAAACCCCTTTTGTATTCTTAGCGCTGGCGTCGAACGCTTCCCACGCTTCTTGCAGCCTGCCGTCTTCCCAAACGGCAGTGCAAGGGTCGTTTGGCTCGCGAACCTGCCAGCGAATGAACGCATCGCCTTGATCCCGTTCGCCTGATTTAGCTGTAAGCACCTTAAACAATTCCGGAAGCGCTGTGCCGTCAACCCATCGTGTAATTAACCTGTTATCCTTTCCCGCATGTAGAACGCCCTGTTGCAACAGATCAGCAACGACTTTTCTTTGGCGCACATAGGTCAAGACAGCTTTGGCTTTAGGGTGGCCGTATGGTGAGTTGCACCATTCAGAAAGCAGCCCTTCATATTCCGCAAAGAATGTGGGCTTGCCGCCACCTTTGCTCGGATAATCCGCAGCACAATATTGAACTTTGTCGCAAAGTGGGTGAGGTGCGCAGTTCGTGGTTCGCCCAGCCGACTTTTCCGTGGCGGGGATAACTGTTTCCTTCTTGCCAATCACTTGAGCAGACTGAAAATTGCCCTGAACATCCAAAGTAATTTCGATATGGGCCTGCTGAAAAGCGTGGCTAACCGGTAGCAATGGCTCAGAACCTGCCGGCTCGCGCCCTTTGCACTGTTCGTAGGTTTCGTAGAGCTTTTGCATCCAGCTCATGTCAAACCCCCAAGTCGGCTGCTTCCAAGTCGACCTTGCGCAACTTGCCCTTGCCGAATTTCTTGGCCGTCATGGAGCGGACAGGCTTGCAAATGTCGCAGGCGTCCGGTCGCAGAAACACGATAGTGCCATTGACCATGGTCGGTCTCCAGAACCGAGCTTGCAGTATGTTTTCGCCAGTTTCATCAGGGTAGTCGAAACCATGAAAAGTCAACCCGTAGGCTAGTTCGCCTGCATGATCGTAGTGCCCGGTTCCAGAGCCTATTTCGCAAGGTTCGACATAGCCCTGGCAATCACGCGTCCCAAGGAAAATATCTTGCCTGCCTCCCCTTTCCAGCATGCGTTGAGCGATCTTGAAGTGCTTGCCATCGACCCGATCCTCTTCAAGCTCCGGGTGGTGCGGGTTCCACTCGAAATGCGCGCGAACCTGATATTCGACATCGGACAAAAAGGTATAAATTGCGAGAGTGTTACCGCCACTGAAATCCAAGGGCTTAACACCCTTGGTCTGAGTTCGGATCGGCTTCATGACGCGCACTTCGTCAATGATCCAGACGAATGTCGGTTTCCAGTAAATGGATTTAGCGATGCCTTTTAGTGCCTCGTAAGTTGGGATGTGATATGAGCATTTTTCACCGCCAATGCGAGTCAGCGGGTCGGTGAACAGCGCGTGCCGAGCCCAGACTTTGAATTCAATGCTATTTCGATTAGCCACAAAGCATCTCCATTAATCCGTCGGGTGTTTCCGAGAGTCCAAATTCATCGCTGTAGTAGCGTGGATCGGTCAGGTACAGTATGCCGGTACCCTCTTGAATTTCATTGATGACCCCCGACTTCGATAGTGTCTCCAACACGTTCGGAAATACATTGACACTGAATTGCTGTGCCTGACGCAACAAATCAAATTCCTTTTCCGGAAGATAGGCGGAGCAGAGGTCGTTGATAAGCCCCTTACCTTTGGCGCCGTGGGGGACAAGCACCCCGCGGGTTGGCGCGTCTATCGCCTTAAACGCCTTGGCAGCCGTCATGAACGACTGTCTCAGATAAATAGCCGGAGCCGCGGATTTTGTGCGTGAGTATTCGCCTACCGCAAGCGTATTGTTTGACAGCAGGTTTAGTAGCGTGTCGTCACGCCCCAATATCGTGTGTGGCACGGGATAGTTCATTTCTTTTGCACGGGCAAAGAAGTAATTTTGGTAATACCAAGTCATTGCTTCAGGTCCGATGCGATTGCTGCCGAACTTGGCCGGGTCTGCTTCAAAGTCGTCCAGAACCCGCTCTGCCTTTTCTCGTCCGATACGGATAGCGTCAAGCGAATCGAGATTCTCGTCCGCCGGACGTGGATTCACCACATGCACCAAGCCTTGTTTTGCGCGGCCATTGCGGTTGCAGCGTCCGGCGGCCTGTGCGATGGAATCCAGCCCCGCTGTGTAGCGAATAACAGCCCCAAAATCGACATCGACTCCTGCCTCTATAAACTGCGTGCTGATGCACAACGTTGGCAGGGGTGGTTGTTGATCCAAGCGATTGCGAACCTCATCGAGCTTTGATTTTCGATGTGCTGGGCACATGTTCGTACTCAGATGAAAAACCGCCGCATTCGGGTTATCCCGACACAAACGGTAGATCGCCTGTGCTACTCTTTTTGTGTTGACGATGACGAGGCAACTGGCCACTGCTTCAATTTGCTCAAATGCCAGTGCAGTTATTTCCTCATGCGCCCAGCCGCCAGGCTTGCGGCGATTAAGCACGTCGACCCGTTTTAAATCATCAAAGAGTTTACGCACATCTGGCATGATTTCGTTGCCGGTTGGGATACGAATCGTTCCTTTGCTGACATCAACCCGGTCAAGCAGTGGCTGGGTCGCTGTGCACAGCACAACTGAACTGCCACAGAAATCGGCCAAGAAATTCATCGCGTTGTTGAACAAGTGCACGCAGTTGACCGGTAAGCTTTGGATTTCATCGAATATCAATACGGCGTTCGCAAGCTGATGCATCTGCCGAGCGCCCCGCGTTCCTGCTCCAAACAACGCCTCCAAAAGCTGAACTGTCGTAGTGTAGACAACAGGGGCGTCCCAATTTTCAGACAGAATCTTCCCGCGCCATCCTTGAACCTCCGGAGTCAAGTTTGAGTGGTGCTCCAAAACCACGCTACCTTCCGCTGTACCCACTGGTTCCAAGATACGTCTGACAATCGCTGCGTTCTGGTCAATGATGGAGGTGTAAGGAATAACGTAAATTACCCGGTCAAGTTTGTGTTTCTCGGAGTGGTGCAGCGCGAATCGCAGACTAGCCAGCGTTTTGCCGCCGCCGGTCGGCGCGGTGAGCGTGTAAATGCCTTTGGGGCGGTGCCCATTTTCCGTGCAATGCTGCGAGATCGAACGCCGAATTTGGTCTATGGGCTGATGGGGGGCGAGTTGTTCTAGGTGCGTTTCAAGACGTGCGATCAGCGTTGCCCACTGCTGGTAATTGCCACGTAGCCGTTTCCGGGAGAGGCTTGGATGTTCGAAATCCGCCGTGTCGATGCGATCCGCGTCGATCAGGCAGCTAAAAAGCGAACGCACGAGTAGCCCCATCTGCTGTTGATACACAGGACTGCTGGCTTTTTCTTCGGGGGTGTTGCCCGGGGATTTGTCGTAGATGCTGCGCATCCATGATTGGACGTTCGAGTTCAAGGCTGAGTGCGTGAGCAACTCATGAACGTGTTTGAGCAAGGTATTGTCGGCCTTGGCCAATGCTTCTGTGAGGTATGTTTTGTCCACTACCTTGTTCATTCGTTTGCTGAACACATCTTCGGTCGGCTTACCTGGAGTCGAACCGAGACAATCGATAAGCCCTGAGTGATGCGAAGCGACGCAAAGCGCAAGAATCTGGCCTGTGATCTGAGCTAGGCCATCCGCTGCTGGCAACGACTGCCAAATAAATTGTGCGCCACTCGTCGAGTGATCGATTTTTCCTTTTAAGCCGGGCGCATCAACGTATTCTTCGTCTTCATCCTGATTCAATAGACCCGTTGCCGATTTAATGTAGTTCTGAAAGGCGGTGCTGTATTTGCCAAGATCGTGTAGCACGCCAATCAGCTTCCCGTGCGCATCAAGACCAAATTTATGGGCGAATTCGGAGGCAAGTTGTCCAACATTCCAAAGATGTGATTCGAGTGACTGGACTTTTCCGTCGCGGCGGACATGCGCGACGAAGGAACAGTCTGACCCATCTGCCGGGAGCGTCATGATGTGCTGTTATCGAAGAACTCTGGTTTCGGTGTCTCTATTGTTGTTCACGCCGTTATCAAAATCCGACAACGCCCAAGGAATTTTTATTCCCCATACAAATCAGGTTCTTGCCGCAGCCGTGCCACCACCGCATCGCGTAGCGACGCGGGCGCGGCGACCTCCACATGCCCGCTGTGCCGCAGTACATCCATTACCAATTCACGCTCATCCTGATAGGGAATGCGCAATTCGTAACGCCCGTCGGGTAGGAATTCGTGTTTTTGCCGTGGGTGCCACTGCTCATCGGCAACCCAGCGCGCGCGCTCGGCTGAAAATCGCAGCACGGCCAACTTGTCTGCCTCACCAGCAAAAATGCCGTAGCTGCTTGCATAGTGCTTGTCGAGTTTACGTTCGGCTACATCGCGGGCTTTGGCGTCTTTTTCGATGGCGTGCTTGATCTGGCTGATGGAGAAGCTGCGCAGTCCCTTGCGTAATTCGCACCACGCATCCAGATACCAGTTGTCGCGGTAGTGCACGATGCGTTGCGGGGATACGGTGCGTTCCGTGATGTCGTTGCGCTCGCGGTTGTGAAAGTGGATGTGCAGTTTGCGCCGCTGCAGGGTCGCGCTGGCGGCCGCGTGAAACCAGGCGCCCGCGGGGCGCGCGGCCATGCCGAGTATGCGGATGCGGCTTGGGGCCTTCTCCATGCCCATGCGCGTGTCTTGAGCTAAGCGTTTGATTTTGTTCTTTAACGCGCTCAATTGCTCGGAAAGTAAACCGGGTTCGAGCGTCTCGAACAAGTGCTCGAACACGGCGAGTGCTTGTAGCTCTGCGGCCAGTAGTGTCCGGACGTTGAGTGCCCGAAACGTGCTAATTGGTTGATTGTAAATAAATAACAGATGATTTTTTCTGGTCTCGATTTGAACAGCGTTTTCTCGATTTGCGATCCTGCGAG
>Ga0194132_10012131_pt1 | contig 10827 bp, 8 predicted proteins | sample TA2KigOf80mmetaG_FD_148612 | JGI IMG/M metagenome (GOLD analysis project Ga0194132, IMG submission 148612) | Freshwater microbial communities from Lake Tanganyika, Tanzania - TA2015054 Kigoma Offshore 80m | ecosystem: Environmental > Aquatic > Freshwater > Lake | place: Tanzania: Lake Tanganyika... | reverse complement strand
TGGTGGCGAGGGGGGCAGCGGGGCATCCCCCCCAAGCACTAGCTGATCACATGAGACTGCCCATTGCGGAGGGCTTGCCACGAGTCGTGGATGCTCTGCTAGAGTCCGGTCTGAAGGAGCGCATCAAGGTCGTGGCATCTGGTCAGCTGGTGACGCCCGCCAAGGCCGCGTGGGCGCTGTGCGTCGGAGCTGATTTCATCAATACCGCTCGGGGTTTCATGTTCGCCCTGGGCTGTATTCAGGTGCTTCGTTGCCACACGAACGCTTGCCCCACCGGCATCACGACGCACAACAAACGGCTACAACGCGGATTGGTGGTAGAGGAAAAATACTTGCGAGTGGCGCACTACGCCAAAAACATGAACAAGGAGATCGACATGATCGCCCACTCCTGCGGGTTGAAGCATGCGCGGGAGTTCCGCCGTGAGCACGTGCGGCTGGTGGAGTCCGCCCGTCGAAGCGTAGCGCTCAATACAATCTATCCCTATCCCGAAGAGCGGCCCCACTCCTACCTGCGTGCGGTTCCGCAGGCGCGGGTTATGCAGCCCGGCTAGATCAGGTCGACCAAGTCATCTAGAGTGCGAAGGGTTGCGATCGGGCGGTAGCCGAGTTCATCCGGCGCCGTCCCCGCGCGGTTGATCCAATAGGTCTGGAAGCCAAAGGCGGTCGCGCCGCTAATGTCCCAGAAATTGGATGAGATAAAGGCGATACGATCTTTGGGAACGTGCAGAGTATCGACCCCCATTTGGTAAACCGTCGGATGCGGCTTGTAGACGCGCAGCGGGTCCACGCTGATGACTTGGTCAAATCGCAGCCCTGCATGGCCGACTACGGCGGCCAGAAAGCGCGGTGTACCGTTGGAGAGTATGCATCGCTTCAACCGTCCCAACCGGCCAATCACCCCCGCGACCTCGGGAAAGGGGGCGAGTACCAAGTACTCGCCGAGCAGTTGCTGGGTGTTTGCTTCATTCAAGGCCAGTCCCATTGAAGTCGCCGCGACCCGAAGGGCGTCCCGGGTAATGACCTCGAAGTTCTCGTACCGTCCCATGAGACTGCGCAACCAGGTGTACTCCAGTTGCTTGGTTCGCCAGAACTGGGCGAGTGCCCGGCCGTGGCCAGGAAACAACGCCTCGCAGCGGGCAGTGACGGAATAAACATCGAACAAGGTGCCGTAGGCATCGAACACGACGGCTTCGGTAGTGGGGGTACTCATTGGGGTGCGATGGCTTTCTTTACGGAGAACGCGCCGCGCAGTTGCCCAGGCAGGTAGCCGCGAGCCACGTCATGGGGATACTGTTGCGCAAGAGCCCCGGCGACCTCCTTGCTGATGACCTCTGACGTGCCGTGGCAGGAAAGGCAAAGTGGTTGTACGGGAATCGCCTTCATGTATCGGAAATAGCGTCCCTGTGGTTCGTCAATAGTCTCGGCGAACTCAAGGCCTTCGGGCTGCTCGCCTGCGGCGAGGCGTTGTTCGAAATTGCGTAACACTCCCTGCTCCCAGGCGTCGGGCGTTCCCAAGAGTGGATTTCTGGTCTTGAGGCTGACTCGCGTCAGGCGTACGCCGTTCTCCCGGGAGAGACGGCTGGCGATCTCCGGTGCGAGCGTGCGGCATGTCTCGATGGCCCGGGCAGGTCCCCCGTTCGCTATTTCCATCTTGAGTTCCGTGCCCAGCAACTGGGCAAGCTGAGACGACAGCGCGCGCGACTGGGCCAGGTTCGCATCCTGGTCTTGCGCGATGGAATTGACTTGGATCAATAATAGTGTGGCGGCAAGTGCGGCAATCTTGGTGGTCATGGGGCGCAGTCGCGATCGAAAGCCCTACTGTGCCATCGAAACCGCCATCATTCAATCGGCAGTTGAAATCCGTGGGCTGACCCCCAACTCCGCCCTAATCCCCTTTTCGCGGAAATCGCCATGCGCTTCGATAAGTTCACCACCAAGTTTCAGCAGGCTTTCGCCGAGGCACAAAGTCTGGCAGTGGGCCTTGACAACGCCTACATCGAGCCTCAGCACTTGCTGAGTGCTCTTATGGATCAAACCGATGGCGGCACCACCGCGCTGCTGGCCAAGGCCGGGGTCAACGTGGTGCCGGTTCGAGAGAGCTTGCGGGCGAGCATGGAGCGCTTGCCCAAGGTGGAGGGACACGGAGGCGAAATCAACGTGTCACGCGAAACCGCGGCGCTGCTCAACATGACGGATCGCGAAGCGCAAAAGCGCAACGATCAGTTTATCGCCTCGGAATTGTTTCTGTTGGCCCTGGTTGACGATAAGGGCGAGACCGGCAAACTGCTGCGTCAGCATGGCGCCAGCCGTCAGCATCTGGCTAACGCCATTGAGACCTTGCGAGGTGGCCAGAGCGTGGGAAGCGCGGAAGCAGAAGGACAGCGTGAAGCCTTGAACAAGTACACGGTGGATGTGACGGAAAGGGCACGGCAAGGCAAGCTGGATCCCGTGATAGGCCGCGACGATGAAATTCGTCGCGCCATTCAGATCTTGCAGCGGCGCACCAAGAACAATCCAGTGCTGATTGGAGAGCCCGGGGTGGGGAAGACCGCAATCGTCGAGGGATTGGCGCAGCGCATCATCAACGCGGAGGTGCCCGAGTCACTGAAGGAAAAGCGGGTGTTGTCCCTGGACATGGCGATGCTGCTGGCCGGTGCCAAGTATCGCGGGGAGTTCGAAGAACGACTCAAGTCGGTGCTGAAGGAGATCGCACAGGAAGAGGGTCAGATCATCCTTTTCATCGATGAGATTCATACTATGGTGGGGGCAGGCAAGGCGGAGGGCGCGATCGATGCAGGCAATATGCTGAAGCCCGCCCTCGCTCGCGGCGAACTGCACTGCATCGGTGCCACAACGCTCGACGAATATCGTAAGTATATAGAGAAGGATGCCGCTCTCGAACGCCGCTTTCAGAAGGTGCTTGTCGAGGAGCCGAGCGTGGAGGCGACCGTGGCCATCTTGCGCGGACTGCAGGAGAAGTACGAGGTCCATCACGGTGTCGAGATAACCGACCCGGCCATCGTGGCGGCAGCGGAATTGTCGCACCGCTACATCACGGACCGCTTTTTGCCGGACAAAGCCATCGATCTCATCGATGAGGCGGCGGCCCGAATCAAGATGGAGATTGACTCCAAGCCCGAGGCGATGGACAAGATCGATCGCCGGCTGATCCAGTTGAAAATCGAACGCGAAGCCGTGCGCAAGGAGTCTGACGAAGCGTCAAGGAAACGGCTCGCTCTATTGGAAGAAGAGATCGGGAGACTTGAGCGCGAGTACGCTGATCTGGAAGAGATCTGGAAGGCCGAGAAGGCGCGCGTCCAGGGTAGCCAGCACATCAAGGAGGAACTCGACCGGATAAAGGTCGAGATGGACAATGCCACTCGAAAGGGCGATTGGCAAAAGGTGTCGGAACTCCAGTACGGGCGTATCCCGCAACTGGAAGCACAGCTGAAGCAGGCGGATCGGAGCGATATCAGCGCCAACAAGTTGTTGCGCACACAAGTCGGCGCCGAAGAGATTGCGGATGTCGTGTCGCGCGCGACCGGCATCCCGGTCTCGCGCATGATGCAAGGCGAGCGCGAGAAGTTGCTCAGGATGGAGGAGCGACTGCACGACCGCGTAATCGGTCAGGACGAAGCGGTGCGGCTGGTGTCCGATGCCATTCGCCGTTCACGAGCGGGCCTGGCGGATCCGAATCGACCCTACGGTTCGTTCCTCTTCTTGGGGCCCACTGGGGTCGGCAAGACCGAGTTGTGCAAAGCCGTCGCCAGGTTCTTGTTTGATGCGGACGACCACATGGTGCGGATCGACATGTCGGAGTTCATGGAGAAGCACTCAGTGGCACGCCTGATCGGCGCGCCGCCAGGATACGTAGGCTACGAGGAGGGTGGTTATCTCACCGAGGCCGTTCGCCGGAAGCCTTACTGCGTCATTCTTCTGGACGAGATCGAGAAGGCGCATCCCGATGTGTTCAATGTGCTCTTGCAGGTGCTGGACGATGGTCGAATGACCGATGGTCAGGGGCGAACCGTCGACTTCAAGAACACTGTGATCGTCATGACATCAAATCTGGGATCGCAGATGATCCAGTCGATGGCGGGCGCAGAGTATGAACCGGTGAAGGCTGCCGTGATGGGCGAAGTGAAGACCCATTTCCGGCCGGAGTTCATCAACCGGATCGACGAGGTCGTTGTCTTCCATGCGCTGGGCAAGAAGCACATCAGGTCGATCGCACGCATTCAAGTGGACAATCTTCGACGTCGTCTGGCGGCAATGGATATCGGTTTGGAAGTCAGCGACGATGTTCTGGGCGAGGTCGCGCAAGCCGGATTCGATCCCGTGTTCGGGGCCAGACCACTCAAGAGGGCAGTTCAAACCCTTATCGAGAATCCGCTGGCGCGTGAGGTGTTGCAGGGCAGGTTTGCTCCGCGGGATGTGGTCACAGTGCGGTGGCGCGATGGCGGTGTAGAGTTTGTCAAGGGTGCAACTGACCCTCAATTCCTCGCTGCCTGAGAGGGTTTGGAGCGAGGCGCGTGGGCTTCGCTGATCCTGGGGATTTGGCGAGGGGAACGCTGATTTGGCTCTTTTGCGCAATCAGCGTGACCAAGTTCTCAGGGAGTTACGAGGGGACGAGCCCCCTTGTTAAGTGTTTCCCTAGATGGATGCCAGGGAGTCCGCCCACACGATCGCTTCGATCTGTGACTTGTTGACCTGGGCAGGTGTGAGGCTCAGGCTCATGGTCAACATCTCGGTGTTGTCTTCGTTTCCGCGAGACAGTGGCTGCTCGAGTGCTTCGACCAGTTGCAGGAATGGGCCAAAGGGGCCTTGACGGTGCAGCAGAGCATCACTCACGGACTCGGGTAAAGGCACTTGGGTGATGATCTCTTCCATCGGTACGCGCATGATGGCGTCCAGTAGCGAGAACATCCCGACAATAAACAAATTGTCGCGCTCGCCAGGTTCGAACAGGTGCTGGCCAAGCAGTTCAACGAGGCGGCCGCGGACCGCCGCGCTGGTCACCAGAGCATCCGCAGCATTCTTGCGGGCGGCGTTGATCATCAGCAGCCCGAGCCAGCGATAGAGGTTTTGATAGCCCAGGACCGCTACGGCGTGACGCAGAGACTGGATTTCGCAAGACAACCCAAAGCCCGCGCTGTTGATGTAGCGAAGTAGCTTGTAGGAGAGCGCGGCATCACGCTTGAGCACGGCTTCCAGTTTCGCGACCTGAGCGTTCTCTTGCGCCAGTCGCATCAAAGTAACCAGGCTGGTATAGGCAGGGCCTATGATCCCGCCTGATTGTTTGCCGGGCTGCTGAAACCAAAGCCCTTGAAAATAGTCCAGACCCGCTTCCTTGGCGAGAACGAAGGCTTCGTTGTCCGCAATATTGCGTGCGATCTGTTTGGCTGGGAGCTTTCTGAGTGAGGCTGACACTTTGGGCAAGGAGGACGCCAACTGCGTTGCGTCGAGACTCAAGTATCCCAGCGCTGGATAGAGATCCTGCGGGATAGGCTCCTTCGAAGGTGTTCTTACACAGCAGGCGATGCCGACTTGTCGCAAGGTCTGTGCGGACTCCGCCGTGGCCGTTGCGCCTTCGAGCTCGACTATGCAGGCTGCCTTGGGAAACTTGGACGCCCGCTCCAGGGGCGTCGGAGGCTGACTGGTCAGTACGAAGCGATCTCGTAGCATCCAGGTCCCGTCCTTCGCATTCGACAGCAGCGCACCCAGCTCAGTACCGTCGGGCACGAAAAATCGCATGTCGAAGCCGACCAGCGTTTGCTGTCTATCGAGAATGGGTTCGCGTCGAAGAAAACTGGATCCACTCATGAGGGGGTACTCGGTCTGCGCTTTTCGGCGCGCTATGCGGCTTGCAACAGCTGCCGGCGGGATTCCTGATTGTCGCCACCATCGCGTAGCAACTCCTCCATATCGAGCACCAGCACTACAGACCCGTCGCCAGACTGCGTGGCGCCTGCCACGCCCTTGGGCTTGATGTCTTCGAGGGGTTTGATTACGACGTCGTCCCGGCCCACGAAGCTGTCAACGGCCAGGATGAACGAGCGCACAGCGGATTGCATCAGTACGCCGTATGCGGGCGGTTTGCTCCTTTGCCAGCCGATGAGCTTGGATAGGGCGTAGACCGGCAGAACCTCATCGCGGATGACCATCGTTGCGCGACCGGAGATCGCTTGGACATCTTTGGACTCGATGGGAATGATCTCCCGTACTAGGGCAAGCGGCACGGCGAAGGGCTGTTCGCCACAGCGTACCACCAGCACTGGAAGGATGGCCAAAGTCAGGGGTAGATAGATCGTGAACGTGGTGCCTTGCCCTGCGACTGACTTGATCTCGATGCGACCGTTGAGCTTCTGGATTTTCGTCTTGACGACGTCCATTCCCACTCCGCGGCCTGATACATCGCTAACCTGATCCTTGGTGGAGAATCCAGGAAGAAAGATCAGTTTCAAGGACTCGTCTTCATTCAAGTTGGCAGCGGCATCCCCATCGATACACCCTTTTTCGATAGCCTTCTTGCGGATTACGTCAGGGCGCATTCCGCGACCGTCGTCCACAATCTGAATGATGATGTTGTCACCGATCTGCTGTGCCGAAAGACGCAGCAGGGACTTCTCGGGCTTACCTACAGCCTTGCGCTCATCGGGCTTCTCGATACCGTGGTCTACGGCATTGCGCACCAGATGAATGAGTGGGTCACCAAGGTCCTCGATCATGGTCTTGTCGAGTTCCGTCTCTTCGCCTTCCAAGACGATCTCGACGTTCTTGCCAAGTTGCCGCGATAGATCGCGTGCGACCCGAGGGTACTTCTGAAACAGTCGGCCGATTGGTTGCATCCGCGTCTTCATGACCGCGTTCTGAAGGTCGCTTACCAGGAGATCGAGGCGGCTCACTGCTAAGTCGATCTCCCGCAAAGTCTCGGTGTCGGTACGGCCTTGAAGAAGATCTGTGCGTAGGCAATTGAGGCGGTTCTTGGCAAGACCGATTTCGCCCGAGAGGTTGAGCACCTGATCCAGGCGATTAGTGTCGATACGAATCGTGGACTCGGTCGCTGCCACGGCCACTTTGTCTGTCTCGCGTCGTCCGGCTCTCGTTCCTTCTCCGTCCGACTGATCCGGCGTCCGGCGGCCTGTCGTGCGCGCGGATCCAGCGGCGTCCGAATCTTTGGGGCTTGCAGGTGCGGTGCCCACCGTCTCGGCGTCAGTGGATTTGCCAAGCAAGGAGTCCTGCCATTGCTTCCAGTTGATATCCTTCGGAGCTTCCGCGCTCGAGGATGATTTGATCTCTTGGGGTGTCGACGTACTGGCAGAACGCCCTTCGAGAGCGGCTTGCAGGGACGCGATCAAGGCGGTATCAGCGGGACCAGGAAGCTGGCCCGTATGCAACGGTGCAAACATGTCACCGACCACCCCGGTCGCGGACATGATGACATCCATGAGTTCCGGATTCAGAGTGAGCTGATCGTTGCGAAGCTTGTCAAAGAGGTTCTCGGTCAAATGGCAAAGATTGACAAGCTCAGTAACGTTCAGGAAGCCCGCGCCGCCTTTGATCGTATGGAATCCGCGAAAAATGGTATTGAGCAGATCCTTGTCCTTCGGGCGCTGCTCGAGTTCCACCAGTTTGTTGTCCACGTCGGCCAGTAGTTCGGAGGCCTCGGTGAGAAAATCCTGGAGCAACTCTTCCATTCCTTGAAAGTGACTCATTCTCGAATATCCCCAGGGTTAGAAACCAAGACTTTGCAGGAGCTCATCGACCTGTTCCTGGCTCGTGACTACGTCGGAACGGCCCTGCCCATTGATGACGGGCCCATTCAGCAGACTATTGGATTCCATCGCGGGGCGCTTCTGCTCGGGAACGAAGTCGATCAGCAGCTGCAAGAGTTGCGTCTGCATGTCCTGTGCGGTGCCTATGACGCGCTTGATTACTTGACCGGTCAAGTCCTGGAAGTCCTGCGCCATCAGGATTTCATTGAGCTGAGCAATGACGATGTCTGAGTGCTTTGTGACGTCCCCCAGGTAGCTGCGCGTCTCGGCGACCAATGTGCGAAAGTCGTCCACACTCAGTTTTTGCTGAAAGAATTGATCCCAACGAGCCCCAAGATCGACCGCGCCTTGGCGAACTTGGTCTTGGACGGGTCGGGCGGTTTCGATGGCGTTCAGCGCGCGGTGCGCGGCCTGGTCCGTGCGATCCGCGATGTAACTCAACCTTTCACAGGCATCCGGAATGGCAGATGCAGCTTGCTCCAACGCATCGTCTCCTCCAAGTTCCTTGAGAGTGTCGTAGAGTCGTCGCGTGAGGTGACCTACCCTGGATACCAGTTCGCCGCCGTCCTTGACGGAATCGTCTGACTCAACTGCGGGCGCGCTGGATGGCCCTTGCTGCGCGGAAACGATGCTGTCGAAGAGGGCTTCCAACTCGGGAGAGTCGTTGGTCGCGGCACTCGCTGTCGAAAGAGTCATGAGAGTGTCCCGGCTTTCTGCATCTGTTGGAAGATCTTCTGAAGCTTTTCGTCCAGTGTCGCCGCGGTGAATGGTTTGACAACATATCCACTCGCTCCTGCTTGCGCGGCTTCTACGATGTTCTCCTTCTTGGCTTCTGCGGTGACCATCAGAACCGGCAGATGCTTGAGTTTTTCATCAGCTCGGATCTCACGCAGCAACTGAATTCCGGTCATGTTGGGCATGTTCCAGTCACTGACGACGAAATTGAAGTCACCGGCGCGGAGCTTCTGCAGCGCGATCTGACCGTCTTCGGCTTCTTCGACGTTAGCGATGCCTACCTCCTTGAGAAGATTTCGAACGATCCGCCGCATGGTGGAGAAATCGTCGACTACAAGAAATTTGAGTTCGGACTTTGTCATAGATCAGGGACTCAGCGGTGTTTCGTGACGGTATTGGTGTAGGGCTCACACCGGCGACAATGCTCAGTGTCGTTGCAGCAAAGGCCGAATGGTGTCGGCAAGGACTTGCGGATCAAACTTGGCGACGTAGGCGTCGACGCCGACGTTCGCGCCCATATTGCGATTGGCGTCGGAAGAAAGAGAGGAATGCATCACCACGGGGATACCGTCAAATCGGTGATCGGCCTTGATACTTCGAGTCAGCACGTACCCGTCCATTTCTGGCATTTCCGCATCGACAAGTATCACGCTCAGTTGTCGAGTGAGGGGCTCGCCGTCCTGTGCTGCTCGCTGCGCCATGTTCTGAAGCCGCTCCCATGCCTCCCTGCCGTTGTTCGCCTGGTGGTACTTCACCTGCAGTTGATCGAGAACCAAGGAGATCTCGCGACGCGCGACGATGGAATCGTCCACGAAGAACGCTGTGGCTTCGCTGTCGGCAACAGGTGTCAGTTGCGGGACCGCATTCTCGCCAAAGGCATTCACCAGAATTTGCTCCACGTCGACGATGGAAACCAGCTTTCCGTCTGGAAGTTCGGTGATCGCGGTGACGAGGTGTTCGTGGTTGGAGAGTATTGAGTCAGGCGACTTCACGTGATCCCAGTCCACTCTGACGATACGATCAACGTCGTGTACCAGGAAACCTTGTGTTCGACGGCTGTATTCGGTGACCATCATGGTGCCTTCGGTCGAATCGCTCCCGTCGTTCATCTGAAAGAATTTTCCGAGACTGATTACCGGGATGATGTGACCGCGCAAGGAAATCACGCCTTCTACGCCCGCCGGCATGTTGGGTGTCTGCGTAACCGGCGGTGTCTTGGTGACTTCTCTTACCTTGAACACATTGATGCCGAATATCTCGTCGGTTCCCAGAGAGAACAAGAGAATCTCCATCTTGTTCGATCCGGCGAGTTTGGTGCGAGCGTCGACCGCTTCCAGCAAATTGGGTTTGTGTTCGAAGTCCATTGGGAGGATCCGTAGATCAGGTCAGACAGCGGCCGGACTGGTTTTCGACAACCGGCGGGAAAGGGCTTCGGCCAGGCGTTGAGGTTCGAACTTAGAGACGTACTCGTCCACGCCGACCGACTGACCAAGTTGCGCATTCTGGGTACCAGACAAGGATGAATGCATGATCACATCTATTCCTTGCATCCGAGGATCGGATTTGATTTTTTTGGTCAGCATGAAGCCGTCCATTTCTGGCATCTCTACATCGGTAAGAACCAGTTGGACGAGATCCCACGTGCGAATTCGGCGCGATTCTGCATGTTCCGCGAGCTTGACCAGTTCTTCCCAGGCTTGGCGGCCGTTGTAAGTCGAGAGGTACTTGACGTTGATCGCATCCAGAGTGCGTTCGATTTGTTTGCGCGCGACAGAGGAGTCATCAGCAAATAGGATCGTACGGTCGGTGTGGGCAAGTGGAGTCAGATTGCGGAATCCGATCTCATCGTCGAAGTGACCGCTCTCGGAGAGAATGCGTTCGACGTCAAGCATCATGACTAGCCGGGAATCCTGCAACTCGGTGACCGCCACGACCATTCCGCCGGATTGTTGTGCGAGCATACTTGGCGGCACACGCATGGCGGACCAATCCAGGCGAAGGATTGTGTCGACGGCCTCGACCAGGAATGCTTGGGTGTGTCCGTTGTACTCGGTGATGATCATGATCTCGGGCGGGGTTTCCACTGGAATTCCCACGTACTTGGCAAGATCAATGACGGGTACCAGGCTGCCGCGCAGGCTGACCATTCCCTCGACCGTCGCGGGCATCTCTGGCGCACGAGTTATTGTGGGCGTGCGCATGACCTCTCGGACCTTGAAGACGTTGATTCCGTAGGTCTCGCGTCTCTCAGTTCGTGAATCCATTCCGAGGGAGAACAGGAGCAGTTCAAGCTTGTTTGTCCCGGCGAGTTTGG
>Ga0194132_10012129_pt1 | contig 10830 bp, 10 predicted proteins | sample TA2KigOf80mmetaG_FD_148612 | JGI IMG/M metagenome (GOLD analysis project Ga0194132, IMG submission 148612) | Freshwater microbial communities from Lake Tanganyika, Tanzania - TA2015054 Kigoma Offshore 80m | ecosystem: Environmental > Aquatic > Freshwater > Lake | place: Tanzania: Lake... | reverse complement strand
ACTCTCGCCCCGGTTCGCGGCGTAAACGAGGTTGGGTGGCAAGCGCCTCAGCAAGGCCCGCTGCACCGCCGGCCACTTCGAGGCGATACAGCGCTCCGTCATCCTCCGCAGCCACGAGCTCGGCGGACTTCACCGCTGGCAACGCCGTCAGCATACGACGAACCTCCGCATAATCTTTGAGTGTCAGCACACCGCCGATTCGCACCTCGGTCTCCGCGACCGGCTGCGCGACGATCGCCAAAGAATTAAGCGCCAGCGCATCGGCTGCGCCTTCGATACCCGCTGTCGAGCTCCCGTAAAAAACCGTCGCAGCTGAGCCGTCAAACAAGGTCCACTGCCATTCGGCACCGTTTGCTTCACCGATGAGCGCCATCTCGGCCCCACTTCGACGCGCGGCATCGAGCGCCCCTTCAGCGGTGACGGTACGACCCGCCTCCAACCCTGCTGAGGCCGCAGCAGCAAGTCGAAGCGGTAAACCGCGCTCATTCGCCGCACGCTCGAGGCTGGCCCGCACTTGAACGGGATCCGCTCCCGACGGTGCCGCCGTGACCACGCCTAAAACGAGAGGACGCTCGCGCGACCACACGGGCTGACCGAGCCCCTGCATCGCACGCTCGATCGCCACCGCATCGAGCGTGATCCTCGCCGCACCGCCATTCGATAGCGGTCTGACGATTTGCACGTAGCGTCTCGCCTCACGAAACATCGGCTCGAAAACGGGATCGTCCGTCGCGGAGCGCCTGCCGGATAACCGCACGAGCGCGATTTGCATGGCCTGCTGGAACGCTGCATCGCCCATTCCTTTGACTTCGACCTCACCTATGGCGACCACCTGTGAGGCCGGTAACACCGCGGAGAACGTTGCGACGAGGACCCACAGCGCCGCGGCCATCCACCGCGGCAAAGACTTGGAAAAGCTGGAGAATTTCGTGGTCATGCGTCAACTCGCGTACAATATTATAACGATTTTTGTGGCCCCGACGCCCATGACCCAGCCGACCGAAAAGACCACCGGACTCACCTATCGCGATGCGGGAGTCGACATCGACGCCGGGGACGAACTTGTCGAGCGCATCAAGCCGCTGGTCAAACGCGCGCAACGCCCTGAAGTGCTCGCCGGCATCGGCGGCTTCGGCGCGCTAGTCGAGTTACCTCTTGGAAAATGGCAGCGACCGGTTCTGGTCTCCGGCACTGACGGCGTCGGCACCAAACTCAGACTCGCCATCGATACGAGACGACACAGCACGATCGGCATCGATCTCGTTGGCATGTGCGTCAACGACGTCGCCGTCCAAGGCGCCGAGCCACTTTTCTTCCTCGATTATTACGCCACTGGAAAACTCGACGTCGACGTGGCCGAGAGTGTGATCTCGGGCATCGTAGAGGGTTGTCGCCAGGCAGGGTGTGCGCTGGTTGGCGGCGAGACCGCCGAAATGCCGGGCATGTACCACGGGGGCGATTACGATCTCGCCGGCTTCTGCGTTGGCGTGGTTGAGAGAGACGCCATCATCGATGGCTCCAAAGTGGCCGCGGGCGACGCCGTGATCGGCCTTGCCTCCTCGGGCCCCCATTCGAACGGCTATTCACTCATCCGTCGCCTCGTCAGCCTCGCCAAGGCCGACGAGACAACGACGGTCGGCGGAAAACCCTTGTTCGATCGATTGCTGGCCCCGACGCGCATCTATGTACGCTCGATGCTCGCCCTCGCTCAGGCACTGCCCGTTCACGGATTTGCACACATTACGGGTGGCGGCCTCACCGACAACATTCCACGCATTCTGCCCGAACACCTCGGCGTCACGCTTCAACGCGCGGCGTGGCATCGCGACCCCGTCTTCGACTGGCTACAGCAGACCGGCGGGATCGCTGACGCTGAGATGCATCGTACGTTCAATTGTGGCATCGGCATGGTGGTCCTCATCGCTCGTCAAAATGCCGATGCGGCGCTGCATCTGCTGCGCGCACAAGGCGAGGTCGCGACGCTGATCGGCAAAGTGCGTAACGGTCACGGCGACGTCGTCATCGACTGATGTCCTCGCCCGCGCGGCTCTTGGTGATGATCTCGGGCGCGGGCAGTAACCTGCTCGCCTTGGACGACGCCTGTCGCCGAGGCGACCTCCCAGCTCAAATCGTCGGCGTCCTCTCCGATCGTCCCGCTGCGCTCGGGCTTGAACGAGCCCGAGTCCGAGGACTGTATGCTGAAGCGCTCCCTATCGCACCCGGCGAGAGTCGTGGCGCTCACGATGCGCGCCTGCTCGCGGCTGTGTCGAAGCTCCAACCCGATCTTGTGCTCCTCGCAGGCTACATGCGCATTCTCGATGTCGCATTCGTTCACGCACTGCAGGGTAGACTGCTCAATATTCACCCATCTTTGTTGCCGCGATACAAAGGCCTACGTACCCATCGGCGCGTCCTCGAAGCTGGTGACGACGTACACGGCGCTACGGTTCACTTCGTCACGCCTGACCTCGATGGCGGGCCACCCGTGCTACAGGCGCGGATCAAGATCAATCCGAGTGATGACGAGTCAACCCTCGCGGCCCGGATACAGCGCTGCGAACATGTGATCTACGCGACGGTCGTACAATGGTGCACGTCCGGAAGATTGCGCTACCAAGAGGGCAAGCCCATGCTTGATGGACGCTCTTTAGAGACCCCAGTCCTCCTGGATTTTGACCTCTGAGTCACCCTTGAAAACGCTCGCGTTACTGGCCTCGCTTCTTGTCTCGGTTGCGCTGCCGATACCTGAGGCTGCGGCATCCGATACGGAGCTTGCTCCGTTCAGCGTCAACTTCGATGTGAACTTCCGCGGTATGAAGGCCGGCACCGCGAGCCTCGAGCTCACGCATGACAACGGCGACGCCTGGCGTTATGTGTCACGCAATAACGCCCGCGGTATCTTTCGGCTCGCTTTTCCAAGCGAGATCCGCCAGACGAGCGTGTTCACTCTCGTCGATTCCGAGGTCAGACCTCTGCGCTACAGCGCAGACGACGGTACTGAGGTCACAGATCGCGATATCCAGTTACGGTTCGACTGGAGTGCGGGACGAGTGCGTGGGGTTGCCGAAAACGTACCTGTCGATCTCCCCGTCGAGCTCGGTCTGCAAGATGGCATGTCGGTGCAGATCGCCCTGATGCGAGCGCTCGCGCGCGGCGAGACCCCAGCCGGCTTCAAACTGATCGACAAAGACGAGATCAAGGAATACGTTTACTCGGCCGAGAAGTCGGTCCGACTGAAGACCGTGATGGGCGAACTCGACACCGTGGTGTGGAGCAGTCACCGATCGGACTCCAATCGACGGACGCGGGTGTGGTACGCACCCTCGCTCGGTTATCTGCCGGTACAGGCCGAGCGGCGCAAGGGCGAAAAACTCGAGTGGTCGATGCGCCTGAAGACTTACCGACGCTGAATAATCCGCGCCGACCTGAGACTGGGCGAGAACTCAAGTCCGAGGCAACGTGACTCCGCGCTGACCCTGATACTTTCCGCCGCGGTCTTTGTAGGATGTGGAGCACACCTCGTCGCTCTCGAAGAACAACATCTGCGCAACGCCTTCGTTAGCGTAAATCTTTGCAGGAAGCGTGGTGGTATTCGAGAACTCCAGCGTGACGTGCCCTTCCCACTCGGGCTCGAGAGGCGTCACGTTCACGATGATGCCGCAGCGCGCGTACGTCGACTTGCCGAGACACACGACGAGTACGTTGCGCGGGATACGGAAATACTCGACGGTGCGCGCCAGTGCGAAAGAGTTGGGCGGAATGATGCACACGTCCGAGTCGACGTCGACGAAGCTCTTTTCGTCGAAATTCTTGGGATCGACAATCGTCGAGTTGATGTTCGTGAATATTTTGAATTCCCGAGCACACCGCACGTCGTAGCCATAGCTTGACGTCCCGTAGGAAACGATGCGTCCGCCGTTGGCGGTACGAATCTGACCCGGCTCGAAGGGCTCGATCATGCCGTGCGAATCGGCCATGCGACGAATCCAGTGATCGGACTTGATGCTCATGTGTCCTCGACGATGATTTTTGGAAACGCAGCGCTGCGGTCTTTACCCCGCCGCGCAAGCTCGCCGGCCGTACGCCGGGCGAGACGAAGATAGGCTTGGGCGCGAGCGCTCGCAGGATCGGCGACGACGCTGGGCTTGCCGCCATCGGCCTCCTCGCGAATGCGACCATCGAGCGGAAGCGAACCGAGCAATTGCACGCCATATTGCGCCGCCATGCGCTCACCACCGCCAGCGCCGAACACGTGCTCGCTATGTCCGCAGTTGGAGCACACGTGCACCCCCATGTTCTCGACGATACCGAGCACCGGCACATTCACCTTTTCGAACATGCGCAAGCCCTTGCGCGCATCGGCGAGCGCAATATCCTGCGGCGTCGTGACGATCACGGCGCCCGCGACCGGCACACGCTGCGACAACGTGAGCTGAATGTCGCCAGTGCCGGGTGGCATATCGACGACGAGATAATCGAGATCGCCCCAATCGGTTTCGGCTAATAGTTGATTGAGTGCCGAAGTGACCATGGGGCCTCTCCACACCATCGGCTGTTCCACGTCGACCAGAAAACCGATCGACATCGTGACGATACCGTGCGCGCTGAGCGGAACGAGGTGCTTGCCGTCGCGTGAGGACGGACGCTCGCCCTGCAGCCCGAGCATGATGGGCTGGCTCGGGCCGTAGATGTCGGCATCGAGCAAGCCCACTCGCGCACCTTGCGCCGCCCAAGCCAGTGCAAGATTGACCGCGACGGTGCTCTTGCCGACACCGCCTTTACCGGAAGCCACGGCCACCACATTCTTGATGCCCTTGAGCGGCGTGAGCCCGCGTTGGACGGCATGCGAAGTGATGTTTGACTGAAGTTGCAGGTCGAGCGAGGACGGGGCGAGTCCGGCCTCTTCGAGGTGATGACGCAGTGCCGTTAAGAGCTCTTCGTGGAACCCCCCAACCGGAAAGCCGAGCTCGAGCACGACGCGCAAGCCTGTGGTGTTGACCTCTATGACACGTACCGCACGGGCCTCGGCCAACGTTTGGCGCAGATGGGGCTCGAAATAACGCCCGACTTCGGCTTCGGGCGCCACGTGATCAAGGATCTGAGACATGGGGTAATTCTAGCCGCTCGCGCGGCGACGAGGCGGGTCCGCTGTGCGATACTTTTAAGATGTCTCGGAAGATCCTCGTCACCAGCGCCCTGCCGTACGCCAATGGCCCTTTGCACTTGGGTCATATCATCGAGGCTGTCCAGACGGATATCTGGGTACGCTTTCAGCATATGCAGGGTCACGATTGCCTCTACGTCTGCGCCGAGGACACCCACGGCACCCCGATCATGATCAAGGCGCAGTCCGAGGGGATTACGCCCGAGGAACTCATCGCTCGGGTGGCCGAAGAACATCGCGCAGCCTATCAAGGCTTTCTCATTGGCCACGATCAGTTCCACTCGACGCACGCACCCGAGAATCGCTACTTCACCGACCTGATGTTTGGCCGTCTCAAAGAAGCGGGTCACATCACGACTCGCAGCGTCCGCCAGGCGTATGACGAAAAGTCCGGCATGTTCCTGCCCGATCGTTACGTGCGGGGCACCTGCCCGCGATGCAAAGCCGTCGACCAATATGGCGACAGCTGCGAGGTCTGTGGCGCGACGTATGCGCCGGCCGATCTCATCGATCCGAAGTCGACGGTCAGCGGCACAACGCCCGTGTGGCGAGAGTCCGAACATATCTTCTTTTCTTTGGGTCGCTTCGAAGAAATGCTCCGCGAGTGGGTGCGCAGCGGCTCACTGCAAGAGTCCGTGCGCGCTAAACTCGATGAATGGTTTTCGACGGGACTGCAAGACTGGGACATCTCGCGCGATTCGCCCTATTTCGGTTTCGAGATCCCGGGCTATCCCGGTAAGTATTTTTACGTCTGGTTCGATGCCCCGATCGGCTATCTAGGCAGCTTCAAGGCGCTGTGCAATCGTCGCGGACTCGACATGCAGTCTTATCTCGCACCCGACAGCAAAGCCGAACTGCACCATTTCATCGGTAAGGACATCAGCTACTTCCACACGCTGTTTTGGCCGGCGGTGCTGCACGGTTCGGGCCTCCGGCGCCCGACCGCCGTCCACGCTCACGGCTTCCTCACGATCAATGGCCAGAAGATGTCGAAGTCGCGCGGGACGTTCATCACCGCAAATCGCTACCTCGAACTGCTGCCGGCCGAACCCCTACGGTACTACTTCGCCGCCAAACTCGGTCCTGGAGTTGACGATATTGATCTGTCGCTCGACGACCTCTCTGCGCGAGTGAACTCCGACATCGTTGGCAAGCTCGTCAACATCGCGAGTCGTTGCGCCGGGTTTGTCGCACGCGGCGGCGGCAAACTTGCCGATCGCCTTCCGGACCCCGCCCTCTATGCAGAGTTCACGGCGGCCGCACCGCGTATCGCCGCGCTCTATGAGCAGCTCGACTACGCCCAAGCCATACGCGAGATCATGCTGCTCGCCGATCGAGCGAACCAGTACGTCGATACCCATAAGCCCTGGGCACTTGCGAAGGACCCCTCCAAAGCAGAGGAGACCCTCGGCATCGCGACTCAGAGCATCAATTTGTTCCGCGTGCTCATGGTGTACCTCGCGCCGGTGCTGCCTGACATGGCCTGCCATGCCGCTGGATTTTTGGCCGCACCGTTGTCGCGTTTCAGCGAGATCGACTCGCCCCTACTCCGAACATCGCTTGCCCCCTATCAACCGCTCGCGCAGCGACTCGATCCGAAAGTCGTGAACCAACTCGTCGCAAGCCCGGTTCCGCCGGCGAAGACGACTGCCACGGCGACAACGACCGCTACGACCACTGCATCAGGAGTGCCTTACGTGACCATCGACGATTTCTCAAAACTCGATCTTCGGGTCGCCAAAGTCACGGCCGCCGAGGCAGTCGAAGGCTCGGACAAACTGCTCAAGCTCACGCTCGATCTCGGTGGTGGGACCCGAACGGTGTTCTCGGGTATCCGCAAGTCGTATACACCCGAAAGCATGGTCGGTCGAAATGTCGTGATGATCGCCAATCTGGCGCCTCGCAAAATGCGCTTCGGCGTCTCCGAAGGTATGGTGCTTTGCGCCTCGGGTGAAGACGATCGCGTGTACCTGCTCTCCGCCGACGACGGCGTTGCAGGCGGCATGAAGATTTCCTGAGCCGACGAGACGAGTCACCCGAGATGCGCGCCGACGCCGACCGCATCCACGCGCTTCTGCCGCAGACCCAATGCACGCGCTGCGGCTATCAGGGCTGTCGTCCGTATGCCGAAGCCATCGCCGCGGGTGATGCCGCCATCAACCGCTGCCCGCCCGGAGGCGCTGTCACCATCGATCGCCTTGCTGCGCTGCTCTCGCGCGACTCGTTGCCGCTCGATGAGACCTGCGGGGCCGAGGGACCGCCGACCGTGGCCGTGATCGACGAATCGAAGTGCATCGGCTGCGCGCGCTGCCTGCCGCCCTGCCCGGTCGATGCCATCGTCGGCGCCCAACGGCAGATGCATACGATCATTGACGACCTGTGTACGGGCTGCGAGCTCTGCATTGCACCCTGCCCCGTCGACTGCATTCGTATCGTGCCGAGGGCCTCGCTCGTTACACCCTCTGCCGAACCCTCTGCCGAGAGCAACCTACGCCGGTTCGAGTCACATGAGGCTCGCCGCGGGCTACGCGAGGCCGAACGGAGACGATTACTCGATGAACGCAAGCCGCGTGTCTCGCGAACACTCGTATGAAACCCGAACTTCGACAAGCGATGTTTGAACTTCTGCAGGCGCGTAACCCGCATCCCACGACGGAGCTGGAATATCGTACCCCCTTCGAGCTACTAGTCGCCGTGATCTTGTCGGCTCAGGCAACCGACAAAGGCGTGAACATCGCGACGCGTAAGTTGTTCCCTATCGCCAACACACCCGCGACGATCCTGGCGCTCGGCGAGCCCGGACTCACCGAGTTCGTCAAAACAATCGGTCTCTATAAAGGCAAGACCAAAAATATCTTAGCTACGTGTCGACTGATCCTCGAGCAACACGGCGGGGAAGTTCCAAGAACACGCGACGCGCTCGAAGAGTTACCGGGTGTCGGACGAAAAACCGCTAATGTTGTGCTCAACACCGCGTTCGGCGAACTCACTATGGCCGTCGACACTCACATCTTTCGAGTCGCTAACCGTACGGGACTCGCGCCGGGCCGAACGGTGCTGGCCGTCGAAAAGAGGTTACTCAAGAACGTGCCGGTAGAATTTCTGAAAGACGCCCATCACTGGCTGATCTTGCACGGACGCTACATCTGCAAGGCGCGAAAACCTAACTGCCCCGCCTGCCCGATCGCCGATCTCTGCAGCTACAAGCGCAAAACGCGCGCGGACGCCTGACATGCTCTTCGGTAACTCCAGAGAGTCGTTACGCCGCGGTTGGCTTGAGGCGTTCAAAAACTCTCAGGCCGGCGCACTACTCAGCGCACTCGAGACGCAACTCGCCGATCTGATTCGCGAGCATCCGGAGTATCACGCTTGGCTCGAGCACGGCGATGACGCGCTGCACGCCGATTTCTCACCCGAGAGCGGCCGTACGAACCCTTTTCTACATTTATCGATGCACCTCGCCCTGCGTGAGCAAGTGTCGACTAATCGTCCTTCCGGCATCGCTCGCATCCATGCGGTACTCGCCGCGCGCAGCGATGCGCACGACGCCGAACACCAGATGATGGACGCTCTCGGAAAAGCCTTGTGGGAGGCACAGCGCGCCGGCCGAATGCCCGACGAACGCGACTATCTTGAAGATCTCGAACGGCTCGTTACTTCTGCTTCGGGACGTAGAGATCGGTAAGCGTTCCTTCGAAGGCCTCTGCTGAAAATGCGATCGACTCCGATAGCGTCGGATGCGGATGGATCGTCAGGCCCACATCGGTTGCGTCGGCGCCCATTTCGATGGCGAGTGCCACTTCACCGATGAGCTCACCGGCGTTCGGGCCGACGAGACCGCCGCCGACCACACGATGAGTGTCTGGATCAAAGAGCAACTTGGTGAATCCTTCGTCGCGCCCCTGTGCGAGCGAGCGTCCACTGGCCGCCCACGGGAACATACCTTTTTGAACGGCGATGCCTTTGGCCTTGGCCTCGGTCTCGGTGAGACCCACCCAGGCGACTTCGGGATCGGTGTAGGCCACCGACGGAATCACTCGCGCATCGAACGCACGTTTCTCGCCCGCGATCACTTCGGCGGCGACCTTGCCCTCGTGCGTCGCCTTGTGCGCGAGCATCGGCTGACCGACGAGATCGCCGATCGCAAAGATATGCGGTACGTTGGTGCGCATCTGTCGATCGACCCGGATAAAACCACGTTCGTCGACGCTGACGCCGGCTTTGTCGGCATCGACCAGCGCTCCGTTCGGCTTGCGGCCGACGGCGACGAGTACGCGGTCATACACCTGCGGTTCGGGCGCGCCCTCTCCCTCAAACTCGACTCTCAAGCCTTCCTTCAGCGCCGAAACGGCTTTGACCTTCACGCCGAGCATGACTTGCTCGTAATGCTTGCGTAGGCGCTTCTCCAGTGGCTTAACGAGATCGGGGTCGGCGCCCGGCATCAATTGCTTCATCACCTCGACGACACTGACGCGCGTTCCAAGCGCGTCGTAGACACAACCCATCTCGAGGCCAATGATACCGCCACCGATGACGAGCAAGCGTTTCGGGAGTTCGCTTAATTCGAGCGCGTCGGTCGAGTCCATGACTCGAGGATCCGGCGGCACGAACGGCAGTCGCACCGGCTCAGAACCCGCCGCGATGATGCCGTAGTCGAAACTGATCTGACTCACACCCTCATCGCTCGTCACTTCGATCACTCGAGGCGCGACGAAACGACCCGTACCGCGCATCACCGAGACCTTGCGTTGCTTGGCGAGCATCTCGAGACCGCCAGTGAGTTTTTTGACCACACCGCTCTTCCAGCCCCGAAGTTTGTCGGTATCGATTTTGGGAGCACCGAAGTCGATGCCGTGAGCGGCCATGGACGCGGCCTCGTCGATCACCTTCGCGGCATGCAACAGTGCCTTGGAGGGAATACAGCCGACATTGAGACAGACGCCCCCGAGCGTCGGCCAACGCTCGATGAGTGTCACCTCAAGCCCGAGATCAGCGGCTCGGAACGCCGCGGTGAAGCCGCCCGGCCCCGCGCCGAGTACGAGCACCTGAGTGTGCTTGGGGACGCCGGGCACAGGCCCGGTCTCGATCGCAGCAGAAACGCCTTGAGGGGTCGCGGCGGGCGCCATGGCCGGCGCCCCTGACGCCGCTGAAGCGGTCGCAGTCGATGCGGCCGGGGCGGCAGCGGCAGGCTTCGGCGGTGACGACGACGCCGCGGCGCCTTCGGCCTCGACACGCGCGATCACGGTTCCCTTGGAGACCTTGGCTCCCTTTGCTACCAAGATCTCGGTGAGACGCCCGCCCACCGGCGCTGGAACGTCCATTGAGGCTTTATCTGTCTCGAGCGTGATGAGCGGCGCCTCCGCCTCGACGGTATCACCGACCTTGACGAGCACGTCGATGACCGGCACTTCGGCGAAGTTACCGAGATCGGGAACGGCGATGTCGATGACTTTCATCAGGCAAGCGCCCCAGGCTTCGCGAGCGTTTCGGCGAGCCAGCTCGTGAACCGAACGCCCTCTGCGCCATCGATCACACGATGATCGTAGGACAACGAAAGAGGCAACATCAGTCGCGGGACGAACGCACCATCGCGCCAGATCGGTTTCATCACCGACCGCGACACACCGAGGATGGCGACTTCCGGAGCATTGATGATCGGCGTGAAT
>Ga0194132_10012126_pt1 | contig 10831 bp, 11 predicted proteins | sample TA2KigOf80mmetaG_FD_148612 | JGI IMG/M metagenome (GOLD analysis project Ga0194132, IMG submission 148612) | Freshwater microbial communities from Lake Tanganyika, Tanzania - TA2015054 Kigoma Offshore 80m | ecosystem: Environmental > Aquatic > Freshwater > Lake | place: Tanzania: Lake... | reverse complement strand
CGGGTTTTCACGCCATGTTGTTGCATCGCTTCGGCCACATGCTGTGGAACGCCGGCTTCAAATGGTTGGGGCGCGCGGTGTCGCATTTCGGGCGTTGGCTGACCGGCATTGAAATTCACCCCGGCGCGACTATCGGTCGGCGCTTTTTTATCGATCACGGCATGGGCGTGGTGATCGGCGAGACGGCGCAGATCGGCGACGACTGCACGCTGTATCACGGCGTAACGCTGGGCGGCACCTCGTGGAACAAAGGCAAGCGCCACCCCACGCTCAAAGACGGCGTGGTGATCGGCGCCGGCGCAAAAGTGCTGGGCCCGATCTCGGTGGGCGCGCATGCCAAAATCGGTTCCAACGCGGTGGTGGTGAAAGACGTGCCCGACAATGCCACCGCGATCGGCATCCCCGCGCGCGTGATCGAAGCGCAGGGCGACAACGGCCGCTTCGCGGCCTACGCCGTGGGGCGCGATGAAAACGATCCGCTAACGCGCGTCATCGGTGAATTGATCACGCACACCGGCGAAACCGATAAACGCATCGCCGAGTTGCAAGCGGAGCTCGATCGGTTAAAGGGCGAGCGCGGGAATCGCGCGGCGTGAAGTTTGCCGGCGAAAAGTTGAATCTGCTTTACGATGTGTCGAGCAGCTCCATCATTTCGTAAGCGATGTCCGAAGCTCGAAGCGAGTTGTTTTAGTGATGTTGTTGGGTGGGGCAGAGCTTGCGATACGCCTCGGATGATTGACGATTTCGTAATTTTGTGAGGAGTGCACGATGAAAACATTCTGGTTAGTTATTGCGGCGTTGGCGATAGGATTCTCAGGTGGTGCCCGCGCGGCGACTATCATCATCGATGTGTTTGCCCAGGCCAATAGTGTCAGTGGTGGCACAGGGGCCACGGCTGCCACGGTTAACGCCGGCGACCTCATCACCGTCTCGGCCAATAGCGATGACCTGTGGAGCGCGGGGGCCTTGCCGCGCTGGTCCAACGCCGACGGTCTGATCGGGACGTTGTTGGCCACCGGCAGCGACGAGTCGGGGCAGGCTGCGGGCGTGCAAATTGGCGCGAACTTCGGTTTGTTCGCGTTGAATGGTTTAAGCGCGCCGTTCGGCGCGCTCGTCGGCGAGATCGGCGGCACATTTTTCCTCCTCGGTACCTCGTTTAATGGGCTGGCGCCCGCGAGCGGTGCGTTGAATCTTTTTTACTGGGATTCGAATAACGGCGATAACACGAATAGCATTCGAGTGACGGTGCGCACACCCGATGTCAACAGCGTCCCGACGCCAGGCGCCTTGGCGTTGTTGGGTTTAGGGCTGCTTGCCATGCAACTGACCCGACGCCGGATTGTGCGGCGTTAGTCGCATCGAGTTCCTGGTTGGATAAAGGCCGGCTCAGCCGGCTTTTTTGTGCGCTGCCTGTGAAGGCGCTAGAACTATACTTGACTAATCTAATCGGATTAGCTATAGTCGAGTAAATTGCTCGGCCATGGCTGCTATGGCGATTTTACGTAAGTATTTGATTTAATTAATATTTTTTAGGTGACCCCATGAGGCTCACAACCAAAGGTCGGTTCGCGGTAACGGCGATGGTGGATTTGGCCATGAACAACGGCGATGGGCCGGTGACTTTGGCCGAGATTAGCGAGCGCCGGAAAATTTCGCTCTCTTACCTGGAGCAACTCTTCGGCAAGCTGCGCCGCAAGCAAATCGTTGAAAGCGTGCGCGGGCCCGGTGGCGGGTATTTGCTGGGGCGCGAGGCGCGCGAGTTGTCGGTGTCGGAAATCATCCTCGCGGTGGATGAACCGATTGACGCCACGCAATGCGGCGGCAAGGAAAACTGCCATGATGACGGCAAGTGCATCACCCATGACCTGTGGGCGGCGTTGAATCAGCGCATTTTTGAATACCTGGGCTCGGTGACGCTGCAGCAGTTGGTCGACAACCAACGCGCCAAGGAGTCGGGTGTGGCGCCGATACAGGATATGCGGCCGGACGTGGTGAAGCGGCCGGTGGTGGCGGCTTAATCGCAAAAGCATTATCGCAATGGCCTTCGTCTACTTCGACCACAACGCGACAACGCCGCTCGCCGAGCCGGTGCTCGATGCGATGCTGCCGTTTTTGCGCGATCAATACGGCAATGCGTCGAGCCGGCACGATCTGGGCATCACCGCACGGCGCGCTATCGACAACGCGCGCGAGCAGGTGGCGGCGCTGGTGAATGTGCGGCCGCCGCAGGTGGTGTTTACCTCCGGCGGCACCGAGGCGAACAATCTTTTTATCAAGGGCGCGGCGGAAATTTTAAAGCCCTCGCAAATCGCGGTGAGCGCGATTGAGCACCCGTGCGTGGCCAAGCCGTCGGAGGCGCTCGCGCGCAAGGGCTGGACGCTGCGCAAACTCGCGGTGACGCGCGACGGTGTGGTGGACATGAACGATGTCGACGCGGCGCTGCAAACACCCACCGGCATCGTCTCGGTGATGACGGCGAACAACGAAACCGGCGTGATTCAACCCGTGGCGGAAATCGCCGAGCGCGCGCGTGCCGCGAAGGCGTGGATGCACACCGACGCGGTGCAGGCGCTGGGGAAAATCGCGGTCGATTTCGAAGCGCTGAATGTGCACGCGATGACATTATCCGCGCACAAGATTTACGGCCCCAAGGGGGCAGGCGCGTTGATCGTCGATAAGCGCATCGAGTTGGCGCCGCTGCTGGCCGGCGGCGGGCACGAGCATGGTTTGCGCTCGGGCACGGAGAACGTGCCGGCAATTGTCGGCTTTGGCGCGGCTGCGGAATTGGCGGCGAGTCGCTTGGATGAACTCGCCGCGCGCATGGAAAAATTGCGTGCACGCGTGGAACAGGGTTTAACACAGATGGGCGCGGTGATATTCGGGGCAGGGGCGGCGCGAGTGCCCAACACCAGTTACTTCGCGTTCAAAGGCATCGATGGTGAAACGCTGATCATCGAGCTCGACAAACTAGGCTTCGGCGTGGCGGCGGGCGCGGCGTGTTCCAGTGCCAACCCGGAGCCGTCGGCGACGCTGCTGGCGATGGGCATCGCGCCGGAAATCGCGCGCGGCGCGGTGCGTTTTTCGCTCGGTGCGGCGAATACCGCGCAGAACGTGGATGAGTTTTTGGTGGCGGTGAAACAGGTGGTGGCGCGGTTGAAGAATCTCACCGCGATGGCGGTGTAGTTCGAGTGAACGGTAAACGGTAACCAGTGAAATCATGAATATCCAACTCACTGAAAGTGCGGCAAAACAAATCAAGGCGCAACTCACCAAACGCGGCAAAGGCTTGGGCTTGCGCGTGGGCATCAAGAAAAACGGCTGCTCGGGCTGGGCGTATACCTACGACTATGCCGATGACGTGCGCGCCGACGATCAAGTGTTCGAGTTGAACGAAGCCAAGGTGGTAGTCGATCGCGAGAGCTTGGAATTTCTTGACGGCTCCAAACTCGATTTCGTGAAAGATGGTTTAAAGCAAACCTTCAAGTTCGAAAATCCCAATGTTGACGCCACTTGCGGCTGCGGCGAGAGTTTTAGCGTCAAAAAAAATATAATAAAATCAAATACTTACGGTAATTTTTCATGAGCACCACCGCAGCGATTGAGCAACTCGTCAATCAGCCTTATCAGCACGGTTTCGTCACCGACATCGAATCGGAAACCGCGCCTAAAGGGTTGAACGAAGACATTATTCGTTTCATCTCCGCGAAGAAAAACGAGCCGGAATGGCTGCTGGAATTTCGGTTAAAGGCGTATCGCCATTGGCTGACGATGACGCCGCCTGAGTGGCCGAATGTGAAATACCCGCCAGTGGATTTCCAGGCGATCACGTACTACGCCGCGCCCAAATCGAAGAAAAAACTCAAGAGCATGGATGAGGTCGATCCCGAATTGCTCAAGACCTTCGAAAAACTCGGCGTGCCGATGAACGAGCGCGCGGCGCTCGCGGGTGTGGCGGTGGATGTGATTTTCGATTCGGTGTCGGTCGCCACCACCTACAAACAAAAACTCGCCGATGTCGGCATTATTTTTTGCTCGATTTCCGAGGCGGTGCGCGAGCACCCAGAACTGATCCGTCAATACATCGGCAGCGTGGTGCCCACGGGCGACAACTTTTACGCGGCGTTGAATTCCGCAGTGTTCACCGATGGCTCGTTTTGTTTTATTCCCAAGGGCGTGAAATGCCCGATGGAGTTGTCGACCTATTTCCGCATCAACACGCAGGAGTCGGGCCAGTTCGAGCGTACGCTGATCGTGGCGGAAGAAGGCGCGTCGGTGTCGTATCTCGAAGGCTGCACCGCGCCCAAGTTCGACACCAATCAATTGCACGCGGCGGTGGTCGAGCTGGTGGCGCTGGACAACGCCGACATCAAATACTCGACGGTGCAAAACTGGTACGCGGGCGACGAAAAAGGCGTCGGCGGCATCTACAACTTCGTCACCAAACGCGGCTTGTGCAAGGGCGTGAATTCGCGCATTTCCTGGACGCAAGTCGAAACCGGCTCGGCGATCACCTGGAAGTATCCCTCGTGCGTGCTGCGCGGCGACAACTCGGTGGGCGAGTTTTATTCGGTGGCGTTGACCAATCACTATCAGCAAGCCGACACCGGTACCAAGATGATCCATATCGGTAAAAACACGCGCTCGACCATCATCAGCAAAGGTATTTCGGCGGGTCACTCGAACAACAGCTACCGCGGCTTGGTGCGCATCGTACCCACGGCGGCGGGTGCACGCAACTACTCGCAATGCGATTCGATGCTGATCGGCACGAAGTGCGGCGCTAACACCTTCCCCTACATCGACGTGCGCAACCCCACCGGCAAGGTCGAGCACGAAGCCACCACCTCGAAAATCGGCGAAGACCAATTGTTTTATTTCCAAAGCCGCGGCATCGGCGCCGAAGAAGCGGTGTCGATGATCATCAACGGTTTTTGCAAGGACGTGTTTCAGCAACTGCCGATGGAGTTCGCGGTGGAGGCGACCAAGCTGCTGGGGTTGAAGCTTGAAGGTAGCGTGGGTTAGATAACAAGCAACACCTTCGACGCAGATTTACGCAGATGAACGCAGATGAACGCAGATTACTCACTTGTAGTTTATCCGCGTCAATCTGCGTAAATCTGCGCCTCAGGTTTTTGAGGTTTTAGTTTTTTTGCAAATGAAGAATTCAAACGCGAAAGTTTTACTCGAAATCCGCGGCCTCACCGCCACGGTATCCGGCGTGCCGATTTTGAAAGGCATCGATTTCACCGTGCACGCGGGCGAGGTGCACGCGATCATGGGGCCCAACGGTTCGGGCAAAAGCACGCTCGCCAAAGTGCTCGCCGGCCATCCGGCGTACGAAGTCACCGGCGGCACGGTTGAGTTCGAGGGCAAGGATTTATTCGCGCTGGCGGCCGAAGATCGCGCTCGCGCGGGTTTGTTTCTCGGCTTTCAATACCCGGTGGAAATTCCTGGTGTCACCAACAGCGCGTTTTTGCGCTTGGCCTACAACACCGTGCAAGGCGCGCGCGGCAAGGACGAGCTCGATCCGCTGGAGTTCGATGACTACGTGCGTGAAAAAATGAAATTGTTGGAGATGAACCCGGAGTTTCTCGACCGCAGCGTCAACGACGGGTTTTCCGGCGGTGAAAAAAAGCGCAACGAGATTTTGCAGATGGCGATTTTGGAGCCGCGGCTGGCGATCCTCGACGAAACCGATTCAGGCCTCGATATCGACGCGTTGCGCATCGTCGCCAATGGCGTGAATGCGCTGCTCACACCCGACAATGCTTGCGTGCTGGTCACGCATTACCAGCGGTTGCTCAACTACATCGTGCCCGATTATGTGCACGTGATGGAAAGCGGGCGCATCATCAAGACTGGCGGCAAGGAGCTTGCGCTGGAGCTCGAATCGCGCGGCTACGATTGGTTACTGGATGCGAAGGCGGCAGCATGAGTGTTGCCGTAGTCAAACATCCGTTCGTCGAAGCGCTGGTCAGCGGCGGCCGCGCGCTGCCCGCGGCACCGGCGTCGTGGTTGAATCAGCGCCGCGCGGCGGCACTGGAGCGCGCGAATGCGCTGTCGGTGCCGACCACGCGCAACGAGGAGTGGCGCTTCACCGACCTTGCGCCGTTAACGCGCTTGCGAGTCGCCGCGCCGGCGGTGGCGGCGGGCGCGGTCGATGTGGCGCCTTATGTGGTGCCGGAAGCGGTGGCGCGTTTGGTGTTTGTGGATGGTGTGCCGGTACCGGCGTTGAACGCGCGTTGCGCGTTGCCAACGGGCGTCATGGTCGGCACGCTCGCCGCCGGTTTGAAAACCCACGCAACGGCCATTGAAAACCATCTTGCGCGACACGCTGGTTTTGAGCAGCAGTTGTTTGCAGCGTTAAATACCGCGTGGTTGCGAGACGGTGCTTTTGTTCACATTTCTAAAAACGTTGCCCTCGCCGAGCCGCTGCACATCCTCAATATCGCCACGCGCGAAGACACCGCGGCATGTCCGCGTTGCTTGATCGTGGCCGAAAGCGGTGCGCAGTGCACGATCATCGAGGATTACGTTACTGCCACCGGCGACGCTTATTTCAACAACGCAGTCACCGAAATCGTGGTCGCGCCCAACGCACAAGTGCGCCATGTGCGCGCGCAACGCGAGAGTTTGAACGCCGTGCATATCGCGACTTGTGCGGTATCGCTGGCGAAAGATGCAGCTTACATATCGCAGTCGATTGCCTTCGGCGCACGGCTGTCGCGCTACAACCTCGATATCGTGCAGCAGGGCGAGGGCGCACGCACGGAAATCGACGGCCTCGCGCTGATCAGCGGCAAACAAGTCGCCGACACGCATTCGTTCATGGATCACGCGTTTGCCCACGGGCGCATGATCCAACTGCACAAAACCATCGTCGGCGGTGAGGCGCATGCGGTGTTCAACGGCAAGGTCATGGTGCGCGAAGGCGCGCAGCTGACCAACGCCGCGCAGCAAAGCCGCAATTTGTTGTTGTCGTCCAAGGCACGCGTCGATACCAAGCCACAACTGGAAATTTTCGCTGACGACGTGAAGTGCGCGCACGGCGCCGCTGTCGGCCAGCTCGATGCCGAGCAATTGTTTTATCTCAAAAGCCGCGGGCTGCCCGAGGCGCAGGCGCGCAATTTGCTGACCTATGCCTTCGGCGCGGAAATCGTCGACCGCGTGCCGGTGAAATCGCTGGTGGCGCAGTTCGAGCGTGCGATCATGGCGCAGACCGGGAGCGGGGTCTAATATGAGTTCGCCCGCATCGCGAAACCTTGCCGCCTCGCTCGATGTCGCGCGCATCCGCCAAGACTTTCCGATCCTCGATCTTAAGGTCAACAGCAAGCCGCTGACTTTTTTGGATAACGCCGCGTCGAGCCAGATGCCTAAACAAGTGATGGATCGTTGGCTCAAATACCAAACCACACAGCACGCCAACATTCACCGCGCGGTGCATTATTTGTCCGAAACGGCGACCGCCGAATACGAAGCGGCGCGCCGCCGGCTGCAAAAATTCATCAACGCCAGGGAAGAGCGCGAAGTTATTTTTACCAGCGGTACCACCGAGAGCATCAATCTGGTGGCGCATGGCTGGGGGCGCAAATTCTTGAAGCAAGGCGACGAGATCATCCTCACCACGCTGGAGCACCACTCCAACATCGTGCCGTGGCAAATGGTGGCGGAAGAAGCCGGCGCGAAAATTCGCGTGGTGCCGATTTTCGACAACGGCGAACTCGATTTCGTTGCGTACGAAAAGCTCTTCAACCCGCGCACAAAAGTCACTTGCTTCACGCACGTATCGAACGCGCTGGGCACCATCAACCCGGTGCGCGAGATGGTGGCGACGGCACGTAAACACGGCGTGGTAACGCTGGTCGATGGCGCGCAAGCCGCACCGCATTTGCCGGTGGACGTGCAGGCCATCGACTGCGATTTTTACGCGTTTTCCGGGCACAAGCTGTGCGGGCCGACGGGCATCGGCATTCTTTACGGCAAGGCCGCGCTGTTGGAGGCCATACAGCCCTTCAAAGGCGGCGGCGATATGATTCTGTCGGTGACGTTCGAGAAAACGACTTACGCGCCGATCCCCGCCAAGTTCGAAGCGGGCACGCCGCCGATTGCGGCGGCGATTACGCTGGGTGCCGCGGTGGATTATTTGACCGGCGTGGGCATGGACCGTATCGCCGCGCATGAAACCGATTTGCTCGGCTACGCCACCGAAACGGTAGGCGTGCTGCCCGGCGTGCGCATCATCGGCACCGCCGAGAAAAAAGCCGCGGTGTTGTCGTTTGTGGTCGACGGCGTGCACCCGCACGATGTCGGCACGCTGCTCAACGAAGATGGCGTGGCGATCCGCACCGGCCACCACTGCGCGCAGCCGGTGATGCAGCGCTTTAAAGTGCCGGCGACTTCGCGCGCGTCGTTTGCGTTTTACAACACCCTGGCGGAAGTCGATGCGCTGGTGGCGTCGATACGGCGGGTGCAGAAGGTGTTTGGTTAAATTTGCCCCAAAGTCAAAATCTTTGACGCAGATTTACGCAGATGAACGCAGATAAAGCCGAAGGGGAATTGATGTTGGTTTTAAATCTGCGTCAATCTGCGTTCATCTGCTTCGAAAATGTTCTTTGATTTTTGGCAAGACGATTAAGCATGGCTGATAGCCGCAATCTCTACCAAGAAGTGATCCTCGATCACAACAAGAAGCCGCGCAACTTCGGTGCGCTGGCGGATGCCACGCACAAGTCGGAAGGCTTAAACCCGTTGTGCGGCGATCACATTTATTTGTCGTTGAAGGTGAGCGGCGCCAACATCGAGGCGGTGCAGTTTGAAGGTGAATCCTGCGCGATTTGCAAAGCCTCGGCGTCGATGATGACGACGGTAGTGAAAGGCAAAACGCGTGACGATGCCGAGCAACTGGTGAACGAATTTCGCGACATGGTGATCGGCAAGCTCGATACTGCCGCGCAGCCGCACCACTTGGGCCGCCTTACTGTGTTTGCCGGTGTGCGCGATTTGCCCACGCGGGTCAAGTGCGCGATATTGCCATGGCATACGTTGCACGCTGCATTGAATTCGCAGCGCACAACCTCCACCGAGGCGGACGCCGATCCGATGCAAGCGCCGATTCTCGGAACTTAAAATATATAATAAAATCAAATACTTAAGATTATGCCCAAAATCGCCGACATCGAGCCCACGCCGAATCCGAACGCGATGAAGTTCATCCTCAAGGAGCCGCTGACTTGGGGCATCACGCGTTCGTACGACAAGGCGGAAGACGCCAAGAGCGACGCGCTCGCGCAAGCGCTGTTCGATATCGAGCATGTGACCAGTGTGTTTTACGTCGATCACTGGATTACGGTGACGCAAGACGGCAAGGCCGATTGGAATGAGCTCAAGCGCGTGATCGCGGTGCCGATACGCGAAGCACCGGCGGCGGATGCGCAAAGCGACCAATTGATGCAGGATGCGGCGGCCAACTTCGATGCGTCGAAAATGACGCCGGAGGATCTCGAGCGGCTGGACAAAATCAACGAGATCCTCGACGAACAGATCCGCCCGTATTTGCAAAACGATGGCGGTGATTTATATGTCGTGGGGCTTGAGGGCAACAAGCTCTCGGTGCACTACCAGGGCGCGTGCGGCAGTTGCCCCAGTTCGCTGTCGGGCACGTTAACAGGTATTGAAAATCTGGTGCGGCAGATCGAACCGGATATCGAGGTGGTGGCGGTTTGAAGGGCGTGAGGGGTGAGGCGCGAAATGCATCCGGTTTATCGACGCTCGCGCACCAAACCAACGGCCTTATGTGCGATTGATAGCATGCCACAAACTTTCCACGCCTCACCCCTCACGCTTCGCGCCTCACGCATTCGGTAGTGGACACCCTAACCCACGCCCTTTCCGGCGTCTTGCTCGCGCGCGCCACCGCATCCGCGGCGGCGGTGCCATCGGCGAATGTTTTGCCGTTGCGGCGCCGTGTCGCGCTGGGCGGGCTGGCGGCGGCGTTTCCCGATAGCGATGTGGTCACCTCGTTGTTTTCGCCGCTGGCGTATTTGTATCAGCATCGCGGCATCACCCATTCGCTGGTGATGCTGGCGCTGTGGGCGTTGCTGCTGGCGTGGCTCAGTGCCAAGGTCTGGCGCGGCGGGCCGAACTGGCGTGCGTACTTTGGCGTGTTCGCGCTGGGTATCGGCATCCATATCGCCGGAGATTGGATCACCTCGTTCGGCACCATGATCCTCGCACCATTGTCCGATTGGCGTGCCGCGCTGTCGACGACCTTCATTATCGATCTGTGGTTTAGCGGCATTATTGTCGTGGGCCTGGTCGCGTCGTGGGTGTGGCGCGCCTCGCGCGTGCCGGCGGTGATCGGATTGACGGTGTTATGCGGCTACGTCGGGTTCCAGTACACGCAGCAACAGCGCGCGATCGATTTCGGCAAACAATACGCCGCGAGCGCCGGTATCGGCGGCGCGCAGGTGAGCGCCTTGCCGCGGCCGGTGTCGCCGTTTAACTGGTTGGTGTTGGTGCAAGCGGGCGACGTTTATCACTACAGCCTGGTGAGTTTGTCGCGGCGCGAGCCGCCGCTGCCCGCGCCGGATGCCGGGTTTGTCACGCGGCTTGCGGCGCAATATCTGCCGCTTGAGCGCGCGGCGTGGGCGCAAGCCGAGCGCTTTGGCCCTTCGGCGCAAGCGGCCTTGGCCCAGGAAGTATTTTTGCATCCCGCATCAGTAGTGTCCGGACGTTAATCGAATAAATTCAATTGGTTAGCGGACATGTCCGGAATTTCGTCGGCGACGATTTTGTTAAGTAGTTGATCCAATGGCATTTTCTCGAACATCGT
>Ga0194132_10012124_pt1 | contig 10833 bp, 12 predicted proteins | sample TA2KigOf80mmetaG_FD_148612 | JGI IMG/M metagenome (GOLD analysis project Ga0194132, IMG submission 148612) | Freshwater microbial communities from Lake Tanganyika, Tanzania - TA2015054 Kigoma Offshore 80m | ecosystem: Environmental > Aquatic > Freshwater > Lake | place: Tanzania: Lake... | reverse complement strand
TTCTGTTGGTTCCTTCAAGAGAGATCAAGACCGAAGAGCCGTCGGGCCAGATTTCCGCGGTTTCAGATGACCGCTGACATTCGAGCGCGACTCACGTACCCTGGCGGGCGCGGAGCGTGTCCAGTGGACTGCGTGGTGGACTCAGTAGTTCTCGCACCACATGGGTGTAGATCATCGTCGTTTCAACATTGGCATGCCCCAGGTACTCTTGGATCTGTCTGATGTCGACGCCATTGAGCAACAGATGAGTCGCGAATGAATGACGCAGCGTGTGTACGGAAATTGGCTTGTGGATTTTGGCCTCACGCGCGGCTGCTTTGACGGCTTTTTGGATGACCGAATCGCTGAGATGGTGACGACGGACCACGCCGGCGCGTGGGTCGGTGGACAGGGTCTGACTCGGAAACACCCAGAACCATCCCAGCTCACGGCCCGCGTTCGGATACTTGCGATCCAACGCGTCCGGCACCCAGACACCCGCGAGGCCCGCGCGGCGGTCGCTGTGATAGAGGGCCTCCGCACTCCGCAGCTGGGCTCGGAGTTCCTCGCGGCCGACGTCCGCCAAGAGCGTCGACCGATCCTTGTTGCCCTTGCCGCCGCGCACGAACAACAGTCCTTGATCGAAATCAACGTCCTTGATGCGGAGCTCGCAGCATTCCGAGACGCGGAGCCCGCCGCCATAGATCAACGCGGCTATCAGCCACGTCGTGCCGCGAAGGGCGCCCAGGAGGGCGGCAGTTTCCGGGATACTCAGGACAACCGGCAGATGCGTGCCGCGCTTGGCTTTGACGCCCAGCGCCACTCCCTCGGGCTCAAGGCCGAGGACCTCACGGCACAAGAACAGGATGGCGCAGAGCGCCTGATTCTGCGTGCTGGCCGACACACGCTGTCGGACAGCCAGGTGGGTCAGGAAGTCGCGCACCGCGTCGGCATCGACGCGGGGGCGCGGGAGGCCCTCGCGTTCGGCGAGATAGTCGAGGAACCGGCGGACCCAGTCGGCATAGCTACATTCGGTCCGGTACGAGTAGTGTCGGGTTCGGATGCGTGTGCGCAGCTGCTCGAGGGCGGCCACCGGGTTCGTCCGACCGTCTTCGTCGACGACGGCATTGGCGGACCCGCGCTGCCAATCGCGCTTCAGGAAGTGCACGAAGTAGATCCGTAGCGCGTGCTCCGCCTGGTGCACCTGCCAGTCCTGAAGGGAGGCCCGCTCCAGCCCTTCGCAAAATTCGCGCACCTGGTCGGCCAACGGCGCGTCGGAGGCCGGCCTGGTCAGGAAGCGGCGCACCCAGCGCACGCAGTACGGGGCGGCCTTTTCCTTCACCAGCTGCGTTTTCAGGAGGAACTCCCCGAACTGTTGTAGCGTCGCCTCCAGCTCTCGCATCGCAGCACCCCGACGCGGGCCTACACAACCTGCGTGCCACCCGGCGACCGTCCCCAGAAGCATCACACCTACCCTGGGTTACCGACATGGCGTCCTCGACGGGGCCGCGTCGGAGTCGCGCCACGCGGCGACGATGGTAACCGGCGGTGACACCGCAGCCAGCTATTGGTCCCCTCCACCTATCCACGGCTTTCCCCGCGTTGACGGCCGTCCGCCAATGGCCGATCCGTCTGCACGCATCACGGCCAAGTCACGGTGCTGAAACCGCTTGATCGCCCTGGAGGGCTTCGGCAAGATGAGCAGAACTGGGAATGGCGCCGGCGACAATTCGAGGCTCATTCGTTCAGAGCACCGGGTGTTGGCACCGTCCGGTCATACAACGTTCGGCGGACAGAACAACGAACAAGAGCACGATCACGGACGGATCCGGAGCGGCAGGTACAATGACGGTGTGCAGTCCGGTTCCGATCTGCTGTTCGAGGTCCTGACGCCACTGGGCTTCAGCGTACGGGTGACGCGCGCCCGGTGGGAATTCCTCATTTCGGTGAAGCATCCAGTCATGGCAGGGCGCGAGGACGTCGTGAAATCGACACTGCAGAGCCCGGAGCAGGTGCGGCAGAGCCGCTCCGATTCCGACGTCATGCTGTTTTATCGTGCAGAACGGTCGGACCGCTGGGTGTGCGCCGTGGCGAGACAAACGGCGGATAGCGGGTTTCTGATCACTGCCTACCCAACTGACGCGATCAAGGAGGGCACGCAAGTATGGCCAAAGTAAGCGTCTACTACGATCGCGAGGGCAAGACCTTGACGGTGTGGTTCACGGAACGGACTCGCGAACATGTCTGCGAAGAGACAGGCGACGAAGTCGTGCTCATGAAAGACGAGACCGGGCAAGTCATCGGATTTGAGAAACTAAACTTCTCGATCCCGGTTTCCGACTCACTCCAGGTTGCCGTCGAAACGATGTCTGTCTGACGACTTGCCGCCGAACCTGCAACTGGAGCCGACACGCTCGGTCCGCTCGCGCGTCCCCACGCGTGCGGCTCAGTTGCGACGTTAGGCACAGATGGCACACGTAATCACGTTCAGAACCTCGAAGTTCGATGTCTCGAAGGAGACCCCGAACGACATCAATCCCATTGCCGGCGAAAGCGTGTTGGGGTGGCTACGTGAACGGCTCAACGACAGCTTATACGAGTCCACGACTCCAGAGATGGAGGACTGGGGCTGGTACGTTTATGTAAGCGGCGCGGGTGCCAAGTACCTTGTGGGTGCTAGTGCCGACGCGACGGAACCTACGGCTAGCGTCGACTGGACGGTCCAAATCGATAAACAGAGGTCCTTGAAGGACAAAATCACTGGCGCGAACACATTGACCCCAGATGATTCATTGTCAGCGCTGATTGAGGGCATCATCCGGGCTGATCCAAGTATCGACGATGTGGATGTAGAGAAGAGTGCCTAACCACGCGTTCGAGCCGACGCCCTACTGCACCAGCCGCGCTGTACGCGGGTTGGCTCATCGCGGCGCGGCTCAACGCGGGCGTTAGCCGGATCTATCTGAACCATCGCACGATTGAAGATCAACGGAACACGGAAATGAGCGATCCTGACACCCTCCGGTTTTTGTTGATCGCCGCCTCGATCGCTGCAGTTGTGCTCTTTTTCATGTACCAAACGGCCCGCGAGGAGCTCGGCAAGTTCAGACAAGCACTGACATCTACCCAGTCAAGAGTACAGGTGCTGGCTCAGGAACAGTACGAGCGGTGGCGTGAGTCTGATCTGTCCTCACTACGGAAGCGGTTCGAAGAGGCGGCTAACGCGCAAGCTGGAGCGAATTTGCAGGCGTGGAGAATCGAGTCGGAACACGCGATCAGAATGGACGCTGCGAAGCGAAGTCAGGCCGTTATCTTGGGGAAGGTCACCGAGCATCTGGCGCCCTATTTCGACACGTTTGAGTTCAATCCGAAGGATGCCCGCTTCGTTGGCACGCCAGTGGACCTGATCGTGTTCGACGGCCTCAGCGACAACGTCGTGCGGGAGGTCGTGTTCGTAGAGGTAAAGACGGGGGCATCCCAACTCACGGGGCGAGAGAAAATGGTGAAGCAGGCCGTACTTGAGAGGCGGGTGGCGTGGAAGGAGCTCCGAATCTTGGAGACCTGACTGGACGCGATCGTGGGATGTGGCGGCGTCGCATTGACCGGCTAACATCGCGATGGAGCCGACGGCGCCGACCTGACGCTGAGCGCGCCGCGGCTCATCGCGAACGTTAGGCTCCAACAGAATATCTGCGTTCAACCGAGAGAACCGATGCTCAACCTCGTTACGGGCACTGAAATCAACAGTCGATACGTTATCCAGGGAATGGTTGGCACCGGCGGGTACGGAAGTGTGTGGCGTGCCGCCGATAAACAGCTCAATCGTGACGTTGCCCTGAAGCGGCTGCTCAAGGACGGGCGTGCTACACCAGCTGAAGAAACGAAAAGGTTGCTAGCCGAGGCGCGAAAGCACGCCCAGCTTGTTCACACCAATATCGTTCAGGTGTATGACGTTATCGAGGCTGAAGGCGAGCACCTGATCGTCATGGAGTTTATCGACGGTCCGTCGCTCCACACGCTGCTTCGGTAGCAAGCTCGTACTGGTCAGGTTCTTGCGCTCGACCAAGCGGTCTCCATTCTCGAAGACGTTGTCGCCGGAGTAGCGTTCGCGCACGAAAGGCAGATCGTGCACCGGGATCTGAGTCCGAGCAACATCCTGCTTACTTCGACCATGGTTCCGAAGATAGGTGACTTCGGCATCGCCATGATTCTTCGATCGTCTTCTGTCGTTTCAAGCGCCTCGGCTCATGGAGCGACCGGGAATCCGAACTACATGGCTCCAGAACAGCAGCGGGGCGAGGAGGCGGACCAATCGTCAGACTTGTTCATGGTTGGCATAAACGGGTATTTGCTCCTCACGGGGCGCCATCCTTTTGCGCACCCGAGCGGTCTGTTCGCGATTCCGGAGTTCATCCGCGACGACGACTTCACTCCAGAGACGCCCAAGCCGCCGTCGATCCTTACCACCTCCCAGCAACGACTGTTCCGGGAGTACGCCGCTGTTGTGATGCGCCTGCTGAACCGCGAGAGAGCCGGACGCTATGCGAGCGCTAGAGACGCACTGGCGTCGATCGAGGCTGTCACGCCATTCCAAGAGTGTCCGCAATGTGGTGAGCGTGTCCCTGAACACTTCACGTTCTGCGGCTATTGCGGCGCGCGCGTCATAGCGCCAGCGCCACCGATTCCGAAGCCAACACAAGTTGTCGCCATCGAACTGACCGCCGACGAGTTGGTCGAGGAGGGCTTCTTCCTGAGCCGTGAACGAAGGTGGACCGACGCGATTGCCAGATATCGCCAAGCCCTGAACAAAGAGGCCGCAAACCAGAAAGGGCTTCGGAATCTCGGATTTGCGCTCAATCGGATCGGCCAACATGAAGAGGCTGAGACTACGCTCTCGACAGGACTCGCGATCGGAGGTCAAGTTCCTGCTCATGAGGCCAGTCTTCGGTTCGAGCGTGCGCTGGCACGGACTGAGCTGAAGAAGTACGAGGAGGCCATGGAGGACGTGAAGCGGTCGCTATTTCTGGTGCCGCATTCTGCAAAGGCCCTATTCTTGCGAGCCAGAATTCACCTGTACCGAGGATCACTCCAGGAGGCGAGACGTGATGCACAAGAAGTCCTTCGAGGAATTCCCGATCACGTGGGCGCCCTTCGGATGCTCGATCAGCTCACAAAGGAGAAGGTTGGAGCCTAACAGGGCATGCAGCCGACAGCGGCTGCTGCCATCGGTGAGCCGCTGCGGCTGATGCCCGGCGTTGGGCGCACTAACCTGATACGGAGTGGTGATGGGTGGCAACGGTTGTGAATTCAGTTCCAAAAAGGAAACAACACGATGAGTGAGCCTACGATCGCAAGTGCTCTTAGGGCGATTCCGTTGACCGTCGTATGGGTCACGGTATTCTTCATCGTCGCTGTATTCGGTTACGGATTGACCCCGTGGGATGCAATCGCTCAGATTGTCGAGAGTCAGGGATTAGGGGAGACAGAGGCGGCGCTTATTGGTTTTGCCGCAGGCTTTACCTTGCCGCTGTGCGTAGCCGCCTCTCTTCTGTTTTACCTCTTGCTAACGGGGGAAGCGAGCAAACACGAAGCGCGAACGACTTTGGGGGCCGTCGGGGGAGTGCTCTTTCTTGCAGGGTGGCTCAGCTCCGAGCTTGGACTCAGCGCCTACAAGCTAGCGCGGCCCATAGCCGCGCCAGGCTATGTGTAGTTTCCGCTGGCGGCGCTGCAGGGCTACATCAATGAGTACGGTTGGCCGCTGACTGTCTGTGCAATCGCGATCGGTGCCGGCTTCGCCACTAGCATTGAACGGTTAAGACACCGGAGCTCGAATTGATCGACCCTCGCGCCTGAAGGCGAGGGATTCTGTGGACCGTCTTGCTTGATCCATTGCGGCAGGACATGACGCGGTACCGCGCGGTCATCACGAGCCGCCCAACAACGCGCTGGAGCCGTCGGCGCACAGTTGTAGATCAAGCGCCGCGGCTCAGCGCTCACGTTAGGCTGCTCATTTCCAACGGAGTATCGCAGGGAGGAGACTTGAATGGGCGAGCCGGATCCGAAACGAGTGTTCGTGGTTCATGGTCGAAACACTGCGGTAAGGCGCGGCGTCGCCGATTTCCTACGATCCATCGGACTGCAACCAATCGAATGGAACCAGGCGGTATCAATGACGCAGGGTGCGGCGCCCTTTGTTGGCGAGGTCCTGCAGAGCGGCTTTTCAAGCGCCCAAGCCGTGCTCGTGCTTCTCACAGGCGATGATGAAGCGCGACTGAGGGCGGAACATCGCTTGAAGGATGACCCACAATACGAGTCCGTTCTGACGCCGCAGGTTCGCCAGAACGTTCTGTTCGAGGCCGGAATCGCATTCGCGACACATCCCAGGCGCACTGTCGTCTGCCAGGTAGGCGAAGTGCGTCCGTTCAGTGATATCTTCGGCCGACACCTTGTTCATCTGAACAACTCCGCCGTTCGTCGACAGGAGCTGGCCGAGCGCTTGGAGAGCGCCGGCTGCGAGGTAGACCGGAGTGGCACGGATTGGCTCTCTGTGGGGAATTTCGAACCCGTTGCGAGCGTAGAGCGCGCCACCGAAAAGGAGTCGGCAATCGCACGCCTTCGTCGTGTGCCAGATCGACGACGAGTCGCGGCGGGACTCCTTGCTGCGGCGCTAGTGGTCACGGCCGTCTTCGGAATTCGTTGGTGGTTCGGCGATGGCTGGCGCCGATCGAGCGAATACGTGATCGAGTTCAACAACAAGAAGGCGCAGGGCTTCTACCCAGCGAAGGTCGAGGGACGAGTCAAGGATGGCATTGAGGAGTTCCGTGGCGACTGGCAACATCCTCCCGCCGGAGCTGATTGGGCGTCGTACCACTGGATGAGCAGCCAGGACTTTGGGCAGAAATCACAAGAGTTCAGCGCTCAGGGGTATGTGCTCCGATCCGTGACGACGTTTGCCGATCACTCGGGAACACTGAGATATCTGGCGACATGGGTTCGACAGTGATAGCGACTATCTCAGAACAGCAGCCTAACACCAACTGGAGCCGACGGCGCGATGATCGTCGCGCGCCGCGGCTCAGTTGTTGACGTTAGGCGGCACAACGGCGCAACGATGTCCGAGAACGACGTCTCGCTAGAACGTAGCGCGCTGGCTTTGCGTCACCCAGACCATTTCATCGTTACGTCACCTCGCCCGACTTGAGATAGCAAGACACAATGGCCGAACGCGATTCATTACCAGAACGGATCATGTTCAGAAATGGTGCGCTTCTGATTATTCAGCCAATGATCATTGCATTCGGACTTTGGGGAGCTTTGCCTGCTGCGTATGGTCCAGACGCGTTCTGGAAGGATATACCTGCGTGGTTAGAGATTTAATCGAGGACATGTTGCGTCTCTTTGTTTTTAGTTTTCCAGGAATCTTGTATTTCGGGACAAGGAAACCTGGTTAGCTTCTGGGCTTGATGCTATATGTCGTGGGAGTGGCGGTTTATCTCGGGAGTTATGTGGTGCAGATCGCTCTTCCTGACAGTGTATGGAGTCGAAGCGCAATTGGTTTTACGGCGCCTGCTTGGTCAACGCTGTTTTAGTTTGCAGGCATTGGGTTGGTGTGTGCGCGGAGTTGGCTCCCGATTCCTTGGCACCGTGCTATTTACATATTGAGCGCTCTGATCTGTCTGATCTTCCACATTGGGCATACTGGTTGGTTTACCGCAACATCGTTCGTTGATGTTCATTTCAGAAACGGCCGCTTAACTCCGCCTGGATCCAACGCGGGTGAAGTCCGTGGCATCATGTGGCTGTCGCGCGGCTCAAGCGGGGCGTTAGCTGGACAAGTGGGGTGACCGTCGGAGCGCACCGAGACGACATGTGCTTTATCATTTAAGGTGGGTATGGCGTCGGCGAACAAATGACATGACGGCAAGACAACTCGCAACTGGAACCATCGTCGGTGCAGCGACCTTGTCTGCTACCGGCTACCTCATGTTCTGGATAGCCTTGGGGGACTTCTATGCGTATGCGCTGAGGTCCGGAGCAGCAACGGGCGTGCCCAGAGAGTCGCCGCTCGTCTGGGCTGTTGCGCTCGGTGCGCTCTCGTACGGCGCACTCCTTACTCTTGCGATCGGAAACCGCACGGGCTCTCCGGCTATCGGAGCGGGGATCAAGGTCGGGGCGGTCGTCGGTTTCCTAGTCTGGTTCACGGCGGATTTCATGTTGTTCGGAATCAGCAACGTGTTGAGCTTGACGAGCACTCTCATTGATCCACTGCTCGAGGTCGTGCCCAGTGCCGTCGCAGGCGGTGCCATCGCCGTGGTACTGCGCAACGTCAGGTAGCGTTGTTCCGACAATGAGGCCCGACGAAGAGTCGCGACCGGATTCCGGTCAGCGGAAGGTCGTTCGTGGAACTGCCAGCTGACCTCCAATGGAGCCGACGCGCCCGAGGTGAAGAGCGCGTGCCGGGCGCGCGGCTCATTTGGCACGTTAGACGCAAAATGAATGAGACGCGGATCGTCAGGCACCTTGACGCCCTGCTCGATGGGCTCATCGATCGGAAGGAGATCCACTCCGCCGTGCTCTCGGTCGTCTCCGAGGATGGGGCGTTCCGTTGGGCGGGTGCCCGGGGCGCGATGTCTCCGGACGGCACGCCCATGCTGCCGGCGACTCCCTGGTTCATCGCGAGCATCACCAAGCTCATTATCGCCACGACCGTGATGCGGATGGTGGAAGACGGAGAGCTAGCGCTCGAGGACCGCCTCGTGGACCGGCTTGCAGCCTCCGTCACAGACCGGCTCCACGTGCTCGACGGCGAAGACCGGACCGACCTGATCACAGTGGAGCACCTTCTGAGCCACACGTCGGGGCTGGCGGACTTCATCGAAGACTATCCCGCGACGCGGCGGGACGTGGGAGCCGACCGACGCAGCCTGGTGGAGATCCTGATGGAGGACGGCGACAGAGAGTGGTCGCTGAAGGACACGGCACGATGGGTCCGCGAGAGGCTTGCGCCTCACTTCGCACCTCAGCCTCTGAGCGCCCGGCGTGTCCGCATCCGGTACTCGGACACGAACTACCAACTCCTCGTCGGGATCATGGAGGCTCGCCGCGACGCGCCTTTCTTCCAGATCCTGGGGGATCTGATTTTGGATCCCTTGGGGCTCGAGAACACCTGGCTTCCCGGCCACCCCCGCGGGGGCGATCCGGAGCCCGATGTGGCCGCGCTTTACGCCGGTGACGAGGTCGTCCGGTTCCCCAGCTTCTTGGCCTCGATCGCCGACATGAACTCGACCTGCGAGGATCTCGGTCGGTTTTTCAGGGCCGTGGTGGGCGGCCGTCTCTTTCGGGATCCCGTCACTTGGCAGCGCATGCAGGGGCGGTGGCGCCAGTTCTCGTTGCCGCTGGACCGCGCCGCTCTCCGGCAGCCGAGCTGGCCAGTCGAGTACGGACTTGGGGTGATGCGCTTCCGGCTCCCCCGCTTCCTCACGCCCTTTCGGCCAGTACCGCAGGTGGTGGGACACACCGGGTCGACCGGGACGTGGCTCTTTCACGCCCCGGCACCGGGCCTGTTCCTCACGGGAGCGGTGAACCAGATCACCGCCGGCGCCCTCCCTTTCAGGGTGGTTCCCAGGGTCCTCCGGGCAGTCGCGGACGGCTAGTAATGTGGAAGGGATGGAGAGCAGAAGATGGCAGGGCCTGGGCAGATCGGCTCGTCCAGTTGGCCCACGACACGCTTCCTGCTCTCGTATCGGTTGGGCGTCTAACAGGGCGATGAAGCTGACAGTCGCCTGCGGCGCCTGGGTGAGGGCGACGACCCACGGGACAGACCACCTTCGCCAGGAAGCGCTTGTGCGCGGCATTCCAGCCGGCCCGTCCGACGTCGTGGAGCCCGAGGCGCAGGAAGAACGCCTTCAGCCGGAGCTGCGCATCCTGCAGCGTGACCCGCGCGGCGTCGCGGGCGCAGCACAGATCGCGGATCGCTTCATCCTGCACGGTGGGCACGTACACGGCGGTGAGGTCGCCGGAGCGCAGGAGCCGCGCGAGCTCGACAGCGTCCCGCCGGGTCGGTCTTCACCTTGTCGCCGGGCCGCCGCGGGATCGAGGACCGCCTGACGGGCCCAGTCGCGCCCACAAACACCGGCGGCTCGGCTCGCCCGCCCGTGGCCTGGGCGACCGCGATCGAAACCTTGCGCACGTCCAATCCAATAAACAGCGGAGTAGACTTGGCCGTGGCAAGGAGAGGGGAGATTATGCGCGTGAAATACCTGCTGTATTCAGTGCTCGCCTCGCTTGTGCTCGTCAGCGCGCTGTACCCGCCCGCGCGCGCGGCGGGCCTGAACATCGAGACCGCGACAATCGCCGAACTGAACGCAGCGTTTGCGAGTGGAACGTTGACGTCCGAGGCATTGGTAAGTGCGTACCTTAAGCGGATCGAGGCGTACGACAAGCAGGGCCCAGGCATCAACGCAATCATCACGTTGAACAAGAAAGCGCTCGAAGAGGCGCGGCAGCTCGATGTCGAACGCAAGAACGGCAATGTGCGCGGGCCGCTGCATGGCATCCCCGTCGTCTTGAAGGATAACTACGACACCGTCGACATGCCGACGACCGCAGGCTCGCAGTTGCTCGAAGGCCATATGGCCAAACAAGACGCGTTCATGGTGAAGAAGCTGCGGGAGGCGGGCGCCATTGTGCTGGCCAAGGTGAACCTCAGCGAGTTCGCTGGCAGTGGCGGAAGCGTCAGCGGCGCGACCGACCCGGCGATTATCAAGGCGGGATCGGTTCCCAACGGCGCGAGCTCCGCGGGCGGGCAGACCAAGAATCCTCACGAGCTCCTGCACGGTCCCGCAGGATCGAGCG
>Ga0194132_10012123_pt1 | contig 10836 bp, 13 predicted proteins | sample TA2KigOf80mmetaG_FD_148612 | JGI IMG/M metagenome (GOLD analysis project Ga0194132, IMG submission 148612) | Freshwater microbial communities from Lake Tanganyika, Tanzania - TA2015054 Kigoma Offshore 80m | ecosystem: Environmental > Aquatic > Freshwater > Lake | place: Tanzania: Lake... | reverse complement strand
CCGCCCACAACGTTGCTTCAAATCCGAGCGGCGAAGCGCCGCCCGATGCCGCGTTAGATGCCTTCTTCTTGGCCATTCGCCACCCCGATTGCAGATTCCAAAGTTGCAGCGTCAGTCTATGGCTCGGTTTCGAGTTCGACCACCCAACGGCTGATTGAAAACAAATTGCCTGGCCGGGGTCACAGTCTTCGGCATACGAAGTCACAGTTTTTGGGCGAATTCGGGACGACCGGCGAGAAGCTGGGAGACAAGCCGCTGAAAACTGTTGGTGAGTGCCGTGCGTAACCGCCGATCCTGTTCGCGGTGACGGTCGAGCGTCCAGCCGCGGACACCTTCCACCGGGTCGAACTCTTCCAGGTATTCGATGACGTCGGTGGGCGAATCGAATGCTTCGGCTTCGTCGTAGGGATCGTCGTGCTTGGTCTCACAGGCGAAGTGGATGGCGACGACGTAGCGATTCGAGTTGGTGACGAACAATTCGATTTCGTGCCAACGGCTCAGGCGTTTGTCGCGTTGTAGGTCACGCCCGCTGACGTGGACCAATCGCTCGCCGGTGAAATCGAGCGGCGATGTCCCCGAACGCGGTACAAAAAATTGCTCGCCCGAATTCTTGCTCGGCAGCGAGATCCGCTCGCGCATTGCCTCGCAACGGTATTTCGACAGACCGATGAATACGGTCAGCCCACGCAGTTCGGCCTCGTCCAGCGTCGGAACATCATCCAAAACCGCCTGGGCGAGCCGATAGGCAGCATGTTCGAGGTCACCGGCTGTCGCTCGCACGCCGTGTCATGCCAGTTCAATGAAGTGGTCGAGATGATCGGTAAAACCGTTCATGTTCTCTCTCCTGCGGGTGTAGTCTTGCCCGACCCGAAGCGGACATCGGAGCGTGTCCAAGTCCACAGACAAGAAATTTCCACTCTCCAAAACGTTACGGAACGGAATCGCGAACTTTGTCTCACAAATTTTCAAAACTTCTCTTATGTGCCCCAAGCATTCATCGCGGATGTTGATGTCTGTAGGCGACATACGGGCGTGTTATCAGCCGGGGTTTACACAAATCGCCGCTGACACTTGTTTGCCAAACCGGCGGAACTTTTCTCACGCCCGGTGGTAGGGACGTAGGCAGACTACACCCCGATAGCCAGCATCAAGGCGACCGCCGCGAGTCGGTGATTTTGTCTGTACCGGAACCGGGGTTGATGATGTCTGCTCCGCTTCCACTGTCCAATGTGTTGTTGGCACTTCCGCCGAGTAGCAGGTCGGTCCCTGAACCGCCGGACAGAGAATTGCTTTCGGCCGAGCCGGTCAGCAAGTCGTTGCAATCGCTGCCGCTGAGTGAATCGTCGTCTCTGCGGTTGATGATGCGGTCTCGCTCTACGTTCACGCAGTCATCGACCATGCGAAGGACTACGTCGAGGGACGAGTTCACACGAACGGCATGGAGAATTTCTGGGCGTTGCTCAAGCGGATGCTGAAAGGCACTTACGCTGCCGTCGCGCCGGAGCATCTCTTCCGTTATTTTGATGAAGAGGCTTCCGTTTCAACGAGCGGAAAGGCAATGACGCAATGCGGTTCGCAGAGAACCCCGCTTGAGCGACAGCGGCTACACCGGCAACAGCGCGGTCGCCTGGTACTTGTTCTCGAATGCGTCGAATGCTGCAGTTTGTGGTTGGCTTTTTGGATGGCATGGAATCGCCGACTCTTGAGACCTTTGGCCAGGACGCCGACATCAACAAGCTGGCCTATGGCTTTCGGGTCTATCACGATTTCGGCGTGGCATTGGTCGAGTATCGCGCCGCGATCAAGAGCAAGGGCGCGCACCTGATTCGGTATTACGGTTGGTACTCGAATAAGTCACGCGGCCTGCGGAAGAAGGCGGTTGTGGTGGCATCCGCCGAAGCTCCGGCCGAGCCACCCGCTGCACAGGCCGCATCGCAGCGCAGTAGCCAAGCCTGGGCGATGCTGATCAAGCGGGTCTATGAAGTGGACCCGCTGTATTGCCCTGAGTGCGGCGGCCAGATGAAGGTCGTCTCGTTCATCGAACCGCCACAAACAGACGTGATCGAAGCGATCTTGAAGCACTGTGGCTTGTGGGAGTCTCGGTCTCCACGAGGGCCACCAGATGTGCCACCGGATGTGCAAGAGTTGGTTCTCGAGCTGGATGCCGCCTACTCTGGCCAACCATTCGATGCACCCTCCGAAGCCGACGAGTCTCACGAACTGACCTACGTCGACATCGACACCTTCCTGGCGAGCTTCTAATCATCCCCGACTCGGGTCGGCACGAGGACACTGCGTACGCAAAGCGGGCGCGGGGCGAATTTTTGCGTTCATCAAGATAACTTTTGAGCTCAGGCAGGCACCCCTTGATTTGAGGATTTCCCCTTGTAGGCTAAGGGGAAATCAAATTTCCTATCAGTTTACTAAAAATCTTGGCAATTATGAATCGCTAAGGCTGGATGCCGGGGCTCGTACATCATGCTCTTCATTGGAAAGCGAAGAGGCATGGGCAAATTTGTGGGATGTTGTTGATTCGCAAATTGAAGCCAAATTGCAGGAATTAGATGCAGAAAAAGCAAAATAATTGGCGGCTTGAAGCCGTGTGTATGCGTGATGCCAACCCGAATTATTGGTTGTCTTACAAATACTCTGATATTCAATATGCCAAAGATGGCTGTGCCAGGTGTAATGTAAAAAGAGAGTGTTTTTTTACCGCTCTTGAAAATGACGATCATGGCCGTGGACACTCCGAGCAGTAAACCGAAGAAAGACGGCGAGGGCTTCGACTGGCTGGAGGGATCGGTCGGCCTCAGCGTCGTGCTGCTGGCCACCTTCCTGGGCATCTGCAACGTCAAGGACGGCAACATCGTGCAGCAGATGCAGCAGTCGATCATCGAGCGCAACAACCAGTGGCTCTGGTTCCAGGCGCGGAACATCCGCATGGAAATGTACCTCACCGCCGCCGACGAGATGCGCGCCATGGGCGTGCCCTCGTCCCCGGAGGACAAGACCACCCGCGACCAGATGATCGCACTCTACGAAAAGAAGGCGAAAAGCCAGGACGCCAAGATGAAGGATCAGGAGACCAAGGCGGAGGAACTGAAGGAAGCTTATGGCAAGCTGAACGAACTCGACGACAAGTTCGATATTTGCGAAGCGGCGCTGGCGGTTGGGCTGGCCATGATGGGCGTGACCGCGCTCATCAAGCGCTGGTGGCTGTTCGTCCTGGCACTGGTGCCCTCGCTGTTCGGAGTCTACATGGGAGTGGCCGGCTTCGCCGGGCTGGAAGCGCCCGTGCAAGAGATGCCAATCATCGGGCCGATCATCAGACTGATTCTGTAACCTCGGCAGCTGACTCAGCGAGCCTGACCGATGAGACTTCTTCCCTCGCCCGCAAGGGGCTGGAAGCAGAAAAAGGGTCAGGTCTCATTTTTCGAAGGAAGAAGAAAGCCGATTTGAGACCAGACGCCTTTTCCTTCACCAACCGCCGAGATCAACGGGACACGCACGGAAGACGTCCATGGCGACCAACGAGGTGGCCAATGCATTCAGTCAAATCGTGGAATAATGGGTGGCACCATTGTCGTTCCCCACGTCCACATTGTTTGCGGGATTGGTGGTCGGATCGTCGGCGGACGGTGATGCGGGGGCGGACTGGACGTGGTCTAGGGATTGCGATGCCATTCGAAGCAATGAGCGCGGAATCCGTTCGGCATCGGCCGGCATCCGTTGTTTCCTGCGACGTGACCGTCGTAAAGCGGCTCCGGAGTGGCGACTGTTGTCGCTGTGATTCACAATGCCCGCAATCGTGGCGGGTGAATCCCGAGTTGGGAGAGAACGGCGATGACTTGCAGCACTCGGTTCGGTGGCGTTTGGCAGATATCGAAGTGGTCCGCGTGGGCGACGGCGCTTTTCGCGACCGTTCAGCTTGTGAACTCCCCGGATGTTCGTGCGGCGGATCCGGAATCGTTCGACGTGTTGGCTCGCGCGTACCGCCAGGAGACTCGGCCGCTGCTGAAACAGTTTTGTCTGGACTGTCACGCCTCGGCGAAGCCGGAAGGCGAACTGGATCTGGAACGGTTCGGCACGATCGATGACGTGCGTCGATCGCCCGAAACGTGGATCAAGGTTGCCGAGATGCTCGACAACGGCGAAATGCCTCCGAAGGATGCCACCAGTCCGTCACCTGCGGAGCGGAAACAGTTGCGCGGCTGGGTTGAGCGGTATCTCGAAGCTGAGGCCCTCGCGAATGCGGGCGACCCCGGGCCGGTGGTGCTACGACGCCTGAGTTATCAGTATCAGTATCAGTTGATTTGAGGATTTCCCCTTGTAGGCTAAGGGGAAATCAAAGTTCCTATCTGTGACGGCCAATTCGAGGTCTTCGTCGATGCATTGCACAAGCGATTTGGCCGGGTCGTGAATGGGCATTACGAACATGCCTGTCCGCAGCGCGGCTGTCGATGAAAGGGACGATGAAAGGGACGATGAAAGCGTCATGGTTGTTCCCCCGATAAGATTCATGGTGTGATTGGGCCGGTGCTTTCAGCCCAGCAGCCCCGGCACAACGTCGCCCGGTGAAGCGGCAAAGGCCCGGCCTTGTTGATCGGTGATTTCAAATGTCGCCGGTATGCCCAGCGCGTGCAACAGGGTTTGTCCCAGATCGGGTGGCGTTACCGGGTCGAGGGCCGGAAAGGCTCCGTGCTTGTCGGAAGCGCCATACAGCGTGCCCCCAGATACGCCGGCGCCCGCCAGCAAGATCGACTGCACCTGCGGCCAGTGATCGCGGCCGGCTTGCGCGTTGATGCGGGGCGTTCGCCCGAATTCGCCCATGACCACCACCAGAGTGTCGGCGAGCAAGCCGCGCTCGTCCAGGTCGGCAAACAGGGCAGCCAGCGCGCGATCGGTGGGGGGCACCAGGCGGTTGCGCATGTGCCAGTAGATGCGGCCGTGCGAATCGTATTCGCCACCCCCTTCACCGGCAGGAGTCGGATCATTCCAATAAACGGTAACCAGCGGCAACCCGGCCTCAATCAGCCGCCGGGCCAGCAAGACCCCCTGACCGAATAAATGCCGGCCGTAACGGTCGCGGTTGGTTGCCGATTCTTGTTCCAGATCGGCGGCTTGCGCCAGCCGCGACGCGCCCACCAGATCGTAGGCCTGCGTGGTGACCTGAGTGTGTGCAACTATTTCGCGGGCCGTCATCGCGCGATCGAATGATCGGCTCAAGTTGGCAACCAGTTCGCGCCGGGCCGTCAGGCGAGGCGGAGGAATCTCTGCCGGAAGCTCAAGGCTCTTAAGCGCGTACCGCGCCGAAAGTTTCTCACCTTGAATAACCAGCGGGTCATAGCGTTGACCTAGAAACCCGGCGTTCTGACCGGGCCAGATGCCATCCACCGGCGGTGCCTGAAAGAGCGAAGGCAGGCATACAAAGGGGGGCAAACGGTCGCGCCAACCCAGGTACTTGGCGACGATCGACCCCAGGTGCGGGTGGTCTTGAGGCGTGGCCCGCAATTGGTCGACCGTGGGCGTGACATGGTGCGTGCCCGTGAGCATCGTGTAGAGGGCCGTGGTATGCACCGACGCCGCGTGCGTGACGGAACGGACGATCTTGAACTTGTCGGCCTGCTGGGAAGTAAGAGGCAATAGTTCGCTCAAACGCAGGCCCGGCACAACCGTGGGAATCGAAACCAGCTCGCCGCGGATGTCGCTGGGCGCGTCGGGTTTCATATCCCACAGGTCGAGTTGAGAGGGACCGCCGTTCAAATAGACAATCAAACAGCGACGAGCGCGGCCATACCCCACCGCGGGCTTCTCGCCGCCGCGCGCCGAGTAGACATCCGAGAGCGTTGCCAACGAAACGCCCAGCGGGGCGAGCGTACCCAGCTCTAAGAGGTTGCGGCGTGAAAAACGCGCGAGCGAACCTTGCAGTGAACGGCCAATGCCAAGCATGAGAGGAACCAAATGGTGGGTAATGCAAAGGGCTCGCACAACATATTAGCCCAATCTGATGCGCGGCGAAACGATAGAATTCACCTTGGGTGAGCGACCCATTGCAGAGGTTCCGCTGCACTCCACCCGTGGCTCCACTCGCGGCCCCGCTGCGGCCAAATCAAGCGAATCGAACAAGGACTTGTGTGTCCGGACCGCCACCGTTTTGTCCGCGCGGCCAGCCTGCTAAGATGGCCCGGTCACGATCGCTCGGCGTTGCAGCATGGCTCGTACGTTCTTTCGCAACGCTGTGAAACGAAAGCTGATCGACTCGAACCCATTTGAAGACATCGGCAGTGGCCCGGGAAGCAGAAAAAGGGTCAGGTCTCATTTTTCGAAGGAAGAAGAAAGCCGATTTGAGACCAGACGCCTTTTCCTTCACCAACCGCCGAGATCAACGGGACACGCACGGAAGACGTCCATGGCGACCAACGAGGTGGCCAATGCATTCAGTCAAATCGTGGAATAATGGGTGGCACCATTGTCGTTCCCCACGTCCACATTGTTTGCGGGATTGGTGGTCGGATCGTCGGCGGACGGTGATGCGGGGGCGGACTGGACGTGGTCTAGGGATTGCGATGCCATTCGAAGCAATGAGCGCGGAATCCGTTCGGCATCGGCCGGCATCCGTTGTTTCCTGCGACGTGACCGTCGTAAAGCGGCTCCGGAGTGGCGACTGTTGTCGCTGTGATTCACAATGCCCGCAATCGTGGCGGGTGAATCCCGAGTTGGGAGAGAACGGCGATGACTTGCAGCACTCGGTTCGGTGGCGTTTGGCAGATATCGAAGTGGTCCGCGTGGGCGACGGCGCTTTTCGCGACCGTTCAGCTTGTGAACTCCCCGGATGTTCGTGCGGCGGATCCGGAATCGTTCGACGTGTTGGCTCGCGCGTACCGCCAGGAGACTCGGCCGCTGCTGAAACAGTTTTGTCTGGACTGTCACGCCTCGGCGAAGCCGGAAGGCGAACTGGATCTGGAACGGTTCGGCACGATCGATGACGTGCGTCGATCGCCCGAAACGTGGATCAAGGTTGCCGAGATGCTCGACAACGGCGAAATGCCTCCGAAGGATGCCACCAGTCCGTCACCTGCGGAGCGGAAACAGTTGCGCGGCTGGGTTGAGCGGTATCTCGAAGCTGAGGCCCTCGCGAATGCGGGCGACCCCGGGCCGGTGGTGCTACGACGCCTGAGTTATCAGTATCAGTATCAGTTGATTTGAGGATTTCCCCTTGTAGGCTAAGGGGAAATCAAAGTTCCTATCAGTCAGCGCTGATACCGTCGCTTGGGCGCGCGGCTACATCGAGGGACGGCTCACCACCGCGCAGATCCTCGAACAGTTGAAGCGCAAATACGGAGTCGACTGAGTAGGTCAATCCCTTGCCGCTGAACGTTAGAGTTTATTTTCGCCAGGTTTATGATGACATGTAATTTATGAAACCACTTCTCGATCAAAGTGAAAGCGAGCTGCCCGAGACTTATCGGCAATGGTTGATTAATCCTTTGCCCAAGTCGGTCACCTATTTGCCCATGGACCCTGAGTTGGGATTCGCCATTTTTTTATTGCCGTTGTTATGGCTGCCGCTCATAGTTTTTGGCTTTGATTTTTTGTGGCGATATTCGCAAGGGATGCGTGGAGACCAAGGAGATCTGATCAGTGGCCTTGTGGTGTGCGTGCCGTTGGCCATTTGGAGTGCGTTGCATTTTAGAAAGCGTTTGCAAGATCACAAAAAACTCAAACTCGGGATTTATAAGATAGGCGTTTTTTGTGATGGCAAAACACTTCTTTGGTGTGAGAGTTTTAAATATTGCCATTTGTTTTCGCTCAACACGATAAAACGTTTTTCCGTGACTGCCGTGCCCGTGCACCGCGTGGGTTGGCGGCCAGAGAATTTTGTGATTTCTGGTGATGGTTTCAGTCTCGAAATCACCAACGTAGCGGCCTATGGTTTGCCGCAAGTTTATGATCTGGTCACAACTTGGGATGCTAACATCCATTTTGATTTGGATTCTCGCTTGGATGAGTATTTTGCCAAACTTCGTGGGTGTCGCTCAATGTTGCAGACATCAATTCCTAAAACTAAATCACTATCAGTTCCTCCAGATGAGGCCCCGCCCGTGGAGGGAATCCTCCTCGACCTGCTCCTTTTCGTCCTGTGGATGGTGGCGTTGCCATCGGCTTCAGCGTGGTGCTTGACTCATCCGCACCTGTCGGTTTGGCTCGTGGCGCTCCTCCAGGTCGGAGCGGTGGGGCGGGGGGTGTCCCTCTTCCTCGAGACCAGGAGCAGGCCGGATCCGCTGGGCTCCTTCGCGCCCGTGGGAATGCTGTGCGCCATCCTCGCGGCGGGAGCCTTCACGTGGTTCCTCGGAGCCATGTTCGCCTCGCCCGTGACCTGGGGATTCTGGACGAAGCAGATGCCCATCGCCTTGGTGTTCGCGACCCTCGGCGCCGTGGGCCTTCTGATGGACTCCGTGGATGGAGAGCGCTCCCCTGCGGTGCGGTTCCTGGACGCGGCCCTCGTGGTGGCCTACCTGTTCGCGGCGGAGGCGTTCCTGTTCGCCATGCTTGGCGGCGCGGACGACCGTGACCGCCTCGCCACGGTGATCGCACTGGTGCTCTGCCACTTGCCTATGCGGCTCCTGTTCGCCATCGTGCCGCCCACCAGCCGCTACGAACTGCTCTCGGCGAGCGCCGCGTTCGTCTGGCTGCTGTGGGACGTGCTCCAGCGGGATTGAGGCCTGGCCCGGACCTGCCTCCTGTGGCCATGACGCCTCGGGGTCGCCGATGGCGCGACGTGGAGCGGCCCAGGGGTTAGCCGCTACGAACGGCCTGTTCGTCGCGAAAGTTTAGTTTATCAGAACAAAACTTGTCGGCGCTCCAGCGCTGGACCAGCGTGGTCGCCGAGCGTACCCCACAACAATGTCGCCAAGTCGAATGCTGCCCAGCCGCGACGCAGTTGTTCGAAGCTCCGTCCAGGTGTATGGAGCACTCGGGCGACCGTCCCTAATCATCGGACGATGATCGTTCAAACTCGTTGACACTTTTCGGAGTAGCTAGAGAATACTTTTGCCAGATCTGTGCGTTGGGGATGCGTCCCGCCCGGCGCCGAGGAGAGCCATACATGCATCACTCTGACAATTGGGTAGACGTTGAGTCAGTCGTTGCGAGCTCCCGGGCGTTTGCCGTGCGCTCCTGCGTTGTGGCAACCCTGAAGCACGCCACCCCATGGAGGTCGATATGGCAAAGACGCTGATGCAGCAGATCGTGGCAATGGTCGTCGAAAAAGTGGCGGCACTTAGAGTCCGGCCGCCACTCACGGGCGATCCTGCTGCGGACTACTACAGCGGTGCCATCAAGGCTCATGCGCTCGATCATTGGCAGGGCTACATGTGCGAGATTTTTCTGATGCCTGAAAAGCGCATCGTGGTTGTCACCGATGAATCCACGCATCACAGATTCTGGCCGTGTAGCGTGGAGGAGGTGCTCGCAGGCCGGACATACGGAATTCATTTTGACGACAGCCAGCTTGATGAGCGTGAATCATTCGAGCGGCGCATCCGGAATGAGGGCGGGAATTCTCCGTCGAGCGGCCTCGGAGACTAGAGCCACCGCCTGCGGATGAGCCACATCTTCACGAGCTGCGTGAGCGTCATGTAGCACAGCAGCGCGGCGAAGAGGATCGGCCAGTAGCTCAGCGGCAGCGGCGTGAAGCCGAACACGAGACAATTCTTCGGCCACCTTCGGACCAATCTGATCGACGTGTTTTGGGCGGATCGTCCGCTCGACAGTCTCACCGCTGGGGATGCCGATGACTTTCGACGCGCTCTGCAACGGCTCGGTGAGCCTTCCGACTCGAAACCGAAAGCCAAGACGCGGAAGCAACTGAAACTTGGCCCGGTCACGATCGCTCGGCGTTGCAGCATGGCTCGTACGTTCTTTCGCGACGCTTTGAAACGAAAGCTGATCGACTCGAACCCATTTGAAGACATCGGCAGTGGCCCGAAATCCAACCCCGCTCGGCAACGGTTCATCGACCAACCCACCATTGAGAAGGTCATCGCCGGCTGCCCTGATGCCGAATGGCGGCTACTGGTGGCGTTGTCTCGATACGCTGGCCTGCGAATTCCGTCCGAGGCGTGTCTGCTTCGCTGGCGTGATGTTGATTGGAACGAAGGCCGGTTGACGATCCACTCGCCCAAGACCGAGCATCACGCCGGCAAAGGTTCGCGAGCCATCCCCCTCTTTGGCGAGTTGCGGCGCTACTGGACGAACTATTCAACACCGTGAGCAACGGATTCGAGCAACCCGTTGATCCTGACGGTTGGGTTCTCGCCGGCTTGCACCGTCAAGCCGCAACTGTTGGCGATTGGAAGCGAGTCAACCTGCGGACTCGATTCGAGAAGATCATCAAGCGAGCGGGCGTGACCCCTTGGCCGCGACTGTGGCACAACCTCAGAGCGAGCCGACAAACCGAACTGACGGAAGTGTTCCCCGCTCACGTCGTCAGCGCGTGGCTCGGCAACAGCGAACGCATCGCCGCGCAGCATTACCTGCAAGTGCTCGATTCCCACTTTGAAAAAGCGGCGCGCATTCCGGCGCGCGCCACGCCTGCAAGTGATGTTTTTGAGACGCACCGAGCCACCGAAATTGCAAAACCCTCAGAAATCCGAGGGTCCGCATTTGAAAGGCACGCCCGGAGGGATTCGAACCCCCGACCTACGGATTAGAAATCCGTTGCTCTATCCAACTAAGCTACGGGCGCAAATGGCTTAAAACAAAGTATTTATTGCGTTTCCTGAAACTCCCTCTAAGATGCGAATACTCCCAACACTACTCCCGCACGCTTGGACG